>ENA-UERU01000001-UERU01000001.1-human-gut-metagenome-genome-assembly--contig:-NODE-1-length-318609-cov-14.772748_pt1 | contig 318609 bp, 306 predicted proteins | sample MGYA00242988_ERZ507989 | MGnify/ENA primary metagenome ERZ507989 (study PRJEB26167, sample SAMN06115519) | human gut metagenome | host: Homo sapiens | place: China:Hunan | collected 2015-08-21...
GCCGGAATTGAAAGAGGAAGGAATTAACCTTCGTCTTTCTATCAGACAAGTGCGAACTTCGTAAAATTTTCGAGCCGTGCCCGTGAGGACACGTCGTCGTCAAACGACCTCTCGCTTTCCGATGTTCACACTTATCGGTTCGTTGAATCTGATTTTTAAAGAGCACTGCACTTCGTGAAGTGCAGAATTGAAATCATACAGAGTTGATTTCGTTTTGTCAAGAGCGATTTTGAAAATTTTTCATCGTCGCCTTTCTTGCTCTCCCGAAAAACATCGCTTGAAGCGTCGTTGTTCGCGAGAGGAAGTGAATTATACGCGGATTTTTTGCGTTGTCAAGAACTTTTTTGAGCCCCGTGCGGCGTATCCTTTTTCCATTGCGTTTTTGTTCCGGGCCCCGCCCTCTCACGACATGCTCGATTACGTCATCCGTCCCCTCCCCGAAGCCCGTCTCTTCCGCGTCGAGCTGACGCTCGACGCGCCGAAGGCCGACACTCTCACGCTCTACCTCCCCTCGTGGACCTTCGGCAGCTACGTCGAACGCTCCTACTCGGGGCGGGTACGCAACGTCACCGCCTCGTGCGAAGGGGCGCCGCTCATCGTCGAATGGTACGAAGCCGACCGTTGGCGCGTTTCGCTCGCCGGGATCGACCCTGGAAGCCGCATTACGCTCCTTTACGACGTTTTTGCCAACAGCCTCGGCATTCACGACGCCTACCTCGACGAAAAGCGCGGCTTCATCAATCCCAGCGCGCTCTTTCTCATGCCACTCGGCCCGACGAACACGGGCACCGCGAATGAAGATTGGGGCCGGCTCCGCTTCCCCGACGACTGGTCGGTCTGCACGACTCTTGACCGCCGCCCCGATCGTACATTCGGCGCCCCCTCGCGCGAAGCACTTCTCGACGCGCCGATCACGCTCCTTCCAACAAAGCGTCCCGAAGCCGTGCGTTTCCTCGTCGAAGCCTGCGGGGTCGAACACGAGATCGTCGTCACTGGGACGACGTCCCTCAACACAAAGCGCCTTGCAACCGATTTGCGAACGATCTTCGAAACCGCGATTCGGTTCTGGGACCCGATCGAAGAAAAGGCGCCCTTCTCGCGCTACGTCGTTCACCTGCACCTTTCGCCGAAGTGCTACGGCGGTCTCGAACACGCTGACGGCTGCGTGCTCCTTGAAGATCTTTATGCGCTTCCTGCCGAAGGTGAAAGCGAGCCCCCGAAGGCCTATTCGGAATTCCTCTCGCTCGTCGCCCACGAATACTTCCATGCGTGGCTCGTTCGCCGACTGCGTCCGAGCGTCATCGTCGAAGCCGACCTGACACGTCCCGTCTATACGGACGACTTGTGGATTTTCGAAGGGATCACCTCCTATTACGAGAGCCGGCTCCTGGAACTCGCGGGTCTGCGCACGAGCGAAGAGACCCGCAAAGCGCTCGTCACTCGCCTCAATGCGGCCTGGGGTCGGGAGGGATTCGACGCGATGTCGCTCGAGCGTTCAAGTCGCCTGGCTTGGGTGAAGCTCTACCGTCCTACGGCCGATTCGCCCTACAGCACGGTGAGCTACTACGCGAAGGGCGCCTTTGCGGCGCTCCTTCTCGACGACGAGCTTCGCACCCGCACCTGCGGCCGCGCTTCGCTCGATACGGTGCTTGCCGCCTGGTGGGCACGGGATCGCAACGGTCTTCTGAACGGCACCTACCGCGGTCTTGCACCGGGCGGGTTTGCCGAGGTTGTTCGGAGCGCCTCCGGGATCGATCTCACGACCTACATCGCAAGCCTCACCCAGGAGGAGGGCGACCGGGCCCTTTGGAGCGAGCGGCTCGATGCGGCGCTCGCGCGTCGGGGCTTGAAGCGTCGAGCCGACCCTACGGCGCCCGCCGCGCTACGCTTGGCGGGGCTCGCTCTCAAAAAGGAAGCGGACGGACGCAGTACGGTGACGTGGAGCGCGCTCGGAAGTCCCTCGCGCGCCGCGGGGCTTTTCCCGGGAGACGAGCTCCTCGCCGTCGACGGACTGCGTTGTCGACCGGACGAGATCGACCGACAGTTCGAACGCGCAACGGGGCGCAAAGTCGTTCTTCACTGGTTCCGGGAAAACCGACTTTTCGAGGGCGTGCTCGACCTCACCCGGGCGGAAGGCGCCTGGCAGGCGCTCCTACCCTTCGAGCTCGCGGAACTTCACGCCGAGCCCTGATTTCTGCCCCGAATCCGTGAACCCGATCGCCGACTGCGGGGCCTTTTTTCCCGGCGGAATCGGGCGAAACTCGGCCTCCCCGGGGAGGGGGAGGGGAGAGGGGGTACCCTCCTATCAGAAGAGCATCGCTTCGGCCGCTCCGCCCCAGACGACGGGAGGCTTGCCCCAGGCCGTCAGGAGTGCGTTTGCTTGCGCGAAATGGCCGTTACCGAGAAAGGGCGTACGACCGCGCGAAGCTGAAAGCGGAGACGGGTGGTTCGAGACAAGCACCGCGTGGCGACTTTCGTCGATGAGCGGGCGTTTTTCCTGGGCGGGCGCTCCCCAGAGAAGGAAGACCACGCGGTCGCACTCCGCCGAGACCCGTCGGATCAGTTGATCGGTCAGGGGCTCCCAGAGCCCTCGATGGCTCATCGGGCGCCCTTCTTCGACCGTCAGAAGCGTGTTGAGCAGCAACACCCCCGCTTCGGCCCAGTCGACGAGCGACGTGTCACTACGCGGCGCTTCGCCCGTTTCGGCGGCGATTTCCTTGAAGATGTTCCGAAGCGAGGGCGGCATCCGTTCGCCCGTCGGCACCGAGAAGGCGAGCCCCTCGGCTTTCCCGGGCGTGTGGTAGGGGTCCTGCCCCAAAATCACCACACGCACGGAAGCGAGCGGCGTCAATTCCAGTGCCCGAAAGGGGCGCGGAGGAAAAACGGACACGTCGGACGCGGCCACGCGTTCGCGAAGCGCTTCACCCAGAGGCGAAGCCAGGTAGGCGTCGAGCGTCTGCCGCCAGGCGGCGTCGACGCGCTCGGTACCCCAGTCGGGTCGTCGCAGTTCGCTCATCGGGCGGCTCCGAGGTAGTGGTTCTCCAACACGTCCGTGTGCATGCGATAGTAGCCGATCCGACAGGCAAGTTCGGCGTTTTCTTCCTTTCTGCGGCTTCCCTTCGTCGTCAAGGCGACGAAGTCGCATTCTCGCTTCACGAACGTCTCGAAACTCTGCGAGGAGCGCAGAAACGCGTCCCAACGACGACGCGTTTTGGTGGGCTTGTCCCAGGCTTTTGCAATGACGGTCACGCGCTCGACCGCATCCTTGTGTTCGGCCTCGACGAGTTTGAGTTCGCGCTCAAGGCAACGCCCCTTCTGGTCGTCGGTTTTAGCCTTAGCGTGACAGGCGAGGATCGCTTCGATCGTATCGGTCGAGGCGCCCTCATCCGCGGCCGAAACCGGCACCGAGCCGCAAAGCCCCCAAAGAAGAGCGAATGCCGCCGGGAGCATGCTTGCGGCGGAAAGCTTCGGACATGTCATTGCTCGGCCTCCTTCAACAGCCGTTCGACAAGAGCCGCCACGTCGACGTCAACCTCGTCGAACCCGTGGGCGGCGGCCCACACCTTCATCGGCACGCCTTCGTTGTAGCCGCTTTCGACGAGACACACCCGAACGCCCGCACGGCGTCCCGCCAATGCGTCGTTACCGCTGTCGCCGACCATGACCGCCTCGCCCGGCGCGATGCCGAGCGCTTTGAGGGCGGCAAGGAGCATGTCCGGCTCGGGCTTCAGACGTTCGACGTCACTGCCCGTCAGAACCGCATCGAACGCGTCCGCCACGCCCCGGGACTCCAGGAAGGCTTCCGTCAGGGGACGAATCTTGTTCGTGACGAGCGCCGTGCGTACGCCCGCACAGCGCAACGCCCGAACAGCCTCGAAGGCGCCCGGCAAGGGCCGCACCCGTTCGCCCGTCATCGCGCACCAGTTTGCGGAAAGCCGCTCGACGATCGTCGTCGTGTCGACCCCTTCGGGCAGAGGTTCAAGCTCACGCCACCATGCGGCGAGGCGCTCAGCGAGAACCTTGATACCCTTGCCGATCATGCGTGCCGTGACGCAGGAATCGGGCTCGCGAAGCCCGAGTTCGCGCGCCGTGCGCGCGACCCCCTCGTGCAATTCCGGGAGCGAGTCGACGAGCGTACCGTCGAGATCGAAAAGTACCGCCTTGGGCATCGTGCGGCCTCACGCGTCGAGAGCGGCCACCGCCGCACGCATGCGGGCGATGACGTCGCGGTACCCGTCGATGCCTCCCGCACCGAACACGGCCGAGCCCGCCACGAACGTATCGACCCCCGCAGCCGCAGCTACGGCGATGTTTTCGGGCTTGATGCCGCCGTCGATTTCAAGCGCGATCCGACGGCCCGACTCCGCTTCATACCGATCGAGCATCTCCTTCACGCGGGCGGCCTTATCCAGAGTCGACGCGATGAAGCTCTGTCCGCCGAAGCCCGGATTGACACTCATCAGAAGCACCACGTCGATGCGTTCGAGCACGTAGTCGAGGTAGGAAATCGGCGTCGCGGGATTGAAGACGAGACCCGCCTTGGCGCCGCCGTCGCGGATCAGCTGGAGCGTACGGTCGATGTGTCGGGATGCTTCGCAGTGGAACGTGATGATATCGGCGCCCGCCTTAACGAAAGCGGGCACGAGCGCATCGACGGGCTCGACCATCAGGTGCACGTCGATCGGTGCCGTCGTCCACGGACGGATGGCCTTGAGCACCTGGGGACCCACGGTGAGGTTGGGCACGTAGTGATTGTCCATCACGTCGAAATGAATCCAGTCCGCGCCCGCTTCCGTAACGGCGCGAACCTCTTCGCCGAGACGGGCAAAATCCGCGGAAAGAATGGACGGGGCGATGCGGCAGGTACGCATGAGGAACTCCTCAAAAAAACCGGTTGTTGGGTGCGGCTCAGTATACTCGGAGGGGACCTTTCGGACGATTCCGCACTTCGTCTTCGTCGACGAATCGCTAGACTTGCCCCACCGGCGCGACGCAATCCGCGCGCGTCACGAACTCAACCCGCAGACCTTCTCCGATGACCTTGAAACCGCTTCGACTGAGCGCGCTTGCGCTCCTTACGCTCCTTGCCGCCTGTTCGACGACCCCTCCGGAGCCGACCGAGCCTGTTGCGCCCGTCAAAAAAGCGTCGGCCCCCGTTTATGAGGCCGTGGCTTTCTCGGCGCTTCCCGCTTCGGAAAAGAAGGACTGGGAGCTCGCCCTCGGAGCCTTCCGACACTCCTGCACGACGATCGGCAAGCTCGACGCATGGCGCGAGGTCTGCCTTCGGGTGCAAACCGTTCGAGCGGGACACGCGCGGGAATTCTTCGAAGCGAACTTCACGCCCTGGAAGGTCGAAGTGGCGAAGTACGAAAACAACGCGGAGACGGGGCGCCAGAAGGCCGGACTCATGACCGGGTACTTCGAACCGCTCCTATTCGGGAGCCGCGTGCGGCAGGCTCCCTTCGTTCACCCCATTTACGGCGTGCCCGACGACCTCCTCGTAATCGACTTGGTCGACCTCTACCCCGAACTCAAGGGAATGCGTCTTCGCGGCAAGCTCGAAGGGCGCCGCGTCGTTCCCTACGACACCCGCGGTGTCATTCAAAAACGCACCGATCTCGATCGGTGGGCCATTGCCTGGGTCGACGACCCGATAGCCTCCTTTTTCCTGCACGTGCAGGGCTCGGGCCGTATTCTGCTTCCCGACGGCACTTACATGCGCGTTGGCTTTGCCGACCAGAACGGCTACCGCTACCGATCGATCGGCACGTGGCTCGTCGAAAAGGGACACCTCAAGCCCCACGAACTCTCGATGCAGCGCATCCGGGCCTGGGCCAAGGAGAATCCGAAGCGCGTCGAAGAAGCGCTCGCGCAAAACCCGAGTTACGTATTTTTCGAAGAACGCAACGGCGACCCGAACCTCGGCCCGACGGGCGCTCAGGGCGTTCCGCTCACTCCGCGCGCGAGCGTGGCCGTCGACCCGAAATTCTGGGCGCTCGGCACGCCCGCCGTCGTGAGCGTGAGCCAAGAGAAGCCTGCGCTTCGCTTCGTGAAGCCCGTCGTCGCTCAAGATACGGGAGGCGCGATCCGCGGCCCGATCCGCTTCGACTTCTTCTGGGGCTTCGGCGACGACGCGGGTGCGGCGGCGGGTCGCCAGAAGAGCCGCGTCGAAGCCTGGATGCTTGTTCCGAACGGGCTTGAACCGCGGGATCTGCGCCGCTGAAGACGCGTCGACCGGGAGTCGAACAAGGACGGACAAAAAAAAAGCTCGGCTTCAGCCGAGCTTTTTTTTCTTGTGCCGGGCGCCTCAGCGCTGCAACATACTTTCGAGCTGTTCGGGCGTCATCGCACCCGTCATGCGGTCGCCCGACGGGAAAAAAAGCGTGGGTGCACCCGTAATGTTGTAGCGACTCATCAAGCGGGCGTTGCGTTGCAGGACCGACGCGTCGCACCCCTCGGGCGCGGGAGCGGGTGCGATGCCGCGCGCCATCCAGTTGTGCCAGGCTTCGGCCGGATTCTTCGAGCAGACGATTTCGCGGTTGTTGGTTTCGCCGCGCAACATCGGCACGATGAACGTGTAGACCGTCAGATTGCCCGCCGCGGCGAAGGTGTCTTCCATCATGCGGCAGTACGTGCAGTTCGCATCCGAGAAGACGATGACCTCGCGTTCGCCTTTGCCGAAGACCTGTTTCACCGCGTCTTCGAAGGGCCACTTCTTCCAGTTGTCGCGCGCCACTTCGCGCAGGCGTTCCTGCGTGAGATTCGTCTTCGTGGCGGTGTCGATGAGCGACCCCGAAAAAACGACCTTCACGTCGTCGTCGACGTAGAAGATGCGATCCTGGATCACCACTTCCCAGAGGCCCTTCACGGGGGCGGGACGAACCGCTTCAGCCTTCAGGCCCGTCGATTTCATGAGGTTGTCGCGCACCGACTGTTCGGTGGCGGCTTGAACGCCCGGAATCAGCATGAGGGCGGTGAGGGCGGCAATAAAACGATGCTTCACGTCGCATGGCTCCGTCGGATGGGTGGTTGATTTTCGAGAGTGTACGGTTTAAGTCGGCGACCTCGTCATCTTGAAAATACCAAATTTACGGTATTTCCATGTTTTTCTTGGAAGCCCTCTTGCGTAAATGAAATTTCCTCTATAAAATTGCGCTTCTAACCTCATGGATGGCTAGGTAGCTCAGTTGGTAGAGCAGCGGATTGAAAATCCGCGTGTCGGCGGTTCGATTCCGTCCCTAGCCACCACACGCCGGTCCTTCGGGACGGAGAGGCTCGAGTTCGGGCTAGGTAGCTCAGTTGGTAGAGCAGCGGATTGAAAATCCGCGTGTCGGCGGTTCGATTCCGTCCCTAGCCACCAATTTTCAAAGGGTCGTCGCTGTTGCGACGACCCTTTCTTTTATTCGTTTTCTTCGGCCTTCATGGCGAGCCACTCGTTCCAGCCGTGCTCGCGGAGGCGGCAGGCCGGACATTCGCCGCAACCGTACCCCCATGCGTGACGGTGCGTATGGTCGCCCGCGTAACACGTGTGGCTTTCTTCGAGAATCAGGTCGACGAACGCGTCGCCGCCCGCTTCGCGCGCCATCGCCCAGGTTTCTCCCTTTGTCTTCCACATGAGAGGCGTTTCGATCACCACCGGACGGTCGAGCCCTAGACCGAGCGTCACCTGAAGGCTCTTCATGGTCGAATCGCGACAGTCGGCGTAGCCCGAGTAGTCCGTCTCGCACATCCCGCCCACGAGCACGTCGATCCCGCGTCGGTAACCGAGCGCGGCCGCGAGCGTGAAAAAGAGGAGGTTGCGCCCCGGGACAAAGGTATTCGGGACCTTACCCTCCTCGAATTCGATCGCCTTTTCGCGCGTCAGCGCGCACTCCGACACCTGCCCGAGCACAGAGAGGTCGAGCACGTGATCTTCGCCGAGACGTTCGTCCCATTCGGGCTTGAGCGTGCGGACGGCTTCGAGCACGCGGCGCCGGCAGGTCATTTCGACGTCATGGCGCTGGCCGTACTCGACGCCGAGCGTTTCGACGCGTTCGAAGCGATCCAGAGCCCAGCCGAGACAGGTGGTCGAGTCCTGACCGCCCGAAAAAAGAATGAGGGCCGAGCGGTGATGACCGAGGCCGAGCGGACGACGGTGCGTCCCTTGCGACAAATTCGTCATTTTTTTCGTCCGTTGAAGGATGGGGGGATGAGTTCAAAAGCCGTTCGGACGACCGAGCCGCAGGGCGGCCACCGTCCGAACGCGCAGGCATTCGTTGATATGCTCGGTACCGAGCCGGTGGAAAAGGTAGTACGAAAGCGAAGCCGCCGCAACGCGTCCCGCCACGGGGACCCAGCTCGCAACGCGCGCGCCCGCCCAGCGGGAGCCCGCGGCCTTCAGCGCTTCGAGAACGAGAAAGCCCGAGAGGCTTCGCCCCGCAAAACGGGCACCGACCTCTTCGAGCGCCCGGGCGACCGCGATGCGCTCCTCGGTGGAGAGCTTCGCCGCGTCTTCGGGCGCAAGGAGAAAAAGCCGGTTGATCCGCGCGAGCAGGTCCGCGAGCGACGCCGCATCGACGAGTACGTCCACCCCCGGAGGTGCGACCCCGGCCGCACCCGCCGCAAGCAATGCCCGACGCCGCACGAGCGCCTTCGCACGCTCGGCGGCACGCTTGAGCGGCTCTCGTTCCGAGTAATACGCGCCCTTTGCTCCGTCCATAGCAAAATTCAAAAACCGTCTTAAGATTGCGGAAAACCTAGACTACGTATAATTCGCAGGCCCCTAAAGAATAACTTTTCTTCGGACGTCTCGACGTGCCGCCGGTACGTCGCGGCGCGTCCGATGCCCTCTTACGATCAGCAATGCAGCTTCTTGCTTTAGGTCTCAACCATACGACGGCACCCATTTCCGTTCGCGAGCGCGTGGCCTTCGGCCCTGACGAGATCGTCGATACGATCTCGCGCCTGCTCGAACGCTACTCGGCACCGTCTCAGGGCGGCATCCACGAATGCGCCATCCTCTCGACCTGCAACCGCACGGAAATCTACTGTGCGGCCACCGACGCGGCGAGCGCGCGCACGGCGCTTCTTTCCTTCATCGCCAACGAAAAGGACGTCCCGCTCTCGGAGCTCGAACCCCACATCTACACCTACGAGCAAGAAGAGGCCGCCCGCCACACGTTCCGCGTCGCCTCCGGGCTCGACTCCATGGTGCTCGGTGAAACGCAGATCGTCGGGCAGATGAAGAAGGCCGAGAAGCTCGCGCGCACCGCACGCGGTCTCGGCGTCATGCTCAATCACCTCTTCCAGTCGACCTTTACGGTCGCCAAGGAAGTGCGTACGGCCACCGCCATCGGCGCGAACTCCGTGAGTCTCGCCGCGGCCGCCGTGCGTCTCGCGTTGCGTCTTTTCGGGCACCTCGACGACGAGCGCGTCCTCTTCGTCGGTGCGGGTGAAATGATCGAACTGTGTGCCGCGCACTTCGCCGCACAGAAGCCGAAGTCGATCACGATCGCCAACCGTACCATGGAACGCGGCCAGACCCTCGCGCGCACGGTACACGCCGACGCGATTCGTCTGGCCGACCTGCCCGCGCAGATCGCCCAGTACGACATCATCGTCTCCTGCACCGCTTCCGCCCTTCCGATCATCGGTCTGGGCATGATCGAGCGCGCCGTTCAGGAACGCCGTCATCGTCCGATGTTCATCGTCGACCTGGCGGTTCCGCGCGACGTCGAACCCGAAATCGACCGCCTCGACGACGTGTACGTCTATACGGTCGACGACCTCGGCAAAGTCGTGAGCGAAGGCAAGCAAAGCCGCCAGGCCGCGATCACGCAGGCCGAAACCATCATCGGTCTGCGTGTGACGGACTTTGCGGACTGGCTGAAGTTGCGCGATGCCGTTCCCTCAATTCAGTCGTTGCGCGACCGCGCGAACTATCTGCGCGACTTCGAACTGAACCGCGCGCTTCGCCACCTACATCACGGCGACCGCCCCGAAGAAGTGCTCGAAATGCTCGCGCACGGCCTCACCAACAAGCTCGTGCACGACCCGACGATTCTGCTTCGCAACGGCGAAGGGCTCTCGAACGAAGACCGCGACCTCATGGAGCGGCTTCTCGACCGCTTCTATCGACGTCACGACCGTTGAGTCTTCCGGGAAACCCGACCGAAAGGGATCGCACGCGCGGTCCCTTTTTTTTTCGGGCGTGCGAGCCCTAGGCCCGCATCGCCCGCCGCGATGCAGATGGAATTTGAGAATGGCTATACTTTTCTGCATCTCGGCCGACCGCTCCGAAGCGAAACGCCTCCGGAGAATTGTCCGCCCCGCGAAGTCCGCTTCGCCGTTCGTCCGTTTTTTCCGCCAACCGCTCCATGCTTGACGACCGTCTCCGCCATCGCATCTACGCACTTGCGCGCCGTCTTGAGGAAATCGACCGACAACTCTCCGACTCCTCGTCGCTGGCCGACATCTGCTTTTACACCGCGCTCCTGCAGGAGCGAAGCGAACTGCAACCCGTCGTGGAGACGCTGCGCTCCTACGAATCGAGCGAAGCCGATTTGGAGGCCGCACGCGAACTGAGCTTGGACCCCGAAACGGCGGACTTCGCCCACGACGAGATGGCGCAGGCCCGAGAGCGAATCGACGCGTACGAACGATCGTTGCTCATTTTGCTCCTTCCGAAGGCTCCCAACGACGAGAAAAGCGTGTTCCTCGAATTGCGGGCGGGAACGGGCGGCAACGAGTCCGCGCTTTTCGTCGGGGACCTCCTGCGCATGTACCTACGCTATGCGGAAAGCCGCGGGTGGACGTACGAAATTGTCTCGAGCAACCCGAGCGAGCACGGCGGATACCGCGAAGCCATCGCACGCATCGTCGGGCAGGGCGTTTACGAACGTCTCAAATTCGAGTCGGGTGTACACCGCGTACAGCGCGTGCCCGCCACCGAGTCGATCGGGCGCATCCATACGTCCGCCGCCACCGTCGCCGTGATGCCCGAACCCGACGAACCGGACGACGTCGAACTCAATCCGGCAGATCTGCGCATCGACGTCTTCCGAGCTTCGGGCGCGGGCGGACAGCATATTCAAAAAACGGATTCGGCCGTGCGAATCACGCACCTGCCGACGGGCCTCAGCGTCGAGTGCCAAGACGAACGCAGTCAGGCGCAAAACAAAGCGCGGGCGATGGCCGTCCTCGCCGCCCGCATCCGTGCGGCGCATCTGGCCGAGCAACAGGCTCGGGAAGCCTCCGAGCGGCGTGAACTCGTCGGTTCGGGCGACCGCTCGGAGCGCATTCGCACCTACAATTTTCCCCAAGGCCGAGTGACCGACCACCGCCTCAACCTGAGCCTCTACAAACTGTCGGACATTCTCGACGGCAACCTCGACGAGCTGATCGAGCCGCTTCTCATGGAGCATCAGATGCGGGAACTCGCCGCACTCGGGGCATGACACCCGACTCGAGGAGAAATCGACCGCAGGAGTACCGCCTTCGACAGGGACAAGAACGGAGAAACCGCATGACCAGTACGACCTCTACCCATCCCATCCTCGTGCGCACGATCCGCGGCGTATTGCAAGAAGGCTCGATGCAGGTCGGGCGCTTCGAAGCGGCCGTTTTGCTCGCACACGTCATCGGCAAACGCCGCGAGTACCTCATCGCCCACGACGACGAAGAGCTTTCCGACGCATCCGTACTGCGTTTTCAAATGCTCGTCTCGTTGCGGCTTGCCGGCACCCCCGTTCCGTACCTCACCGGTCGTCAAGAATTTTTCGGCCGCAACTTTTTCGTCGACGACGCCGTCCTCATCCCCCGCCCCGATACGGAAGTCCTCGTGGAACAGGCGCTCGTCGTCGCACCCGCCGCACCCAAAGTGCTCGACCTCGGAACGGGAAGCGGTTGCATCGCCGTGACGCTCGCGCTTGAAATTCCCGGTTCGACCGTCACGGCCACGGACGCCTCCGAAAAGGCCCTCGTCGTTGCCCGCAAAAACGCCGAAGCACTCGACGCCGCGGTGGAATTCCGGTCGGGCTCCTGGTGGGAAGCGGTCGGGGACGAAACGTTCGACCTCATCGTGAGCAACCCGCCCTACATTCGCGAAGACGACGAACACTTGAAGGCCCTCGGTTGCGAACCCATTACTGCACTCACCGCGCCCGAAAACGGCCTTGCGGACCTTCGGGCGATTGTTGCGGGCGCGATGGCGCACCTGAAGCCCAACGGGTGGCTTCTTCTCGAGCACGGATACGATCAGGGCGAAGCCGTTCGAGAAGCGCTCCTTGATGCGGGCTTTGCGGCCGTGCACACGAAGCGCGACTACGGCGATAACGAACGCGTGACGGCGGGTCGCCGTCCGAGCTGAAATCCGAAATCGAGGACCTGAGGAAACGTGCGGAAGCTCTCCCGACAAGCTCGCCGGGCAAAATGCCCCCCTTGAAAAAAAGAAAATCCCGCATCGCGCCGGGCGATACGGGACGGAATTTGGTGCCCCTTGACTGACTCGAACAGACGACCTACCGCTTACAAGGCGGTTGCTCTACCAACTGAGCTAAAGAGGCGGGCCGAGTATTATAGCTTATTCGATCACGCGGAAGCCAACCGAGGTACCGAGATCGGCGGGCTCGCTATCGACCTTCGGTCGATCGTAAAGCTCGGGAACGGGACAACGCTCCCAGAGCTCGTCCGTGGCAACGCCCGCCCCTTCGAAGCGTACCCCGTCTTCGAACTCGTTCGGGGAGCCGACGCGCAGAATGCGACAAACCGGCAAGCACACCGTGAAGTCGGGATTGTCGGGAAAGTCGGCCACGAAGCTCATCCAGCCGTCGACCACCGAGAAGGCGTCGACGCCCGACGAGGAAATGTCCAGGATGACCCAGCCGTCGTGCACGCACGCAGACGGCACGCGAACCGAATCGTCCACCGCAACCCAGATGTAGCAATCGTCGTTCTTCTCTTCGCACCAGTCGCGGACGGTCAGAAGCACGGTTTCGCGCAGACTCATGTATGGCTCCTCACTAAAACACGATCGGGAAGAGGGGAGACGTCGGCTCCCCTCCCAGCGTCGATCACTTGCGCATCGAGCGTTCCTGAGCCGTCATCGAGTCGATGAAGGACTGACGGGTGAAGAGGCGCTCGGCGTAGATCGAGAGCTTCGACGATTCGTTCGGCAGCGTGATGCCGTAGTGCTGCAGGCGCCAAAGGATCGGAGCGAGCACGGCGTCGAGCATCTGGAAATCATCGCTCATGATGAACTTCGTCGGGCCGATGCGCTGGGCGATGAAGTTGAGGTAGTAGATGAGGCTGCGACGGGCGGTTTCACGCTGCGCCTCGGTCGACTGCGTGTTTTCGAGCACGCGAACGTGCGGGAAAAGGTCGCGCTCGAAGATGTTGAGGAACAGACGGGTACGGCCGCGACCGACAGGATCCGCAGGCATGAGCTGCGGATGCGGGAAGCGTTCGTCGATGTATTCGTTGATGACGAACACGTTGTAGAGAATCAGGTCGCGTTCGATAAGAACCGGGAGTTCGCGGTACGGGCTGATCGCTTCGAACTGAGCCTGATGTTCGGGGCTGATGCCTTCGAGGTCGAGCGACTCGATGCAGAACTCACATCCCTTTTCATGAAGAACAATGCGGCTGCTCTGGGAGAACGGGCACGTGGGACCCGAAAAAAGCGTCATCATGGTGGACAAACTCTCTGTCAATAGGGCCGCGACTCTAGCCTGACGCAAGCGCGGCAAAAGGAACGGGTGAAATCCCGACCGAAAGACTTTGATTTTAGTGGAAATCTACCCGTTACGCCAACAGAATGCCTTGTAAACTAGCGTCTTCCTTACGGAGAGAGGGAAAAGCGGTAATTGTTACCAAATTTTTCAGATTGGGTTGTCGACTTCTTCATACGCGATTTCGAGTTCCGGATACCGGCTCGCCAACCACCGACCGAGCGCCTGAATGCCGAAGCGCTCCGTTGCATGGTGGCCGCAGGCGAGGTACGCGATGCCGAGTTCGCGAGCCTCGTGCGTGGTCCGCTCGCTCGCTTCGCCCGAGATATAGACGTCGCACCCGAGTGCGGCCGCGCATTCGATTTCATCCTGAGCCGCCCCCGAACACCAGGCGACGCGTCGCACCCGCTCGGGCGCCCGACCGAGGAGCTGAGGCGTGCGCTCGAAGACGCGCCCGACCTTTTCGAAAAAGGCGTCGAAGGGGACTTCGCCCCCGAGCGGCTCCCCGTAGTGGAGGAGCCCGAGCGATCCCGCTTTTCCGAGCACGGAGAGTTCGAGCTTCCGGGCGATTTCGGCGTTGTTGCCGACCTCGGGATGCGCGTCAAGCGGCAGATGGTACGCGAGGAGCGCGATGTCGTGCTTCATAAGCGTACGAAGGCGCCGCGCCTTCATCCCGATCACGCGGGGGGACTCGCCCTTCCAGAACCAGCCGTGGTGTACGAGCACCGTGTCGGCCCCGCGCTCGAGCGCCCGATCGAGGAGAGCTTGCGAGGCCGTCACACCGAGCAAAATGCGACGGCTCTCGCCTCCCCCCTCGACCTGAAGTCCGTTCGGAGCATAATCTTGAAAGTTGTCCGCTTCGAGAAAGCCGCCGATTTCGGCGGCAAGTTCCGTTGTCTTCATTTTTTCTTCGTCCTATCCGCGATCCTCACCGCACGACGCGCATGCTCAAACGTCTCTGGCTCTTATTTGCTCAAACCGTCACGATTGCCGTCGGCATCGTCTGGACGTGGGAAGCGGTCGGCCCCGCACGGGCGCCCACCGCAGCCGTCACCGCGCCGCCCGCGAGCCCGGTCGCCGAACCGACGCCCCGCGCCCCGACCGTCCCGTCAGCCTCAGACACCGAATCAATCCTCTCGGCCGCCGTCGACCGTGCCGCACCGGCCGTGGTCAATATTTTCACCCGCCGCGACACGCGTCGGGACAAGGCCGGAGCAACGGGCGCGGCGCACGTCGAACACCACGTCAACCCGCTCGGCAGCGGCGTCGTCGTCACCTCCGACGGGTACATCCTCACAAACTACCATGTCGTCGAGGGCATTTCAAACCCGAAGGTCGCCCTCCCCGACGGCAAGACCTACGCCGCTCGGCTCGTCGGTACCGACGCCGAAACCGACCTCGCGCTCCTGCGCGTCGACGCGACGGGGCTTCCCGCGATCGCCATGGGCGACAGCACCGCGTTGCGCGTGGGCGCACCCGTCCTCGCGATCGGCAACCCCTTCGACGTGGGACAGACGGTGACGGCCGGCATCGTTTCGGCACTCGGACGCCACGGGCTCGGTCTCAACAACTACGAGGACTTCATCCAGACGGACGCCGCCATCAATCAGGGCAATTCGGGCGGTGCCCTCATCGACCTCGAAGGGCGCCTCATCGGCATCAACACCGCCATCTTTTCCCCGGACATGTCGGAGGGGTTCGTCGGCATCGGCTTTGCCATCCCCACCTCGATCATCGAGCGGGTGCTGCCGAGTCTGATGACGGGCGAGCGCGTCAGACGCGGCTACCTCGGATTCGTGCCGCAACAGCTCTCGGACGAACTCGCGCGCGACCTCGGGCTCTCGGTGACGAGCGGAATCGTGGTACGTCAAGTGATTCCCGAGAGCCCCGCCCTTGCGGCAGGTCTGCGAGCCCGCGACGTGGTGCTTTCGATCGACGACGTCCCCGCGGTGCGGGTTAATCGCGTGTTGCAACGCATCGCCGAAATTCCGCCCGGCAAGACGGTCGCCGTCGAGGTACTCCGCGGCCAAAAGCGCGTGCGTCTCTCGATCAAGGCGTCGGTACGGCCGCTCGGCGCCCTCGAAAAGGAGTCGCTTCCTCCCGCCTACGACGAAGAGTCGGCCCCCGAAGACGCGCCCGGACGCTGATCGGGAGCACGGGTCCGAGCCCGACACACCGAAAAACCCGCCAAGGAAAAGGGCCGCCCTTACGGGCGGCCCTTTTTTGCAACCGACGGTCGTACGGTTTCCGAAGCGACTTATTCGTCTTCGTCGGTCTGCTTGGCCTTCATTTCTTCGATTTCTTCGCTCGACTTGCCGAATATCTTCACGAGCCAAATGCCGAGTTGGAAGAGCACGACGAGCGGCACGGCGAGCAACAGTTGCGAGAGCGCGTCGGGCGGCGTGAAGATGGCCGCCAGGATGAAGGCGCCGACGACCACGTAAGGACGTACCTTGACGAGCTTTTCGTACGTAGCAAAGCCCACGCGGTTAAGTACGACCACGACGATCGGCACTTCGAAGGTGAGACCGAATGCAAGGAACATCGTCAGGACGAAACTGAAGTACGAATCGATGTCCGGGGCGAAATTCACCGAGTCGGGCGAGAAGCCAGCGATGAACTGGAACACCATGCGAAACACGATGAAGTAGCAGTACGCCATCCCGATCGCGAACATGACGATCGAAGAGACGATAATCGGGAGCGCCAGTCGCTTTTCGCGACGATAGAGAGCCGGCGCCACGTACGCCCAGATCTGATAGAGCACGAACGGAAGCGCAATGAGGAACGCCACGAAGAGCGTCACCTTCAAGGGCACCATGAAGGGCGCCACGACACCCGTTGCCAGAAGCTTCACGCCCTGAGGCAAGGCCACCATCAGCGGCTGACTCAGGAAGTCGAAAATCTGCTTCATGAAGGGCGAAAGCGCGACGAAAACGACGATGATCGAAATCGCGCACTTCACCATACGATTGCGCAGCTCGACGAGGTGGCTCACGAGCGGTTGCTCGTTGGCGGGATCGTCCGGCGCTTCAATAGGAAGGTTCTCTTGAGCCATAGGAATTCGTCAGCGGTAGATGCGCGGGCGGTTGCTGCGTGCGCGGGGCGCGAGGCGACGGCCCCGACCGGCCGTACCGCCCATTTGGGCTTCCTTCAAACCGAGCTCACGGCGAAGCCGATCGATCTCGGAGGCGAGTTCGTCGACGGACGGACCCGAGTGGTAGCGCTTCGAAAACGTTTTGGGTTCGGACCAGCCGCTCCAACCGTTGGCGCCCGGAGCGCTCTGTGCTCCCGAGGGCGTACCCCAGCCGTACACGTTCGCGATGTCTTCTGCGGACGCCGTTTTGACGGGTTCGGGCTTGGCTTCGGCCACCGCATCTTCGACGGCCGATTCGATCGAGTCGCCCGCCGTCTTCACGTCGTTCGCCACGGCGTTGACGTCTTTTTCGATGTCGCTCGCCGCCGCTTCGACGCTCGACTTCATGTCGTTCGCAATCGCCTTGGCTTCGTCCTGAATCTTCTTCAGTTCCGAGAGCGAAGCCTCCCGATCGATGTCGGACTTCACCTGCGCGACGAAGCGCTGGGCCTTGCCGACCCACTCCCCGGCCGTCCGTGCGACCGTCGGAAGGCGTTCGGGGCCGAGCACGACCAGTGCGACCACCCCGATGATGAGCATTTCGCTAAAACCGAAATCAAACATGCGTTTTCCGGCAGTGAGGCATTGAAAAGGCCGCGGTCAGCCGTAAGACTGCCGCGGTCGTTGACGGTTCGTCGGGCGACCTGCGCCCGAGGGGGACGTCGATCAGTCGGCCTTGGCCTTTTCCTTGGCTTCGACGTCGACCGTGTCCTTCGACTGAGCGAGTTGCTCCTTGGCCTGCGGAGCCTTGTCGTCGTCGCCTTCCTTCATGCCTTCCTTAAAGCCCTTGATGGCGCCGCCGAGGTCTTTGCCCATGTTCTTGAGCTTGCCCGTACCGAAAACAAGCACGACGATGACGAGGACGATCAGCCAGTGCCAGACAGAAAAGGAACCCATAGTGAATCTCCGTTGGGAATAGGTGAATTACTTCCAGGGCTGGGGACCGCCCAGCACGTGAATATGGAGGTGACCGACCTCCTGACCGCCGTCGCGGCCGGTGTTGATGATCACGCGGAAACCGTTCCGGCAGCCCTCTTGGAGAGCCAGCGTCCGGGTGAGCGAAAGCATTTTACCCAAAAGCGGCGCGTCCTCGGGTTCGGCCTCGGCAAGGGAGGTAATGTGCTTCTTCGGGATGATGAGGAAGTGCACCGGAGCCTTGGGATTAATGTCGTGGAAGGCGAGAACGTCGTCGTCCTCATAAACCTTCCGAGAAGGGATGTCGCCCCGGGCGATCCGGCAGAACAGACAATCTTCCATGATGGAGAGCCTCTTTTGAGTGGTCGAAAACGCGTCCGACGGACGCATTTCTTCATTATCACGCAAGAAGCCCGCCGCCGTCATCGACCAAAATAGAGATTGACTACGTCGACAAATAAGAAAACAACCGAAAAAAAGAGAACCGACGCGCGTCGCCGGTTCTCTTTCGGGGTTTTCGATCGGGTCCGCCGCCCTCTCCCCCTTACTCGTTGATGCGAACGATATCGCCGCCGAGCGCACGCAACTTCGCTTCCATCGCTTCGTAGCCGCGGTCGAGATGATAGATGCGGTCGACCGTGCTCGTGCCGTTGGCGGCCAGCGCCGCAATGACGAGCGAGGCGGAAGCGCGCAGGTCGGTCGCCATGACGTCCGCGCCCGAGAGGCTCGGCACGCCGTGCACGATCGCGGTGTGACCTTCGATTTCGATCTTCGCCCCCATGCGGGCGAGCTCGGGCACGTGCATGAAGCGGTTTTCGAAGATCGTTTCGGTGATGTGGGCGGTGCCATCCGCGAGGGCGTTCACCGCCATGAACTGCGCTTGCATGTCGGTCGGGAAGGCGGGGTGCGGCGCCGTACGTAGCGACACGGCCGCAGGGCGCTTGTCCATGCGAACGCGCACCCAGTCGGTGCCCGTTTCGACGTTTGCGCCCGTTTCACGCAACTTCACGATGACGGCCTCCATGTCGGACGGAACGCAGTGCGTGACGAGCACGTCGCCCTGCGTCGCGACGGCCGCGCACATGAAGGATCCCGCTTCAATGCGGTCGGCGATCACGGCGTGTTCCGCGCCGTGGAGGCGCTCGACTCCTTCGATCACCATCGTCGGGGTGCCCGCTCCGGAAATCTTCGCCCCCATGGCGTTGAGGCAGACGGCGAGATCGACCACTTCGGGCTCGCGGGCCGCATTCTCGAGAACGGTGGTGCCTTCGGCGAGAACGGCCGCCATCATGAGGTTTTCCGTACCCGTCACGGTCACCATGTCGGTAACGATGCGGGCGCCCTTGAGGCGACCCGACTTCGCGTTCACGTAGCCGTGCTCGATTTCCACCTCGGCGCCGAGTTTGCGCAGACCCTTGATGTGCTGATCGACGGGACGCGCGCCGATGGCGCACCCCCCCGGCAAACTGACGCGCGCCGAGCCGAAGCGCGCCACGAGCGGGCAGAGCGTGAGAATGGAGGCACGCATCGTTTTCACAAGTTCGTACGGCGCCACAGTTTCGGTAAGGGCCCCCGCGTTCAGCGTCACGTCATTGCCCGAGCGCTTCACGCTCACGCCCATGCCTTCGAGCAGCTTGAGCATCGTGCGCACGTCGGCCAGGTCGGGCACGTTGTGAAGGACGAGGTCCTCGGCCGTCAGAATCGATGCGGCGAGAATCGGAAGAGCGGCGTTTTTGGCGCCCGAGGTACGGACTTCACCGACGAGACGGCGTCCGCCCGTAATTCGAAGTTTCTGCATGTGAATCTCTCATGTCGCGCGCCCAAATGAAAGAGGGGACCGCCCCAAAGGGCGCCCCCTCGATCGGCGCGTCTGTTATGTGCGTGCGCACACATCTTAACGGTCCGCCCCGCATCGGCGCACGACGCGGTTGCGGGCAAAATGTAATGAAAGTTGGGGCTCAGCGTTCTTCGGTCGGGTCTTCGAAAAACCCGAGCGCATTGAGCCCGTACAGATCCCCAAGCGCGCGCAGCTGCTCGGGGGGGTTTGCAAACGTTACGCGCGCACCGCGCGTCGCGGCCGACCGTCCGAGTGCAAGTACGAGCGAGAGCGCAGCGCTGTCAACGCGCTTCACCCCGGAGAAGTCGAAGCGCGTCTCGCCTGCTTCGAGCCGGGCTAGCAACTCGGCCTTCACTTCGCGCACGTTCTCGATCGTGATCGATTCGCTCCCGACGCGCATGGTCACTTCGTCCCGACGGAGGTCGAACCGTTCTTGGCCGCGAGTTCGTCCGTACGCGTTTCAAGCATCGTAATAAGACCGTCGATGCCGTCCTGGCTCAACACGGAGGCGAACTGCGATCGGTAGTTTTCCACCATCCAGATGCCTTCGACGTTGACGTCGACCACTTTCCAGGCGCCCGCCTTGTTGCGGTAGATGCGGTAATCGATGCCGATGTCGTTCTTCCCCGAACTCTTGAGGAGCGTGCGGATCACCATTTCATCGGCCGCGGACTGACGGCGCGCCGGGCGCAGCTCGCACCGCTCGTCCGTCACGTTCGTGAGCGCCCCCGAATAGACGCGAATGAGGAGTTCCTGGAAACCCTTCTCGAGACGCTGTTTTTGTTCGGGCGAAGTCTGACGCCACTTTGGGCCCACGGTCATACGGGTCATCATCGTGAAGTCCGCCGCGGGCAGGAGGTACGTGTCGACGAGCGCGCGCACGCGAGCGGGCTCGGCGGCGTGAAGCTTCGGATCCTTGCGGATTTCCTCAAGCACGGCGTTCGTCAAATCGACAACGAACGCGTAGGGGTCGCCCTTGTCGTCCGCGGCGTGCACGGGCAGGCCCGCGAGCAAAAGGAGCGCGGCGCCGCACGCGCCCGTGAGGACGGTTCGTCGATTCCAAGTCGTCATGATGGATCTTCCTTAAAGTTGCGTTGCCCGTAGGGTCATTCTTCGTCGTCGACGGGCAGGGCCGTCAGCGAACGGAGCTCTTCCGTTTCGTCGACCTCGCCGTCGTTGGCAAGCAGACGGCGTTGCGCTAGGTATGCGTCGCGCACGGCCACATAGTCGTCCACCGTATTCTTGCGGATATCTTCGAGCGGAAGCAATCGGGCGCGGGCTTCGACCACGGTCAGCGCGCCGATCCCCGTCGACCAGTACCAGTCTTCGTGCCAGAGCGCATACGTGAGCGGATTGGTGCCGAACTCTTCGGCATAGCGCCACATGTCGCGCGTCGTTGAGGGGCCGAGGAAGGGCAACACGACGTAGGGACCCGAAGGCACGCCCCACACGGCAAGCGTCTGTCCGAAGTCTTCGGGCTTGGCCTCAAGACCGATGCGGCTGGCCACGTCGAAGAGGCCCCCGATCCCGAAGGTCGTATTGACGAGGAATCGGAACACCGACCCGATGCCGTCGTCGACCTTCCCCTGAAGGGTGTTGTTGAGCACGTGACTCGGGGTGAACAGGTTGTCGAACGCGTTCGAGACGCCCGAGCGAACGATTTCCGGCGTGACGTTCACATAGCCTTGGGCCGCGGGCTTCAGAACCGCGCGGTCGATCCCGTCGTTGAAACTCCAGACGTGCCGGTTCATGGCTTCCCACGGGTCGGCAGGGTTCTCCCCCGCGTTGGAAGGAATTTCGGCACAGCCCGTCGCCAGCAGCGCAACCGCCGCACAGCCGAGCAGCGCGCATCCGGTTCGTTTGTTGTTCACGGTGACTCTCCTTATTTTTTCGAGCCGCCTTCGGCCTGCGAATAGAGGAACTGACTGATGAGATTTTCAAGAACGACCGCCGACTGCGTGCGGCGAATGCGGCCGCCGTCTTCGAGATTGGCCTCGTCGGCGCCCGCTTCGAGACCGACGTACTGTTCGCCGAGCAGACCGGCCGTAAGAATCTTCGCGGACGTGTCCGCGGGGAAGGGGTAGGCCGCGTCCATATCCATTGTGACGCGCGCCTGGAAGGTCTGCGGATCGAATTCGATCGACTTCACGCGACCGACCACGACGCCCGCACTCTTCACGGCGGCCCGAGCTTTGAGACCTCCGATGTTTTCAAAATCCGCCGTAATCGAATACGTCTTGTGACCCCAACTGTAGCTGCCGAGATTCGCCGACTGCAACGCCATGAAAAGCAGCGCCGCAAAGCCGATGACGATGAAGAGCCCGACGAAAAATTCAAGCAAACGATTGTTCTGCATCTTCTTCACACCGTAGTAAACATCCAGGCCGTCATCATGAAGTCGAGCCCGAGAACGAGAAGGGAGGAAACCACCACCGTCGTAGTCGTCGCACGAGCGACGCCGTCGGGCGTGGGACGGGCCGCATAGCCCTCGTAAAGCGCGACGAGCGCGGCGGCCGTACCGAAAACGACCGACTTGACGATGCCGTTCACGACATCGTGATTGAAGTCGACGCCGCTTTGCATTTGCGACCAGAAGGCGCCCGAGTCCGTACCGATCAGACCGACCCCGACAACCCAGGCGCCGACGATGCCTACGGCGGAAAAGACGAGCGCCAGAATCGGCATCGCGACGAAAGCCCCGAGAAAGCGCGGAGCAAATACTTTTTTCATCGGGTCGACCCCCATCATCTCCATGGCGGCGAGCTGTTCGCCCGCGCGCATGAGGCCGATCTCGGCCGTCAACGCCGTACCCGCACGCCCCGCAAAGAGCAGGGCGGTCACCACGGGGCCGAGCTCGCGCACGAGCGAGAGCGCGACCATGACGCCGAGCGCTTCCTCGCTACCGTAGCTCACGAGCACGTAATAGCCCTGAAGTCCGAGCACGAAGCCGACGAAAAGGCCCGAGACGCCGATGATGAGAAGCGAATAGTTGCCGATGAAGTGGATCTGCTTGACGACGTGCGAAGCACGTACGCCCGCAAGGCGCGTCAGGAGCGCCCAGGAAAAGAGCCCGAAGCACCCGATCGAGCGGAAAAGCCGGACGAAAAAGCGACCGATGCTTTCAATGACGTTCATCGTTTCTCCCCCAACCGAAATCGTCCGCGAGCGTCCCCGCAGGGTAATGGAACCGCACGGGGCCGTCGGGCAGACCACCGATGAACTGACGCACGAAGGGATCATCCGAGCGCTTCAGTTCCTCGGGCGTACCCTCGGCCGCCACACGCCCCGAGGACACCATATAGACGTAGTCGGCGATCGCAAAGGTTTCCGCCACGTCGTGCGTCACAATGAGCGACGTCGCGTGCAACGCGTCGTTCAGACGACGAATGAGGTTCGCCGTAACCCCCATCGAAATCGGATCGAGCCCCGCGAAGGGTTCGTCGTAGAGAATGAGCGCGGGGTCGAGCGCGATCGCGCGTGCAAGCGCCACGCGCCGCGCCATACCGCCCGAAATTTCGGAAGGCATGAGGGAGGCCGCACCGCGCAGACCGACGGCGTTGAGCTTCATGAGGACGAGGTCGCGCACGGTCTCTTCGTCGAGGTCCGTCTGCTCTCGCATCGGAAACGCCACGTTCTCGAAGACCGAAAGATCCGTAAAGAGCGCCCCGAACTGAAAGAGCATCCCCATGCGGCGACGGATCCGATAGAGCGCCTTGCGGTCGCGCGGATCGAGCATCTCACCTCCGATCTCGATGCGCCCGGCCTGCGGCACGAGCAGCCCGCCGATCAACTTCAAGAGCGTCGTTTTGCCCATACCCGAACCGCCCATGATGGCCACTACTTGACCCGCCCCGAAACGCATAGAAACGTCTTCGAGAATTTTCCGCGATCCGTACCCGAAGGTCAGTCGATCGATCGTTACGTAATCCTGCATCAGGCCCCTCCTTGGAGTGCGGGCGCGGGCGACCAGCGCACGCACCGTGCGATGCCGAGCCGCACGAGCCGTTCGTCGCCTTCGGCAACGCGCGGGAACGACGAGCGCATCTCCGGCGTCAAAAGCACGGGACGGCGCCGCTCGTAGTCAACGAACACCCACTCGGTGGCGCTCGTCATGAGCAGGTCTTCGCCCCGGCGCAACGCGTAGCGGCGAAGACTCGTCGCGCCGCGCAGACTCTGCACCCATGTGAAGAGTTCGAGCCGTTCGCCTTCGAACGCGGGCATCAGGTATTCGATCCAATGCTCGCGCGCCACCCAGGCGCGACCGATCGCCTTGAGGTTTTCAAAGCTCCAGCCGAGGCTTGCGGCGTGAGCCGTGGCGGCCTCTTCCATCCAACGCAAATACTCGCGATTGTTGACGTGGCCGAGCAGGTCGATCGACTCGGGGCCGACCGTGATGTCGTAGCGATAGACGGAATCGCACATGAGCGCAGAAAATAAAAGAAAAAAGTCCGGCGGAGACGGCAAAAGGCACTTTTGACCGACTGTCGAAAGCGCCCCGGCGATTGTTGCAAACGCTGAGGATCCGTCGAGTCGGATCGCCCATCGAAAAGACCGATATTTTACGACAAGCGCCCCTATCTCCCTGCGGGAAGCCTCGGAAAAAGGAAGCTTTTCTTACACACTGCCCGCGCGTCGGAGCGGTTTTGCGTAGGCGACGACACTTATAATCTCGCGGATACGCGGGCACCGCGTCCCTCCTTTTTCTCCGAGCCAGATTTACGACGTGACGACAACTCCTCGAAAAAAGCCGACCCGACCGACGACTCCGTCCCGGTTCCGGACTTTCATGAAGTGGTTTCTCGGCATCTCGGCGGCGGGCGTTCTTTCCGGAATCCTGCTCGCCGTTTTTGTTTTTGCCTTCATCTACCGTCAGCTTCCTCCGATCGACACCCTGACGGATTACCGTCCGAAAGTGCCGTTGCGCGTCTGGAGCGCGGACGGCAAGCTCATCGGCGAATTCGGTGAAGAGCGCCGCGACTTCGTGCGCCTGAAGGACATTCCGCCCTATGTGAAAAACGCCATCCTCGCCGCCGAGGACGCAGGATTTTACGAGCACCCCGGAATTGAAATCACGGGAATCGCCCGCGCGGCGATCATCAACGTGCTGACGGGGCGGCGCGGCCAGGGCGGCTCGACGATCACGCAACAGGTGGCGCGCAACTTCTTCCTCTCCTCGGAGCGCACGTATACTCGAAAGCTCTACGAAATCGCCATGTCCTTCAAGATCGAGCAACAGCTCACGAAGGACGAAATCCTCGAAATCTATCTCAACCAGATTTATCTCGGGCAGCGCTCGTACGGCTTTGCGAGCGCCGCGCGCACGTACTTCGGGCGGTCGCTTGCGGAACTTTCCGTGGGCGAGGCGGCCACGCTCGCCGGCCTTCCGGTCGCGCCCTCGGCCTACAACCCGATCGTCAACCCGACGCGAGCCACGATGCGCAAGAACTACGTACTGCGTCGCATGTACGACCTCGGCTACATCGACGAACTCACGTACGTCGCCGAAAAGAGCCAGCCGATGCAGACGCGCCGCGCCGCCACCGAAGAAGAGCAGATCGCCCGCAATCTGAAAAACGACCGCGTGAGCGCGCACTATGCGGCCGAGCTCGCCCGCATGCTTGTCTACGACATCTTCAAGGACGAAACCTATTCGCGCGGCATCAATGTCTACACCACCATTCGCACCGACGAGCAGAACGCCGCCGTCGAGGCCGTGCGCCGCCATCTGATCGACTACGACCGCAAGTACGGCTACCGCGGTCCCGAGGGCTTCGTCGACATCTCGAAGCCCGAAGAGCGCGCCAAAGCGATCCGCACGGCGCTCTCGAAGACCGCCTCCTCGCCCTTCATGCTGCCCGCCGTTGTTCTCGAAGCCGATTCGAAGCACGTCGTCGCCGCGCTCTCGCCGAGCATCACCGTCACGCTCGACAAGGAAAGCCTCAAGTTCGGGCGACGCTATCTCGCGGCCAAACCCGCGAAGAACATCACACCCCTGCGACCGGGCTCGATCATCCGCGTGATGCGAAGTGGGAAGAAAAACGATCAGTGGACGCTCGCTCAGGTGCCGCAGGTCGAAACGGCCTTTGTCGCCGCGGACTACAACACGGGCGCCGTGCGCGCGCTCGTTGGCGGATTCGACTTCAACCTCAACATGTTCAACCACGTGACGCAGGCCTGGCGTCAGCCCGGTTCGAGCTTCAAACCCTTCATCTATTCGGCGGCACTCGACAAGGGCTTTTCACCCACGACCGTCGTCAACGACGCGCCGATTTCGATCGACCCGAAGCTGACGGGCAACCGCCTCTGGGAACCGAAAAACTACGACGGGCGCTTCGACGGACCGATGCCGCTGCGCAAGGCACTTGAAAAGTCAAAAAACCTCGTGACGATTCGCATCATGCAGGCGATCACGCCTCCGTACGCTCAGGAATTCGTGACGAAGTTCGGCTTCGCTCCCGAAAACCATCCGGCCAACCTGCCGATGGCGCTCGGCGCGGGCAGCGTCACGCCCTGGCAGATGCTCGGAGGCTACATGGTATTCGCCAACGGCGGCTACCGCGTGCAACCCTACCTCATCGACCGCGTGACCGATTCGGACGGCCGAACCCTCATGCAGGCCACGAACCGTCAGGCGGGCGACGAATCGATCCGCGCGATCGACGAGCGCAACGCCTACATCATGAATTCGCTCCTGCACGGCGTAGCCGTGCGCGGTACCGCCGCGCGCGCAACGCGCCTTCTGAAGCGCGACGACATCGCAGGCAAAACGGGTACGAGCAACGACAGTCACGACGCCTGGTTCTGCGGCTATGCCGGCACTACGGTGGCGGTGGGGTGGATGGGCTACGACACGCCCCGTCCGCTCGGCGCGCGGGAAACCGGAGGCGGTCTCGTGTTGCCGATCTGGATCGACTTCATGAGAACCGCGCTCAAGGACGAGCCAGAAGCCGTGCGCGTCCAACCCGAAACCGTGATCGAGCGCGACGGCGAGCTCTTTTACCGCGACCCGGTGAAGGGCGGTACCGAGGGACTCCTCGGCACGAGCGGCGACGCGGAAACCCGCGACCTCGTGCGGGATCAAATCTTCTGATGCAAGAAAACGGCCGCTCCCCGAAAAGGAGCGGCCGTCTTCGTCAAAGCCGCCTCAGGGCTTCATTGCCGCGCGCAAGCGCGCTTGGAGCGTTTCGCCCGTACGGCGCTCCGTCCAGACGCCGTCTTCAAAGCGGAAGTGATACCCTCCGCGAAGGCTCGCCAACCAAATCTCACGCATCGGCGTTTGAATGTTGACGACCACCTCGGGACCGTCGTCGGTCACAATGGAGAGCACGTTGCCGTTGCGCGTACACTCCGCGTCATCGCTTTCGGATTCGATCGCGTCCTGAAGGCGATTGAGCTCGGCGTCCGCGAGCTCGAGAAACTTCGTTTCATCCATGAAGGAAATCTTCCCATGCGCAAATTCATGATCATCGGGGCGCTTGCCGCCCTTACGGGCATTATCTCAGGCTGCGGCCTCAAGGGAGACCTCTATCTCCCGGAAGCTTCGAGCTTCCTGTCGACCTTCTTCTAACGCACTCCCTCTCCTTTCTTTGAACATGATCACCACTGCCGACACCGTCGCGCACCGTGCGGGCTTTCATCGCATCGACGGCGAGCTCTGCTGCGACGGCTTCCCGCTTTCCGAAGTCGCGCGCCGTTGCGCGACGCCCTCGTACGTTTATTCGTCCGAACTCATCCGTGAAAAATACCGCCGCTACGACGCGGCCTTCGGCAACGCGCCACATCTCGTGTGCTACGCCGCCAAAGCCAACAGCACCATGGGCGTGCTAGGGCTTCTGGCCGCCGAAGGAGCCGGGTTCGACATTGTGAGCCAGGGCGAACTCATGCGCGTTCTCCACGCCGGGGGCGACCCGAAGCGGATCGTCTTTTCGGGTGTGGGGAAAAGCCGATCCGACATCGCGGCCGGTCTTGCGGCCGGCATTCGTTGCTTCAACGTCGAGAGCCTGGCGGAGCTGGAGCGCATCGATGCGATCGCCGGGGAGCTCGACGTCGTCGCGCCCGTTTCGATGCGCGTCAATCCGGACGTTGACCCGCACACGAACGCGCGCATCGCCACGGGTTTGAAGTCGGCGAAATTCGGCATTGCGCTTCGCGACGTGAAGGATGCGTACCGTCGAGCAGCCTCGCTTGCGAACCTTCGCATCGAAGGAATCTCGTGCCACATCGGCAGTCAGGTCTCCGACCTCCGAGCCTACGAAGAAATGACCGAAGTGCTCTTCGGGCTTCTCCGCGAGCTCGACGCGGACGGCATTCGCGTCGCTCACGTTGACTTCGGTGGCGGTGCGGCGATCGCCTACCGCGAGGACGACCCCGAACTCGCCCCGGAAACGCTCGTCGCACGCCTTGTGGCGCTCACGAAGGAAAAGGCGCCTTACCCCGTCGAAATCCTGATCGAGCCCGGCCGATCGATCGTCGCCGAAGCGGGCGTGCTTCTGACGACGGTCGAATACGTCAAACCGATGGAAGCCGATGCGGACTGCTGCATCGTCGACGCCTCGATGACGGAACTCATTCGACCCACCCTCTACGACGCCTGGCACCAGATCGAACCGGTAGGGCACCCCGCCCGAGCAGGCGCCAAGCCCGTCAACATCGTAGGGCCGGTGTGCGAGTCGAGCGACTGGCTCGGTAGCCGCCGAAAAATCGAGGTTGCCGCAGGCGACGTGCTCGCCGTTCGTACGGCGGGCGCCTACGGCATGTCCATGGCCTCGAATTACAATTCCCGGCCGCTCCCGGCCGAAGTCATGATTGAAAACGGTCGGATCGCGATGTTGCGCGAGCGTCAGAACGTGCTCGAACTCTTCGCAGGGGAACGCCCCCCCGAAGGCGCCAAGCAGGGACCGCTCGACGCGGAGGCGTTCGAGCGCGTGAACCGCGTGCGTCTCGCGTTCCTCAGCGCGACGCCCTGACGGGAACAGGAGGGGAAAAAAGGAGAGGAGCCCTGTGGAGCTGGGCGAACCTTTTCCGGGCGCTCCAACCCACAACCCGTTGATTTTCTCCTACAATTCGTTAACGCCGAACGTCTTCGCCGAGACGTCCGGCGTTTTTTTGTGGCCGTCGGTTGCGCACGCGATGCGAACGGCATTCACTTCATGAGATTGACATGCATATCGAAAATACGCTCCGTCTGGACTTCAAGGACGTGCTCATCCGTCCGAAGCGCTCCACCCTCACGAGTCGCAGCGAGGTCGATATCACGCGGGAATTCAAGTTCCTCCACTCTCCCGTGCGCTACCACGGCATTCCGATCGTCGCCGCCAACATGGATACGACGGGCACGCTCGAAATGGCACGCGCGCTCGCGTCGTACGGTCTTTCGACGGCGCTGCACAAGCACTACGACGCCGATACGTACGTGGAGTTCTTCCTCAACCTCAAAGAGAAGCACACGGCCTTCTATTCGCTCGGCATCGGCGAGCACGACTGGCAGAAATTTCGCAACGTGATGACGCGTTCCGAAAATGCCGTCGAATACGTCTGCATCGACGTCGCCAACGGCTACACGGAAGCATTCGTCGCCTTCGTCAAGAAGGTCCGCGAAGCCTATCCGAACATCGTCATCATGGCCGGCAACGTCGTCACGGGTGACATGACCGAAGAACTCCTGCTCGCCGGAGCCGACATTGTCAAGGTCGGGATCGGCCCAGGCTCGGTCTGCACGACCCGCAAGATGACGGGCGTCGGCTACCCGCAGCTTTCCGCCGTGATCGAATGCGCGGACGCCGCCCACGGCCTGGGAGGTCGCATCTGCGCCGACGGCGGTTGTACGGTCCCGGGCGACATCGCCAAAGCCTTCGGGGGCGGCGCCGACTTCGTGATGCTCGGCGGTATGTTGGCCGGCCACGACGAAGCGGGCGGCGAAACCATTGAAGAAAACGGCCGCGTCTTCAAGCGTTTCTACGGCATGAGTTCGAAAGACGCCATGGACAAGTACGCGGGCGGCGTGGCCGCCTACCGCGCCGCAGAAGGCAAGACCGTTCTGATTCCCGCCCGCGGTCCGGTGGACGCGACCGTGCAGGGGATCCTAGGGGGCGTGCGCTCGGCCTGCACTTATGTGGGCGCAAAGCGCCTCAAGGAACTGACGATGCGCACGACCTTCGTTCGCGTCGGAATGCAGACGAACGACATCTTCGGTCCGAGTGGTAGCTGAGTCCTCGTTTTCGGGAGTGGCGGCGCCCGCATCCGTCACCCGCCCGACGAACGTCCCGCAGGAAGGATTTGCAACCCTCGGCGGGGCGTTCTTGTTTTAGGATGTGGAAAGATTACGACCGAGTGCGGGTCCTCTCATACAAATACCGCCCGCACGCCGAACCGATTAACGGCCGAGTAAGCTTCGGCGGGTAACGTTACCCGCGGGGGTTTCGTTCGCCGACGACTCCATCGTACGAATCCAGAGATCAACGTGAGCATTTTCGATACCGCCCAGTTTGTGATTTCCGCCGCCAAGCTTTCCGGCCTGCCGCGGGGAGATGCGCCCGAAATCGCTTTTGCCGGTCGCTCCAACGCCGGCAAATCGACGACGATCAACGTGCTAACCCGAAAAACGCGACTGGCTTTCGCAAGCAAGACCCCGGGGCGCACGCAACTCATCAACTTCTTCGGGCTCACGCGCCGAGCCGAGGAGGGCGGTCGCGAAACGATCGGTCACCTCGTCGACCTACCGGGCTACGGCTTTGCCAAGGCGAGCGAAGACACGCGCCGAACGTGGTCCGATCTAGTGGGCGGATACATCGCGCGTCGCGAAGCGCTGACGGGACTCGTCATCGTCATGGACGCACGACGTCCCTTCATGCCGACCGACGAGTGGCTGATCGAATTCATGAAGGAACGCCCGGGCGTGAAGATGCACTGGCTTCTCAACAAGGCCGATCAGCTGAAGACCATGGAACGACGCAAGGTGTTGCGGGAAGCCGAAACCCGGGCGCGCGAAATCGGTCCTCACGTCACGGTGCAGCTCTTCTCGGGCCTCAAGAAAGAGGGGACCGCGGAGCTCGCTGAGCGACTGGAACTCTGGCTCGGCTTGCGAGATCCCGCTCTCGAAGCCGCGAACGAGACCCCCGAAAAAAACGACTGATTTTTTTAGCGGAGACCCCTGAGTCTCCGGAGGTAACAGAAATGCAGACTCTTGGTGCATATCCGAGCGTGCGCATGCGTCGCATGCGTCACGACGATTTTTCCCGCCGCCTCATGCGCGAAAACGTGCTGACGGCCAACGACCTCATCCTTCCCGTCTTCGTGATGGAAGGTACGGCCCGTCGCGAACCCGTTCCTTCGATGCCGGGCGTCGACCGCTTGACGATCGACGAACTTCTCAAGGTGGCGGGCGAATGCGTCGAACTCGGCATTCCGATGCTCGCGCTCTTCCCGCACATCGAAGACGAACTGAAGACGCCCGACGGTCGCGAAGCCGCCAACCCCGACGGTCTCATTCCTCGTGCCGTGAAGGCCCTGAAAGCCGCCTATCCGCAACTTGGCATCATGTGCGACGTCGCACTCGACCCCTACACGACGCACGGCCAGGACGGTCTCATCGACGAAACGGGCTACATCCTCAACGACGAAACGATCGAAGTGCTCGTCGAACAGGTCCTCGCTCAGGCTCGTGCCGGCGCCGACGTCGTCGCACCGAGCGACATGATGGACGGGCGCATCGGCATCATCCGCGACCGCTTGGAAAAGGAAGGACTCATCCACACGCGCATTATGGCTTACTCGGCCAAGTACGCCTCGTGCTACTACGGTCCCTTCCGCGACGCCGTGGGGTCCTCCTCAAACCTCGGCAAATCGAACAAGGCGGTCTACCAACAGGACCCCGCCAACGGTGACGAAGCGCTCTGGGAAGTGGGTCTCGACCTCGCCGAAGGCGCCGACATGGTGATGGTCAAGCCCGGTGTTCCCTATCTCGACGTCCTCTGGCGCGTGAAGGAAGAGTTCAAGGCTCCGACCTTCGCCTACCACGTCTCGGGCGAATACGCGATGATCAAGTTCGCGGCCATGGCGGGTGCCATCGACGAAAAGAAGATCGTCTATGAAACGATGGTCTGCTTCAAGCGCGCGGGAGCCGACGGCATCCTCACCTACTACGCGCTCGACGTAGCGCGTTGGATCAAGGAAGGTTACAACTACTGATCGACGCCTCTCGAATGAGGAAAAGCCCCGCTCAAAGGCGGGGCTTTTTCATTTTTCGTGAAGACTTTAGTAACCTTCACGCAGGCGACGCAACTCGCGACCTTCGCGCTTCGTGGGGCGACCGTGTCGAATGGTGGACGCGGGTTCGAAGGCAATTTGGCGCCGTTCCCTGGCGGCTTCGCGTGCTTGGAGGCTTTCGTCCGTTTCGCGATACAGCTTGCGGGCGGCTTCGGCAGGTCCGCGCTGATTGGAGAGGGCTTCGACGTAGACGACGAACACCTCGTCGCCGCGACGGATTTCAAGGCGGTCCCCGACTCGCACGTCTCGCGAGGGTTTCGCACGCTGACCGCCAATCAGCACGCGCCCGAGACCGACTTCCTCCTGGGCGAGGGAGCGGGTTTTGAAAAACCGCGCCGCCCACAGCCACTTGTCGATACGCATGGCATCCATGGCAAACTCCGGGATCCTTATGAAAAAAGCCCGATCTTGCGACCGGGCTTTTCGGGCTGCGACGGGCGGCTGCTTCTCGGTTGAAGCGTCCGCCCGTTGCGGAAGCTGCGCGTCGAAATTATTCGGCGGCGACTTCTTCGGCCTTTTCGGCGCGTTCCGTGAGTTCCATGTAGGCCATGGGGGCGTTGTCGCCGACGCGGTAGCCCATCTTCAGGATGCGGGTGTAACCGCCCTGGCGGGCGGCAAAGCGCGGGCCGATGACGTCGAAGAGCTTGACGACGACTTCGCGATCACGCAAGCGGTTGAAAGCAAGGCGCTTGTTGGCGAGCGTGGGTTCCTTGGCAAGCGTGATCATCGGTTCGACGACACGACGGAGTTCCTTGGCCTTCGGCAACGTGGTCTTGATGGCTTCGTGCTTGATGAGCGAGCACATCATGTTGCGGAGCATGGCGAGGCGGTGGGCGCTCGTGCGGTTGAGCTTACGGAGACCATGACGATGACGCATGATTCGTATTCCTTAAATGTGAGTCTTGAAAAAAAGCCCCCCGTGTCTTCTATCCGTTCGCTTGAACGGCGGTCGGGTGAGCAAGAAGAAAGGCGCAATCATAAACGATTGCGCCTTCGCGTTCAACTCAAAACCGGAAGTTTGAAGAACCTTCCGGATTTCCGGTCGATCAGCGTTCGATGTTGGCGGGCGGCCAGTTTTCGAGCTTGCTACCGAGCGTCAAACCGTGAGCGGCGAGCACTTCCTTGATTTCATTCAAGGACTTGCGGCCGAGATTCGGCGTCTTGAGCAGTTCGTTTTCCGTGCGCTGGATGAGGTCGCCAATGAAGTAGATATTCTCGGCCTTCAGGCAGTTGGCGGAACGAACCGTGAGTTCGAGGTCGTCGACCGGACGCAGGAGGATCGGATCGATCGGAGGCGGATTGTTGGCCGCTTCCTCTTCCTTCTCAACGGCAAGTTCGTCGGGGTGGATCGAACCAAAGACCGTGAGCTGATCCTGGAGGATGCGCACAGATTCGCGAAGGGCCTCTTCCGGACCGATGGCGCCGTTTGTTTCGATCGTCATTTCGAGCTTGTCAAGGTCGGTGCGCTGCGCGACGCGAGCGGCCTGAACCTGGTAAGCGACGCGACGGATCGGCGAGAAGGAGGCGTCCATGATGATGCGACCGATGTTGGTCTTCGAGTAGTCGTCACGGAAGCCGCGAACGTCGCCCGGCTGATAGCCGCGGCCCTTTTCGATCTTGACCTGCATTTCGAGACGACCGCCCGAAAGATGCGCGATCACATGTTCGGGGTTGAGAACCTGAACGTCGTGCGGGAGGTCGAAGTCGCCGGCGGTGACGATGCCTTCGCCATCCTTGCGGAGCATGACGGTGACTTCGTCACGGCCTTCGAGTTTGAAGACCACGCCCTTGAGGTTGAGGAGGATGTCCACAACGTCTTCGAGGACGCCGTCGATCTGGGAGTATTCGTGAACGATGCCCGTGATCTGCGCTTCCGTGGGAGCGTAACCGACCATCGACGCGAGCAGGATGCGACGCAGTGCATTGCCGAGCGTGTGGCCGTAGCCGCGTTCGAACGGTTCGAGCGTGATGACGGCGCGATTGGGATTGTCGACGTCGGGACGGACGTCAACCATCGTAGGCTTCAAAAGAGCGGTGCTTGCCATGTTGATATTCCTTCTTGCCCTCGGTTCGTTACGCCGATAAGGCTGGATTGGACCGGCCAGACGGACGGCCGCCTGCATTTTAATGCATTCGGGAGGAGCCTCGAAGAAAGCGCCTCGCGAATGCCAACGCCGTAAGGGACAAAAACGCGGACTCCGGAGGAGACCGCGTTTTTTTGCCTGTGGACATTGTCTGAGACGGATCGTTCCGCACTGCGCACTACACGGTGCGGAACGAGAGCCGTCGGGACAATTAGCGGGAGTAGCGTTCGATGATGAGGGCTTCGTTGATTTCCGGGGCGACTTCGTCGCGGGCCGGAACGTTCTTGAAGGTACCTTCGAACTTCTTCGGTTCGACGCTAACCCAGGCCGGGAAGCCGTTCTGCTGCGCGAGGTCGAGAGCCTCGGCGATGCGGGCCTGCTTCTGGGCCTTTTCACGCACGGAGATGACGTCGCCGGCCTTGACGTTGTAAGAAGGAATGTTCACCTTCTTGCCGTTCACGAGGATGGCGCCGTGGCTGACCAGCTGACGCGCTTCAGCGCGCGTGGAGCCGAAACCCATGCGGTAAACGACGTTGTCAAGACGGCTTTCAAGGAGCTGGAACAGCTTTTCGCCAGTGTTGCCGCGCAGACGCGAGGCTTCCGCGAAGTAGCGGCGGAACTGACGTTCGAGCACACCGTACATACGCTTGGCCTTCTGCGTTTCACGCATCTGGTTACCGTAGTCGGACATGCGGGCTCCGGAAATCTTACCGTGCTGGCCCGGCTTGGAACCGACGTCCTTGACCTTGGAATCAAACGAACGACGGGCGCTCTTCAAATTAAGATCAATGCCTTCGCGGCGCGAAAGCTTGAGCTTAGGACCGAGATATCGTGCCATTTAAAAATGCCTCTTTTATCCTGTAGGTAATCCCTACATTCAGTCCACGTGCCTCAGTTTGCAGGTGGACACGGGGATACAACAGAAAATCAATCAGTGATTAGACGCGACGACGCTTGGAGGGGCGGACGCCGTTGTGCGGGATCGGCGTCACGTCCTGGATCGACGTCACGCGGATGCCGAGCGCGTTAAGGGCGCGCACGGACGATTCGCGGCCGGGACCGGGACCCCAAATGCGAACTTCGACGTTCTTGAGACCGTATTCAAGGGCGGCCTTACCAGCGACGTCGGCCGCAACCTGAGCGGCGAACGGCGTGGACTTGCGGGAGCCCTTGAAGCCCTGAGCACCGGACGAGGACGCGGCGATCGCGTTGCCCTGGCGGTCGGTGATCGTGATGATCGTGTTGTTGAAGGAAGCGTGGACGTGGGCGATGCCTTCCGTCACAACCTTCTTGACCTTCTTACGAGCACGCTGCCCAGCAGCCTGCTTGGAATTGTTGCCAGCCATAGTAATCCTTTATTACTTCTTGAGCGTCACACCGGCCTTGCGGGGGCCCTTACGGGTGCGAGCATTGGTACGGGTACGCTGGCCGCGGCAGGGAAGACCGCGACGGTGGCGCATGCCACGATAGGTACCGAGGTCGATCAAACGCTTGATCGACAACTGGATTTCGCGACGAAGATCGCCTTCGACCGTGTACTTGGAAACACCATCACGGACGAGTTCGAGTTCGGCGTCAGTAAGATCCTTGATCTTCTTGGAATATTCAATACCGCAAGAATCGAGAATCGCACGAGCGCGAGAGCGGCCGATGCCATAGATGGCGGTGAGACCGATTTCGGCGTGCTGCTGCGGCGGAATGTTAATACCGGCGATACGAGCCATTCTGTTACCTCTTTAGCCTTGACGCTGCTTGTGACGCGGGTCGGCGCAGATCACACGAACAACGCCCTTGCGCTTGATGATCTTGCACTTGCGGCACATCTTTTTGACCGAAGCGTTAACCTTCATTCTCATCTCCACGTGCACGAGTGCACGGATAACAATGCCCACATGGCAGAAACGCTGAATACTAATCGAAATTTCTGTTCCCTGCAACTCGAAACGGGACGTAGTGCATCCTGATGTTTCAGTTCGGGTTTTCGGGTAACCATCGGGCGCCATTCCCGAAGGAAGGACGCCCGCCTGGAATCCCGCCATGCCGTTCCGGCCGGTCGGGCCGGAACAGGGCATCGGGTTTTTAACGATGGGTCGGAATTACTTCTGACCCAGGCCGCGGAAGTTGGTCTTCCGCAACAAACTTTCATACTGGTGCGTCATCATGTACGCCTGAACCTGGCTCATGAAGTCCATCGTCACCACCACCACGATGAGTAGCGAAGTGCCGCCGAAGTAGAACGGCACGTTGAAACGAAGGTTCAGGAATTCAGGCACGAGGCACACGAACACCAGATAGACGGCACCGCCGAGCGTGAGGCGCAGAAGCACCCGGTCGATGTAGCGGGCCGTTTGCTCACCCGGACGGATGCCCGGGATGAAAGCACCACTCTTCTTCAGATTCTCCGCCGTTTCCTTCGGGTTGAAGACCAACGCCGTGTAGAAATAGGCAAAGAAAACGATGAGCGCGGCGTAAAGGAGCGTGTAGAGCGGCTGCCCCGGAGAAAGCGAAGCGGCAAGGTCACGGATCCAGCGGGTGGAGTCCCCGCTCGTGAACCAACCCGCAAGGGTCGCCGGGAAGAGAATCAGCGACGAAGCAAAGATCGGGGGAATAACACCCGACATGTTCATCTTGAGCGGCAGGTACGAGCTCTGGCCGCCGTAGATTCGGTTGCCGATCTGACGCTTGGCATAGTTGACGGTGATTCGACGCTGACCGCGTTCGACGAAGACGACGAAAGCGGTAACAGCGAGCACGATCGCGATCACGAAGATCGCCGCCAGGGGGCTGATGGCGCCCGTGGAAACCAGCTGGAAGAGACCAGAGGCACCGTTCGGGAGACCGGCCACGATACCGGCGAAAATGATGATCGAGATACCGTTGCCCAAGCCACGTTCGGTGATCTGTTCACCGAGCCACATGAGGAACATCGTCCCCGTGAGCAGGGAGACCGTCGTCGTGATGCGGAAGAGCATTCCGGGATCAAGAACGAGGCCCGCCTGGCTCTCGAGGGCGACGGCAATTCCGAACCCCTGGAAGATACCCAATGCGAGAGTCCCGTAACGGGTGTACTGGGTGATCTTACGGCGTCCGGATTCGCCTTCTTTACGCAACGCTTCAAGCGACGGCAACACGTAGGACAGCATCTGCATGATGATGGATGCAGAGATGTACGGCATGATGCCGAGCGCGAACACCGAGAAGCGCGAGAGAGCGCCACCGGAGAACATGTTGAACAGCCCGAGAATGCCGCCCTGCTGCTGATTGAACAGCTGGTTGAGCATATCGGGGTCAATACCCGGGACCGGCACATGAGCGCCGATACGGTAGACAACGAGCGCAAGCGCCAGGAAGATCAGGCGACCCTTAAGGTCGCCGTACTTGCTGAGGCCCGACTGCTGTTGCTTGGTGCTGGGGCTGGTCGCCACGTCGGTGTCCTCTTTAGAAGCTTTGAGTCTTAGTCAACAATGGCGCCGCCGGCCGCTTCGATGGCAGCGCGGGCACCCTTGGTGACGCCGAGACCACGCACGGTGACCTTGCGGGTGATGCTACCCGAGAGGATCACGCGGGCGTTCTGAGCGAGAGCGGAAACGATGCCGGCATCCTTGAGGACGGCGAGATCGATTTCTTCAACACCCAGACGTTCCAAGTCGGACAGACGCACCACCTCGCAGAACTTGCGGGTAAGCGACGTGAAGCCGCGCTTCGGGAGGCGGCGATACATCGGCATCTGGCCGCCTTCGAAACCAACCTTGTGGAAGCCGCCAGCACGGGACTTCTGACCCTTGTGGCCGCGACCGGCGGTCTTGCCCCAGCCGCTGCCGACGCCGCGCCCGACGCGATGACGGGCGTGCTTCGAGCCCTCAGCGGGCTTGATCGTATTCAAACGCATTTTCGAATCCTTTCCGATCATTCGGCGCGCACGAGGTACGCAACCTTGTTGATCATGCCGCGCACGGCGGGCGTATCTTCGAGAACGCGCGACTGGTTGAGCTTCTTCAAGCCCAGGCCAGCGAGCGTGGCACGGTGATCCGCCTTCGTACCGATGGGGCTCTTAACCAGAGTAACCTTAACGGTCTTCTTTTCGGACATGTCTTGGTCTCCTGATTAGCCGAGGAGCTCTTCGACGGTCTTACCGCGCTTGGCGGCGATTTCCGCCGGGCTACGCAGATTGTCGAGAGCCTTCAGAGTGGCACGAACCAGGTTGTAGGGGTTCGTGGAACCGTAAGCCTTGGCAACGACGTTGCGGATGCCGACGGCATCGCAAACAGCGCGCATCGGGCCGCCAGCGATCACGCCAGTGCCTTCGGGGGCGGGCATCATGATGACGCGGGAGGCGCCGTGACGACCTTCGACAGCGTGATGAATCGTACCGTTCTTGAGCGGGACGCGCTTCATCGTGTGACGAGCACGTTCCATCGCCTTGGAGACGGACTGCGGCACTTCGCGGGACTTGCCCGTACCCATACCGACCGAACCGTCGCCGTCGCCGACAACCGTAAGAGCGGCGAACGCGAGGATGCGACCACCCTTAACAACCTTGGTGACGCGGTTGACCGCGATCATCTTTTCACGCAGGCCTTCGTCCTGTTCGTCGACCACAGCGTTTTTAGCTTGAACCTTAGCCATGAGCTCCTGCCTTAGAACTTGAGGCCGGCTTCGCGCGCGGCTTCAGCGAGCGCGGCGACACGGCCATGGTAACGGTAGCCGGAACGGTCAAAGGCGCAGGTTTCGATACCGGCGGCCTTCGCCTTTTCGGCAAGACGGGCACCAACGATCTTGGCAGCGGCAATGTTGCCGCCGCGGCCCGTGACGGACGCAAGCTGCGCGCGCACTTCGGGTTCGAGCGTCGAGGCCGAAACCAGGGTGCGGCGGTTGTCCGCGGAAATGATGCTGGCGTAAATGTGCAGGTTGGTGCGATGGACCGTCAGGCGATCGACCTTCTGCAAGAGAATGCGGGCACGCGTGGCACGCGCGCGGCGCAAGCGGCTTTGTTTCTTGTTGATCATCTTCAATCGCCCCGATTACTTCTTCTTGGTTTCCTTGATGATGACGACTTCGTCGGCGTAACGGACGCCCTTGCCCTTGTAGGGCTCGGGAGCACGATAAGCGCGGACTTCGGCAGCGGTCTGACCGACCTTCTGCTTGTCGGCACCCTTGATCACGATTTCGGTCTGGTTGGGCGTTTCAACCTTCACGCCGGCAGGCATCTGATGCACGACGGGGTGGGAGAAACCGAGCGACAGGTTGAGCTTGTCGCCCTGAGCCTGGGCACGGTAGCCGACGCCCACAAGCTGGAGCTTCTTTTCGAAACCGACCGAGCAGCCCTTGACCATGTCGGCGACGAGCGCACGCATCGTACCGACGTTGGCGTTGGCTTCACGGGATTCATCAAGCTGGGAGAAGTGGAGGTGACCGTCTTCTTCCTTGATCGCAACCTTCGGAAGGATATGCATCGACACTTCGCCGACGGGACCCTTCACGGAGATGTTTTCCTCGGTGAGCGTGTACGTCACGCCCTTGGCGATGGAAACGGGAATCTTAGCAATTCGGCTCATTTCACACTCCTTGGCTTAGGCGACGTAGCAGAGAACTTCACCGCCGATGCCGGCAGCGCGGGCAGCGCGGTCGGTCATCACGCCCTTCGGGGTGGAAACGATCGCAATACCGAGACCGTTCATCACCTGGGGAATGGCGCCGGAGCTCTTATAGATACGAAGGCCGGGACGGGAAACGCGTTCGAGGCGTTCGATCACGGGGCGGCCGGCGTAGTACTTGAGCTGAACACGAAGTTCGGGCTTGCCGTTTTCGGCGACCACAGCGAAATCATCGATGTAGCCTTCATCCTTAAGAACCTTGGCGATCGCAACCTTCAGCTTGGAGGAAGGCATGACCACTTCGGCCTTGTCGACGATCTGACCGTTGCGGATGCGGGTCAGCATGTCGGCGATCGGATCACTCATACTCATTGTTGTAATCTCCTCGCTTACCAGCTGGCCTTGACAAGGCCGGGAATGTCACCGCGCATGGCGGCATCACGGATCATGCCGCGGCACAGACCGAACTTGCGGAACGTGCCACGGGGACGACCGGTCAGGGCGCAACGGTTGCGCTGGCGGACCGGGCTCGCGTCGCGCGGGAGAGCCTGCAGCTTGGCGCGGGCTTCCAGGCGCTCTTCCATCGAGCGGGTAGCGTCGTTGATAATAGCCTTGAGGGCGGCGCGCTTGGCCGCGAACTTGGCGACCGTAGCGGCGCGCTTGGCTTCGCGGTTAATCAGAGCAAGTTTTGCCATTTTGCGTCAACCCTTAGTTGCGGAACGGGAAGTGGAAACCGGCCAGAAGCGCCTTGGCTTCTTCGTCGGTCTTCGCCGTCGTGGTAATCGAAATGTTCATCCCGCGGAGAGCGTCGATCTTGTCGTATTCGATTTCCGGGAAGATGATCTGTTCCTTGAGGCCGATGTTGTAGTTGCCGCGGCCGTCAAAAGCGCGCCCCGACACGCCGCGGAAGTCGCGAACGCGGGGGAAGGCAACCGTAACGAGACGATCAAGGAAGTCGTACATGCGTTCGCCGCGGAGCGTGACCATGCAGCCGATGGGCATGTTTTCGCGAATCTTGAAGTTCGCGATGGCCTTGCGGGTACGGGTGACCACGGGCTTCTGACCGGCGATCTTGGTCATGTCGGCAACGGCGTTGTCGACGAGCTTCTTGTCGTTCACGGCTTCACCGACACCCATGTTGAGGGTGATCTTGGTGATGCGGGGAACCTGCATGACGGTCTTGTAGCCGAACTTCTTGGTGAGTTCGGGGACGATCGTGTCCTGATAAAGAGAACTAAAACGCGACATCGTCACCCTCATTCGGCCTTGGCGCCGACAACAGCGCCGTTCGACTTGAACACGCGAACCTTCTTGCCGTCGACTTCCTTGAAGCCGACGCGGTCACCCTTACCGGTAGCCGGATTGACCAGCATGACGTTCGACTGATCGATGGGCATCGTCTTGTCGACGATACCGCCGGTCACACCGAGGGTGGGATTCGGACGAACACACTTCTTGACGACGTTAACGCCTTCGACAATGACGTGGCGGTCATCGACGCGGGAGAGGACGGTGCCCTTCGTGCCCTTGTCGCGGCCAGCAATGACGATGACTTCGTCACCCTTACGGATACGCTGCATCGCTTCTCCTTGAATTAGATAACTTCAGGAGCAAGCGACACGATCTTCATGAACTGCTCGGTACGCAGCTCACGCGTCACCGGCCCGAAGATGCGGGTGCCGATCGGCTCCAGCTTGTTGTTGAGAAGAACGGCGGCGTTGCCGTCGAAGTTGATCGACGAGCCGTCCGCGCGGCGAACACCGTGAGCGGTACGAACGACGACCGCATTGTAAACTTCGCCCTTCTTGACACGGCCGCGAGGGGCCGCTTCCTTGACAGTCACCTTGATGACGTCACCGATGTTGGCGTAACGGCGCTTGGAGCCGCCCAACACCTTGATACACATCACCGAACGCGCACCGGTGTTATCGGCGACGTCCAGTCGGCTTTGCATCTGAATCATGGTTTAGAAAATCCCAACTTATTCCACATTAGCGGATAGTATTGGTCCCGTTTCGGGAGGAAGGTCATAAGCGAGACCGCTCCGAAGCCCCGACTGCAGGGTCGGGGGAAACGGGCTCAATCACAACCCTAGAAATGCATCGCCCGGAACACCACCAGGGGTCTTCCGGGCGACGGGTTGCAACTATAACTTAGGAAAAATTATCGTGCAACCGATTTGAGCGTTTTTTTTGCTCGCGACGCGATTAAAGCACTTCGGCCTTCGAAATCACGCGGGTCACGACCCAAGACTTGGTCTTGGACATCGGACGCGTTTCCGCGATTTCGACCTTGTCGCCTTCACCGCAGCCGAGTTCGTCATGAGCATGGTACTTCTTGCTCTTGAGAACGTACTTGCCATACAGCGGATGCTTGACCTTACGTTCCACGAGAACCGTAACGGTCTTTTCCATCTTGCTGCTGGTCACCGTGCCCTGGAGGGTACGGGTCAGAGCTTCATTGGTCTGTTCGGTCATTTCGTGGTCGCCTTCTGGGTAAGGATCGTGCGGGCACGCGCGATGTCACGACGCGTAGCACGCAGCGAAGCCGTATTCTGGAGCTGCTGGGTGGACTTCTGGATGCGGAGCTTGAATTCCGTCTTCAGAAGATCGTTGAGTTCCTGCTTGAGCGCGGCCTCATCCTTGGCGCGCATTTCCTTAGCGTTCATGTCCGTCTCCTTACATGCCGATCTGGCGGACGACGAACGTGGTCTTCACGGGCAACTTGGCCGCGGCGAGCGCGAAGGCCTCGCGGGCGAGCTGCTCGTCAACCCCGTCCATTTCATAGAGCACGCGGCCCGGCTGAACGAGCGCGACCCAGTATTCGGGATTGCCCTTACCGTTACCCATTCGGACTTCGGCGGGCTTGCTCGAGATGGGCTTGTCCGGGAACACGCGGATCCAAACTCGGCCACCGCGCTTGATGTGGCGCGTGATGGCGCGACGGGCAGCTTCGATCTGGCGAGCCGTAATGCGGCCGCGTTCGAGCGTCTTCAGACCGAATTCACCGAACGAGACGTTCGCGCCACGGGTGGCGAGACCGTAGTTGCGGCCCTTCTGGTCCTTACGATATTTGCGACGATTCGGTTGCAGCATCGTTATTCTCCGTCCTTAGCAGCAGGCTTGCGCGCGGGGCGGTCCTGCTTCATTTCGTTGCGGCGGCCGTTGTTGCGGCGCGCACCGGGCTTGCCGGCACGGTCACCAGGGCGGCGGCTGCGGCGGTCTTCGCGGGGAGCCTGAGCTTCGAGGGCTTCGGCGTCGAAGTTGTCGCCCTTGTAGACCCAGACCTTGACGCCCACGACGCCGTAGGTCGTGTGGGCTTCGGAGAAGCCGTAGTCGATGTTCGCGCGAAGCGTGTGCAGAGGCACACGGCCTTCACGGTACCACTCGGAACGAGCAATGTCGGCGCCGTTGAGACGGCCCGAGGACATGATCTTGATGCCAAGGGCACCGAGACGCATGGCGTTCTGCATCGCGCGCTTCATGGCACGGCGGAACATGACGCGCTTTTCGAGCTGCTGCGTGATGCCGTCGGCGATCAGCTGAGCGTCGAGTTCGGGACGACGAACTTCTTCGATGTTGACGTGAACGGGCACGCCCATCATCTTCTGAACTTCGGCCTTCAGCGCTTCGATGTCGGCGCCCTGCTTGCCGATCACGATACCGGGGCGAGCCGAGAAGATCGTGATGCGGGCGTTGTTCGCCGGACGTTCGATGAGGATGCGGCTCACGCTGGCGTTGCGAAGCTTCTTCTGGAGGAAGCTGCGGACAGCGAGGTCTTCGCCGAGCGTGCGGGAGAATTCGCGGCCAACCGCGTACCAACGCGACGTCCAGTTGCGCGTCACGGGAAGACGGAAGCCGGTGGGATTAATTTTCTGACCCATGGTACACCTTTACTTAGCTTTCGCGTCGCCGACGGAGATATAGATATGGCTGGTCTGCTTGTTGATGCGCGTACCGCGGCCCTTGGCGCGAGCGGCAAAACGGCGCAGCGTGGCAGCCTTTTCCACATGGATCTTGGTCACGACAAGCGTGTCGATGTCGGCACCGTCATTGTGCTCGGCATTGGCAATAGCGCTTTCGAGAGCCTTCTTGATGATGACCGCGGCCTTCTTCTGCGTGAAGGTGAGGATGCTGAGGGCCTTGTCCACGGGCTTGCCGCGAACGAGGTCAGCAACCAAACGACCCTTCTGGGCCGACAGGCGGACACCACGGACGATAGCAGTAGTTTCCATTTACTTACCCACCTTCTTATCACCGGCAGCATGGCCCTTGAACGTACGCGTGAGCGCAAATTCGCCGAGCTTGTGGCCGACCATGTTTTCGTTGATGTACACCGGAACGTGCTGACGGCCGTTGTGGACGGCGATGGTCAGACCAATGAATTCCGGAAGAATCGTCGAACGACGCGACCAGGTCTTGAGCGGACGCTTGTCGCGGCTCGCCTGAGCGGCTTCGACCTTCTTCATGAGGTGCCCGTCGACAAACGGGCCTTTCTTCAAAGAGCGAGACATTCAAGGCCCCCTTACTTGCGGTTACGACGCGACACGATCATGGAATCGGTGCGCTTGCTGTTGCGGGTGCGGTAGCCCTTGGTGAGCTGACCCCAAGGCGTGACAGGAGCACGACCGGTACCGGTCTTGCCTTCGCCGCCGCCGTGCGGATGGTCGACCGGGTTCATGGCAACGCCACGGACCGTCGGACGGATACCGCGCCAGCGCTTCGCACCGGCCTTGCCGAGTTCGCGGAGGCTGTTTTCTTCATTGCCGACCGTGCCGATGGTAGCGCGGCATTCGATGAGAACGCGACGGACTTCACCAGAGCGCAGACGAATCTGAGCGTATTCGCCTTCGCGAGCGACGAGCTGAGCGAAAGCACCGGCGGCACGAACCATCTGAGCGCCCTTGCCCGGGAGGAGTTCGATGCAGTGAATCGTCGAACCGACCGGGATGTTGCGCAACGGAAGCGTGTTGCCGACCTTGATCGGGGATTCCGGACCGTTCATGATTTCCTGGCCGACCGTCAGGCCCTTCGGGGCGATGATGTAGCGGCGTTCGCCGTCGGCGTAGAGCACGAGAGCGATGTTGGCGGAACGGTTCGGATCGTATTCAATGCGCTCGACGCGGGCGGGCACGCCGTCCTTCTGACGCTTGAAGTCGATGATACGGTAGGCGCGCTTGGCACCGCCACCCTTGTGACGGCAGGTGATGTGGCCGTTGTTGTTACGGCCCGAACCGCGATTCTTCTTCTCAACGAGAGCGGCCCAGGGCTTGCCCTTGTGGAGCTCCTTGTTGACAACCTTGACCGCGTGACGGCGACCGGCGGAAGTCGGCTTGAGTTTGACGAGAGCCATTACTTCACCTCTTGCGCGAAGTTGATTTCTTCACCCTTGGCAACGGAGACGATCGCCTTGCGAACGTCGTTGCGCTTGCCCATGAAACGGCCGAAGCGCTTCTGCTTGCCCTTCAGGTTCAGAATTTGAACGGAGTTGACGTGCACGTTGAAGAGCATTTCAACGGCAGCCTTAACTTCGGTCTTCGTGGCGTTCGGAACGACAACGAAAGAGACCTGGTTGTGCTTCTCGGCAACCATCGTGGACTTTTCAGAGATCACGGGGCCGACGAGCACCTTCATCAGACGTTCCTGGTTCATGCCAACATCTCCTCAATCTGGGCGACAGCCGCCTTCGTGACAACGATCTTGTCGAAGTAAAGGAGGCAGAGCGGATCGGCGTAGCGCGGCGGGACGACGAGAACGTCCTTCATGTTGCGCGACGCGAGGATGAGGTTGTCGCTGAGCTCTTCGTCTTCGACGATGATGAGGGTCTTCGTGTTGAGGCCCATCGTCTTGAGCTGAGCGGCAAAAGCCTTCGTCTTCGGGAGATCAGCCTTGATGGTTTCGACAACCGTCAGACGTTCGTCGGCGACGAGCTTCGAGTAGATCGTAGCCATCGCAGCACGGAACATCTTCTTGTTGACCTTCTGGCTGAAGTTTTCGACCGGCGAGTTCGGGAACGCGCGGCCGCCCCCACGCCACACGGGCGAAGACGTCATGCCGGAACGGGCACGACCCGTACCCTTCTGACGCCAGGGCTTCTTCGTGGAGTGGTGGACCTCAGCTCGCGTGAGCTGAGCGCGCGTGCCGAGACGCGCATTGGCCTGGAAAGCCACCACGATCTGGTGGACCAGGGCTTCGTTGTATTCACGACCGAACACGGCATCGGCGGCCGCAACCGTCTTACCCTGCTCGTTCAGGACATTCAGTTCCATTGTTTCGCTCCTTACGCCTTAACAGCCGGACGGACGATAACTTCGCCGCCCTTAGCGCCGGGGACCGCACCGCGAACCAGCAGAAGCTGACGTTCAGTGTCGACACGCGCGATCACAAGATTCTGAGTCGTGCGCTGCACATCGCCCAGATGGCCGGCCATACGCTTACCGGGGAACACACGGCCCGGGTCCTGGCGGTTACCGATGGAGCCGGGAGCGCGGGTCGTCACGGAGTTACCGTGGGAAGCGCGATTGGACGAGAAGTGGTGGCGCTTGATGGCGCCAGCGAAACCCTTACCGATGGTCGTGCCGGTCACGTCGACCTTCTGGCCTTCCGTGAACATTTCGCACGAGAGGGTCATGCCGGGCTTGAATTCGGCAACCTTTTCGGCATCGATATGGAACTCTTTAAGCGTCGAACCCGCTTCAACGCCGGCCTTGGCAAAATGACCGGCAAGGGGCTTGCTCACACGCGAGGGCTTCTTGGAGCCGAACGCAACCTGAATTGCATTGTAGCCGTCGGTTTCGACCGTCTTCACCATCGTGACACGGTTGTTCGACACGTCGAGCACGGTCACGGGAACGGACACGCCGTCTTCCGTGAAAATACGCGTCATGCCGATCTTGCGACCGACGAGGCCGAGCTTATCACTCATTGTTTTCTCCACCCCGGCTGCGATTGGCCGGGACCGTTTTCCAAAAAAATCCTTGTCCTTTCGTTTGAAGTCGGAAAGGAATCAGGACAGAAAGGCGCGATTGTAGCCGTCTTGAAAATCCCATGCAACTGAAGTTGCTGTATTTTTTGCGGACGGCAGGAAGTCAATCGTATTACTGGACCTTGATCTTGACGTCGACGCCAGCGGGAAGGTCGAGCTTCATGAGCGCGTCAACCGTCTTGTCGGTGGGATCAACGATGTCCATGAGACGCTGGTGCGTGCGGATTTCGAGCTGGTCGCGCGAGGTCTTGTTGACGTGCGGCGAACGGAGAATGTCGAAACGCTGGATGCGGGTGGGGAGCGGAACGGGACCACGGACGACGGCGCCGGTGCGCTTGGCGGTGTCGACGATTTCAAGAGCCGACTGGTCGATCAACTTGTAGTCGTACGCCTTGAGGCGGATGCGAATGCGCTGAGACTGCATTTCGTTTTCCTAGAAAAAAGAACAAAAAAAGAACAGAGGGAGCGGAGTATAACCCCGCTCCCTCTGTCGATCAAGTCAAACGACCGGATTTTTTACGCCTGGGCGCTAATCCGTGTTTACTCAATGATCTGGGCAACGACGCCGGCGCCGACGGTGTGACCGCCTTCGCGGATGGCGAAGCGAAGACCCTGTTCCATGGCGATCGGGCAGATCAGCTTCACGGTCATCGTGATGTTGTCGCCCGGCATGACCATTTCAACGCCTTCCGGCAGTTCGATCGTGCCCGTCACGTCCGTCGTACGGAAGTAGAACTGGGGACGATAGCCCTTGAAGAACGGCGTGTGACGGCCGCCTTCTTCCTTCGTCAGGACGTAGACTTCGCCCTTGAAGTGCGTGTGGGGCGTGATCGAACCGGGCTTGGCGAGAACCTGGCCGCGTTCGACGTCTTCACGCTTCGTGCCGCGCAGGAGAATACCGACGTTGTCGCCGGCCTGACCCTGGTCGAGAAGCTTGCGGAACATTTCGACGCCCGTGCAGGTCGTCTTCGCCGTGGGCTTGATACCGACGATTTCGATTTCGTCGCCAACCGAGATCACACCGCGTTCGACACGGCCCGTAACCACCGTACCGCGACCGGAGATCGAGAACACGTCTTCGATCGGCATGAGGAACGGAAGGTCGACGGCGCGTTCCGGCGTCGGGATGTAGCTGTCGAGCGTTTCGGCAAGCTTGAGAATGGCCGGTTCGCCGAGGGGGCCCTTGTCGCCTTCGAGAGCGAGCTTGGCGGAACCCTTGATGATGGGAATGTCGTCGCCCGGGAAGTCGTACTTCGAGAGGAGTTCGCGAACTTCCATTTCAACGAGTTCGAGAAGCTCTTCGTCGTCGACCATGTCGCACTTGTTCAGGAAGACGATGATGTAGGGAACGCCGACCTGGCGGGCGAGCAGGATGTGTTCGCGCGTCTGGGGCATGGGACCGTCGGCAGCCGAGACCACGAGGATCGCGCCGTCCATCTGGGCGGCACCGGTAATCATGTTCTTGACGTAGTCGGCGTGGCCCGGGCAGTCAACGTGCGCGTAGTGACGCGTTGCCGTTTCGTATTCGACGTGAGCGGTATTGATGGTAATACCGCGGGCCTTTTCTTCAGGAGCCGCGTCGATCTGGTCGTACGCCTTGGCTTCGCCGCCGAAGTGCGACGAAAGGATCGTCGTGATCGCAGCGGTCAGCGTGGTCTTGCCATGGTCAACGTGACCGATGGTGCCCACGTTAACGTGGGGCTTGGTTCGTTCAAACTTACCCTTGGCCATTTTTGGTCCTTCAAGTAATGGGGTTAAAACTCTGAGTATTTTAGATTACTTCGCCTTGTCGGCGATGACAGCTTCGGCGACGTTGCGCGGAGCTTCGGCGTAGTGCTTGAACTCCATCGTGTAGGTCGCGCGGCCCTGCGTGAGCGAACGGAGCTGCGTAGCGTAGCCGAACATTTCGGCGAGGGGAACCTCGGCCTTAATGCTCTTGCCGCCGCCGACGAGGTCGTCCATGCCCTGGATGACGCCGCGACGAGACGAAAGGTCGCCCATGACGTCGCCCATCTTTTCTTCGGGCGTTTCGACTTCAACCGCCATGATCGGCTCGAGGAGCACGGGGTTGGCCTTGCGCATACCGTCCTTGAAGGCCATCGAGGCGGCCATCTTGAACGCGTTTTCGTTCGAGTCGACTTCGTGGTACGAACCGAAGTGGAGCGTCACCTTGACGTCGACAACCGGGAAGCCGGCGAGCACACCCGCCTTGAGCGTGTCTTCCACGCCCTTTTCAACGGCCGGGATGTATTCACGGGGAACCACGCCGCCCTTGATGGCATCGACGAATTCGAAGCCCTTGCCGGGTTCGAGCGGTTCGAGCTTGAGAACCACGTGACCGTACTGGCCGCGGCCGCCCGACTGCTTGGCGAACTTGCATTCGGCGTTTTCGACGACGGAGCGAATCGTTTCGCGGTAGGCCACCTGGGGCTTGCCGACGGTCGCTTCGACGTTGAATTCGCGCTTCATGCGATCGACGAGAATTTCAAGGTGGAGTTCGCCCATACCCGAAATAATCGTCTGACCGGATTCTTCGTCCGTACGAACGCGGAACGACGGGTCTTCCTGAGCCAGGCGGTTGAGGGCAAGCGCCATCTTTTCCTGGTCGGCCTTCGTCTTGGGTTCCACGGCCTGCGAAATAACAGGTTCCGGGAATTCCATGCGTTCGAGGATGATCGGGGCGTCGGTCGCGCAGAGCGTGTCGCCCGTCGTCACGTCCTTCAGACCCACGGCGGCGGCGATGTCGCCGGCCTCAACGAACTTGATTTCCTTACGTTCGTTGGCGTGCATCTGGAGGAGTCGACCGATACGTTCCTTCTTGTTCTTCACGGAGTTAAGAACCGTGTCGCCGGAGTTGAGAACGCCGGAGTAGACGCGCAAGAACGTGAGCTGGCCGACGTACGGGTCCGTCATGATCTTGAAGGCAAGGGCCGAGAAGGGAGCGTCGTCGCTCGCTTCGCGGGTGATTTCCTTGTCGTCAAGGTCGAAGCCCGGGACCGGCGGAATGTCGGTCGGAGCCGGGAGGAACTGAACGACAGCATCGAGCATGCGCTGAACGCCCTTGTTCTTGAAGGCGGTACCACAGAGCATCGGCTGCACTTCGCAGGCGATCGTGCGCTGACGAAGACCGGCGATGATGTCTTCTTCGGAGAGCGTGCCCTCTTCGAGGTACTTGTTCATCAGCTCTTCGGAAGCTTCCGCGGCGCTTTCGATCATCTTTTCACGCCATTCTTCGGCCGTGGCCTGAAGGTTGGCGGGGATGTCCTGGTATTCGAACTTCATGCCCTGAGACTTGTCGTCCCAGATGATGGCCTTCATCTTGATGAGGTCGACCACGCCTTCGAACTGGTCTTCGGCACCGATCGGCACGACGATGGGCACGGGGTTCGCCTGGAGGCGCTTCTTCATCTGATCGTAGACCTTGAAGAAGTTGGCGCCGGTACGGTCCATCTTGTTGACGAACGCGAGGCGGGGAACGTGGTACTTGTTGGCCTGACGCCACACCGTTTCCGACTGGGGCTGCACGCCGCCGACCGCACAGTAAACCATGCAGGCGCCGTCAAGGACGCGCATCGAGCGTTCCACTTCGACCGTGAAGTCGACGTGGCCCGGGGTGTCGATGATATTGAGGCGATACGGTTCCCACTGCATTTCCATGCCGCGCCAGAAGGCGGTCGTGGCAGCCGAGGTAATCGTGATGCCGCGTTCCTGCTCCTGTTCCATCCAGTCCATCGTGGCGGCACCGTCGTGCACTTCGCCAATCTTGTGATTGACGCCCGTGTAGAACAGAATGCGTTCGGACGTGGTGGTCTTGCCCGCGTCGATGTGGGCGGAAATACCGATGTTGCGGTAACGCGAGATCGGGGTTTGACGAGCCATTTAAGGTTCCTCTCAAATACGCCGCACACGGCCCGGGGCCGTGTGCGGCAAGATGCGAATTAGAAGCGGAAGTGCGAGAAGGCCTTGTTGGCTTCAGCCATACGATGGACTTCATCACGCTTCTTCATGGCGCCGCCGCGGCCTTCGGCCGCGTCGAGCAACTCGCCAGCCAAGCGCTGCGGCATGGACTTTTCAGAACGCTTCTTGGCCGCTTCGCGGAGCCAGCGCATGGCGAGAGCCATACGGCGGACGGGGCGGACTTCAACCGGGACCTGGTAGTTGGCACCACCGACGCGGCGGGACTTGACTTCCACCAACGGACGGACGTTGTTGAGAGCGGTGGTGAAAACTTCCAGGGCGTTCTTGCCGGACTTTTCTTCGATCTGCGTGAGGGCACCGTAAACGATACGTTCGGCCACAGCCTTCTTGCCGTCAAGCATGATCACGTTGATGAACTTGGTGATTTCAACGCTGCCGAACTTAGGATCAGGCAGCACTTCGCGTTTCGGAACTTCGCGACGACGGGGCATTTTTTTACCTCTTTCGTGTCTTCAGTCTATGCACTTTCCCTTTTCAAAGCGCGGGAAGTCGTGCAAATGTTTCATGAGCGGTCCCATGGACCGCGACTTACTCGGTCGGCTCAACCGTTGAGCCCAACCGTTTCTCCACGGTGTGTCACCGCGAACGGAATTAAGCGGCCTTCGGGCGCTTGGCACCGTACTTCGAACGGGCCTGCTTACGATCCTTGACGCCCTGCGTGTCGAGGGAGCCGCGGACGATGTGGTAACGCACACCAGGAAGGTCCTTCACACGACCGCCGCGGATGAGGACGACCGAGTGTTCCTGCAGATTGTGGCCTTCACCGCCGATGTAGGAAATGACCTCGAAGCCGTTGGTCAGACGCACCTTGGCGACCTTACGGAGAGCCGAGTTCGGCTTCTTCGGGGTCGTGGTGTACACACGCGTGCAAACGCCACGCTTCTGCGGGCAGTTCTTCAGCGCGGGGCTCTTGCTCTTATCGCGAGTGAGCTCGCGGGGCTTGCGAACAAGCTGGTTGATAGTAGGCATAAACGTCCGTCTAAAAATTGGCCGACCGCCTCGGGCGGAGGGCTCAGGTTTTTACTCAACTTTCCGGAACGGAGGACTTTTTGCGATCCGAAGATCGCGGCGAGTCTCATCCCACTCTGGAAAGCACGTGATTTTCGGTCATAGCGCCAGCGCTGTCAAGCGCGGCGCCGCGATATTTTTCAATAAAAACAAACCGCCCCTTCGTGAGAAGGGGCGGTCGGAAAAGCGCTCCTATCGGAGAGTCCGCCCGTCGGGCGGACTCCCCTGCTCGCATTACTCTTCCTGCTTGGGCTCTTCGGCCTTCGGAGCTTCCGCCTTGGCTTCGCCTTCACCCTCGCCTTCGGGCTCGGGTTCCGGATCACGGAAGGTGATCGGATGTTCGGCGTCCTCCTGGAAGTTCACGAAGAAGAACGGGTCCTGTGCAACAGGAGCGGCAGGAACGACCGGTACGTCGCCTTCGAAGGGCGACTCGATCGGATCGGCTGTTTCGCGTTCGATGCGTTCGGCCAGTTCCTTTTCCTTGTGAGCCTTGTGGTAAGCAAGACCCGTACCGGCAGGAATCAAGCGACCGACGATCACGTTTTCCTTCAGGCCGCGCAACTCGTCGCGCTTGCCCATGATGGCGGCTTCCGTCAGAACGCGCGTCGTTTCCTGGAACGAAGCGGCCGAAATGAAGCTGTCCGTCGAGAGCGAGGCCTTCGTAATACCGAGAAGCACGTTGTCGTACGAGGCCGGACGCTTGCCGAGTGCAATCACGCGATCGTTCTCGTCGAGCATTTCGGAACGTTCAACCTGTTCGCCCTGGATGAAGTTCGTGTCGCCCGGATCGGTGATCTGAACGCGGCGCAACATCTGACGAACAATCACTTCGATGTGCTTGTCGTTGATCTTCACGCCCTGCAGACGGTACACGTCCTGAACTTCGTCGACGATATAGCGAGCGAGCTCTTCGATACCGAGCAGACGCAGGATGTCGTGCGGATCCACCGGACCGTCGACCACCTCTTCGCCCTTCTGCACGACCTGACCGTCGTGAACGAGAACGGTCTTGTCTTTGCTGATGAGCGTTTCGTGCGCGTTGCCTTCGCTGTCGGTGATGATGAGACGCTGCTTGCCCTTCGTTTCCTTACCGAACGTGACGGTACCCGTCACTTCGGCGAGCATGCCGGCATCCTTCGGACTGCGGGCTTCGAAGAGTTCGGCCACGCGCGGCAGACCGCCGGTAATGTCACGGGTCTTCTGCGACTCGGTCGGGATGCGCGCGAGCACTTCACCCATGCCGATTTCCTGGCCATCACGGATCACCACGAAGGCCCCCACCGGCAGCTGAATCGTCACGGAGTGATCCGTACCCGGGATCTTCACTTCGTTGCCATTTTCATCGATGAGGTGCACCAACGGACGGAGAATACCCGCGGAGCTCGCCTTACCCGACTTCGTCGTGGTTTTCTTCGGGTCGATGACGACGAGACTCGAAAGACCCGTCACTTCGTCAACCTGATTCATGACCGTAACGTTTTCGATCACGTTCTCGAACTTGATACGACCGGCGTATTCCGAAATGATCGGACGCGTCATCGGATCCCACGTCGCGAGCTGCTGACCGGCGCGGATTTCCTGATCCGGACGAACCAGCATCGTGGCACCGTACGGCACCTTGTGGCGTTCACGTTCGCGGCCGTGTTCGGTCACGATCACTTCGCCCGAGCGGGAAATGACGACGAGTTCGCCCTTCGACGACTTGACGTAACGCATGGCGGGCGAGTACTGGATCGTACCGGCCGACTTTGCTTCGATGCTCGAAGCAACGGCGGCTCGCGACGCTGCACCACCGATGTGGAACGTACGCATCGTCAGCTGGGTACCCGGTTCGCCGATCGACTGAGCGGCGATGACGCCCACAGATTCACCCGCGTTGACAAGCGAACCGCGGCCGAGGTCGCGACCGTAACACTTCGCGCACAGGCCGTAACGCGTTTCGCAGGTGAGCGGCGTGCGAACCTTGACCATATCGATACCGAGTTCGTCGATGAGATCACACAGATCTTCGTCGATGAGCGTACCGGCGGCGATGGCCACTTCATTCGTGTCGGGGTTGATGACGTCAACGGCCGTCACACGACCGAGCACGCGATCGCGCAACGCCTGAATGACTTCACCGCCTTCGACGAGCGCGCGCATTTCAACGCCGTGCGTCGTATGGCAATCGTCCTCGACCACCACGAGATCCTGCGTCACGTCGACGAGACGACGCGTGAGGTAACCCGAGTTTGCGGTCTTCAGAGCCGTATCGGCCAGCCCCTTACGAGCACCGTGGGTCGAGATGAAGTACTGCAGAACGTTCAGACCTTCGCGGAAGTTCGCGGTAATCGGCGTTTCGATAATCGAGCCGTCCGGTTTGGCCATCAGGCCGCGCATGCCGGCAAGCTGACGGATCTGGGCGGCAGAGCCTCGAGCCCCGGAGTCGGCCATCATGTAGACGCTGTTGAAGGACTCCTGACGAACCTTCTGACCGTGACGGTCAATCGTGGGTTCGGTCGAGAGTTCCTGCATCATCACCTTGCCGACCTGGTCGGAGGTGCGGCCCCAGATGTCGACCACCTTGTTGTAGCGTTCGCCCTGCGTGACGAGACCCGAGGTGTACTGCGCCTCGATTTCTTTCACTTCCTGTTCGGCCGCACGGACGAGCTGCTCCTTCTGGGCGGGGACGGTCATGTCGCCCACGCAAATCGAGATGCCCGCGCGCGTCGAGAGGCGGTAGCCGTTGTCCTTCAAGCGGTCGGCGAAGATCACCGTGGCGTTGAGACCGCACTTGCGGAAGCAACGGTTGATGAGCTTGGCAATTTCCTTCTTCTTCAGGGTGATGTTGAGCTCCTTGAAGCTCATCCCCTTCGGAAGGATTTCGGAAAGAAGCGCTCGACCGACGGTCGTTTCGTAACGAACGACCTTCGGCGTGAGTTCGCCCGTCAGCTTGTTGAGGTCGTATTCGCGGATGCGAACCGTGCAACGCGTCTGCAGATCGACAACGTGGTTGTCCCAAGCACGCTGAACTTCGGCGACGTCGGCGAAGTACATGCCTTCGCCCTTGCCGTTGATGCGTTCGCGCGTTGCGTAGTAGAGACCGAGCACCATGTCCTGCGACGGAACGATCGACGGATCGCCGTTCGCCGGGAAGAGCACGTTGTTCGAAGACATCATCAGGCTGCGCGCTTCGAGCTGAGCTTCAAGCGAGAGCGGGACGTGAACGGCCATCTGGTCGCCGTCGAAGTCGGCGTTGAACGCCGCGCAAACGAGCGGATGGAGCTGGATGGCCTTGCCTTCGATGAGTTTCGGTTCGAACGCCTGAATACCGAGACGGTGCAGGGTCGGAGCACGGTTCAGCATCACGGGGTGTTCGAAGATGACTTCTTCGAGGATGTCCCAGACGACCGCTTCCTGGTTTTCCACCATCTTCTTCGCAGCCTTCGGCGTGGGCGCGAGACCGCGCAGCACGAGCTTGTTGAAGATGAAAGGCTTGAAGAGTTCAAGCGCCATCAGTTTCGGCAGACCGCACTGGTGCAGACGAAGTTCCGGACCGACGGTAATAACGGAACGACCCGAGTAGTCGACGCGCTTGCCGAGCAGGTTCTGACGGAAGCGACCCGACTTGCCCTTGATCATGTCGGCGAGCGACTTGAGCGGACGCTTGTTGGCACCTGTCATCGCCTTACCGCGACGACCGTTGTCAAGAAGCGAGTCCACCGCTTCCTGCAGCATGCGCTTTTCGTTGCGCACGATGATGTCCGGCGCCTTGATTTCAAGAAGGCGCTTCAAACGGTTGTTGCGGTTGATGACGCGACGGTAAAGGTCGTTCAGGTCCGACGTGGCGAAACGGCCGCCGTCAAGCGCCACGAGCGGACGCAAATCGGGCGGGAGCACCGGGAGAACCGTCAGGATCATCCACTCGGGACGGATGCCCGAGTGCTGGAAGCCTTCGAGGACCTTGAGGCGCTTGGCGTACTTCTTGATCTTCGCTTCGGAATTGGTCGAACGGAGTTCTTCGCGCAGACGGTCGACTTCGCCGTCGATGTCGATCGTACGGAGAAGTTCGCCGATGGCTTCGGCACCCATCATGGCCTTGAAGTCATCGCCGAATTCGGCCGTGGCCTGAATGAATTCTTCTTCATTGAGCAACTGACCGCGTTCGAGCGTCGAGAGGCCCGGATCGACGACGATATAGGCTTCGAAGTAGAGAACGCGTTCGATGTCGCGCAACGGAATGTCGAGCACCATGCCCATACGGCTCGGCAGGCTCTTCAGGAACCAGATGTGCGCAACCGGGCTCGCCAGGTCGATGTGCCCCATGCGTTCGCGACGCACCTTGGCGAGCGTGACTTCAACGCCACACTTCTCGCAGATGACGCCGCGATTCTTGAGGCGCTTGTACTTGCCGCAAATGCACTCGTAGTCCTTCGTCGGGCCGAAGATCTTGGCGCAGAAAAGACCGTCGCGCTCCGGCTTCTGGGTACGGTAGTTGATCGTTTCCGGCTTCTTGACTTCGCCGTACGACCACGAATGGATCTTCTCGGGACTCGCAAGACCAATGCGGATCGCATCGAAATGCTCGTCCTTCTGGACCTGGTTGAAAATGTCGTTAAGCGCTGTTTTCATCGCTTAAGTTTCCTCATCAGTTCTTCACGAGGTCGATGTCGATACCCAACGACCGGATTTCCTTGACCAACACGTTGAACGACTCGGGCATACCCGCTTCGATCTTGTGATCGCCCTTGACGATGTTTTCGTACACCTTCGTACGACCGTTCACGTCGTCGGACTTGACGGTCAGCATTTCCTGCAGGACGTACGACGCACCGTAGGCTTCGAGGGCCCACACTTCCATTTCGCCGAAACGCTGGCCGCCGAACTGGGCCTTACCGCCCAACGGCTGCTGCGTTACGAGCGAGTACGGCCCCGTGGAACGGGCATGCATCTTGTCGTCGACGAGATGGTGGAGCTTCAGGTAGTGCATGTAGCCCACGGTCACGGGACGTTCGAAGGGTTCGCCCGTACGGCCGTCGTAGAGACGCGCCTGCGTCTTGGCGGGCGTCAGTTCGAGGCGCTGGGCTTCATCGTCCGGGAACGCGAGGTCGAGCATCATGCGGATCTGCTCTTCGCTCGCACCGTCGAAGACCGGCGTCGCGAAAGGCATGCCGTTCTTGAGGTTGCGGGCGAGTTCCATGATCTCTTCGTCCGTGAGACTGTCGAGATCTTCGGTCTTTCCGGTACGGTTGTAGACCTCATTCAGGAACGAGCGGATCTGACGAGCCGTTTCGGTCTTGAGCATTTCTTCGATGCGCCAGCCGATACCCTTGGCGGCCCAGCCGAGGTGCACTTCGAGAACCTGACCGATGTTCATACGGGACGGAACGCCGAGCGGGTTGAGTACGATGTCGGCGGGACGACCGTCGGCCATGTACGGCATGTCTTCGACCGGGCAGATCTTCGAGACCACACCCTTGTTACCGTGACGGCCGGCCATCTTGTCGCCGGGCTGCAGACGACGGCGTTCGGCGATGTAGACCTTAACCATCTTAAGCACGCCCGGGGGCAGTTCGTCACCACGGGTGAGCTTGTTCTTCTTGAGCTCGTACTTGCGGGCGTTTTCGGAACGCGTGTGTTCGATCGCCTGCTTCGTGAGTTCGATGTTGTGCTGAGCGGTCTCTTCTTCCATGCGGAGATTGAAGAGGTCGTAGCCCTGCATCGCATTGAGAACGTCGGCCGTCAGGATGCCGTCCGCGCCGAGCCCTTCGAGCTGCATCGTGGAGACGACCTTGTGGCCCGCAAGCTGACGACGCAGACGGTCGAACGCGTCGCGTTCGACGATGCGAAGCTGGTCGTCGAGATCACGGTGATACTGCTTCAGTTCGTCGGCGATGATGCTTTCGGCACGCTTGTCGCGCTTGACGCCGTCACGCGTGAAGACCTGAACGTCGATCACGGTACCGGTCATGCCCGAGGGAACGCGAAGCGACGTGTCCTTCACGTCGGAAGCCTTTTCACCGAAGATCACGCGCAGGAGCTTTTCTTCCGGCGTGAGCTGGGTTTCGCCCTTCGGCGTCACCTTGCCGACGAGCACGTCGCCCGCCTTCACCTCGGCACCGATGAAGACGATGCCCGAGTCGTCAAGACGGTTGAGCTGGTTCTCGGAAAGGTTCGAGATGTCGCGGGTGATTTCTTCCGGCCCGAGCTTCGTGTCGCGCGAAACAACCGAGAGTTCTTCGATATGGATCGACGTGTAGCGATCGTCGGCGACGACGCGTTCGGAGATCAATACCGAGTCTTCGTAGTTGTAGCCGTTCCACGGCATGAACGCGATCAGCATGTTCTGACCGAGAGCGAGTTCGCCCATGTCGGTCGAAGCACCGTCGGCGAGCACGTCGCCGCGAGCGACATGGTCGCCCTTCACGACGATCGGACGCTGATTGATGTTCGTCGACTGGTTCGAGCGGGTGAACTTCTGCAGGTTGTAGATGTCCACGCCCGTTTCACCGGCCACGCTCTCTTCGTCGTTCACGCGAATAACCACGCGGTTGGCGTCGACGTAGTCGACGACGCCGCCGCGGCGAGCCTGGACGGTCGTCTTCGAGTCGACGGCCACCGTGCGCTCGATCCCGGTACCCACAACGGGCTTTTCGGGACGCAGGCACGGCACGCCCTGACGCTGCATGTTCGCGCCCATCAAAGCACGGTTCGCGTCGTCGTGTTCGAGGAACGGAATCAACGCCGCGGCGCAGGAAACGATCTGCGACGGCGCGACGTCCATGTACTGGATGCGATCGGGCGAAGCAAGAATGGTTTCGCCGTTGTCGCGCGCGGACACGAGTTCCTGCGTGAGACGGCCTTCGTCGTCCATTTCCGCATTTGCCTGGGCAATGATGTACTTGCCTTCTTCAATGGCGGAGAGGTAATGGATTTCCTGCGTCGCCACGCCGTCGATCACCTTGCGGTACGGCGTTTCGAGGAAGCCGTACTCGTTGAGGCGCGCGTAAAGGGCGAGCGAGTTGATCAGGCCGATGTTCGGACCTTCCGGCGTTTCGATCGGGCAGACTCGACCGTAGTGGGTCGAGTGCACGTCGCGCACTTCAAAGCCCGCGCGTTCGCGCGTCAGACCGCCCGGACCGAGAGCCGAAATACGACGTTTGTGCGTGATTTCGGAAAGCGGATTCGTCTGGTCCATGAACTGCGAGAGCTGGCTCGAACCGAAGAATTCGCGAATGGCCGCGGAGATGGGCTTCGAATTGATGAGGTCCTGCGGGGTCAAACCGTCGCTTTCGGCCTGGTTGAGGCGTTCCTTGACAGCTCGCTCGACGCGCACGAGGCCGGAGCGGAACTGGTTTTCGGCGAGTTCGCCGACGCAACGAACGCGACGGTTGCCGAGGTGGTCGATGTCATCGACGCCGTTGACGGCGCAGTCGCGAACGACACCGTTTTCATCGATGAGCTTGACGTTGTCCTGACCGTTGCGAAGCGCGACGAGAAGAGCCATCGTGTCGACGATGTCTTCGTTCGTAAGCGTCATCGCGCCCTCGGCCGAGTCGCGACCGAAGCGGGCGTTGACCTTCATGCGACCCACGCGCGACAGATCGTACGCGTCGGCATCGAAGAAGAGACGCTTGAAGAGCGTTTCGACGGCGTCTTCCGTGGGCGGTTCGCCCGGACGCATCATGCGATAGATCGCCACGCGAGCCGAGAACTGATCGGGCGTGTCGTCGAGACGAAGCGTATTGGAGATGTACGCGCCGTGGTCGAGCTCGTTCGTGAAGAGCGTTTCGATCTGAGCGACGCCCGCCGTGCGAAGCTTCGAGAGGAGACCTTCGGTGATTTCTTCGTTGCAGTTCGCGAGGAGTTCGCCCTCGGAGTCGACGACCGCCTTGGCGAGCACGCGACCGAGCAGGTACTCGTCGGGCACGACGATCGAGGTCATGCCAGCCTTCGTCATGTCGCGGACGTGTTTGGCGGTGATGCGCTTGTCGCGGGGCACAATGATCTTGCCGTCGGGCCCTTCGATGTCAAAGGAGACGGTCTGACCCTTCAAGCGTTCGGCCACGAAGGGAAGTTCGGCGCCGACGGTGCGCAACGTGAAGCGGTCGAAGTCGAAGAAGCGCGCAAGGATGTCCTCGGCCGTGAAACCGATGGCCTTGAGAAGAATCGTGCCGGGCATCTTGCGACGACGGTCGACGCGGAAGTAGAGAATGTCCTTCGCGTCGAATTCGAAGTCAAGCCAGGAGCCGCGGTACGGAATCACGCGCGCGGAGAAAAGGAGCTTCCCGGAGGAATGAGTCTTGCCCTTGTCGTGCTCGAAGAAAATGCCCGGGGAGCGGTGGAGCTGGCTGACGATGACGCGCTCCGTCCCGTTGACGATGAAGGAACCCTTCTCCGTCATGAGCGGGATTTCGCCCATGTAGACGTCGTTCTCGCGGATTTCCTTGACGGTTTCCGGCTGCGCGGCTTCGCGATCGTAAATTTCGAGACGAATCTTGGCGCGCAGGCGGCTGCTGAACGTAAGACCGCGCAACTGGCACTCGGCGACGTCGAACTCGGGCTCGGCGAGTTCGTAGTTGACGAACTTGAGGCAAGCGTAACCGTTGTGGCTGCGGATCGGGAAGATGGAAGAGAATGCTGCCTGAAGCCCGACGGTAGCGTTGCGGGCGGCAGGAGCGACATTCGCCTGCAGGAATTCTTCGTAGGAACGAAGCTGAGTATCAAGCAGGGAAGGCACTTCAAGGACGCTCGGACGAGAGGCAAAGCTCTTCCGAATGCGCTTCTTTTCAGTGAACGAGTACGACATGGACACTCCGTTCGGCACTAGGGATGAACCAAAAAGTCGGATCTTGGAGGAACGCGGAACCTATGGACGCCGAAAAGCCGCTCGGCACTTCAGACAGGCATCTGAGTCCGCGCGGCGAACAAATCATCGAGCAGTGTGTTGGGACCGGTTCATCAAGGAAAGAGACTTTGATCTGTGTTCCTTAAGGTTTATGCGGGAGGGGAACCTAGATCAAAGCCTCCTTGCGGAGGCTTTGACGCAGGGCAGTGATCCATTATCGCCTGCCCCGCGGAGTAATTCAACAAACGGAATTACTTGAGGACGACCTTGGCGCCGGCTTCTTCGAGCTTCTTGGCAGCGGCTTCGGCGTCGGCCTTCGGGAGGCCTTCCTTGACGGCCTTGGGAGCGCCTTCGACGAGGTCCTTGGCTTCCTTGAGGCCGAGGCCGGTCATTTCGCGGACGACCTTGATGACGGCGATCTTGTTCGAGCCGGCGTTTTCGAGCACGACGTCGAATTCCGTCTTTTCTTCAGCAGCGGCGGCAGCGCCGGCAGCCGGAGCAGCCACGGCAACAGCGGCAGCGGCAGCGGAAACGCCGAACTTTTCTTCCATCATCTTGATGAGTTCGGAGATTTCGAGGACGGTCTTGGAAGCGATCGCTTCGAGGATTTCTTCATTGGTAAGGGCCATTTTATAGCTCCGTATTACGTAGTGTTTGTTTTGAAAATGAAATTAGGCAGCAGCCTGTTCCTTGGCATCGCGCACGGCAGCCACGGTGCGCACGAAACGCGCCGGGACTTCGTTGATGGTGCGGACGAACTTCGCGATAGGTTCGTTCATCGTAGCCATCAACTTGGCAATGAGCTCTTCGCGGCTCGGCATTTCGGCGAGGTTCTTGACGGCTTCCACGTCCATGACGTAGTTGGCCATCGCACCGCCCTTGATGACGAGCTTGTCATTGCCCTTGGCGAAGTTGACGAGAACCTTGGCGGCAGCGACGGGATCGGCGGAGAAACCGTAGACGAGCGGACCAACGAACTGGTCGGCAAGCCCGGCAAACTCCGTACCTTCCACGGCACGGCGAACCAACGTGTTCTTGACAACACGCAACGTCACACCATTCTTACGCGCTTCCGCACGAAGCTTGGTGACGGCCTCAACGCTCAGCCCACGGTATTCGGCGATGACAATCGCGGAAGAGTTGGCAACGATGCCAGCAACTTCCTCGATGACAGCCGCTTTATCTTGACGATTAAGACCCACGGTCTGGCTCCACTCAGAGGTGTCCGAAACGAATTCCGGACACCGGTTTAAATAACCGGCGCACTTCTGAGAGTTTTGGCTGTTTTTTTGTATTCGACCGATCGCTCGGTGCGAAAGAAACACAACGCAATATCTCTCTTCGGTTTACCGTCTGCGCTGGACGTCTTGGCGGTTCCTTCGAAGGTACACGGAAAGATTCCGTTCGAAGACACAAGACCATTAAAAGTCCGGCGGCGTGCATCCAATGCCTTTCCCGAATACACGGCTCCAGATCTCTCCAGCGGTCTTTGACAGCGGCAGGAGTTGCCTCCTGCCACCCAAAGCCCTTGAGGCCTCACGACCTCGAGAGGGAACGAATTCCCCCGGACGTCTCCCCGTTGCGGGGGAGTCGCAACGCTGTTTCCGGCGTTGTCGACAGGAGCGTCCACCCCTGAAAAGTTTCGTACCGATTAGGCGTTGATCGAACCGATGTCAACGCGAACACCGAGGCCCATCGTCGAGGAGACGGCGACCTTGCGGAGGTACTGGCCCTTGGCGGAAGCAGGCTTGAGCTTGTTGAGCTGGTCAACGAGAGCGGCAAGGTTCTTCTGCAGACGTTCGGCTTCGAACGAAGCACGACCGATCGGGGCGTGGATGATACCGGCCTTGTCGGCGCGGAACTGGACCTGACCGGCCTTGGCGTTCTTGACGGCCTGGGCGACATTCGGGGTCACGGTGCCGACCTTGGGGTTCGGCATGAGGCCGCGCGGACCGAGGATCTGACCGAGCTGGCCGACAACGCGCATGGCGTCGGGCGAGGCGATCACGACGTCGAAGTCGAGTTCACCGGCCTTGACCTTGGCGGCGAGATCGTCGAAACCGACGATGTCGGCACCGGCTTCGCGAGCGGCGTCGGCGTTGGCGCCCTGCGTGAAGACGGCGACGCGAACCGACTTGCCCGTGCCTTCCGGCATCACGACGGCGCCGCGAACGGCTTGGTCGGACTTGCGGGGGTCGATACCGAGCTGGATCGCCACGTCGACGGATTCGTCGAACTTGGCAGTAGCGGTGGCCTTGACGAGGTTGAGAGCGTCGATGGCGGCGTAGGCCTTGCCCGCTTCAACCTTGCCCTGAAGGGCCTGCATACGCTTCGTAAGCTTAGCCATTACAGACCCTCCACAATGATGCCCATGGAACGAGCGGAACCGGCGATCGTGCGAACGGCGGCGTCAAGGTCGGCAGCCGTAAGATCGGGTTCCTTCTGCTTGGCGATTTCTTCCGCCTGAGCACGCGTGATCTTGCCCACCTTGTCGGTGTGCGGACGGGCGGAGCCCTTCTGGATCTTCGCAGCCTTCTTGATCAGGATCGTGGCGGGCGGGGTCTTCATCACGAACGTGAAGCTCTTGTCCGCGTAGGCCGTGATCACGACCGGGATCGGAAGACCGGCTTCCATGCCCTGGGTCTTAGCGTTGAAGGCCTTGCAGAACTCCATGATGTTCAGACCGCGCTGACCGAGCGCCGGGCCGATAGGAGGCGAAGGATTGGCTTTACCGGCAGGAACCTGCAGCTTGATAAAGCCGACGATTTTCTTAGCCATTGAAATATCCTCTTGGGTTCAAACGCCCCGTCGCAAACCGATGCGCGCGGAAGCTCCCCAGTTGGTTTGAATCGAGAAGCGAGACTATACACGCACGAATTTCAACGTGCAACTCAAAAGCTCGCTTTTTTTTAGATTTTTTCGACTTCGTTGAAAGCCAGATCGACGAGCGTATCGCGACCGAAGATCGAAACGAACACGTTGAGGCGACTCTTGTCGTAGTCGACGCCGTCCACGCGACCCGTGAAGTCCTTGAAGGCGCCCTGCTTGACGCGAATCGTCTCGCCCACTTCGAACTCGATCTTGGGACGGGGCTTTTCGGCGCTCACGCTCGCGGCGTTGAGGATGTTTGCGACTTCGTTCTCGGAAAGCACGACCGGGTTGTTGTTACCGAGGAACTCGATCACGCGGGGCGTCGAATTGACGAGGTGCCACGTTGCGTCGTTCATTTCCATTTCAATGAACACGTACCCGGGGTACATGCGACGCTCGCTCGTCATCTTGCGACCGTTGCGCAGTTCCTGAACGCGCTCGATCGGCAGGAGCACCTGGCCGAACTGATCTCGAAGGTCGCTGTGCGAGATGCGTTCTTCCAGAGCCTTTTTGACGCTCTTTTCCATCGACGAATAAACGTGCAGGGTGTACCACTGCTTCTTGGCGTCCGACATATGTCACTCCGGAAGGTTAAAGGGAAAGGCGAAGGAGACCGTCGTAGAGCCCCAGTTCGATGAGCTTGTCCACGACGAACAGGAAGAACGCCATCACGACGACGAAAGCCATGACAAGGCCGGTCGTGTTGAGCGTTTCCTTCTTCGTAGGCCACACGACGCGGCGTAGCTCTTCGTACGACTGACGGCCGTAGGCCAAAAGGCGCTTGCCGGAGGGGCTCACCCACGCCAGAAGCACGCCGAGGACGAGACCGCCGCCGAGAGAGGCCAGACGGATCGAAAGCGGCTGCTCCGTCAGGAGGGCGAACGCCACGACACCGGCGATCGCACAAAGGACGGCAAGCGTCACAAGCGCGATGTCGGACTTGCTCGTCACCGTTTCAACGTTTTGGTTGTTGGTCATGATTCATTCATCCAGGTGTACCCGAGCCGCACTCGACGTGCGGCTCTTCCGGGGGCGTACCCCGCGGCCACAGCAAAAATAGCTTGTCATTTTAACGACTTGCCTTTTGTACTGCATCCCGCAGGGAGCGTTTTTTTAGTCAAGAAAAAAGCCAAGTCCGCGTCAGCTGGACTTGGCTTTTTTGTTTTGTGGCAGGGGCAGAGGGAATCGAACCCCCAACCTACGGTTTTGGAGACCGTCGCTCTGCCAATTGAGCTATACCCCTGTCGTTCAGATCTTATTCGATGATCTGGGCAACGACGCCGGCGCCGACGGTGTGACCGCCTTCGCGGATGGCGAAGCGAAGACCCTGTTCCATGGCGATCGGGCAGATCAGCTTCACGGTCATCGTGATGTTGTCGCCCGGCATGACCATTTCAACGCCTTCCGGCAGTTCGATCGTGCCCGTCACGTCCGTCGTACGGAAGTAGAACTGGGGACGATAGCCCTTGAAGAACGGCGTGTGACGGCCGCCTTCTTCCTTCGTCAGGACGTAGACTTCGCCCTTGAAGTGCGTGTGGGGCGTGATCGAACCGGGCTTGGCGAGAACCTGGCCGCGTTCGACGTCTTCACGCTTCGTGCCGCGCAGGAGAATACCGACGTTGTCGCCGGCCTGACCCTGGTCGAGAAGCTTGCGGAACATTTCGACGCCCGTGCAGGTCGTCTTCGCCGTGGGCTTGATACCGACGATTTCGATTTCGTCGCCAACCGAGATCACACCGCGTTCGACACGGCCCGTAACCACCGTACCGCGACCGGAGATCGAGAACACGTCTTCGATCGGCATGAGGAACGGAAGGTCGACGGCGCGTTCCGGCGTCGGGATGTAGCTGTCGAGCGTTTCGGCAAGCTTGAGAATGGCCGGTTCGCCGAGGGGGCCCTTGTCGCCTTCGAGAGCGAGCTTGGCGGAACCCTTGATGATGGGAATGTCGTCGCCCGGGAAGTCGTACTTCGAGAGGAGTTCGCGAACTTCCATTTCAACGAGTTCGAGAAGCTCTTCGTCGTCGACCATGTCGCACTTGTTCAGGAAGACGATGATGTAGGGAACGCCGACCTGGCGGGCGAGCAGGATGTGTTCGCGCGTCTGGGGCATGGGACCGTCGGCAGCCGAGACCACGAGGATCGCGCCGTCCATCTGGGCGGCACCGGTAATCATGTTCTTGACGTAGTCGGCGTGGCCCGGGCAGTCAACGTGCGCGTAGTGACGCGTTGCCGTTTCGTATTCGACGTGAGCGGTATTGATGGTAATACCGCGGGCCTTTTCTTCAGGAGCCGCGTCGATCTGGTCGTACGCCTTGGCTTCGCCGCCGAAGTGCGACGAAAGGATCGTCGTGATCGCAGCGGTCAGCGTGGTCTTGCCATGGTCAACGTGACCGATGGTGCCCACGTTAACGTGGGGCTTGGTTCGTTCAAACTTACCCTTGGCCATTTTTGGAAGGCTCCTAAACAAAAATCCGCCAAGCGGATTCTGTACGTGGAAGAAAAGGAGAATTTGTGGTGCCCATGATGCGGATCGAACGCATGACCTCTCCCTTACCAAGGGAGTGCTCTACCACTGAGCCACATGGGCGCGACATGGAGCGGGTGAAGGGAATCGAACCCTCGTCGGGGGCTTGGAAGGCCTCTGCTCTACCATTGAGCTACACCCGCCTAGTTCGATGGTCTTCAGCTCCGCACGCTGTCTGCTTGTCCGTGCAGAAGCGAAGAAATTCGCTGGTGGAGGGGGATGGATTCGAACCATCGTAGGCGTAAGCCAACAGATTTACAGTCTGCCCCCTTTAGCCACTCGGGCACCCCTCCGTTGCGAGAGAATTGAATTATTGCCTCTCGTCCGTGCCCTGTCAAGGGGCATACCATAAAAATTTCGAAAAATACGTTTTACTACGTATTTTTCGCTCCGTTCAGGCCTTCCGAAGCATACGGTTAGGCCCGTAGTCCCCTTTCCGAGGCCGTTTGCCGTTTAGTATGAAGCGTCCAACGGAACCATCGTCATGCTATCGAGCTCATCCCTTACGCATCTCTCGTTCTGGGGCCTTGTCGCCTTCTTCGTTCAGGCCTTCATCGTCCTTGCAGTAACGTTGCGCGTCATGTTGACGCGCCACCCGCCAGGAGCGAGCTTTGCCTGGATTCTCGTGACGACCATACTCCCCTATGCGGGTTTTTTCCTTTATCTGATGTTCGGCGAACGACCGATCGGGCGCCTGCGCGCCGCGCGACAGAAAAAGGCGATCGCCCGTTGGGCCCGGATTGCGAACCACAAACTCACTCCCCTCGGGCCGCTGCCGCGCTTTCTGGTGCGACACCGCTCCTTCATTCATCTGGCGACACGCCTGGGCGGTATGCCGCTCACGACTGGATCCCTACCGCGTCTTCTCGGCACGTCCCAAGACGTAATCGAGTCCCTCCTTCGGGACATTTGCCGCGCCGAACATTCGATTGCCATGACGTTTTACATCTGGGAGAACGGCGGCGAGATCGATCGCATAACGGAAGCGATTCTCGCGGCGCGCGCCCGGGGCGTACGCGTGCGCATTCTCCTCGACGCCTTCGGCTCCCGCGCCTTTTTGCGATCCGCCGCGGCACAACGCTTTCGCAACGAGGGCGTGGAACTTTCCTCCGCCATGCCAATGCGGTTTTGGAAAATTCTCGGCCTGCAGCGGGCCGACTTGCGCATGCACCGCAAGCTCGTCGTGATCGACGACACCGTGGCTTACACGGGGAGCTTCAACATGATCGACCCGACGGGGTACGACGCCGCGGTCGAAGTGGGCGCCTGGGTCGACGCCATGGTCCGCCTCGAAGGGCCCGCCGTGATTTCGCTGCTCGCCGTATGGCGCTTCGACTGGGCGCTACAACCCGACGAAGACCTCTCCGATCTTGAGCACGACTACGCGCTGCTCGACATGCCCAACCGCGGGCCGGCCGGCGTCGTCACCATTCCGTCGGGGCCGTACGACAAGGGCGATCAAAGTCTTCATCTCGTCATCGAAACCATCAATCGCGCCGAACGCACGCTCTCGATCACAACCCCCTACTTCGTTCCGAACGAGGCCGTTGTGATCGCGCTCGTCAACGCCGCGTTGCGTGGCGTTCGGGTCGAGCTCATCGTGCCGCACCGCACGGATTCGTGTGCGGTCGCGTGGGCGACGCGACGCTATTTCGACGACCTCTTGAAGGCGGGCGTCAAAATCCTGTATTTCGAAGGGGGGCTTCTGCACACCAAAGCCGTAGCTGTCGACGAAGAGTTTGTTCTCTTCGGAACGCTCAACATCGACAACCGCTCGATGCACCTCAATTTCGAGCTCTCGCTCCTCATCTTCGACGCGGGCTTTGCGGAGGACTTCGGAAAGACGCTCGAACGCTATCGCGCCTCCTGTGTTCCGATCGATCCCGAGCGGTGGCGCCGTCGCCCCGTGATCGAACGCCTCAAAGAGGGAGCGAGTTACCTCATCTCCCCGCTCCTTTGAGACACCGCGAGGATTACTTCACCTCTTCGACATCCGAGACGTCCTCCATACCGCGACGTCGGGTGCGATCCGTGCGAAGCGCGCGTACCTCGACGCGTTCGGACTCGTAGACCGTGCCGTCGGGATCCGCCGCGCGACCCGAATACTGAGAACGGGCGGCCGCTTCCGCCTGAGCCATGGCCTCGCGGAAGGTTTTCACCTCCTCGCTCTCCCAGCCCATCTTCATCTTGATCCAGCTCCAAAGCCAGAACACCAGGCCGGCCAGAACGACGACGGCGAAGATCCCGAGCACGACCGGCAGCATGAATACAACGAGCGAAACCACAATCGCAATCGAAATCAAGCCGAGAATGACACTCGTTGCCGAAGCCCGGCCGGGCTGGAAATAAACAAAACGCATGACATGCTCCCGATGTGTGTTGTCCGGTCGATGCCGGCGACCGTTTGGGTCGTCTTTCCTCAGAGAATGGGGCTCGAAGGTCGGCTTTTCAATACGGAAGAACGCTTCGAAGTGCAAGAATTCTTTTCCGATCCCGAGCCGCATCCGGTCGTCTTCCGCCTATTTAAGGGGCGCCCTTCGAGAAAACCGAACGCCTCGTTGAGGTAAGATAAGCGGTTCAACGCGACTTGAAACGGTCCCTTTGAGAACCGCCCCCAAGTCCGACGGCGCCCCCTTTTGGCCCCGTCGTCTCTCCCGGGACACCGCGTCGCCGGGATGATCGTTCCCTTATTTTGACGTCATTCGCCTCGGGTATGCGTACTCGCGAACCGTCATTCTCACTTCGACGAACACACCATGGACGCTAAAACCAATCTTCCGGACGTGCAGTCCGCCCATGACGGTCGCAACATCGCCATCGATCGAGTCGGTGTGCGCGGCGTCACGCTTCCCATTGTCATCGAGGGTCGCAACGGCCCCCAGCATACGGTCGCGTCGATTGCCATGACCGTTTCGCTGCCCGCCGATCAGAAAGGGACCCACATGTCCCGTTTCATCGCGCTCATGAGCGAGTGCACGGAACCTCTCAACGTCAACGTCATCCGCCGCCTCATGGGCCAAATGCTCGAAAACCTCCACGCGGTCGACGGCACCATCGAAATCCGCTTCCCCTTCTTCGTGAAGAAAACGGCTCCCGTAAGCAAGCTTGAGAGCATCATGAATTACGAAGGCGCTTGGATCGCCGATTCCGACGAAGGTGTGATCACGGTGCGCCAGGAAACGCTCGCTCCGGTGACGAGCCTTTGCCCGTGTTCGAAGGAAATTTCGAAGTACGGCGCTCACAACCAGCGCTCGCACCTGATCAGCTCGCTCATCCTCAAGTCCGACATGTCGCTCGAAGAGCAGGTCGCCATCAGCGAGTCCGTCGCCTCCTGCCAGCTGTGGGCCCGCCTGAAGCGCGCCGACGAAAAGTACGTGACCGAATACGCCTACGAACACCCGAAGTTCGTCGAAGACCTCGTTCGCGACATGGCCAAGGCGCTCAACGCCGACGACCGCATCGCCGCGTATCGCATCGAGGCGGAAAACTTCGAATCGATCCACAACCACTCGGCCTACGCGACGATCACGCACGACAAGCGCTGAGTCGTTCGCCAACCACTTGCCCGGGCCCGTTTCTTCAAAAAAAGGACGGGCCGAAACATTTTCTTAATCCTCGACGTTCGGCCCTTAGGGGTGCTGTCGTATGACACCCGATACACTTGAGCCGCCGTCCAACCACAGAGAATCGTCCTCCATGCTCGCGCAGCAAAAAGTTGCTCTTGAGGCTCTCATCAAAGAAGCCCTCTCCTCGATCGGCGTCGAAGACGCTCCGGTCACCCTCGAACGTCCGAAGAGCCCCGAACACGGCGACGTCGCCTGTACGACCGCCATGCAGCTCGCGCGTCAACTGAAGAAGAACCCGCGAGAAATCGCCGCTTCTCTGGTCGAAGCTTTGAAGCAGAACCCGAAGACCGAAAGCCTCGTCTCTTCGATCGAAATCGCCGGTCCGGGCTTCATCAACCTGCGCATTCAGCAAAGCGCCCACCACGACGTCGTTCGCCAGATTCTGCGCGAAGGAGCCGATTTCGGCCGCTCAAATTCTGGTGCGGGCAAGCGCATTCTTCTGGAGTTCGTCTCAGCCAACCCGACGGGGCCCCTGCACCTCGGTCACGCGCGCCAAGGCGCGCTCGGCGACGTGCTCGCCAATATCTTCGCTTCGCAGGGTTACGGGGTCGAACGCGAGTTCTACTACAACGACGCGGGCGTGCAGATCGGCAACCTCGCGCTTTCCGTGCAAATCCGCTGCCGACAGCTTCAGGGGGAAGCCGTCGAACTGCCCGAAAACGCCTACCACGGCGAGTACATCCTTTCGATCGCAAAGGACTTCCTCGAGAAAAAGCCCGTGCACGCTCACTCGGGCGAAACGGTCGAATCGACGGGCGACGCCTCCGACACCGACCTCGTTCGCCGCTATGCCGTGGCGTATCTGCGCAACGAGCAGGACGACGACCTGCAGGCTCTAGGCGTGCACTTCGACAATTTCTTCCTCGAGTCCTCCCTCTACTCGCGCGGCCTCGTTCGCGACGCCGTCGATGCGATGATCGCCTCGGGCAACACCTATGAAGCCGACGGCGCGCTCTGGCTACGCACGACTGCGTTCGACGACCTCGGCAACGGCCTCAAGGACGACAAGGACCGCGTCATGCAGAAGGCCGACGGCACGTTCACCTACTTCGTGCCCGACGTTGCTTACCACCTCAACAAGTGGAGCCGCGGCTTCGACAAAGCCATCAACATTCAGGGAACCGATCACCACGGTACGATTGCGCGCGTCCGCGCCGGTCTGCAGGCCGTCTCGGGCGTGAAGAACCTCAACATCCCGAAGCTCTTCCCGGAATACATCCTCCACAAGATGCTTTCCGTCGTGAAGGACGGCGAACCCGTCAAGATGAGCAAGCGTTCGGGCAACTACGTCACGCTGCGCGACCTCGTCGACTGGGCCGGCCGCGACGCCGCCCGTTACTTCCTCGTCGCCCGCAAGGCCGATGCGGAATTCGTCTTCGACGTGACGCTCGCACAGCAAAAGAGCGACGAAAACCCCGTCTACTACGTGCAGTACGCCCACGCGCGCATTTCGTCCGTCTTCGCGGGCGCCGCCGCCAAGGGTTGGAGCGTTCCGAGTGAAGCCGAACTCGCCGATGCGGACCTTTCCGCGCTCTCAAGCGAATCGGCGCTCTCGCTCATCGGCACGCTCGTCGAATTCCCCGCCGCGCTCGCGCAGGCCGCGCGTGATCAGGCGCCGCATATCCTGTGCTACTACCTCAAGGATCTCGCCGCCTCGATCCACGCTTTCTACAATGCGGAACGCGTGCTCGTCGAGGATGAAAAGCAACGTACGGCGCGTCTCGCACTTCTGGCCGCCGCTCGCCGCGTTCTCAAGAACGGTCTGACGCTTCTCGGCATCTCCGCTCCCGACCTGATGGAACGACGCGAGGAGTCGGAAGGTCCCGCGGCCTGACCGTCGAACTCACTTAGGAGGTACCTACCGTGGCCAAAGGTGGTTTTTCGACCGGCTTCGCCGGCTTCCTGATCGGTGTGGTGACCGGTCTCGGCATCGCCGCGGCTGCGGCGTTGCTCATTACCAACAGCCCCATCCCGTTTGTGGAAAAGGTCGAAAAGGTAACGGCCGACGTTGATCCTTCGGTCGCCCTCTCGGGCGGCGTCGATCCGAATGCGCGCCTCAACCGCAATGCCGCCGAAGTCCAAGGCGCCGCCCGTGGCGGCGTAGCCACGGTGACCGTCCCGGGGACGAGCTCGGCCGACACGGCCGAGCGCGACGCCTCCGGAAAGGCCGTCGCTCCGGGTCGAGTCACCCCCGTCACCTATTGGGTGCAAGTCGGCTCGTACTCAAGCGAAGACGAAGCCGAAACCGGCGCAGCTCAACTCGCCATGATGGGGATCGGCGCCAAAATCACCTCCGAGAACGACCGCTGGCGCGTTCGCGTCGGTCCGTTCGATGACAAGGCTTCCGCCGAAGAAGCCCTCAACAGTCTCTCCGATCAGGGCTATCAACCGCTGATCGCGGAACAACGTCAGTGACCGCGCGCCTCTGACACCACTTCCTACAATACACAACAAGGACTCCGAACCCATGATCCAACGTCGTGATCTGCTCATTGCCGCCGCGCTCGCTCCCGTTGCGGGCCACTCGTTCGCCGCTTCCAGCTACACGGCCGGCAAGGAATACCTCGTCGTCAACCCGCCCGCGCCTTCGAGCCGCGACACGATCGAAGTGATCGAGTTCTTCGCGTACACCTGCCCGCACTGTCTCAAGTTCGAACCCACGATCAACGCCTGGAAGAAGAACCTCCCCGCCGACGTGACGTTCCGCGTGTGCCCGGTCGCTTGGCAACCGAAGTTCCTGCCCTTTACCCAGACTTACTACGCGCTTGATGCGCTCGGTCTGCTTGACAAACTCCACCTGAAGTTCTTCGAGAGCGTGATCTATCAGGAACGCACCTACAACTTCGAAAATCCCGCCGCCGACATCGCCGAATTCATGGCCGACAACGGCGTCGACGCCAAGAAGTGGGAACAGACGATGCGCTCCTTCGGTGTTCAGAACAAGGCCCGCATCGCGACCCAGACCTGGCAGGCCTACCAGATCGACAGCACGCCGATGGTCGGTGTCGCGGGTCTCTATACGACCGGCGCTCACCTCGTCGGCACCCGCGAGCAAACACCCGCCGCGATCGACTTCCTCATCAACGAAGTTCGTCGCCAGCGCCGCGGTTGATCCCGCTCGCCCCGCACCGAACGGCAGGGAGGTCTTTCACGGATCGGCCTGCCGTTTTCTTTTTTGGTCTTTCTCTTTCTTTTTTTCGGAGCCCACCGTGCTCAACGTCTTCATTACCGGCGCGTCGAGCGGTATCGGCGAAGCCCTGGCCCGCGAATTCGCCCGACGCGGCGCCGTACTCGGTCTCGTCGCCCGTCGCCGCGAAAAGCTCGACGAACTCATCGACACGCTACCGGGCGGGCGCGAACGTCACCATGCGTTTGCGGCCGACGTCACTCACCGCGACGAGATCATCGCCGCAGCACGCGAATTCGAACGCCTGACGGGTGGAGCCGCCATCGTCATCGCCAATGCGGGCATCTCCCACGGCGTCAAAACGGAGTTCTACGAAGACCTCGACGTGCTCGAAGCGGTGTACCGTACAAACGTTTTTGCCATGGCGAACACCTTCCATCCCTTCATTGCTCCGATGAAGGCTCGCGGCACGGGCCAGTTGGTCGGGATCGGTTCGGTAGCGGGCATCCGCGGTCTGCCCGGATCCGAAGCCTATTGCGCGAGCAAGTCCGCCGTCATCACGTACTGCGAAAGCCTGCGCGTGGAGTTGGGGAAGGTCGGCATCCGTGTGACGACGATTTGTCCGGGCTTCGTGCAAACGCCCCTGACAGCCAAGAATCCCTACAAGATGCCCTTCCTGCAAACCCCGGAAGAGTTTGCCCGCGATGCCGTCAAGGCCATTCTTGCCCGTACGAGCTACGCCGTCATTCCGTGGCAGATGGGTGTTCTCGCGAAAGTACTTCGTCTCCTGCCCAACTGGCTCTTCGACCGTATTCTCGCAAAACGCAAGCAAAAGCCGCGCATTTCGCCCAAGGACCTCTGAGCCCCGCTCAGAGTTCGCGCCCGACGATCTCCAGAACATCCGCACCGTAGTTTTCGAGCTTGCGCGTCCCCACCCCCTGAATGACACCGAGCTCTTCTTCGCTTTGCGGCTTCGCCTCGGCGATGGCCGCAAGCGTGCGGTCGTTGAAAATGACGTAGGGGGGCTTGCCGATTTCCGCGGCATGCGTTCGCCGCCAGTCCCGAAGCGCGTGATAGATGCGCCGGGCCGAGGGCGAGAGGCGCAGGAGGATTTCATCCTTTTGCGGTGCGGTCGCTTTCCGGTGACGCTTGGTGACGAGGCGACGCACGAAGACGCGTTCCTCGCCCTTCAGAATCGGGGCCGCCGCTTCGGGCGAGACGCGCAGCGCGTTGAAGCGCTCGATGTCGACCCACAGGGTGTGTCGGGCGAGGAGTTGCCGGACCACCATGCGCCACTGCGGTTCGGATATGTCTTTTCCAATACCGTACGTGGAGAGAGTCCGATGTCCGAACGCATCGATCCGTTCGTTTTCGCGTCCGAGCAAAATATTGATCACGTGCTTGGCACTGAAACTCACGCCGCTCATCTTCTGCGCCCGAACAATGCAGGAAATGAGCTTCTGCGCTTCGATCGTCACGTCGATCATCTCGGGCGGCTCCTTGCAGTTGTCGCAGTGCCCGCAAGGCGCGCTCGCTTCGCCGAAATAAGCGAGAAGCCGACAGCGACGGCAGTCGCCCGCTTCGGCGTAAGCGAGCATGGCATCGAGTTTTTGTACGGAAAGCTCCTTGTAGAGGGAATCGGCATTCCCCTGGTCGATCAGGTACTTCTGAGTCATGACGTCGGAAAGCCCGTACGCCATCCACGCATCCGCAGGAAGTCCGTCGCGGCCCGCGCGCCCCGTTTCCTGGAAATAGCCTTCGATCGACTTGGGCATGTCGACGTGCGCGACGAAGCGCACGTTCGGCTTGTCGATACCCATGCCGAACGCGATCGTCGCCACCATCACGGTATCGTCGCGGCGCAAAAATTCCGAAAGACGTTGCGAGCGCTCCTCGGCCGAAAGTCCCGCGTGATAGTGAAGCGCACGGATACCCGCCGCATTCAGATACTCGGCCACCTCTTCGGTCGTACGGCGCGCCAGGCAGTAGACGACGCCACACTCGCCGGGATGCTCCGAGCGGATGAAGGCCAGGAGTTGCTCCTTCACGTTCTTTTTTTCGACCACGCGATAAAAGATGTTCGGTCGATCGAAGCTCGCCACGAATTCCCGAGGTTCGACGAGAAGCCTCTCGACGATCTCTTCGCGCGTTTTCCGGTCCGCCGTGGCGGTGAGCGCGATACGCGGCACGTCGGGCCAGCGCTCCCGCAGGTGCGACAGCGTTCCGTATTCGGGCCGGAAATCATGTCCCCAGACGCTCACGCAATGCGCTTCGTCGATGGCGAAAAGCGAAAGCCGCAAACCGTCGAGAAGGCGGCCCATACCCGCGGTCATGAGCCGCTCGGGAGCGATGTAGAGGAGATCCACTTCACCGCGTTGCAAAGCGGCGCGCACGTCGGCCGCCTCTTCGGGTGTTTGCGTCGAATTGAGGTAGGCGGCGCGAACGCCCGCTTCCTCCAAGGCGTCGACCTGATCCTGCATGAGAGCGATAAGCGGCGAAATCACCACCGCCACGCCGTCGCGCAGGAGAGCGGGTATTTGGTAGCAAAGACTCTTGCCGCCGCCCGTGGGCATCAACACCAAGGCGTCCCGCCCCTCCACGACGGTCTTCACGACCTCTTCCTGGAATCCTCGGAAACTGTCGTAACCGAAGACACGTCGGAGCGCTTCCTGAGGTGACGAATAGCGGATCATAAACGGGCGAAACTTCTGGAAAAACGGAAGTCCGACATTGTACCCGACCGTGCGCGGAGCCCGAAAAAACGGGGCCCGCCGTTTCCGGCGGGCCCCGTTTTTCGCGCGGTGCGTTCGCGACGGTCAGCTCATCGGCTGACGCAGACGTTCGGCACGCTTGCAGGCAGCGATCGTAAAGAGCGCGTCGCTCGAGGAATTGAGTGCCGTTTCGCAGGAGTCCTGCAACACACCGATGATGAAGCCCACGGCCACCACCTGCATCGCGGTGTTCTGGTCGATGCCGAAAAGACCGCAGGCAAGCGGAATCAGCATGAGGGACCCCCCGGGAACACCCGAAGCGCCCGCCGCACAGACCGAGGCGATGAAGGAGAGGAAAATCGCGGTGGGAATGTCGATTGCCACGCCGAGCGAGTACGCGGCCGAGAGCGTGAGCACCGTGATCGTAATCGCGGCACCGGCCATATTGACGGTGGCTCCGACCGGAATCGACACCGCGTACGTAGACTCGGGCAGGTTGAGTCGGCGGCAGATTTCCAGATTCACCGGAATGTTGGCGGCCGAAGAACGCGTGAAGAAGGCGGCTACGCCCGATTCGCGAATCGTCATCAGCGTATACGGATACGGATTGCGACGAATCATGAGCCAGACGAGGAACGGATTCACGACGAAGGCTACGACGGCCATCGTACCGAGGAGCACCGCCAGAAGCTTCACGTAGCCCGCCATGGCCTCAAGACCCGTCGTAGCAAGCGTCGAACTCACCAGACCGAAAATACCGATCGGAGCAAAACGGATCACCAGACGAACGATGAATTCCACGCCCTTGGCAGCGTCGGAGAGCACTTCGCGCGTGGCGGGCGTACCGTGACGCAACACGATCCCCATGGCAATCGACCAGGCGAGAATGCCGATGTAGTTGCCGCTCGAAATGGCATGCACCGGGTTGTCGACGACGTTGAGAATCAGATTCTCGAACACTTCGGCGATGCCCGCCGGGGCGCTCGCCGACTCGGGCGGAGCGATCAGCGCGATTTCCGTCGGCCAGAGAAAGCTCGCAATCACGGCCATGACGGCCGCGCCGAACGTACCCACCATGTAGAGAGTGAGAATCGGTTTGATGTGGAGATCTCCGTCTCCGATGCGCTGATTGGCAATCGAAGACATGACGAGCACGAAGACGAGGATGGGTGCCACGCCCTTGAGGGCCGTAACGAAAATTGTCCCGAGAAAACCCATCGAAACGGCTACGCTGGGCGCAGCCATGCCCAAAGCGATGCCGAGCACGAGCCCGACCAAAATTTGCTTTACGAGCGATGCCTGTAGGAAAGGCATCGCGAACTTAAAGACGCGATTCATAGAAATCTCCGGGTTGTTGAACATCGACGGGCGCGCTTTCTCGGGACATGATCGGCGGCCGCCCGCTTTGCAGATACGTTTCTACCTTAACATCGAGCGGAATGCGTCGAAGGAAACCCGGACAAAAATTCCCGAGGTTTCAATGCCTGTAGCGCGGTAATTTCCGTGCCCTTGATCTTGGACAATTTCGCTAGACACGTTTGCGTGTCGACATGTTACTTAAGCACCTGCGGGCCGAACACGGTATATTTTTTCTCCGAACCCCGATTCTCGGGGCTCGGTCGGGGGGTGCGCCCTGACCCGGCCCCTTCGTTTGCTTCGTCCTTTATGTCCTCCCATCGCCCCGCCGTCAGATTCGTGCTGGCCTGCGTCCTTCTCGACGCCCTGGGCATCGGGTTGATCATCCCCGTTTTGCCGCGATTGATCGGCACGCTGACGAATTCGCCCGACGAGCAGACCCTCTGGTACGGGGCCGTCATGGTGAGTTACGGCCTCATGCAGTTTTTCTTCGCTCCGCTCATCGGGGCGCTTTCGGACCGCATCGGTCGTCGCCCGGTGTTGCTTGCGGGCATCTCGGGGCTCGCGTTGATGATGATCGTTCCGGCCGTAACGACCTCGGTCGAACTGCTCCTTCTTTCCCGCATCGCAGGCGGTGCCCTCAGCTCGAACATCGTAGTGGCTCAAGCCTACATCGCCGATGTGACGCCCGCCGATCGACGCACCGCCGCTTTCGGCCGAATCGGCGCTATCTTCGGGATCGCGTTCGTGCTCGGGCCGGCGCTCGGAGGTCTTCTCGGCGAATACGATCCGAGACTTCCCTTTGCCGTCGCTGCGATCATTTGCTTTCTCAACTTTCTCTACGGACTTTTCGTACTGCCCGAGAGCCTTACGACACCCGACAAAACGCCGATTCCCTGGCGCCGGATGCACCCCTTCGGTGCCCTCACCGAGCTCGGGCGCGAACGCGCGCTCGTTCCCGCGCTCGTCATCGTCGTGCTCTACACGCTTTCCCAAAGCGTTGTCCAATGCACGTGGGCGCTTTATACGGAATTCCGCTACGGTTGGACGCCGCAGGCGATCGGCTTTTCCATCTTCGCGCTCGGTCTCTCGATCACGCTCACGCAGGGGTGGCTCCTGCCGAAGGCGACGCGCCGTCTCTCGCCCAAGCAGATCGTCACGATCGGATTGCTCGTCGGGTTGCTTGCGCTTCTCGGCATGGGGCTTTCGACTTCGGGTCCCGTCGCCGCTGCTCTTATGTGCGCTTTCGCGCTCATGGGGATTGTCGGCCCCACGGTTCAGGGGCTCGTAAGCCGCACGGGCGACGCCACGCGACAGGGCGTTCGCATGGGAGCCGTCAGTTCGCTCAACAGCTTCACTGGCGCCGTGAGCCCCCTGATCGGAACACCCCTCATCTTCTACGCCGGTCGGCAGGACCCTTCGGCGCTCGCCGCGGGGCTTCCCTATTTTCTGGCCGCGCTTCTTCTCGTGGCCGCACTGCTAACGGCACTCGCGTCGAAACTCGACGACGGAGCGTCGTAAAACCGTCTTCCGCCCCTCTGTGGGACCCGCTCCTCCTTGGAGGCACGCGACCTCCCCCATTCGGGAGAGGCGAAAAGCCGTTTTCCTCTCCACATCGGGGGCTGGTTCATTTTCGTCGGATTTTTATAATAAAAACCGAGAGTTCCGTTTCAAACGGTTCCATTTTCAACGTCGACCCGACGTTCGTTTCCGACACTTGAAGAGCCCCCGTTTTCCCATGAACTATTCCTCCATTCTCGTGGTGGCCGAAGAAGGTCGCCTGGACGATGCGGTTCGCGCCGCGCTTGAGATCGAAGGAGTGGACGTCCACGCCACGGACCCGACCACGCGTCGCATCGTCTGCACGATCGAAGCTGAAAACGTCGACGAAGAAGTTCGGATTTTCGAGCTCGTGCGCCGCACAAGCGGCGTGCTCGACGTCAGCCTCATCGAACACCGAATCGGCGAATCCTCGGAAGACTGACGGACCGAACCCTCGCCTTCGATCTCCGCAGCCCCGAACCGTACCGCTTGTCCGCCCACCCCTCTTACGACTACGCATCATGACCCACGAACGACCGCTCACTTTCCAGCGACGCGACCTGATCAAGTCGGGCCTCGCCGGCGCCGCCGCCCTTTCTCTCGGCATTCCCGTCACTCAAGCCCAGGCCGAAGCCGCCAAAACGGCCGACGAAGGCATCCTCTGGCACAAAGGCGTGTGCCGTTTCTGCGGTACCGGGTGCGGCCTCCTCGTCGGCGTGCGCGACGGTCGCGTCGTCGCCACGAAGGGCGACCCCGACGCCCCCGTCAACCGCGGCCTCAATTGTGTGAAGGGCTACTTCAATGCGAAGATCATGTACGGCCCCGACCGCCTCACGCAACCTCTAATGCGTCGCAAAGACGGCAAATTCGACAAGATGGGCAAGTTCGAACCCGTCTCCTGGGACGAAGCCCTCGACGAAATGGCCCGTCAGATGAAAAAGACCCTTGCCGCCAAGGGTCCCGCCGCCCTCTCGGTCATCGGCTCGGGGCAGTACACGATTCCCGAAGCCTATGCGGCGTCGAAGTTCGTCAAAGGGGGGCTGCGCTCGAACAACCTCGACCCGAACGCCCGCCTCTGCATGGCTTCGGCCGTCGTCGCCTTCTATCAGACGTTCGGTATCGACGAACCCGCCAACAACTACGAGGACATCGAAAAGGCGGACACGATCATCCTCTGGGGCAACAACATGGCCGAGGCGCACCCGGTGCTCTGGTCCCGCGTAGCGAACCGCAAGCTCACCGCGCGCTCAACGAAGATCATCAACGTGACGACCTTCCGCAACAGCTCGTCGAACCTTGCGGACGAGACCATCGTCTTCCGTCCCAATACGGACCTCGCCATCGTCAACTTCCTCCTGCGTGAAATCGTCCGTCGCGGTCTCGTGGACAAGACCTTCGTCGAGAAGCACTGCATCTTCGCCGCAGGTGTCACCGACATCGGTTACGGCCTGCGTCAGACCGCGGAATTCGCCAAGCCCTCCGAAAAGGACACGCTCGAACGGCAACTGCGCGTGAAGCTCGACCGTTACGAAGCCGTTGCCCAGGGCCGCAAGGCAGGTGAAGTGGTCAAGCAGAAGAATTCGGGCGGCACGGCCGGCAACCACTGGCAGATTTCGTTCGAAGACTTCAAGTGCGGGATCGAACCCTACACGCTCGACTTCGTCGCCGAGCTCGCCAAGGGCGACGACGAAGAGTCGATCGATACCTTCCGCGCGAAGCTCATGGCCCTCGCCGATCTCGTGTGCGACACGAAGCGCAACCTAATGAGCTTCTGGTGCATGGGCTTCAACCAGCACCAGCGCGGCGTCTGGGTGAACGAACTCGTCTACTCGATGCACCTCCTTCTCGGCAAACACGGTCTGCCCGGCAACGGCGCCTTCTCGCTCACCGGCCAACCCTCCGCCTGCGGTTCCGCGCGCGAAGTGGGTGCCTTCTGCCACCGTCTGCCTTCCGACATGCTCGTGGCGAACCCGAAGCATCGCGCGAAGACGGAAAGCCTCTGGAAGTTGCCCGCCGGCACCCTCAACCCGAAGGTCGGCGCATCGCTCATGGAAATGTTGCGCGGCCTCGAAGACGGCTCGATCGACTTCGTGTGGACGCAGGTTGTCAACATCCTGCAGTCGGCCCCCAACAACACGCACTGGCTCAAGGCCGCCCGCCGTCCAGACGCCTTCGTCGTGGTGTCGGACATCTACCCGACCTTCTCCGCCCGCTCCGCCGACCTCATTTTGCCGGCGGCGGCTCACTTCGAGAAGTGGGGCCTTTACGGCAACGGCGAACGACGCACGCAGGGCTGGCATCAGCTTGTCAGGCCTGTGGGCGACGCGCGCTCCGACGTCTGGATGATGATGGAACTCTCCAAGCGCTTCACGCTCGCCGAAGTCTGGGGCGAAACGCCCCTCAAGGGCGTCCCGGGCGACAAGCTCCCGAGCATCCTTGAAAAGGTCGCGGAAATGGGCCTAAAGCCCGAATCGACGCTCTTTGACGCGCTCTTTGCACCGACGGGCGCTCGTGCGGCCGCCGTGTGGCCCGATCCGAAGTACCCGAACGAGCTTAACGGCACGGGCGACGCGCTCGGGCTTCCCTACTTCCCCGAAAAGGCGCTCTTCGACGAGTACCGCAAGTTCACGCTTGGTCACGGTCACGACCTCGCGGACTTTGACACGTACATGCGCGAAGACGTGAAAGGGCTCCTGTGGCCCGTCGTCGACGGCAAGGAAACACCCTACCGCTTCAACACGGCCTTCGACCCGTACGCCAAGGAGGAAAACCTCTTTTACGGTCCCCTTATGAAGGAGATCCCCACGGGGAATCTCACGGGCGTAACCGACAAGACTCCCAAGGCTCATCCGGGCAAGGCCAAGATCTTCTTCCGTCCTTACGCCGCTCCGGTCGAGCAACCCGACGGGCACTACGATCTTTGGCTCTCCACGGGCCGCATCCTCGAGCACTGGCACACAGGCTCGATGACGCGTCGCGTGCCCGAACTGCACCGCGCGGCTCCGTCGGCGCTCCTCTACATGCATCCGGCCGACGCCGAGAAGCGCGGCCTCAAGCGCGGCGACCTCGCGCTGGTGGAAAGCCGCTACGGCGAATGCCGTGCGGTGGTCGAAACCCAGGCCCGTCAGCTGATGCCGAAGGGTTCCACGTGGCTCGCCTTCTTCGACGAAAAGGTACGCACGAACTCCGTCTGCATCGACGCGACCGATCCGATCTCACTCGAGCCCGACTACAAAAAAACGGCCGTTCGCGTGAAGAAGGCCTGATCGTCCCGAAACGCTCACGAAGTCTATGTCGACTCTCATCCAACGACGCGATCTTCTCGGGCGTGTGGCGAGCGCGGCCGGAGCGGCTGTCGCCGCAACCCTCGTACTCGGCTTCGTCCCGCTCGAGGAAAGCCGGGCGGAATGGCGGCCCCGTCCGCCCGGAGCGCTTGACGGCGACCGCTTTACGGCGGCGTGTGCGCGCTGCGGCCGTTGCGTCACGGCGTGCCCCTACGACACGCTGTACTTGGCCGCGCCGGGCGATCCCGCACCAATCGGAACCCCCTTTTTCACGCCGCGCGACATCCCCTGCTACATGTGCAAGGACATCCCGTGCGTGAAAGCGTGCCCGACGGGAGCGCTCGATCCGTTTCTCGACGACATCCGCAACGCCCGCATGGGTGTTGCGGCCGTCGACCCGAACAGCTGCCTCTCGTGGCAAGGATTGCGATGCGAAGTATGTCTGCGGGAGTGCCCCGAAGCCAACCGCGCCATCACCATCGAAATGCATCCCCGGGGACTGAGCAAACACGCGGTGTTCGTCCCGGTCGTACATCCTGACGCCTGCACGGGGTGCGGACTTTGCGAGCGGGGCTGTCCGACCGAAAAAGCTGCGATTCGGGTGGTCGACCGCGACGCCAACCTCGGCGCCATCGGCCGGCACTATCGACTCGGCTGGCTTGAAGCGGACGACCCCAAAAATCGTCGCGACGAGGCGCCGCCCGCCGAAAGCACCCCGCCCGCGGGGAATGTCTCCTCGGCGGGGGCGCTCGACTACCTCAACGGCGGGGAGGACGAATTGTGATCGAACGCTTGCCACGCTCTCGGTACACTCCGATACGACACATCGTGCAGGGGATCGTGCTGCTTCTTTTCATCGGGACGGCCCGTTGGGGCTGGACCCTCCTCGATCGACCCGTCCTCTCGGGGACGCTCTCCGCGTCGAAAGTCCTCAATACGATCCCGCTCTCGGATCCGCTGGCACTCCTCGAGCGTTTCGCGGCGGGACACATCCCGACACTCGGCGCATTGACGGGTGCTCTCGTCGTGCTCGTGCTTTACGGCACGCTCGGCTCGCGAACCTTTTGCGGGTGGATCTGTCCCATGAACGCCGTGGTCGAATTCGCGGCCTTCCTGCGCGGCCGCTTGGGACTTACCGCCGACGCCCTGCGTGTTTCCCGCTCGGCACGCTACGTCCTTCTTTCGGGGGCCCTTCTGGCGAGCGCCCTCACGGGTACGGCTGCCTTCGAAGTCATGAGTCCTCAGGGACTCCTCTGGCGAGACATCGTCTTCGGGACGGGTCTCTCGGCGCTCGCTGCGGCTTCGGGTGTTTTCGCCCTGGAGCTTGCGGTCATGAAGGAGGGCTGGTGCGGCCACCTCTGTCCGCTCGGCGCCTTTTGGGCGCTCGTCGGGAAGATCGTGCGCCGCCCCGCCCTGCGCATCCGTTTCGACGACGAGGTGTGCACGCGGTGCGGCGACTGCCTGCACGTCTGTCCAGAACGACAGATCATCCGCTTCAAGGACCTGGCCCGAACGGGCCGTATTCCGACGGGCGAATGCCTCAACTGCGGCAAGTGCATCGAACACTGCCCTGAGGACGCCCTGCGTTTCGAACTTTTCGGCCAACGATCGGGCCGCGACGTGTCCGACCGTTCCAATACCTGAAGGAGATCTCCATGACGACCCCTCTTTCCATCCGCATCTTCACGGCTTCGGTCGGTTGCATGCTCGGCCTCGCCGCATTCTCCGCTTCGAGTGCGGAGTTGCCCGGTGCTTCGGGTGCGCCCATGCCCGTGCCGCACCCGACCGCCGATTACCTGCCGATCACGCCCGACAAAAACGCGTGCGTGATGTGTCACCGTCCGCAAAAAGAAGGCACCGATCGCGCGAAGGGACAGATTCCCCGCTCGCACTACTTCGGCGAACGCCTTTCGGGCGAGCGCTACGAGTGCACGCTCTGCCACGTCTCGAAGGATACGCAGGCGCCCTCGTACGAGCCCGCCGATCCAAATGCCCCCGTACACTGACGAAGGCGCTCCTTATGAAAGAGCGACGGTCCGAAATCCGTCGCTCTTTCATTTTCGTTGCAACCTGCACCGCGGAGATTTCGATCAGAGCTTCTGCCCCGACGCCCAGACGGCCGCTTCGACACGGCTTTTGAAGCCGAGTTTCTTGAGCAGGTGCTTCACGTGCCCCTTGACGGTTCCGTCCGCGATCTCCAGCGTTCGGGCGATGTCTTTGTTGGTATAACCCAGTGCCACGAGCTTCAAAACGTCTTTTTCGCGCTCGGTCAACTGCACGATCGGATCGGACTTCACGTCCCGAACCATCTCCGTGAGGTACACCACCATCGATGGCGCGACGATCAGCTGTCCTTCGAGCGTGCGACGCACGGCCTCAAGAAAGCGCTCAGGCTCCATATCCTTCAGGAAGTAGCCGTCCGCGCCCGCTCGAATGCAGGCGGTGAGATCCTCGCCTGAGTCACTTACCGTCAAGATCACCACGCGACGCGAGGGGTCCTCTTCTTTGAGAAGCGTCAGGATTTCAACGCCCGACGAGCCTTTCATGTTCAGATCGAGCACTGTCAGATCGGGCTCGAGCTTGCGGGCGAGTTCCACCGCCTCTTCGCGCGTACCCGCCTCGCCGACCACCTCGATCCCTGGATCGAGACACAGCAGCTCGCGTACGCCTCGACGGAAAAGCGGATGGTCGTCCACGACGAGAATGCGGTAGTTTTCTTTTTCGGTCATGATGGGTCGATTCCCTTCGGAGTCCGTCTGCGGATGGAAATGTCCATTGTAGGTCCCAATGTTCCCGCAGACCTTAACGATCCGTCCGTTTCCCGGAGCGCTCGACGAGCACCCGCGTTCCGCCTTCGGCGCGCCGCTCGATGCGGATGTCGGCCTTGAGCGCCTGGGCACGCTCGCGCATGATCGAGAGCCCGAAGTGCATATCTTTTTCCGCGTGTTCGGGAATCCCGATCCCGTCGTCGCACACCTCGAGACGGAAGCCGTCTTCGCCGAGCGGTTCGATCCGAACGGCGACATGTGCGGCCTTCGCGTGCTTTTCGATGTTGGCGAGCGCCTCGCGCAGGATATGCACGAGATGCACCTGGTCGTTCGCCGTCGACTCGTAGTCGGGCAACGTATTGTCGAGCGCCGTCTCGATACCCGTGCGCGACGCGAATTCGTCGACCGCGGATCGTAGCGCCCCGTCGAGACCGTCGCCCGATATTTGCAGGCGAAAAGCCGTCAGGACCTGGCGCAGTTGCCGATACGCAGTCCCAACTCCCTCCTGAAGCTCTGCGAGAATCGACATCGTTTCGTCCTTGGGGGCGTTGCGCTCAAGGCCGAGTCTCAGACGCAGAAGCTGGATGCGCGCGAAAGAAAGCGACTGTGCGATCGAGTCGTGCAACTCGCGCGCGATCGTCGAACGCTCTTCGAGAACGGCGAGCCGTCGCTCGCCCGACGCCCTGCGCTCGGCCGCCAGAGCCCGGCCGAGCGTGCCCGCAACGAGCGCGAGCACGTTGCGCTTCCAATCTGGACAAGGTCTCTCAAAGCACACCTTCAACGCGCCGAAGCACGCATCGTGCCGACCGACGACAGGAAGCTCCAACACGTGCTCCGATCGCTGTGCTTCCTCGCTCCAACCCGACGTACGAGCAAATTCGTACGCGTTTTCGCCCGAGGCCGAATGCAGAAGAACGGCGCTCGCACGGGCACCCGAAAAAGCGATTGCGTCCTCCAGTACCTCGGAGGCAACGCGCTTCAAGTCGGCGTCGCCCGACTGCAACCGTTCGCTCGTCCGATGCAGAAACGTGAGCCCCTGATTGCGTCGATCGAGGTCGACCGTCTTTTTCGCGACCTCCGCTTCCAGCGATCCGTAGAGACGCTCGAGTTCCTTCACCATGAAGTTAAACCCCCAACCCAGGCGCCCGATTTCGTTGTTCTCAAGTCCCTGAAGTCGCACGGAGAAGTCTCCGCGGCGCACGCCGTCGACGGCGTCTTCGAGCTCGGTGAGCGGCACGAAAATCCGCCGCTGTAGCGTTCGCAACATCACATACGTAACGCCCACGGCACCGAGCAACGTCACGCTCAGAAGAATTTTCAAAATGCTCAGTCGCCGCGTCAGATTCTCTTCGAGAGCTCGAACGAACACGTCCACATCGTCGACGAAGGCGACGATGCGTCCCATGAAGAGGCGCCGCGCGCTTTCACTCTCGATCGACTCGAGCGCCAACGGCTTCATCTCCTTGTCAAAGGTTTCCAGAAGATTGCGATAGCGTGTGCGCACGGGGTCGTCCGCTTCTTTCGGAACGTCCTTGATCAGGTCGGGGCTTGAGAGCCGCTTTTCGAGTTCGGCTACGGCTTCGAGCGTGTTGCGCCGACGCTCGAGAGCGGTTGAATAGGGATTGGAGACGACGAACGTCAGTTTGTAGCTCTGCATGCGCAGGCTCCCCGACACGTTGATCGCTCCGCCCGAGCCCGAGGACAGCTCCGTCAGCACGAGCGCGGGTACGGCCGCGAGAACGACGAAGCAGGCGATGAGACGGAAGACGGTGGAAAACTGCCGGTAGAGCGATCGGCTCCCCAGCCACGTTTGCAGAAGCTGCATAAGAGTCCTTTCGAAAAGAAAACACCCCGATCGGATTGCCCGGTCGGGGTGCGTGCGCGTTGATGAAGGCGGGAGACGCGTCTCCCCGCACATCCGTCAGATGTCTTCGCTCACCATGTCGATCGCACCGCAGGGGCATTCGTGGGCGCAAATGCCGCAACCCTTGCAGTAGTCGTAGTTGATGGCGAACTTCTTGCCCGGACCGAGCTTGATCACCGCATTGTCGGGGCAGACGCCGTAACAGTTGTCGCACTCGAAACAGTTGCCGCACGACATGCAGCGACGCGCTTCGAAGAGCGCGTTTTCTTCGGTGAGACCCTCTACCACTTCGTCGAACGTCGTCTGACGGCGGATGAGGTCGAGCTGCGGACGCACGGTCTTCGGCGCGTCGCTGTAGTACCAGGTGTTGAGGCGGGCGTACGTGGCCGGAGCCGCGGGCTCGGGAGCCTTATAGACCTCACCCTTCAGGTAGGCGTCAATCGCGCGGGCCGCGCGCTTGCCGTGCCCGATCGCGGCCGTGACGTTCCGATCGCCCGGAACCATGTCGCCGCCCGCATAAATACCCGGAATGCCCGTGGCGAAGTTTTCGTCCACTTTGAGAACGTCGCGATCGATCTCAAACCCTTCGATTTTCTCAAGAAACGAGAGATTGGACTGCTGACCGAGCGCGAGCACGACGGTATCGGCTTCGACCGTTTCATATTCGCCCGTCGGCTGCGGATAGCCCGACTCGTCAAGCTTCATTTTCTCGATGCGGATTTCGCCCTTTTCGGCCTGAGCAATCGTGGAAAGCCACTTCATCGAAACGCCTTCTTCGAGCGCCTCCTCGATTTCGAAGGCGTGCGCGGGCGCGCGATCGCGCGTGCGTCGGTAGACGACGACGGGCTCGGCACCGAGACGGCGAGCCGTACGGGCAACGTCGATGGCGGTGTTACCGCCGCCGTAGACCACGACGCGTCGGCCGAGCATCGGAGGCTCTTCACCTTCCATCGAGCGCAGCACGCTCACCGCGTCGAGGATGTGCGAGGCGTCCCCGGCGGGAATGTAGGCATTGCGGGCCTGCGAAGCGCCGACGGCAAGGAAGACGGCGTCGTAGCCGCCCACCATCATTTCCTCGGCGAGATCCGTCACCTCGTGGTTGAATTCGATCGTCACGCCGAGCGCTTCGATGCGGGCAACTTCCTTGTCGAGAATTTCGCGGGGCAGACGGTAACGGGGAATCCCGTAACGCATCATGCCGCCCGACTGCGGAGCAGCTTCGACGACATGGACGGCATGACCGAGACGTGCGAGGTGATAAGCGGCCGAAAGACCGGCCGGCCCGGAGCCGACCACCAGAACGCGACGACCGCTCGAGATTTCGGGCTTCGGGAAAGTCCAGCCCTTCTCGAGCGCGTGGTCGCCGAGGAAGCGTTCCACCGCGTTGATGCCGACCGACTCGTCAAGTTCCGCGCGATTGCAAGCGCCCTCGCACGTGTGGTAGCACACGCGCCCCATCGTAGCGGGGAAGGGATTGTCTTCGATGATCGTACGCCAGGCGTCTTCGTAGTGACCGCTTTCGGCATGGAAGAGCCAGTCGCGACACTTTTCTCCCGCCGGGCACTTCGCGTTGCAAGGCGGCAGACGGTTGACATAAACGGGTTTCACGGTACGCCAGGAACCCGTGCGGTTGGCGAGCGAACTCCCGACGTCGAGCGTGATGGCAAAAGGTTTGTTCACGACCGTTCTCCTCAAATCGTGTGCGCGCGTTCTTCACCCTGTTCGGGCACCGGAACGACGGAGGCCGTCTCGTCGTCAAGATCGAGCAGACCGAACTTTTCGATGTTGTTGTCCGCCATGGCCTGAATGCGTTCGAGCACTTCGGGGTCGCCGTTGCGACCGAAGAGGTGCGCGAAGCGCTTCTGAAGCTTCAGATAACTTTCCACGGGCTCCTTGCGGCGGATGGTCTGGACGCCGGTGACCTTGCCATATTCAGCTTCGAACACCGGGAAGATCCCCGTTTGGTGTGCCAGACGCGCGAGCTGGACCGTCTGACCCGAGGCCGAGCCCCAACCGAGCGGGCAGGGAACGAGGATGTGGATGTAGCGGGCACCGCGAATCGACATGGCCTTCGTTACCTTGCGTTCGAGGTCGCGCAAATCCGCCACCGTCGCCGTGGCGACGTACGGAATGCCGTGCGCCATGGCGATGAGCGGAACGTTCTTGCCCTGCCCCCAAGCGTTGCCGGGCTCCTCGCCCGCAATCTGCGTGGTGGCCGTGCGCGCCGCGGGAGGCGTCGCCGACGAGCGTTGCACGCCCGTGTTCATGTACGCCTCGTTGTCGTAGCAGATGTAGAGCACGTCGTCGTTGCGTTCGAACATCCCCGAGAGGCACCCGAAACCGATGTCGGTCGTACCGCCGTCGCCGCCCATGGCCAGAACGCGCGTGACGGGAGTGCCCGTCTTCTTCGCGCGCACGCGGAAGGCCGCAGCCATGCCGGTTGCAACGGCCGCCGTGTTACCGAAGAGCGAGTGGAACCAGGGCATCTGCCAGCTCGTTTCCGGATACGGCGTCGAGAAGACCTCAAGGCACCCCGTGGCGTTCGCCGCCGCGAGGCGGCCGTTGACAGCCCGCATCGCCGCGTCGACCGCATAGCGGGCACCGAGCGCCTCACCGCAACCCTGACAGGCGCGGTGACCGGAATTGAGCGAATTCGAGCGATCCATCGACGACTGAACCGAACGCTGAGACGGATCGAGAAGACGGTTGCCCACCGTGAAGGTGCCCGTCTGATAAAAGTGGATCTGCTGCTCGTTCATGATTAGATCTCCTCGCCGCGCGCGAGTTTGCGGGCGGCGATGTCGCGATTGAGGGCTTCGGGCAAGGGGCCGATGTGATGAGCATTGCGCTCGCGTTCGAGCTGGGCGTCGACGAGTTCCCGATCAAGATCGAGGAAGTACGGTTCGTCGGTGATTTCGCCCGCGACCGCACGGGTTAAACAATTGGCGAGCGACACCTTGGTGACGGGACGGCCACCGAGGCCGGCCACGACAGAAATCTGTTCGACGGGAAGTCCGCGCAAAGCCTTCATCACGTCGAGCGACAACGCTCCGCCCATGCCGGAACTAACCTGACGTTCGACGACCACCACAGCACGCACCTTACCGAGCGCCTCCCGAACCGCCTTTTCGGGGAACGGACGGTAGCACTTGAGACCGACGACGCCGATCTTCATGCCACCCTCGCGCAGCTCGTCCACGGTGTCCTTGATGGTGCCGAGAATCGAGCCCATAGCAAAGACGCACACCTCGGCGTCTTCCATGCGATAACTCGAGACAAGCCCGCCTGCTTCGCGTCCGAAGGCCACCTTGAACTCCTCGGCCGTGCGTTCGATCACGGGCAACGCATCAAGCATGCGACGGTGCGCGAGGTAGCGCACTTCCGTAAAGGCTTCGGGGCCGACCATGGCGCCAATAGAATACGGATGATCAGGATCAAGCACCTGACGGGGACGATAGGGCGGCAGGAATGCATCGACCTCTTCCTGTTCGGGAATGTCCATGCGTTCGAACGCGTGCGTAAGCACGAACCCGTCCATGCACACCATCACCGGGATCGACATCTCTTCGGCGATCTTGAAGGCTTCGATGTGCAGATCGCACGCTTCCTGGTTCGTTTCCGCAAAGAGCTGGATCCAGCCGCTGTCGCGCTGACTCATCGAGTCGGAGTGGTCGTTCCAGATGTTGATGGGCGCGCCGATCGCACGGTTGGCCACCGTCATGACGACGGGCAGACCCAAGCCGCTGGCGTTGTAGACGGCTTCGACCATGTAAAGCAACCCCTGGCTCGCCGTGGCTGTATAGGCGCGGGCCCCCGCCACTGAGGCGCCGAGCGCCACCGACATGGCCGCGAATTCGCTCTCGACGTTGATGTACTCGCAGTCCTTCAAAATACCCTTGCGGCACAAAAGACCGAGGTGTTCGACGATGTGGGTCTGAGGCGAAATCGGGTACGCGCAGACCACTTCCGGGCGGCAAAGCGCGACGGCCTGCGCAACACCCTGACTCCCTTCGAGTTGCTTAAGCATGTTCTTCTCCCAGACTCAACTTGACGGCACGGAATGCGAGTTCGGCCACGTCGGCGTTGGCCTGAGCGACGCGACCCGAGAACTTGGCGTTGTAGGCAGCCTGCACGCTTTCGAGCTTCATCATGCCCGTCATGGCGGCAAAACCCGCGAGCATGGCGGCGCCCGGCAACGGACGACCGATCTTTTCTAGCGCGTAGTGCGTGGCGGGAACCGTCAGAACGTGGCCCGCGGGCAGACGTTCGACGAGTTCGCCGAGACCGAGCTCTTCGGGAGAGCGGCTCGAATTGATGAGCACGTAACCCTCGGGCTTGAGGCCGGCAAAGACGTCGACGCTGTCGAGTAACGTGCGATCCTGCACCAAAACGACATCGGGTTCGAGCACGGGTTCGCGAAGACGAATTTCCCTGGGACTGAGTCGGGCGAACGCCACGACGGGCGCTCCCGTACGTTCGGAGCCGAAGCTCGGGAAGGCCTGAGCCTGGTGCCCTTCCATGAAGCCCGCCAGAGCGAGCATCTCCGCCGCCGTAACGACGCCTTGCCCGCCGCGGCCGTGGATACGAATTTGGAACACGGTTCTTTCCCCTATGGTTGGTATCGACGGTCACTCGAGGCGACCGCGCTGCCGAAGGGACGGAGCTCGTTCGCGGGAACGGCCGTCCGGCACTCGGCCTGAAGGCTGACGGGCGCGAGGGGTCCTCGAGGTCGCCCGCTGCATATACCTCTTTGCTTCATCGGTCGCCGGGCGGCGGCCTTGCGACAAAGAAAGAGTACGGATCGCACCAATTTTAGGCAGAAAGCCAAGCGGCCGCGAGTAGACTATTCGGGCTAATCCTTTGTTTCCCCGGAGACCGTCATGCGACTGCGCTTCGTTCCCGCGCTTCTCGCCGCCGCGATGCTGGCGGGCTGTTCGATTCCCCTCATGATCGAGCCCGATCCCCTGGAAGACGCCACGGCCGTCTACAGCTGGCAGGCCGAGGGTCGGATGATCTTCGAATGTACCTACGACACCGAGGGTTTTTACTGGGCGTTCGTGCGCCCCGAAGGGTCGCTCACCTCGGAGACGGGCCGCATTGAGGCAACAATTGAAAACGATTTCGGTCTCACGCATCGGGACGGCTCGCATCTCGAAGCGAAAATCATCCGCCAGGGTATGGCAAAAAGCCCGAACGACCTGAAGGATGCGCTCTTTGAAGTTTCGTCCGCGTCGGAACGGGGTGCTTTGCGCGCGATTCGTTACGTCGAGCGGCGTCGTTCCGAAGGCGGCATGCCGCTTACGGTCTGCTCGGCCTCTCAGCGCGGCATGCACCTCGCCGTTCCTTTCCGCGCCCGTTGGATTCTGTACCGCTGAGCCGCGCGCTTTATCCCGATCGGTGCGAACGAAGCCCGAATCGGGCGCTTCCCTGCCGAGGCAAAGCTAGTTTTGATAAAATTGGACCTTTGCCGTGACGCCGGAGCAGACGTTCGGCCAACCTTCATTCGGGAGATGACAACCATGGTTCCAGCTGCTACGACGGTCGGAGGGTACCTTCAGAGTTTGCCGAACGACCGGCGTGTTGCAATGGCGCGAGTCTGCAGCATGATTCGCCGATCCGCCCGCGGCGTGCGTGAAAGCATGCGCTTCGGCCTTGCGTTCTACGAGCTTGACGGCGGTCCCGTCTTCGCCGTGGAATCACGCGACAAAGCGTTGGTCTTCTACTACGCCGAAAAGGCCGCCTGCGAAGGTTTTGAAAACAAATGGAAGGGGCTCGACGCCGAACATCAACTGGTCGCCTTCCAGGACCTTAACTGCCTCCCCCTCGACGTCGTGGAAACAGTCGTGCGCGCCTCGCTCAAGTTGCGCAAGGGTCGTCCGGCCTCCGAATCGCCGACGCAACAGGAACTTCTTCAAGTTTGGGGCCTTAAGGAAGAGGACGCCGCCGTGGCGCCCCCGATCGTTCGCATCGTCGTTTCCCACGACGAAGACGAAGCAGAAGCCGCCAAGAACTGATCGCCCGTTCGCTTTCGATTGTGAAAAGGCCGACTCGTCGAGTCGGCCTTTTCTTTTCCTTCATTCCGCTTTCCCCTGCTGCGACAACGGTCCGTTCAACCAGCTCGTGATCCGATGGTCCACGTCCTCGGGACACTCCGTGAGCGGCCAGTGAAAGCAGGCGACCGTTTCGACCCGGCTCCCCGGAAGCTTTCGGGCCCAGGCCGAAAGACGCGCCGCGTCCGTGTACGTCCCCTGCGACGACGCGATGACGAATACCGGGATGCCAAGCTCCGTCAGGTCGGGCGTGGGGCGCCCCACTTCGATCAAATCGCGCGCGTAGTCGGCCGTATGGATATGTTTGAGATCCGCAAACGGAGACGAATATTCCTTGACGAACGCCTTGAGTTCGTCTCCGCCCTTTGCCAGCATCCGTCGAGCCTTTTCGTCGTGAGCCCGCAACGAATACGCAGGAAGACGCCGCCGGATCCCGAGCTCGTTCCAGAACCGGGCGCACCGCTCGACGAAGTGCAGAATCGGCAGTCGGGCGCGCAACTTGAGCGCCTTGGGAGTCAGCGCCTCGTCGATGAGCGGATCGAGCAACACGAGCGCCCGCGTCCGTTCGTGATAAATGGCCGCAAACCGCATCGCCGCCTGGGCTCCGAGACTGTGCCCGAGCAGGACGGCTTTGCGCGCTCCGAGCCGATCGAGGATTTCCAGAATGTCATCGGCGTGCGTTTCCAAGACGGCGCGCTTTTTGCATTCGCTCGCGCCGTGTCCGCGCAAATCGAACCGCACGAGCGTCCAATCGCAACGCAACGCACTTTTTTCGGCAAACTCCTCCCATCGACTGCCATTCGAGGCCACTCCGTGAACGAGGACGACGACGCCTCGAGAACGCTTGACGGGAGCGCCCCCGACGGCGTAGGAAATCGTTCCTCCCTCGCGAACGAATTCACCGCGAACTTCGCCGGGCACGAGACGGAAACGGAGATCGCACTGCGTATCGGTAGTCATCGGGAGCCTTTTTCTTCCTCGGGTTGAAGCGCGTCGGCCTGAGCCTCGCGCAGTCTTCGGTAGAGCGTTCGCTCACTGATGCCGAGACGTTCGGCCAGAGCTTTGCGGGATCCTTCCCAGCGAGCGGCGAATTCGACAAGCGGAATCGAGCCCTCGTTGGTTGCGTCCGGATAAACCGTTTCGATATCCGAGGCTTCGATTCGATGTCCTTCGGCGGAAATCACCGCGCGCTCAAGCAGACACAGGAACTCCCGCACGTTGCCCGGCCAGTCGCGCTTGACGAGCAACTCGAGGGCGTCCTCCGAAAGCACCATCGGTTGGTCGGGCGAAGCGCGGCGCAACATGAGGCGCGCAAGTTCCGCAATATCCTCGCGACGCTCGTTGAGGCGCGGAATCGTCACCGTAAAAACGCCGAGCCGATAAAAGAGATCGCTTCGGAAACGCCCTTCGCGGACGCGTTGCGCCAAATCGAAGCGACTCGAACAGAGAATGCGGAACCCCGCCACCCGAACAACGCCCGAACCGCTTTCGCGCATGCGCCCCGTCTCGATGAGGTCGAGAAGACGCACTTGCAGGGCGAGCGGCAACTCCGCAACCTCGTCGAAGTAGACCGTGCCCCCCGGGAGCGTGTCGAGCAATCCCCGTTCGCGGGACGTGCCGAAAAACTCCCGCTCGAACGATTCGACGGTCAGACCGGCACAGTCGATTTTCACGAAACCCATGGCGGCACGCCGGGAATTTTCATGGAGAAACCGTGCGAAAACCTCTTTGCCCGTGCCGGCCGGTCCCTTAAAGAGCACGACGGTATCCCGGGCACAGACCCGAGCAATGCGTCCGAGCACGGCCCGAACGGCCTCCGACTGCGCCACGACACCCGCACCGTCGACAAGGCCGCGAACGCCGCTTTGCTCGACCACCGTTTCCATGACGCAGGCGATCGATCCGTCGGCGCGCAAAAGAGGCGTGGCAGTCAGCTCCACGAAACGCTCGCCTCCGGGCACGAACCGGTGCTGCACCTCGCGAACGGGCACTCCCGTGACAAACGCTTTTTGCACCGGACACGCCTCTCCACACTCGGCGCAGGACCTCACCTCGTGGAACAGCACCTCGTGACAGCGCCGTCCGGTCGCGTCTTTGATCCCGTACCGACGCCGGAACGCCCGATTTGCGTACGCCACCGTCAGGTCCTCGCGCACGAGGATCCGAGCCTCCTCGATCGCGTCGAGGAGCATGGTCATTTCACTGCCCAAAGCCATTTCTGTCACTGCCATATGCCAGAGTTGGCAGTCATTCTAACGGTATGTCGTTCTCAAACGAGTTGCAACAACAAGAAACACCTCGACGCGACGCCAATATCCGCATAGTCCTCGCTAATATGGCGCAGTCATCAATAGATGCCTTCAATTTTCCACGCATGACTGTCGCCCCAACCACCAAGAAACGCCAACCGCGTCTCATTCTGGAGATCGCGATCGTTCTGGCGTGCAAGCTTCTCTTCATCTTCTGCCTCTGGTACTTCTTTTTCAGTCCCGAGCACCGTACGACGGTCACGCCCGACCGTATGGACGAGTTGATGTTCTCAAGCGCTGACAATTCGAAGGCCCCCGCGACCCGAACGGGACGATCCTGATCTCTCGTTTTTCCTCACATCACAACATCTGGAGTCCTCATGATCCCCTCTGATCTTGTTGACCTGTCACGCTTGCAATTTGCGCTGACCGCGATGTACCACTTCCTTTTCGTGCCCCTGACGCTTGGGCTCTCCTTCATGCTCGTCGTGATGGAAGCAACCTACGTCATCACGGGCAAGGAAGTGTACAAAGACATGACCCGCTTCTGGGGCAAGCTCTTCGGCATCAACTTCGCCCTCGGCGTCGCCACCGGCATCACGATGGAGTTCCAATTCGGCACAAACTGGGCTTATTACTCCCACTACGTGGGCGACATCTTCGGTGCGCCGCTCGCCATCGAAGGTCTGATGGCCTTCTTCCTTGAATCGACCTTCATCGGCCTTTTCTTCTTCGGTTGGGATCGCCTCTCGAAGGGCAAGCACCTGCTCGCCACGTTCCTCATGGCGCTCGGTTCGAACCTTTCCGCGCTCTGGATTCTCGTGGCCAACGCCTGGATGATGAATCCCGTCGGCGCCGAGTTCAACTTTGAAACGATGCGCATGGAAATGGTGGATTTCTGGGCCGTCGTTTCGAGCGAATGGGCTCAGGCGAAGTTCGTCCACACGATTTCGGGCGGCTATATGACGGGCGCTTTCTTCGTGATGGCTGTTTCCGCCTACTACCTGCTTCGCCGTCAGGACGTGCAGTTCGCCAAGGCCTCCTTGCGTCTTGCGGCAGTGTTCGGTCTCGTGGCCTCGGTCATGACCGTTCACATGGGCGACGAATCGGGCTATCTCGTCACGCGCGACCAGCCGACGAAGATCGCCGCCATGGAAGCCATTTGGGACACGCACGAAGCTCCGGCTCCGATGACGCTCTTTGCGATTCCCGATCAGGAAGCCCGCACCAACCACGCGCAGATCGACTTCCCGTGGCTCTTCGGCATCATCGGGACGCGTTCGCTTTCGACGGAAATCCCGGGCATCAACCAGCTTGAAGCTCAGGCGGTCGAACGCATCCAGAACGGTCAGAAGGCCGTGGTCGCCCTCGAAAAGCTCCGCAAGGATCCGAAGAACGAAGCGCTTCGCGACGAATTTCGCGCCGTTCAGCAGGACCTCGGCTTCGGTCTGCTCCTGAAGTCTCGCACGGACGACATCGCCAACGCGACGCCCGAAATGATTCAGGAAGCCGCCCGTTCGACGATCCCGAGCGTTGCTCCCATGTTCTGGGCCTTCCGTCTGATGGTCGGTTGCGGCATGGTCATGCTCTTCATCTTCCTGGCCGGCATCGTGCTCGGCGTCAAAGGCAAGCTCGAATCGAGTCCCTGGTTCCTCAAGCTCGCCGTGCTCGGCCTGCCGCTTCCGTGGCTCGCCTGCGAAGCCGGTTGGTTCGTCGCCGAATATGGCCGTCAGCCCTGGACTATCTACAACGTCCTTCCGACGCATCTCTCCGTTTCGTCCCTCTCTTCGGGCGAAGTCTTGGGCTCTCTGATCGGCTTTGTCGTGCTCTACAGCGCGTTGCTCGTCGTCGAGCTCTGGCTCATGGTGCGCTTCGGTCGCAAGGGGCCGAGCTCGCTCGGCACCGGTCGCTACCACTTTGAACGAAATTAAACGCTTCGGGAGAATTTCAACATGATCGACTATGAAATCCTGAAGGTCATCTGGTGGCTCTTCATCGGCGTCCTTCTCATCGGGTTCGCCATCATGGACGGCCACGACATGGGCGTCGGCACGCTCCTTCCCTTCCTCGGCAAGGACGACAACGAACGCCGCGTCATGATCAACTCCGTCGCCCCGCACTGGGACGGCAACCAGGTCTGGCTCATCACTGGGGGCGGCGCCATGTTCGCGGCCTGGCCGATGATGTACGCGGCCGCGTTCTCGGGCTTTTACTGGGCGATGCTCGTCGTGCTTGCGGCGCTCATCTTCCGCCCGGTCGCTTTCGACTTCCGCAGCAAGCTCGAAGGCGCCTCGTGGCGCGGCAACTGGGACTGGGCGCTCTTCTTCGGCTCTGCCGTTCCCCCGATCATCTTCGGCGTGGCTTTCGGTAACCTCCTGCAAGGCGTTCCCTTCCACATCGACGAAACGATGCGTCCGATCTACACGGGGAACTTCTTCGGTCTACTCAACCCGTTCGGCCTGCTCTGCGGCGTGCTCTCGCTCATCATGATCGTCTTCCACGGCGCCAACTATCTGGTACTTCGTACGGAAGGCGCTCTGCAGGCACGAGCCCGCAACACGGCGTTCCTCACGGGGCTCCTCTCGGCCGTGCTCTTCGTGCTCGGCGGCGTGTGGACCTATGCGGGCATCGACGGCTACGTGGCTACAGCGGGTCTCGACCCGGCCGGTCCAGCCAATCCGCTCTTGAAGACCGTCGAGGTCGTCTCGGGCGCCTGGTTCCGCAACTATGCCGACCTTCCCGTGCTCTGGCTCGTTCCGGCACTCGGCATCCTCGGCACGATCGGCGGCGCACTCATGATCCGCGCAAACCGTGCGGGCCTGGCCTTCGTGCTCTCGAGCATCGCTCTGCTCGGCATCATCCTGACGCCGCTCGTTTCGATGTTCCCGTTCGTGATGCCCTCCTCGACGATGCCCCAGGCCGGCCTCACGCTCTGGGACTGCACGAGCTCGCAACTGACGCTTGAAATCATGTTCTTCGTCACGCTCATCTTCCTGCCCCTCGTGCTCTTCTACACGTCCTGGGCCTATCGTGTCATGAGCGGCAAGCTCACCTCGAGCTACATCGAGAAGAACTCGCACAGTCTCTACTGATGAACCCTTCGTCCGAAGCCAGAGCGGCTTCGGACGAGACTACGGAAACAAGGAATACGACGATGTCCTACTTCTATTGGATCACCGGTCTCGGCTTTGCCATCCTGCTTGCAGCGACCATCGAAACCGTCGTCTCGCGCCGCGATGAGTAAACCCGCATCCGTCGGGAGAGGAGGCCTCTTGCGCACGCTCTCTTTTATTGTCGCTCTGCTCCTGGCAACGCTTATCGTCCTTTATCCCCGGGCCATTGCCGAAGATTCGACGAGCGTGAGCCACGGCGCGCTCGTTCTGATGCTGCTTGGCATGAGTTCGGCCTGGGTATACGGGTTGGGTTTCACGCCTCGAAACCGTTGGCTTCGCGGCGTGTTCTCTCCCTGGGTGGCCTGGGCGCTGATGGCCGCCGGGGCCTGGTTCGTCTTCGGAGGATGAGCGCATGAGCGAACCCGCTTCCACGCTCTACGACCGCCTCGGCGGTGCCGAGGGCATCAAGCGTTTGGTTTCGGCCTATCTCGACGCGCTCGCGACGACGCCCGACTATGCCCCCCTGTGTGCGCTTTACGTGAACGGTCTCGAGCGTTACGAAGAACGCATGAACGAATTCCTCTCCGGCTGGCTCGGCGGCCCAGCGCTCTACCTGGAGCGCCACGGCATGCCGATGCTACGGGAGTCGCATCGTTCCATCCCCATTACAGGCGAAATGACCGAATCCTGGGTTCTGTGTATGCGTCAGGCGCTTCGTGCCACGGTCGAAGACGAAGAACTGATGCTTCGTCTCGACGGGCTCTTCACGCACATGGCGGAAAGCCTGCGCAACGCCTGAAGCGTTCCCGAGCCGATCGGCCTCAAAAAAAGGGACGACCTGCCGGTCGCCCTTTTTTTCTTTTTTATTTCAAGTACTTCTGGTTTTCTTCCTTGAGATGCACGAGGTCGATCTGAGCGTTGTGCCGATCGTCGTCGCTTACCCACACGGTCCCGTCCTGAATCGTCACGGCGAGTTTCATGTTGCGCGAAGCCATCGCCGCCAGGGCCGCGACCGACTCGTCCGATACGCTCAGTACGGTGAGTTTGTCGATCTTGCTGAATTCGCCGCTTGAGGCGCTCCACCACGGGCCGATCTTCGCTTCGTCGTAAGCAAGTACCGTCACGTGAGCGCTGCGTCCCGCGGACTTTCGCACCTGCCGAACGTCGGGCGTACCCACATCAATCCAAGTTTCGATGGAGCCCGTATCGTCGATCGCCCAGAGAGCGGGTTCGCCTTCGGCGGAGAGACCCCGGCCGAACTCGAGTCGCTCGCCCGCATGCAAAGCAAATGCGAGAACGCGCAACATCAATCGTTCTTCGGTTTCGGACGGGTGCCGCGCGACCGTCAGGAGATGCGACGCGTAGTAATTGCGATCCAAATCCGAAAGGTCGAGCTGCGCCTTGTAGACTGTTGCGCCGAGAGCCATGGGAATTCGTCTCCTCAAGCCTGAAATGCGGTCGGGCGCCTTTCAGGCGGCCCGATTTCGCGGGAACATGCAAAAAAGGCGTGTTTTTCATGCGACCGCCCTAGCGCGCAACGGTCGCAAAAACAACGCCTTTGCCGCGCATTGTACACACGTTGCCCGCCGGCAAGCTCGGTCGCAAGGGGGCGGCGGAGGGAAAAACTATCGGTTGCAGTCTCAGATTTCCATGCCGTCGCCGCGAGAAAGCTTCACCCATCCGCGGGCGATCCGGTAGGCCACCCACACGCCCAGAACGAAGTACCCCAGGAAGATGAGAACGAAACCGATGCCGACGGTGGCAAGCGGAATCCCGAAGAGCAAAATGAGAACCATCGCGAGCACCGCGTACCAGAAGGTTCGGATCTGCCAGGCGAAGTGCGTCTCGAGATACGTCCCCTCGGCATCGGAGCGCAGGCAGTAGTTGAGTACGACGGCGACGACCGAAGGGATTGAAAAGACGAATGCCCCGACGATCGACGATGCCGTGAGCACTCCCGTCACGATGGATAGCGAATGAAGGGCATATACAATGTGGGCGACCCATAGGGTCCCGGTGGCGGGTTCGTAGCGGACGGGTTCCATGGCGGCGAGCTCTGCTCCGAAAAAGCGGTTCTTTCACATTGTACGTAGCATCATGCCTTTTTCCATTCCCGTCGATCCGTTGCTCGACTCGGGCCCCGTCGTCGTTTTTCTGATGTCGCTTCTCGACGCTGACACGGGCGCGGCCTGGGCGACACTTTGGACGATCGCCCGATCGGACGACGGCCCGTTGTTGCTCGCCGCGGCGTTCCTCGCCCCCGTGCTCCTGGAGGGCCTCCTTTACGAAATCGGCCGCAAACGCGCGGGAGAGGACGTCGAGTTGCCCGAACGCGTCCGCCAGGATTTGCTCGAACGCCCGAAAACGGCGCTTCTCGGGTTAAAATTCCTCTTCCTTCTGCGCTGGACGGCGCCGCTTGTGGCGGGCGCCTGCGGCATCGGTCGGGGTACCTTCTGGAGCATCAACACCGCGGGACAAGGTCTGCGAACGCTTCTTATCGCCGCCGGCGCATACGGCGTTTTCGACGCCCTCTACGCCCTTCCGGAAGAGACCGCATTCGTACGAAATCTGCTTGCGGGCCTGGCTCTGACGACTCTGCTTGCGATCGTGGTCGGCCGCGTCGTGCTGGAGCGCCTTGCGACACATCTCAAGAGAGAAGAACGATGAGAATCCTGCTCGTTGAAGACGATGAAATGATCGGCGAAAGCGTGGTGGCCGGTCTCGAAAGCGAAGACTACGCGGTCGACTGGGTTCGCGACGGCACCTCCGCCCTGATCGCCCTCAAAACCACGCCGTTCTCGCTCATGATCCTCGACCTAGGACTTCCCCGCAAAGACGGTCTTCAGGTCTTGAAGGAAATCCGCGCCAAACACGATCCGACGCCAGTGCTCGTCACGACGGCTCGGGACACGGTAGACGACCGCATTCGAGGGCTCGACTCCGGGGCCGACGACTATCTCGTGAAGCCCTATGACCTTGACGAGCTTTCCGCCCGCATCCGCGCGCTGCTGCGCCGTTCTGCGGGACGCGCCGACCCTGTAATCGAACGCGGCGAGCTCACCATCTCGCCCGCCACGCGCGAAGTGGTCTACCGGGGCCGCCCCGTCATCCTTTCCTCCAAGGAGTACGCGCTTCTTGCGGCTCTTGCCGAACGCCAGGGCGTAGTCTGGAGTCGCGCCCAGCTTGAAGAAAAACTCTACAACTGGGACAACACCGTCGGCTCCAACGCCATCGAAGTGCACATCCATCACCTGCGCAAAAAGCTCTCGGACGACGCCATCAAGACGGTACGCGGCGTGGGTTACCTGCTCGAAACCTGACGAACCCGCCGATCGAAAAACGTTTTTCCGCGATTCGGGCGAGGAACCGCCCGAACACCCGGTATCGACCGTCCGGACATGCGGCCGGTCGTTTTCCCATAACGACGGATGCGAGTGTGCGGCTCTCCCTCTTCGCACCTCCTTCCGCTCCCGCCCGGCACTCAAGGCGGGACCACTCGAGAATTTGCGATGAGTTCCATCCGCCGCAAGCTTCTTCTTACGCTACTCGGAGCACTCCTTGCGGCCGGTTTCACCACGGCCGCGGCCACGTTCTTTTCCGCTCAGGCCGAATTCAACGAGTTCCTCGACACGCACCTCAAAGAAACCGCCGAGTCGCTCGGAGAGTCCGTGCGCAATGCCGCGTTTCCGATCAGTCCTTCGCCGCACATGACGATCGTGGGCGATGCGGAAAGCTACCAAATCGTCATTCAGGTCTACGACTCGGCCACCAACAGCGTTTGGCACCGCGAGGGCTCACCCTCGTTGCCGCTACCCGAAGGACCAGGGTTCGGTCTCGAACAGGTGGACGGAAAATCCTGGCGCACCTATGCGGTGGCAGCCGGTCCGCTCATCATCACCGTCGGGCAGGACACGGCCGTACGCACGAAGCTTGCCGCCACGGCAGCTTTCCGCGTTTTGCAACCGCTCTGCCTCCTGCTCCCCTTCATCGCCATCGCCGTTTGGATCGTGGTGGGCGAAGGACTGGCTCCGCTCGAACGCACGGCGCGCTCCGTCGCCCGGCGCTCGCCCACGTCCCTCACGCCCATTTCGACCAAGGGGCTCCCGTCGGAACTCCTAGGATTGGTGTCGGCCATCAATCAGCTCTTGGAGCGACTCGAACAGAGTCTCTCGGCGCAGCAGCGTTTCGCATCGGACGCCGCTCACGAATTGCGCACGCCTCTGACCGCGCTCAAGCTTCAGGTGCAACTCGCTCAACGGGCCAAGACGCCCGAAGCCCAGCAGAAGTGCTTCGTGCGTCTCAACGAGGGCATCAACCGCGCCACCCGACTCGTGCAACAGTTGCTCACCCTCGCCCGACTCGACCCCGACGCCTCCAAGAAGCCCATGAACACGCTACGCCTCGAGTCCATCGCTCAAAGCGTGACCGAAGACATGCAACCCATCGCCGCTCAGAAAAACATCACGGTCGAAGCACGCACCGAACCCGCGCATCTCGACGGTATGGAGGACGCCGTTCGACTCATGGTCGCGAACCTCACCGACAATGCCATTCGCTACACGCCCGAAGGGGGACGCATCGAAATCCGCACGCACTCCGAGGGCGATCGATCCGTCATCGAAGTCTGCGACAACGGTCCGGGGATCGACCCCGAAGAGCGTCAACGTGTCTTCGACCGCTTTTACCGGGCCCTCGGCACGAAAACCTCGGGAACAGGGCTCGGCCTTGCGATCGTCAAGCGCATCGTCGACATCCATCACGGTCGCATCACGATCGAAGACGGTCTCGATGGGCGGGGAACGACCTTCCGCATCGACTTCCCGACGCTCGGCGCCTCGTCTCCGGACAACGCCTGAGCGGCAGGGGTCGGGGGAGCTTCTGTTACAAATTTAACCCCCGAGGCACAACCCGTTATTGACGGATTCCTCTGTTTCGGACGATTTGGGCTAGAGTTGTTGCAATCAACAAAAAGACCTCCCGCCCAAGGGCCGAACGCCCTCCGGAGGCCGGATTCTTCCGCAGGAGTGAATTAGAAAATGACGAAGAACCTCCAGATTTCCGCCTTGGCCGCCGCGCTCTCGGCGGCCCTGATGTTGTCGACTCCCGGAGCATTTGCGACCGAAGCAACTCCGACGATTCCGACGACCGCCGCGCAGCCGCAAGCCCAGTTGCCCGACTTCGTGAAGCTCGTCGAAGAAAACGGTCCGGGCGTCGTTAACATTGCCGTCGTAAAGAACGCCCGAGTGGTCGAAATGCCGTTCGCCTTCCCCGGCATGGACGAACGTCAGGCTGAAATTTTCCGCCACTTCGGCTTCCCCATTCCGTTCGGCGGTCAGCAGGAAATCCCTGAACAGCGCGGTACGGGCTCGGGCTTCATCATCTCGGCCGACGGCCTCATCATGACAAACGCCCACGTGGTCGACGAAGCCGATGAAATCATCGTGCGTCTCACCGACAAGCGCGAATTCAAAGGCAAGGTCCTCGGCACCGACAAACAGACTGACATCGCCGTCGTGAAGATCGAAGCGAAGGATCTTCCCGTGCTCAAAATTGGCCGCTCGAACGACCTGAAAGTCGGCGAGTGGGTGGCCGCCATCGGCAGCCCCTTCGGCCTCGACAACACGGTGACATCGGGCATCGTGTCCGCCCTTTCGCGCAACCTCCCTTCGGACCAGTACGTTCCCTTCATCCAGACCGACGTGGCGGTCAATCCAGGCAACTCCGGTGGTCCGCTCTTCAACATGAAGGGCGAAGTCGTGGGTATCAACTCGCAAATCTTCTCCACCTCGGGCGGTTTCATGGGCCTGTCCTTTGCCATTCCGATCGATCTCGCAATGCAGATCAAGGATCAGCTGGTGCAAAACGGCAAGGTGACCCGCGGTTACGTGGGCGTCTATATTCAGGAACTCACCCAGGAACTCGCCGACAGCTTCGGCCTCGGAACGCCGCAGGGCGCTCTGGTGACGAAGATCGAAAAGGGCAGCCCCGCCGAGAAAGCGGGCTTGCGTGAAGGCGACATCATCACAAAGCTCGGCGACAAGAAGGTGACCTCGTCCGTGAGTCTCCCGATGCTCGTCTCCGCCATGCGTCCGGGCGACAAGGCCGAACTCACCGTGATCCGCGACAAGAAAGAAATCGTCGTCCCGGTGACGATCGGCACCAACTCGGGCGATGCCGCCTCCGACGCGACAGCTGCCAATGCGGGTACGCACCAGTTGGGCGTTCAGATCCGTCCGCTCACGGACGATGAATCGCGTTCCGCCGACACGACGGGGCTCCTCGTCATGAAGTCCTCCGGGCTTGCGGCCAAGAACGGCATCCGTACGGGCGACATCATCGTGAGCGCCAACGGCAAGCTCGTGAAGTCCGTTGAAGACCTGCGCGCCCAATGCGCGAAGGATCAGGTACTCCTCCTCGTGCAGCGCGACGGCGGCCGTATCTTCGTGCCGATCCGCTTCACGGACGGAGCGAAGAAGTAACGCTCTGCGCACCCCTTGAAAGAAATCCCCCGGACGAGAAACTTCGTACCGGGGGATTTTTCTGCCGCAAGGGCGGGCTTTACTTCTTCTTGAGCCCGATCGTCTCGGACAGTTTCGTGTTGTCGACTTCACGGCACCAGTGGCCCACCACCACGCAGGCGATACCGTTGCCGATCATGTTCGTGATCGCACGCGCTTCGCTCATGAAGCGGTCGATGCCCAGGATGAGCGCAAGCCCCGCCACGGGTACGTGCCCCACGGCCGAGAGAGTAGCCGCCAGCACGATGAAACCCGAACCCGTCACACCCGCCGCACCCTTCGAGGTGAGCAACAGCACCGCAAGGAGCGTCAACTGCTGCGAGAGCGTCATCGGCACGTCGCAGGCTTGAGCAATGAAGACGGCCGCCATAGTGAGGTAAATGGCCGTGCCGTCAAGGTTGAAAGAGTACCCGGTCGGAATTACGAGGCCCACAACCGAGCGGGATACGCCCGCCTGCTCCATCTTCGTCATCATGCGCGGGAGCACCGATTCCGAGGACGACGTGCCGAGCACGATGAGGAGCTCTTCCTTGATGTAACCGATGTAGCGAAGCACGGAAAAACCGTGCGAGCGGCAAATGGCCCCAAGGATGACGAGAATGAAGAGAAGACACGTGAGGTAGAAAGTCCCCATGAGCTTGGCGAGCGGCAGGAGGGAAGCAATCCCGTACTTGCCGATCGTGAAGGCCATCGCGCCGAAAGCACCCACGGGGGCGACGCGCATGATCATGCCGACCATTTGGAAGAGGACGTGCGAGCTCTTTTCGATCACGTCGAAAATCAGCGTGCCGCGGCCGCCAAACTTGTGCAGGGCGAAGCCGAAGAGCACTGAGAAGAAGAGTACCTGCAGAATTTCACCGTCTGCAAAAGCACCGACCACCGTATTCGGGATGATGTTCATAAGGAATTCGGTCGTCGTGTGCATCTTGCCCGGCCCCGTGTACGCAGACACCGCCGAGGCATCGAGCGACGCGGGATCGACGTGCATACCCGTGCCCGGAGCGATCGTATTGACGATCACAAGACCGATGACGAGAGCAATCGTCGAAACCGCTTCGAAGTAAAGCAGCGCGAGGCCGCCCGTTTTGCCGACCTTCTTCATGTCTTCCATGCCGGCAATACCCGTCACAACGGTACAGAAGATCACGGGGGCGATGATCATTTTGATGAGACGAATGAAGCCGTCGCCGAGAGGCTTCATCGAGGCTCCGATGTCGGGAGCCGCCACGCCGAGCCCGATACCGATCAGGATCGCGCAAATGACCTGGAAATAAAGAACTTTGTAGATGGGAGTGCGCTTTGCGGTTTGACCTGCCATTGCGTTGCCCTCTGAAAAACGTTTTGAGGAATCCGCGCGACAACGGCGTCAAAAGGCCGCACTGCGACGCGAGTTTTTGAAGAATACCTCACGCCGATCGTGTGTGGGGGTTATCCCTTCCTGCTTTTCCCTTCGCAAGAAGGGAGAGTCTCGAGAACTCCTCCTTCCTGCAAAGCACCGTGACGCGCAGGGCGCCTCAAACCCGTCGGGCGATGATCTCGGGCGAAACGCCGTAGTCTCGGGCGATTTCGTCGATGAACATGTCCGTCAACCGATCGACGAGCGTGTTGCGTATCAGCACCGGATCCAGGTCGTCGTCGAAGACGAGCAGAACGCGCACTGATTCGAGCATCGAGCGCGTCAGCTGCATGCGCACCTCAAGCACCCCGGGCGGGAGACGTTCGATCAACTCGCGGTCTTCGTCGGAGATGTTCGCAATCATCCGCTCGCAAACGCGCTTGTTGGCCGCCGTCAGAATGGCTCGCACCTTCGGGTCGACCAACGCTTCGCTTGCAATCGACATCATCGTCTTCACGCCATCGAGCGACAGGTAGGCGGAAACGAACGTTTCAAGCCTGCGACGCAGACGTTCGCGATACGTGGCGCCCGGAGGCAGAGGCTCCGAGGGAATCGTCGCGCTCCGGATGAACCAATCGACCTCCTTCTCGACAAGCGCCTCAATGAGAGCCTGCTTGTTCTCGAAGTAGTTGTAGAAATTCCCGAGACTCTGGCCGGACTCTTTGGCGAGGTCGCGCAGGCGCAACTTTCGAAGACCGTCGCGCAAAACGCAACGCTCCGCCGCCTCGAGAATCTCGCGGCGGCGTTGCATGTAAGTATCGGTTTGCTTCGACATCGGTCAATCGATGCCTTGCTTGGCGGGCTCTTCGAGCGCGCCGCCTCCAAGGACCTTGTAGAGCGTAACGAGGCTCGAAGCACGTGCAAGTTGCGTCGTAATCAGAAGCTGATCGGCCGCCACCTTCGCACGCTGCGCGTCGAGCACTTCGGTGTAGGCCGCAGCCCCGTGCTGGTAGCGCGAATTGGAGATCTCGTAGGCCTTACCGGCTGCATCGGCATACTCTTCGCGCGACTTCAGTTCGCCTTCGATCGTGCCTTCGGTGGCAAGCGCGTCGGCCACTTCACGGAAAGCCGTTTGAATGGCCTTCTCGTAGTCCGCAACCGCAATGCGCTCGTCGACGCGCGCGGCCTCAAGATTCGCGAGGTTGCGCCCGCCCGTAAAAATCGGCAACGTCACATTCGGGGTAAAACTCCACATGCCGGAGTCGCCGCCGAAGAGGTCCGAAAGGTGCAGAGCACCCGAACCGCCGCCGAGCGAGAGCGACACGCTCGGGAAGAAAGCGGCGCGCGCCGCGCCGATCGACGCATTGGCCGCACGCAGTGACCGTTCGGCCTGCAAAACGTCCGGACGATTGAGAAGCACTTCGCTCGGCATCCCTTCGGGCAAGGTCACCTTGAGAGTCGACGCGAGTTCGATGCCCGTCGGCAGTAGTTCTTCGGGAATCGGGGCGCCCACGAGGAGTTGCAACGCATTGCGATCCTCGGCCACGGCACGCTGATACGCGGCAATCGAAGCACGGGCGGCGGCCACCGTTGTCCGGGCCTGCTCGTAATCGAGCTGACTCACGGCGCCGAGACGGAAACTTTCCTCGACAAGACGGAAGCTTTCTTCCTGACTGCGAAGCGTTTCACGCTGCAGCTTCAACTGTTCGACGTCCGCGCCGTACGTGAGCCATGTCATGGCGATCTGGCCGATGAGCGTGCTCTTGGCGGAACGGCGAGCATCGTCGGAAGCCAGATAGCTCTGGAGGGCCTGCTCGTTGAGGTTGCGAACGCGGCCGAAGAAGTCGATTTCGTAACTCGACATCGCCAACTGCGCCGTGTACTGGTGTCCCGTGCTTGAGCGTCCCGTCGCGGACAGCGTCTCGGGCGTGTGTTGCGCCGCATTCTGCGCGGCAGCGGCCACGGTCGGGAAGAGCTCCGAGCGTTGCACGCCGTAGAGAGCGCGCGCTTTTTCGACGTTGAGTGCCGCAACGCGCAGGTCGCGGTTGTTTTCCAGGCCGAGATCGATCACCTTTTCGAGGCGTTCGTCCACGATGAAGTCCTTCCAGGCCGGAAGAGCCGTCCGCTTCGCTTCGGTCGTCGCATACGCCTCACCCTGAGGCCAGGCGCTCTCAACGGGCGCCGCGGGGCGCTCGTAATCGGGCGCAAGATTCACGCAGCCCGTCAGAGTCAGGAGAATAACGACCGGAAGAATCGTCAATTGTTTCTTCTGCATGTTTGTCCCTTGTCGAATTCGGGGCGAGTCGTCGCCCCGAATTCGCTGAGTATGGAGAGGGGACCGGAGAGAGTTCTCCGGCCCTCAAAGGTCGATCAAGCCGATGCGCCCTCACCGTTCGAAGGCGTTCCGTGATGACGCTTCCCGGAGATGAAGCGGCTGATACCCACGATCGACACGTAGAACGCGGGCACGAAGGCGACGCAAAGCACCGTCCCCGTGATCATACCGCCCAGAACGCCCACACCGATCGCGTTCTGCGCACCCGAGCCCGGACCGTACGCCATCGCGAGCGGCAGAACGCCGAGACCGAAAGCGAGCGATGTCATCAGAATCGGGCGCAGACGCAGACGAACGGCTTCAAGCGCCGAGTGCACGACGTCCTCACCCTTGTCCACCATGTCCTTGGCGAATTCCACGATCAGAATCGCGTTCTTGGCCACCAGGCCGACCGTCGTCAGAAGTCCGACCTTGAAGTACACGTCGTTGTTCATGCCGAGGTAGTAGGTGAGGCCCAGAGCCCCGACCACACCGCACGGAATCACGAGAATGACCGCGATCGGCACGGACCAGCTTTCATAGAGCGCGGCCAAGCAAAGGAACACGATCAAAACCGAGATCGCATAGAGCGCGGTCTGCTGCGAACCCGATTGACGTTCCTGATAAGACACGCCGTTCCAGGCAATGCCGTAACCCGTCGGTAGGACTTCCGCGGCAATTTCCTCGACGGCATTCATGGCCTCGCCCGAGGCGACGCCCGGAGCAGGACTGCCCTGAATGTTCACGGCCGAAACGCCGTTGAAACGTTCGAGCATCGGACTGCCGTACTCCCAACTCATCGACGCGAAGGCCGCAAGCGGGACCATCTCACCCTTGGCATTGCGAACGTGCCAACGATAGAGGTCGGAGGGCTGCATGCGCGAGTCGGTCTGCCCCTGCACCCAGACCTGCTTGATGCGGCCTCGGTCCATGAAGTCGTTGACATAGCTTCCGGCCAAAGCGGTCGAAAGCGTATCGTTCACGGTTGCGATGTCGAGACTCAGTGCGGAGAGCTTCTCGTAATCGAGGGTGAGTCGCATCTGCGCCGTGTCGTCCATACCGTTGTGGCGAACCATGGTGAGACGCGGATCCTGATTGGCCTTGGCGAGGAAAGCGTTGCGCACTTCCATCAGCTTCGCGTGTCCCTGACCAGAAAGGTCCTGGATGTAGAAGTCGAAGCCGTCGGCCACACCGAGTTCGGGCACCGAAGGCAACGGGAAGAGGAACGCGCTGCCGTTCATGAACTGCGGGCTCATCATGAAGGCCCCCATGGCACGGCGCTGGATCATGGCTACGCCCTGCTCGGCATTCGGACGTTCGGACCAATCCTTGAGCTTCAAGAAACCCAAAGCCATGTTCTGCCCCGAACCCGCAAACGAGAAGCCGCGCACGGCAAAGAAGTTCTCAAGCGATGCCTCTTCGGTCTTGCGCAGATACGCTTCGATGTTCCTCAACTCGCGATCCGTACGCTCCATCGTGGCGCCCTGCGGGAGTTGCAGCTGCATGAGCATCACACCCTGGTCTTCGGCCGGCATGAAACCCGAGGGTACCTTGACAAAGCCGAGGACCACCAACGCGATGATGCCGGCGTATGCGACGAAGGTCACGATACGATTGCCGATCGTCGCAGCAATACAGTCGCGCACGAAGTGCGTGAAGGCGTCGAAACCGCGGTTAAACCAACCGAAGAAGCCGTTCTTGCCCATGTGTTCGTCATGATCGACGGGCTTCAAAATCTGCGCGCAAAGCGAGGGAGTGAGCGTCAGAGCCACGACAACCGAGAGCACCATGGCCGCAACGATCGTAATCGAGAACTGACGGTAAATCACACCCGTCGAGCCGCCGAAGAACGCCATCGGAACGAACACGGCCGAGAGCACCATGGCAATGCCGACCAGAGCGCCTTGGATCTGCCCCATCGACTTCACGGTCGCATCTCGTGCGGACGAACCGTCTTCGCGCATCACACGTTCGACGTTCTCCACGACCACGATAGCGTCGTCCACCAGAAGACCGATCGCGAGCACCATGGCGAACATGGTCAGCATGTTGATCGAGAAGCCTGCCGCTTCGAGAACCGCAAAGGTACCGAGCAGAACCACCGGGACGGCAATCGTCGGAATGAACGTCGCCCGAAGATTCTGCAGGAAGAGGAACATGACGCAAACCACAAGAATGATGGCTTCGACCAGAGTCTTCACCACCTCATGCAAAGCGGCGCGCACAAAAGGCGTCGTATCGAACGGCACCACGACGTCGATCCCCTGCGGGAAGTTGGGTCGAAGTTCTTCAATGCGCTGCAGAACGTTGGCCTGAGTCTGCAGGGCGTTAGCCCCCGATGCGAGCTTGATGGCGATACCCGTCGACTCCTGTCCATCGTACGTGGCGAAAGCCATGTACTGTTCGGAACCGATGCGCACGTCGGCCACGTCCGAAAGACGAACCTTGGCCCCCTCGGGCGTCACCTTCAGGAGAATATTGCGGAACTCTTCGGGCGTCTCGAGCAAGCTCGCTGCGGAAATCGTCGCGGTGAATTCCTGACGACCGTCCGTCGGTTGCTGCGCGATGCCGCCCACGCGAACCTGTTGGTTCTGCGCCTGAATGGCCGCGATGACGTCGGACGGATTCAGCTGGTACTTGACGAGCTTGTCCGGATCGAGCCACACGCGCATGGCGTAGGTGGCACCGAACACCTGAACCTCACCGACGCCTTCGACGCGGGAAATCGGCTCCTGAATGTCGGAGGCAAGGTAGTCGCCCAGGTCGGCCGCCTTCATCTTCCCGTCGGTACTCACGAAACCGAGCACCATAAGGAAGCTCGCAGACGTCTTTTGAATCGTCACGCCGAGCTGCTGCACGACTTGAGGTAGCGTGGAGAGAGCCGTCTGGATCTTGTTCTGAACCTGAACCTGCGCCATGTCGGGGTTCGTCCCCGCCTCGAAAGTCACCGTAATGGAAACGCGGCCCGCCGAGTCGGAGGTCGAGTTCATGTACATGTAGCCGTCAAGACCGACGAGGTTCTGTTCGATCACCTGCGTGACCGTACGTTCGATCGTCGTGGCGGAGGCACCCGGGTACGTCGCCGTAATCGACACCTGCGGAGGCGCGATCTGCGGATACTGACTCACCGGGAGCGTATTGATGGCAAGAAGCCCGGCCAACATCATCACCAGGGCGATCACCCAGGAGAATACAGGCCGGTCGATGAAGAAACGCGAAAACATCTCAGAGCGACTCCATCATTTACTCGAAGAGCGGCTTCGGAGCCGGCAGATCCGCCGGGTTGAATTCAACGGGCTTGACCGTCGCCCCGGGAGCAGTGCGCTGGAAGCCTTCGAAGATGACGCGTTCGCCGTCCTTCAGGCCCGAGTCGACCAGCCAGTTCGTGCCCTCCGTGCGGCTGACGACGATGTCGCGACGTTCGACTTTGTTGTCGGGCGTCACGACGTAGACGTAGGCCGTACCCTTCGTATCGCGCATCACGCACTGCATGTTGACGAGGATGCTTTCGGGACGAACGCCTTCGAGAAGACGCGCGCGAACGTACATGCCGGGCATGAGTTCGAATTTCGGATTCGGGAAGACCGCACGCAACTTGACGGCCCCGGTCGATTCTTCGACCTGAGCGTCCGTGAAGGTGAGCTTGCCTTCAAGCCCATACGCGGTCCCGTCGGCCAGAGCGAGCGTCACGCGGGCGTTGCCGTCCTTGTCGGCCTTGAGCGCCCCCTGCTCGATTTCACGACGAATGCGAAGCATGTCTTCGGCCGTCTGCGTCACGTCGACGTAGATGGGATCGAGCTGTTGCACGGTCGTAAGGATCTGCGCCTGGTAGGCAGTCATAAGGGCGCCTTCCGTCACTTCGGAGCGGGAAACCCGGCCCGAGATCGGCGACAGAACCTTCGTGTAACCGAGATCGATCTTCGCGGTGTTCACGGCGGCTCGGCCTGCTTCGACTGCCGCTTCGGCGGTCTTCAAAGCAGCCTGAGCGGCATCGTTCGACTGAACGGACACCGCCTTGATCTTGACAAGCTCGGCTGAACGCTTGGCGTCGGCACGTGCCTGACTCAGCGTGGCCTGAGCCTGCGCGAGCGTGGCCTGCGCGCTCTTCAGATTGGCTTCATAGGGAGCCGGATCAATCTGGTAAAGCGCTTCACCCGCCTTAACTTGGGCACCTTCTGTGAAGAGGCGCTTCTGGAGAATGCCGTTTACCTGAGGACGAACTTCGGCAACATGATAAGCGCTCGTGCGCCCCGTCAGGACCGTATCGATTGCATGATCGCTCGCCTTCAACGTAATCACTTTCACTTCGGCGGGAGGCCGTGCCTGCGATGCGGAGGTCGCCTGCTGAGCGGCATTGTCCTCCGTGCAGCCCGTCAGGGCGGCCGCACCGAGAGCGCAAGCAAGCGCTGCGGCCAAGATTTTCCGATTCTGCATTGTCAGTTTGCCTTCTTTTTCCGTTTATTCGAATTCAGTTCTCACGGGGTTTTCGTCGTCGATCTTGAACAGACGTTCAACCCTCTAAAAGTCCACCTTATATCACAGTCGCAATCCAATTGCTTTTATTGCGGCACCGCAATATCTCGAAGGCGCTTCGTCTGTGACAAAATGCGCGGGCGTGAATACACTTCTACTTAGATTCACCAGGCCCCTTCCCGGGAAACCCCTCTCCCGCCCGTTTCAGGGCGTTGAGGCCCGTCATGCTCGAAGCCATCCATTTTCAGTACTTTCTCGGCGCCCTCGTGTCGTTGCTTGTGATCACGAACCCGCCCTCCAAAATTCCGCTTTTCGTCAGTCTCACTCAGGGGATGAGCGAAGAGCGTTGTCGTCAGCAAGCCAACTGGGCCGGCATCTATGCCGCCGTCATCATGCTCGTGAGCCTCGTCGGCGGCAACGTGCTCCTCGCCTTTTTCGGCATCTCCTACGGCGCCATGCGAATTGCGGGCGGTCTCGTCGTGGCCGCCATCGGCTACCAAATGCTCTTCGGCGGAACCACTCCGAACAAAGCTCCGATCGTGCGCCGCGACAAGGACGACTATGCCTTTTTCCCGATGGCCATGCCGGGTATTGCCGGCCCGGGTACCATCGCCGTCGTGATCGGATTTTCCACGGAAATCGCCGAACTCGCCGATTACGTCGACATCGTGATCGCATTTGCCTGGACGGCGGCCGCCATCTGTTGCACTGCGCTCGTCAACTGGTCCGTCATGCGCTACTCCGACATCATCACGCGCCGTCTCGGTCCCTCGGGCACGCTCGTGCTCGGGAAGCTCATGGGGTTCCTGCTCATCTGCATCGGCGTGCAGTTCGTCGGTTCGGGCATTCGAACCTTCATGGCAGGAAGCTGACCGAACGCCTTTTGCTCCGAAAAAAAGGCGCCCCTTCTGGGGCGCCTTTTTTTTGTCGAACGTTGCTTGAGCGTTACTCGACCGTCACGCTCTTGGCGAGGTTGCGGGGCTTGTCCACGTCGGTGCCGCGCGTCAACGCCGTGTGGTAGGCGAGAAGTTGCAACGGCACGACGTGCAGGACAGGCGAAAGCTTGCCGTAGTTTTCGGGCAGACGGATGACGTGCATGCCTTCCGCGTTGTCGATCTGGCTGTCGCCGTCCGCAAAGACGTAGAGTTCGCCCCCGCGGGCTCGGACTTCCTGCATGTTGGATTTCAGCTTCTCCAGGAGCCGGTCGTTCGGCGCCACCGTCACGACGGGCATTTCCTTGTCAACCAAAGCGAGTGGCCCGTGTTTGAGTTCTCCGGCGGGATAAGCCTCGGCATGAATGTAGCTGATTTCCTTGAGCTTCAGAGCCCCTTCGAGTGCGATCGGGTAGTGAAGGCCGCGACCGAGGAAGAGTGCGTGCTGCTTCGTGGCGAAGCGCTCCGCCCAGTCGATCACCTGCGGCTCGAGCGCGAGCACGGCGCCGAGCGCGGTAGGAACGTGACGCAGACGCTTCAGTTCGGCCTCTTCGTCGGAGGGCGCGAGGCGCCCGCGCAACTTCGCGAACGTAAGCGCGAGCAGGTAGAGCGCCACGAGCTGCGTCGTGAAGGCCTTCGTCGACGCAACGCCGATTTCCACCCCTGCGCGGGTGATGTACGCCAGGCGGCTTTCGTTCACCATGGCGGATGTCGCCACATTGCAGATCGTGAGCGTCTTCGTCATGCCGAGTTCGTCCCGGGCGTGGCGCAATGCGGAAAGCGTATCCGCGGTTTCGCCCGACTGCGACACCGTAACGACCAGGGTATCCGGATTCGGCACGCTGACGCGGTAGCGGTATTCGCTCGCGATTTCAACGTCGACGGGCAGGCCCGCCATCGCCTCAATCCAGTACTTGGCCGTAAGCGCCGCATAGTACGACGTGCCACACGCGAGGAACAAAATGCGCTTCGTGTCGCGCAACACCGTTTCGGCGTCCGCACCGAAGAGCTCCGGCGTCACCGCATTGACGCCCTCGAGCGTATCGGCAATGGCACGCGGCTGCTCGAAGATTTCCTTTTGCATGTAGTGGCGGTAGGGACCGAGATCGACCGCGCCCGAATACGCGTGAACGACCTTGACCTCGCGCTCGACGAGCACCCATGCCCCGTCCGCACGCGTAAAGATGCGGCAGGTCTGCGGTGTGATCTCCGCCACGTCGCCTTCGGCGAGGTAGACGAAGCGTTCCGTTTCACCCGCAATCGCCATGGCGTCCGAAGCGGCAAAGTTTTCGTTCTCGCCGAGACCGACGACGAGGGGCGAGCCCTGACGAGCCGCCACCACCGTCCCCGGGTCCCCGGCCGCGATGACAGCGATACCGTAGCTGCCGCGCAGTTCGGAAACCGTCTGTTCGACCGCCTCAAGAAGCGACCCGTGGTAGTGGCAGTGCACGAGGTGAGCAATTACCTCGGTATCCGTTTGGCTCGTGAACTCGTAACCCTTCGCAGCGAGCCGCGCGCGAAGTTCTTCGTAATTCTCGATGATCCCGTTGTGCACGACGCCGATCGTACCGTGGGAGAAATGGGGGTGAGCGTTCACCACTTCAGGCGCGCCGTGCGTCGCCCAACGCGTGTGTGAGATGCCGGTCGAGGCTTCGAGCCGCTGAGACTCGACCTGCGCCTTCAATTCCGCGACGCGCGCGACGGACCGGGCGCGGCGAAGCCCGCCCTCCGTCACCACGGCGACGCCGCAGGAGTCGTAGCCTCGGTATTCAAGGCGGCGCAACCCTTCGAGCAGTACGGGAACAATGTTTCGACGGCTTACGGCCGCAACGATGCCACACATATCCGGTTTCCTTTTGTCGTTGAATTCCGTTAGTTCTTCTTCGTCGGACGCACCCAGCCGTCGACGGTCACCTGTCGGGCGCGCGAGAGCGTCAGCTTGTTGTCGGGGGCACGGCGCACGAGGGTCGTGCCCGCGCCGATCGTGGCGCCCGCACCCACCGTCACGGGAGCGACGAGCTGCGTGTCGGAGCCGATGAACGCATCGTCACCGATCGTCGTGCGGAATTTGTTCACGCCGTCATAGTTGCAGGTGATGGTGCCCGCGCCGATATTGACGCGCGCGCCCACGTCGGCGTCCCCGACGTAGGAGAGATGATTGATCTTCGTTTGCGGCCCCACCGTCGACTTCTTGATTTCGACGAAGTTGCCGATGTGGTTTTCGCCGTGGAGTTCCGCACCCGGACGCAGACGCGCGTAGGGACCGATCCGAGAGGCTTCGCCTACTCTGGCACCTTCGATATGGCAGAAGGGAAGAATCTCGGTTTCGGCTTCGATGACGGAATCTTTTAAGACCGAATGCGCTCCGACGCGCACGCCATCCTTCAGTTCAACGCGACCTTCGAACACGCAACCGACGTCGATTTCAACGTCCCGACCGCAGACGAGCTCACCGCGGATGTCGATGCGACCGGGATCGATCAGCGTGACACCCGCCTCGAGAAGGCGGTCGGCCTGCGCGCGTTGCCAAACGCGTTCGAGTCGGGCGAGCTGTGCCTTGGAGTTCACCCCTTCGACCTCATAGGCATGCTCGGGATGCACCGTAGCAATGCGGGCGCCCGAACGGCTCGCCAGGCCGATGACATCAGTGAGATAGTATTCGCCCTGAGCATTGGTGTTCGTCAGCGCGCCGAGCCACTCGTCCAGGCGGGCGGTCGGCAACACCATGATCCCCGTATTCACTTCACGGATCATTTTTTCGTCCGCCGTCGCGTCCTTTTCTTCCACGATGGACGTCACTCGCCCGAATTCATCGCGCACGATGCGCCCGTACCCCTTGGGGTCGGCAGGCTCCACGGTCAGGAGCACCAGATCGTTCGCGTCGCACTCCTCCTGCATCGCTCGAACGGTCTTGGGCGAGAGTAAGGGCACGTCCCCAAGGCAGACGAGCGTATGCGGATCCTTACGATCAAGCGCCGGGCAAGCCTGCATCAGTGCGTGCCCGGTACCGAGTTGCGGCGACTGTAACACGAACGTCAGATCGTCGCGCCCCACGTATCGGCGCTTCACTTCGTCGGCGCAATGCCCAACTACCACGATTCGGGGCGCCCCCGAAAAGCCCGCCGTCGCTTCGAGTACGTGGTCGAGCATGGGTCGACCCGCGAGAGGCTGAAGGACCTTGGGGAGTCGGGAGCACATGCGCTTGCCCAGACCGGCGGCGAGAATGACGATATTCATGGAGGGGAATCCTTCTTTAGACCGACGGCTGAAATGACCGTCGCATCGGGCAAAATTCTAAAATGGCAACGGGCCGCCCCGTAAGGCGGCCCGCTCGCCATTCGTTTCGAATTTTAACGGATCGCCCGAAGCGAATCCCCTCGAAGTTACGCGGGCAACGCCGCGGGCAACGCGCCCGATTCGGGCGAGGCCGCGGTAGCTTCTTCGTGCTGGCGGCGGCGCCAGGCTTCGAGGTACTCGCGGTTGCCGGTGGTCGGCAGTAACGAGCCGATCACCATGCCGAGGCCCGACGCGATGAAGCCGCCGAGAACGCTCGGGAAGACTTCGCCGAGGCTCGTTGCCGTCAGGACGAACCACACGATACCGCCGACGACGATCGAGCAGTATGCGCCCTGTCGGGTCGTGCGCTTCCAGTAGAGCCCGCAGACCAACGGCCAGAAAGCGCCCACAACCGGGAACTGATAGGCCATGGCCACCATGTCGTACACGGCCGCGCCCTCGAAGTAGATCGAATAGAGCAGTACCATCACCGCAAAGCCCGCCACCGTGAGACGCATGGCCTTCAGGAGGTTCTTTTCGTTGAGCGCGACGTAGTGGCTGAGGATGTTCTCCACGAACGTGGTCGCGGGCGCCAACATCGTGGCCGATGCCGTCGACATCACCGCGGAGAGCACCGCACCGAAAAAGAGCACGCGAAGCCACATCGGCATGTAGTCCCGAACGAGCGTGGGAAGGAGCTGTTGCGGATCCTCTTCAAGCATGCGTTGCGCGGCTTCCGGCATCACCAAAACAGCCGCGACGACGATCAGCATCGGCACGAACGCAAAGAGGATGTAGACGGAACCACCGATGATCGGGCCCGCCACGGCCGTCTGAACGTTCTTCGCCGACATGACGCGCTGAAACACGTCCTGCTGCGGAATAGAGCCGATCATCATAGTCATGGCGGCCGAAATCCAGAAGAGCCATCCGTTGAGGCTCGGTTCGGGCAACGCATGGAAGAGATTGCGCTCCCGCGCGTAATCAAGCACGTTCCCCATGCCGCCTGCGAGGTCACTGGCGAAAAAGAGGATAGCCACCAGACCGGCCACGATGATGATCATCTGGATGAAGTCCGTCATCGCCACCGACCACATGCCGCCCACCATCGTGTAGAGCAACACGACCGAAGCACCTACGACCATACCCGCCGTCACGGTCACGTACCCTTCCGTGACGAGATTGATGACGAGGCCGAGCGCCGTGATCTGCGCGCCCACCCACCCAAGGTAGGAGAGCACGATGAAAATCGAGCAGAGCACTTCAATGCCGCGTCCGTAACGGTCGCGATAGTAATCGCCGATCGTGAGGATGTTGAGCTTGTAGAGCTTCTGGGCAAAAAACGCACCAACGAGAATGAGGGCCATACCCGAGCCGAACGGCTCTTCGACGACACCGGCGATGCCACTTTCAATGAAGCGTCCGGGCAAACCGAGAATTGTTTCCGACCCGAACCACGTGGCGAACGTCGCCGTAATCACCATCGGGAGCGGCAAACTGCGACCAGCCAGAGCGAAGTCGTTGGTGTTCTTGACACGCATGGAGGCGTACACGCCGATGCCGATCGTCACGAGCAGATAGAGAAGGATAAAACCAATCAGCGTCATCTCACGAATGTCCTTATAAAACGACGTTGAACGGAAAAACCGAGTTTATTTGCGCGCATTGTAGGGACAAATTCCCGGAGGACCGCTCCCGTCGCCCTGGTTTTTCCCTCTCACCCCCCTCAATCGGGCAATGTTTCATCCATATCAAAAAAGGTTAGGGTCACTTCCTCCGAACACAATAAATCCCTTTTGTTTATCATATATCTACAACGCGATCAGACCCAGTTCGCTATGTCATCCCCACATATGGAAAAAGGACGGTTACCCGTCCTTCTCCTTTGTGCCGAAGCACTTCCGACATTCGCCGGAACCAAATCGCATCAGTTCGGCGTTTCGTTTTGCTTGATGGCGCCGAGGAGCCAACCGCCGTTCCCCTCGACGGGCTTCACGAGCAACCACGTCTCGTCGACGGACTCGTCTTCGCCGTTGATGCGCAACGTGCCGACGAAGCGCACGCTTGCGAGATATTCGCTGTTTTCGCGCGCGATGCCGAGGAGCTCGTTCGAGAGTTCGACCACTTCCGTGCGATAGGTCTCGTGACCGCGTTCGCGCAACTGATGCGTGATGGCGATGAAGACGTCCTCGGTCGTGAAGTCGGAAATTTCCACGACGTTGCCCGTATCCCAGGCCTTCTGGAGAAGGATGTAGTTGTCGCGGGCGGTTTTGAGGAAGGCATCACGATCAAAATCCGCGGGCGTCACGTCGACGGCCGCACCGGAAGACACTTCGGGGTGAGCTCCCCGCGTGAACTGATCCATGACGCTACCCGCGGCGGCACCCGAAGCCGTCGAGACACTCGATTCAGCTGGAGCGCGGCGCATCACCGTTTCGCTCGCACGCGCTTCGGTTGCGTGTCCGCCCGAAACGCTCGAAGCAGTCGGGGTACGGCGCGAGAGGAAAAAGCGAACGGCCAAGAAGGCGAGCACCGCAATCAGGAGTCCCGTGATAAAGCTCGCCATGCCGGCACCGTTGATACCGAGCAAGCCGAGAAGAGCCGAGATGCCGAGTGCGGTAGCCAGCCCCGTGAGCACGCTGCGCATCATCGAAGGTTTCTGAACGGGAGCCTGAGACGCGGGCGTCGCGCGGTTCGGCGTCGCGTTCTGTCCTCGCATCTGCCCGGCGGGCGCCTGAGGCGCAGCGTTGGGCACGGCCTTCTGATTGAAGGTCGGAACGGAACGGCTACCCAGATTCGATCCGCCGCCGAAACGACGAGCAGCTTCGGCATCGAAAGACGTCGCGGCCAGCGCGACGCACACCACGAGGGCGGCAAGGAAGTTCTTCATGGAAAACCTCAGGAAGATGCGTGGAGAACGGTATTGAAATCCGAATCAGGACCGAACGCTTTTCTCGCCGATGTGAAGCGCACAGATCCCGAAAGTCAGATTGTGCCACCGGACGCCGGAGAATCCGGCCTCCGTCATCATTCGGGCAAACGGCTCCTGGGCCGGATGCATGCGAATCGATTCGGCCAAATATCGATACGACGGGGCATCTCCGGCAATTTTGGCACCGAGCCAAGGCATGAAGCGGAACGAGTAAAAGTCGTAAAAAGGCTTTAACCAGCCCGCGCACTTCGAGAATTCGAGCACGAGCAAGCGGCCGCCCGGCTTGAGGACACGGAACATTTCCTTCAACGCTCGGTCCTTGTGCGTCATGTTGCGGATCCCGAAGGAGACCGTCACTCGATCAAACGAATCGTCGGCAAACGGCAACTCCTCGGCGTCGGCTTCTACTACGGCAGACGGATAGCCCGCTGCATGAAGCCGCTTCGCACCGATGGCGAGCATTTCGTGATTAATGTCGGTAGCCGTCACGTTGCCTGGTCCGACGCGCTTGGCCATTTCGATCGCCAGGTCGGCCGTGCCGCTCGCGATATCGAGCACCTTCATGCCAGAAGAAAGACGGGCCTCGCGGATACAACGCGCCTTCCAGAGGCGGTGCGTTCCGAAGCTCAGCACGTCGTTCATGAGATCGTACTTGGGAGCCACGCTGTCGAAGACGTGGCGAACTTCGTTCACCTTGCTGTCCTCGTCAATCATTTTGTAGCCGAAGTCGATCTGATGCGGCTCCTTCGGCCGGCCGCCGGTCTGCTTTTCGTCCATTTTCTCAGTGATGCCCGCACGCGGAGCGGGGTTTGGGCATGAAGGGGATGTTAGCGGGATCGTCTGGGTCGCGCGAAGCTCCTGCACGCTTGAGTTCTTCAAGGTAGCGGTTCCAACGTTCGCTTTGCGTTTTGTCGAGCTCCTCGAAGTAATCCCAACTGTAAAGGCCGCTGTCGTGACCGTCGGTAAAGACGATCTTCAGGGCGTAGAGCCCCACGAGCTCAAGCCCGGCAATGCCGACGTCGCGTTTACCGACTTGCAGTTGCGCCTCGTCGGGCGTGTGCCCCTGCACTTCGGCCGAAGGCGACATGACGCGAAGAAATTCAAACGGAAAAACCGAGTGATGCCCGTCTTCATAGACAAGCTCAAGCGTTCGGCTTTTTTGATTCTGGAGAATATCGACGGGGACCCGCATGCGACCTCCCTGGTAACAAGAGGGCCCGCGTACGTATACTGCGGGCCCGACATGCGCGGCTTTTCTAGCCTGATAAGGGTGGTCCCACGACAGGGACGCTACTCAGACTGTTTATCAAGGGAATCGAAGGAAACGCCGCACCGTACCCCCTCAAATACCCCCTAATAGATCGTGGCTAGGGGCGAACTCTTGATTTTCGTCAAGATTGTCTACCACCGTCCACGAACGCCCGAATTATACACGGCAACAAAAAAGGAGAGGGAACACCGTGATCGGTACCCCCTCTGCTCTCACTACCACCCGAGGTAGTGGGTCAACTCTCTCGCCCGACGCTCGGCCTCCTCCCTCGGAAGCCCCGCATCGAACTCAAGAATTGCCGCCCGCTCCTCGAACGCCTCACGGTCATCCTCCGCACCCCCCTCCCCCCTACACACACCTACCTTTACTGTTTTTTCTTCGGGACTTTCGGGACCTTCGGGACCGCCTGTAAATAGCCTGTCTACAGGATTTTTCGGTTTTGGGACGAATCGGGACATCGGGACCACCTGTAAATGTTGAGTGTCAACGATTTTTAGGCCTTTTCAGGGGGCGGCGTGACGATAAAAGCCCTCGTTAGGTCCACTATCCCGTCGATTTTCGCCCCGCGCTTCGGCTTGAACACCAATTCACGCGGCGTATTGAACCTGAGCCGCCCGGCGGCATGGAGCGCCGCTAGGACCTCCGATTTCGGTTTCCCTAGCTTTTTGCACACCTCCTCTTTGAAGGCCTTCGGGATGAAATAGACGGTCCGACCCGAAGCGCCCTGCAGGATGCACCCGACGGGGCTACGGGCCGCCGTTCGTATAGTCGTTCCCGAGCCGTCCACGTGGTCAAACCGATCCACCAGAGTTTCGACAATATCGTCCACCCATTCGATTACGTCCTTTTGCTGTTCGGAGGCGGTTCGGAAATTGAGGCGCCATGCTTTGAAACACGCGCCGACCTGTTTCGAAGCCTTCCCCCTCGGCCACGGAAATACGCCCAGTTCGATAGCCAGTTCGCCCGACGCGGCCACGAACGAAAACGCATCGGCGACGCGGCGTACCTCGGACTCGGACGAAGTGCAGTACTCGGATACCCACGCATCCCGTATGACTTGAATCCGACGGCATACCCGATCCTCCCCTTCCCTACGAATGAGTTCGATCAACCCCTCCACGAACGCGGGCCCGGCTACCCCGTAGGAACCCTCTAGCGCCGTTTGGTTGAGAACGATAGCGGCGTCCTTGGCGTCCATACCGTCGGGCAAAGACTCGAACACCCCCAAGGACTCCGAGACGGGGCACGCGGGAATGTTTGCCATGCGGATTAGGGCGCCCATTTGAAGCGGGTGCGAATTACGGGCCGTCCCCACGTGTTCGTCCGTCGTTCGCTCCCCTGTGGAAACGATCATCGTTTTCCAAGTGAGCGTAGGCCGAAGCGTCATGCCTCGGGTCATACGCCCCTTGCCCTTCCCATTCATGAGCATGTAGATAACTTGGGTCATGATTTCGGGTTCGACCTGAGTAATCTCATCGAGCACCATCGGAAAGTAGTTGTGGGCCGCCGCCGTTGCCTCAAGGCCGTTATCCGACTTTCGCCAACTACCGATTTCCGTTGCGCACTGCCAGACACTGCACAGGGCCCGCGCCGTCGTACTCTTGCCCTTCGAAGACGGCCCGTAAAAGTGAAACCCCGCCGTATCCACCCAAGGGAAGAACGGCATCAGGATCGGGGCGACACCGACGCACAGAGAAAGCGCGATGCGGCTGGAATGCAGGCCGAACACGGCCACACCCTGTTCCCACTCCTCACGTGTGCCACGGCTTTCATAGGTCAATGCGTGAGCGGCGTCGCCGACAAACTCAACCCTTTCCGACCCGCCGATCAATCGGCCCGGTAGCGCGAAACTCTCGCCCGCTTTAATCCACCCGTAGGACTCAACACCGAGCACGGGTTTCGCCCTCGGGTAGTCTTTCAGGTAGTTGGCTATCCACGGGCGCCCGCCCTGCGAAGAAAGCGGATAGCGGATTTCCAGACCCGCCGAAGCAAGTTCCCCCGCAATAGCGCTCGAACGGCTAAAGAGCGAAGAGCGGTCAAATTGCTTTTCGTGTGTCACGCCGTCGGAGTCCACGAACGAGACGCACAGGCGGCGCCCCTCTCCCGTGGCAGTACGAGCCTCGGCATCCACTCGGAGCGGCCCGCAAATGTCCGTAGTTCGGCCGTCCTTTTCGTGCGTCACGCCGTGCGCATCCAGACGAAAGACCCCGCCGTCCGATGCCTGAAACATAAGAACGCCGTCCGTTTCCGAGACCCCCGGGGCGCCCGCACCAACGATCGGATCGGCGCCGACCTCGGTCGGTTCCGAGGGTGCTACACTTGGTCCCGCAACGTTTGAAGTTTGGGCCTTGTGGGTATCTCCCCACGGGGCCTTTTCTTTTTCGATCGCGGCGGGCGCGTCATTCTTGGTGGTAGTCATAGGACCCCCTTAGCAAGGTAGTAATCGTTAAAGTCGGTCGGCTCGGACGTTGAGCCCGTGAGTGCTTTGAAGCGGGCGCGTAGGTCCGCCGTGAATTTGGGGAAAGCTATCCGCGCCGCTGGTCTGATAGAGAACGCCGCTCGGGCCGCCTCATCGGCGCCGTTACCTAGGTCCCCGCAAACCGTTAGATCGATCTCGGGGTAGCACTCACGGAGTGATGCGGCGGCGGGCGCCAAATTTGCGCACGACATAGCCGCCACGCATGGAATACCCGCCCCTTGAGCCACACTCAACGCCGTAGCAACGCCCTCGGCCACGGCCAGACGGTCGGGTATCTCTCCCTCAAGCACCGACAGAGGTAGCCACACAGCGCCCCGCGTCGGCCCGTCTCTCATGAAGCACTTGGCCCCGCCCTCGGATATGAGTTCGACCGTTTGCGGAGTCCACCCGTCGGCGCCAAAGACGTACATCGGCGCCATTAGAAGAGCCCCATCGAGGGGGCGCCCCCGCTTCGCATCCCACGGCCTCCACGTCGGCCCGTACTCGGGATGGTGCGTGCGAATGATTGCCGCCGCCCGTTCGGAGTCAATGACGTAGAGCCCTTGATCGGGAGTCACGTGCTTTCGGGTCAGGTAGGAATGCGCCTGCACCGGGGCCGCCGCGCGGATCAATTCGCAGGCGACCGATGCGGCTACTTCCCTACGTTTCTTCTCGGCGGCTCGGGCCGAACGCTCGGCCTCGGCCATGAGGCGGCGCCGCTCGGCATGCTCCTCTTTGGATAGGGGGCGCCCGTAGTCATCGAACCAAAAGGCGCGTTCTCCCGTTACCCAATTGACTACGCACCCGCCGCGCCCGTCGGGGAAGAGATAGGCACGCCCCGCCCCATGGTGTCGGCGGTTCCCGTCGGACAAAGGGGCAGGCACCCATGCGCCCGCCTTGAGGCGCCCCGAGGGTACGGGCTGTACGCCGATGAATTGGCCCGCCTCGGCGTGCGTGCGGAACGTAGGTGCGGCCTGCCCTGAGCCCCGGCGCAAAGTGCGCAGGCTTGATTGAAATTTCATCTTTGAGCCTCCTTAGCGAGAGGGTCGGAGCGCCGTTCGGGCCGCCTCAATCTGAAGGGACATGTCGGCGTGAAGGGCGGTAAGCCCCGAGAGGGCGCCGCACGCCTCAACCAGATCATCTTGAGTGGCGAACGCACCATCAGGGCCGCTCCGCAGTGCTTCGGCCACGACACCCATCAACGCGGAGACCTGATAGAGACTCGTATGAAAGTCCGCCGATGCACAAACAACGCGCTCGGGGTCATTGGAGGCCAGTGCGTTGAGCACGGACGCAAGGGGGTGGGTTTCCGCCGCGTAGGGGGAAACGAAATTGGAGGAATTGAAGGGGCGCGCGTCGGCGCCATTGAGAGGGTTACTCATGGTGGACTCCTGTAGCAAATTGTCGAAAGCCGCACACCCCCGCTAAAGGGTGGGCGACGCCGTGCGGGTTAGCGGACCGCGCTACAGGACACGGCAACTCTGAAGAGTTCCCGCACGGCATCAACCCGCAAAATCGATACAGTGCGGGCGCAATAAGGCCATGAGTAAGGAAACCGCCAAAAGAAAACGCCGTGTCCCGAACACGGGAAGGCGCGGCGGTCATCCGCCTGTAGCTGTGAAGCAAGCCGCTACGCTCGCGGCCCGTCGGGCGACGGGTTGCAGGCATGATAGCACCGTCCACCGCCGCACGGGGCCGCCCGTAGCAGAATACGAACGCCGTGAGGAGGGAGCCGCTCCAGAGAGGGAGACGGGGCGCCTTGAGGGAATAGAGGGTGGTCATGCCGCGCCCTCCTCGGAGACGGTCTCAAGGCCATGAACCCATGCGCGGACGTCGGCCTCTCTCCACCCCGTGGCGTTCGCACTGAGCCGCACGGGCGCGGGGAACTTGCCGCTCTTGGCCCATTTCCAGATCGTGGATTTCTGCACGCCGCAAAGGGCAACGACGCGGGGCAGACGAAGAACCCCGGGGTATTCGCGCCGCAAGGCCGCGTAGGTTTCGGCGGGGATGGTCGGCGCCCACTTGGACGCCGTGGTGTTGGCTTCGGTCATCTTTCCTCCTAGTCGGACTTGGTTGGCCTCGGGCGGATTCCCGTGGCCTCGGAGGAAAGATTTGCACGCTTTCACCGAGATAAACAGAGAGCACCCTTTCGGAACCCCAAACAGAGTTTAGGGTTTCCGTGCTCTCCAAAACCTCCGACCCCCCTTTCCTAGTTCCGACGTGTTTTCAGAGAAGAAAAAGGGGGAAGAGGGTTTAGGGGATGGGCGTGCAGCGCATTATTTATTTTTTTTACCCTCACCTATCCTGAATCGTCGTTGCTTGCCTCTGCCCCCTGCCCCTCCGTTTGGCAGAACAGCACAATCAATGGCTTCCACTAGTCCTTTAGTCATCCCGCTGGGATACCCGTTTTTCTTAGCCTGAAGATTGAGCGCATTCCGCAACGCTTCGTTCGTTCGTCGGTCAGACGGGCGCCTAGACCACTCCTCAATCGTCGGAAGAATCCATGTGAGCGGGGTTTCTTCGCCGTCGAACCATGATGAAAAGTCATAGTCCGATATGCTCGCCATGTTGGGAGCACGGTCACTAGGATTCCCCTCTTCGTCCTCGGGGAACAACAGGGCTTCCAGAATCATCGAGCGATACCTACTACCCCTAGCCAACAGAGGCCGAATCTCACCAAGTGAAATACCCGGCGCAACCTCGTACGAATCATCAGGCGCTACGCTTGGCGCCTCGGGTTCTACCGTCTCGGGGTTCCCCGCCTCGGTCGGGGCTCCTACTCCCTTCGGGTGCGGGTCAGATTTGAACCGCCGTTTCCACGCCTCCGGCAACGGTAGCCCCTTGGCACGTAGGAATGCGGCAAAGGCCTCGACCTCGAACACCAGACCTTCCATGTCTTTGGACCCATTCAGGCTTTTGAAGCCGAAGAGGGTTGCTCCGTTGTAGTAATTATCAGCATTCATGCTTGAAGCCTCTTTTTAGAAAGGCACTTCGTTATCCACATCAGTGCAGGCAGGCGCCGAAGGTTCCGCAATCAAATTTTCTGAAATTACCCTTCTCAACGACTCAATGTAGGGCTGTACCTCCGCATTTGCCAGATACCAGTCTTCTGAAACCTTGTTTTCATCGATTCCACAGTAGAGGTAAACGAATTCCTTTACGCTTAACGTATCCCGATGTTCCCACCCCGAACGGGCCCTCGGCGAATTGGGGTCCAACTGATACTCTCCTTGGTACTTATATGGATTTTCGTCGGGACCGTGCTCCGGAGCAGGGAGCTCCTTCCCCTCCTTCAAAATTCGGTCCTCAAAGTACCGACCGTCACCGATTCCCGTCCGTCGTACCCAGTTTCGGTAGGCAATCAGAGGATAAGTATCAACGCGTCCCTCGTTCACGTAACGTTCCTCTGGCGGATAGCCCTCTAGCCGATCTTCAAAATCAATAGAACGAGTGATCGCCTCGCAGAGCCCTGCTATTTCCGCTGTCGTCGACCGCGAAAGATCGTCCGTAATTCCTCCGTAACCGCGCTCCGACATCAGGCAAGCCGCATCCCAAACGGGTAGGTAGCCCTCACGGATTGCGGGTTGCATAGCCCATTTGCCCGCTTTTTGACGCGTGCTAGGCCGTACGTCGGGCCCATCTAGGTCAAGCATGTTCAGTCCTCATCCCGCGCAACGTCGAAAGGTGCGCCCCTCGGCCTGCGGGACTGAGCGACCGAGGCACCGAGGGTAGCTACTCCCTCGGTGTGCGCACCATCGAAAATTATAGTTATCCACAGGTGCACATTGCCGCCCTTTCCCGTCCGTCTCTCACGCGCGCACGCATGCGCGCGGAACGAGCGCAAAAGTCGGGGGCGCCCGTCGGCCACTGGGGGAGGGGCGCTAGACTTTTTCGGAAAGCGCCGAAAAAACACCGACGGTCGGGGGTGTCGCGTTTCGCGACTCCCTTGTTTTTGGGAGGGCAACGACTCGCGGCGGGGGCCTCCGTGAGGTTCGCTAGGGGTGTGTCAAAACAGCACACCCCCTACTCAGTCGGTACGAGCAGCGCCCACTGGGGCACTGAGGATGATTCGCTAAATTTTTAGCGAAACCCCGACCTAGGACTAGGCGCCTCGCACGTGCGGAACCCGCCCTTTTTTATGGACTAGTCAAAATCGCCAAAACCGCCCCTCGCGCGCGGAATGTTGCAGAAACTCCCTCACGAACGCGGATCGGCGCACCCCGTAAAACCCGCCCAGAGGAGCGAACGGTAAATTTTTACCGAAACCCTCCGTCCTAGGAACGGGAGCCTCACGCACGCGCGCGCGGAACGCTTAAGAAATTCCCTCACGCGGATCGAGGAACCCCGTCAAATCTGCCCAATGGAGGCGAAACCCTCCGTCTTAGGAACGGGAGCCTCACTCTCACGCGCGCGCGGATAGGCGTTCGCTCTCACTTCGCTCGGGCTTCGTCACGCGCGCGCGCGGATAGGCGACAAAACTCATGGGCCTCACGCGCGCGGAACGCTTGCAAAAGTCGGAGGCCTCCGTTGCGACCATCCGAACGGGCCTGAGACTTTCGCGCAAATTTGAGCGGAAGGTACGACGGGGGCGGGGCCTCTCCCTCTTCGGCTCCACGAAGGGCGCCCACACAGACCAGCGTCTAAGCCTCCACAATCGCGCAGGCGGCCTCCGCTCTCTCGGGCGATACCCTCCTACGTCGGCGCCCGCACGAACGCCGCCTAGGCCCACAGAGCGGTCATAACACGTGGTCAAGTGGTCTCACTCCGAAGGGAGAACCAAGGGAACCGCGCCCTTTCGTCCCGATGCCCCCAACCGGTCCCGCCACGGCTTCGGGACTCAAACGAGAGACCTCTATTATTGGACGAATGTCCAATAATGTATGCTTCACAGCCCTGCCAAATTTAGACAAACGCCTTATTTACAGGGAAAGAAGAGGAAAAGTTATTAAGAAATTTAGAAAGATAGATAGATAGATATGTTTCTTTCTTCCTTCCTTCTTCTTCTCTTCTTCTCTACTCTCTTACTTACTTGGTCCCGAAGTCCCGATTTGTCCCGATTTTGAAAATTCTTCTTTTCCCCTGTGTCACAGGCGGTCCCGATGGTCCCGATGGTCCCGATGAAAAAACAAGGCTTCTATGTTTTGGGGGAGGGAGGGGGGAGGTCAGACCATGTTTTACAGATGTACAACTAGCCGAACTCCGGGGCTCTGAGGACCCGCACCCCTTGAAAAGACGTAGGAGGACCCGAACCCGCCGCCGTAGGGGCGCCGCATCGGGCAGGCACAAAAAAGCCCCCTGCCATGAGGGGGCCGAACGTCAATCCGTTCCCGAGAGAATCCGCGCCCACCCTTCGCAGGGGGCGCCGTCCGCTTCGTCGGGGTAGCGGCCCGTCACTAGGAACCGCCCCCACGCCTCAACAACCTCAAGGCGCCGTGCCTTGAGCCGTGAGCGGTCGTAGGCGCCGTTATATCGGTCACCCTTGGCGCGGGCCTCATTGTGGTCCAGTACGAGTTCTACCGCCGCCGTCTTAAACCGTTCGTCGTTGTTGTGCACGTCCTCGGAACACCATGTTTTGAGCGCCGTTCGACAAACGCCGTGAGGAACAACGGCCCTCGGGCACCCCTGAGCGTCCAAGAAATTCGGGTCGACCCACTCAGGTAACCCCGCGCGAGTGCGTGCGTCATTCACATACGTAACCGCTAGGCGCGGTGTTTGATTCGTCACGTGGCTTCGTCCAGCCTTCCCAAAGAAAACGTAGTCTCCGACACGGGGTAGGGTGCGAAGAAAGGCAAGTGCGTAGCTCGATAGGAATGAGAGGTAATCGCCGTCCTTTGTCTTTCGGTCGCTCTCGGGAATCCGAATCGAGGGCTCCTCCTCGTTGATAGCGCTCCACCTGATAGCAACCAAAGACCCGACGCGAAGCCCCGTGAGCATTCCCAAAATGAGACTATCCCGCGCGCGTGACGGCGGTAGGGCACACAGGTCCGCAAAAAAGGCGGGCGCCTGCTCGGGCTTTAGTGAGGGGTGGTTATTTGATGCTTTGATTTTGTGTTGGTACTTAGCCAGTGTCTGCCCTAGCGGTCCTTCCATGTCGCAGGGGTCCGCCACGTCATCAGGCCGCACCCCCAAACATTGGGCGTGCGCGCACGTTTTGCGGATCAATTCCCTGCACTTCTTCGCCGTGTCGGGTTGTTCGGTGTAGAGGCATCCGCCCGAAGGGTATTCGCCCGACATCATGACGCGAAGCACGTCACGCCATGTAAGTTCGGAAACGGGAACGGCGCCGATTACTGGGGCGATATGGTTGTTGAGGTTGCCGCGCGCCTTTCGTTCCCTGTACGGGTTTTTCGCCGCCCATGCCTCCGAGTACTCCTCAATGTAGGCACGGGCCGCCGCCTCGAACGTGAGTGCCTTGATCCGCTCGATAGCCGCGCGCGCCGCCTCGGCCTCCGCTTGTTTCTTGCGCTCCTCCACGGGGTCGAGCCCGTTCGCAATCATTGAGGAGAACTCCTCGGCCTTCTTTCGGGCCGCCTGTAGGGATACCTCTACGGGCATTGAGGCGCCCGACCGATATCGCCCGATCGATATTTCTCGGGCCTTCGGGCAGGCTTTCGACTTTTGGCGCCGATAGAACCACGTACCGGAACACGTCCCGTCGGCGCGCCGATGGAAAACGATTTGCAGGTAGGGGGTTGAGTCGTAGAGCACCGCCGAAACATCGGCGCCCTTTTCGTAGGACTTCAGTGCGTTCGCTAGTGTCTTTTCGGTCAGAGGGGTTTTTGTGAGCCTAGCCATTGTTTTTCGGATGCAACGTTTTTAGAGGGTGTACCCCCTGAAACCCCTTTCAACTACTAATTTACAGGGCTTGACAGAGGGAGACGGGCGCCGACGCACCCCCTTAAACGGGCGTTTTCGGTCGAAAAATCGAAAAATTTTGGCGGGCGCCGATCCGTACCCCCTAGATTACCCCCTAATAGATCGTGGCTAGGGGTGTATGGTAATGGACGCCCTCGGACTACAAATGACTGATTTTTCTTGAAAAAACAAAAAAGCTCGGACGGCGATAGACGCCCCGAGCTTACTTATTGGTCCCCACGACAGGAATCGAACCTGTAACGCAGCCTTCGGAGGGCCGTATGATATCCATTTCACCACGTGGAGACGCGAGGGGGAATTATATCGAACGCAAAGCGTTTTGTGGCGCCCTTTACCCGTCGTGTGAACAGTGTTCGTCGACGGCGTCAGATGTCCGCGGGGTCTACCTCCAGCACCCAGCTGACCGCCGAGGTTTGCGGCAACTGCGCGCTCCACGTCTTCAGGAACCGGTTGAGCGACAAGCGGTCGTCGGCTTCGACGAGGAGCTGTGCACGTTCCCGATTCATAAGGCGCACCAACGTCATCGGTACCGGATCGTAGACCCGAACCGTCTCCGGAGCCGTCACAAAACCGAGTTTGGCCGCATCTCTGAGGAAAGCGAGCGCCTGAGCAAGCGTGCTCGACTCGGCCCTCAACAGCGCCTGATAAACAAAAGGCACGCACAGGTTGGCTTCGCGCTCCTCGAGGAGTTGATCGGCAAAACGCGGATAATTCTGACTGGCAAGGGCGGCAAAGAGCGGATCCCCGGGAAAACGCGTTTGAATGAGCACCCGCCCTCGGGCACCCGACCGACCCGCTCGTCCCGCCACCTGCATGAGTGTTGCGAACAGGTGTTCTCGCGCCCGCGTCATGGGGCTCAGAATTTGAGCATCGGCATTCAAAATCAGCACGAGTCCTACGTTCTGAAAGTCGTGCCCCTTGGCAATCATCTGCGTTCCGACGAGCAGATCGACCTCCCCGCGATGGACTTTGGCGAAGGCTTCTTCCGCTTCACCCTTTCGCGACACGCTGTCGCGGTCGATGCGCAGAATCCGTTTTCCCGGGAACGTCTTTCCGAGCTCCTCTTCAATGCGCTCCGTCCCCGTGCCACGCGGCAGAATATCCACGTTGCCGCATCCCGGGCATGCATCGGGCACGGGCCGACTCCAGCCGCAATGGTGACATACCAAACGGCGCTCAAGCTTGTGAAAGACCGTGAAGGCCGAGCAACGCGGACAGGAACTCACCCAGCCGCACGCGCCGCAACTCAAAACGGGCGCGTATCCCCGACGATTCATGAAAAGGATGACCTGTCGCCCTTCTGCGAGTACCGCATCAACGGCCTCGCGCGCGGCGGCCGAGAGGGCCGTACCACTACCGCGTTCGGGCGGGGCGATGAGTTCGATCGAGGGCAACTCGGCCTTCGAGGCGGCGCGGTGCTTGAGTTCGAGCAGTCGATAGTCGCCCTTTTTGACTTTCATCCAGGTTTCGAGCGACGGCGTGGCCGATCCTAGAATCACGGGACAGCGATTTTTCGACGCGCGCCAGACCGCCAGGTCCCGCGCCGAATAGCGTAGCCCGTCTCCCGCCTTGAAGGAGCCGTCATGCTCTTCGTCGACGATCACGAGCACGAGTTTCTTGAAGCTCGCCAGCATCGCCATGCGCGTTCCGACCAAAACGCGGGCCCGCCCTTCGTGAACGGCCAGCCAGGCCGAGGCGCGTTCCGAGTCGCTCTTTTCCGAGTTGAGCGCCACGACACGCTCCCCCGGGAAGCGTCCTCGAACGCGACCCTCGAGCTGAGGCGTGAGATTGATTTCCGGAACCAGGAGCAGTACCTGTCCGTCGGGCGTCTTGCCGAGCGCGTTTTCGATGAGATTGAGGTAAACCTCGGTCTTACCCGATCCCGTTACCCCAAAGAGCACGAAGGGCGCGAACCCTTCGGACTTTTCCACCGCTTCCACCGCACTGCGTTGCTCGGCGTTCAGTTCCGGCCGCACAACCGGTTTCATCTCAAGCGGTCGATCCGCTCGGGCCTTCTCCAACCACTTGGCATGTGTTCTCACGGGAGCACGGCGGAAAAAGAGCGGCAAAGCCGTAAGCGCCGCCTCACCCCAAGAATGCTGGTAGTAAAGGCCCGCAAATTTTGTGAGCGCAAGCCACTCAACGCGCAGGGGTTCGATGTCGTTCAGTACGGTCAGGATGCTTTTGAGGCGCGAGCCGGCGATCTCCGTCGACGTCTTGAGGCTCACGACGATACCCACCACGCGACGTTTGACCAACGTCACGAGCACGCGGTCGCCGACCGCCACGAACATGTCGGCAGGAACCTTGTAGTCCAATTCAGGCAACCCTGGCGCCGCCACGATCACGCCTGCAAATTGATCCCCCGCTTTCAACGTCGACACGACTCTTTCCTCCGTTCAAGAGGCCACTATAACAAGGAGAAACTTCTCCCTTGCGGGATCTCCGGATCGGGTTTCCCGACGAATCCCAGAGTCCGTGTGGATAACTTTGTGGATTTCTCGACGCACTGAGCCCTCCTCTTACGGAGGCTCTCTTCCGATACGTCTCGACCGTCCGTCCAAAAAGCCCTGACCTTATTGATTTTTATGGGTTTTATTAAAATCAAGAGGGCCTCCGAACCTTATTCGGAGACCCCCTCTCATGCTTTGTCCGAGAGGCGCTCCATGTGCACAACTCTCGGAACATCCTGGACTTTTTCAGTTCGTCGCCGCTTCGTGGTAACGACGACTGTAGGCGTGAACTTCGTCGACGAGAATCTGAACGTTCTCGATCGGGGTGAACTGATTGATGCCGTGCCCGAGGTTGAAGACGTGACCCGAACCGGTGCCGTACGCGTCGAGCACGCGACGCACTTCGCGGCGGATGCTTTCTTCGTCGCCGAAGAGAGCGAGCGGATCGAGGTTGCCCTGCAGGGCGACGCGATCGCCGATCAACGTGCGGGCTCGCGTCAAGTTCACCGTCCAATCGAGACCGACGGCATCGCACCCCGTCGCCGCGATGTCGGAGAGCCACTCGCCGCCACCCTTCGTAAAGACGATCGACGGAACGGCTTCGCCGTCGTTTACACGGATAAGCTGATCGAGCACCTGCTTCGTGTAACGCAACGAGAACGCCTGGAAGTCGCCGTCCGCAAGCATGCCGCCCCAGGTATCGAAAATCTGGACGGCCTGGGCGCCCGCCTTGATCTGAGCATTGAGGTACGACGCCACGGCTCGGGCGTTCACGTCGAGAATGCTGTGCAGCAGATCGGGACGGCGGTACATCATGGTCTTCACCGTACGGAAGTCGCGGCTGCCTCGACCTTCGATCATGTAGCAGGCCAGCGTGAAGGGCGAACCAGAGAAGCCGATGAGCGGCACACGATTGTCGAGCGCACGCCGAATGCTCGAAACGGCGTCCGTCACATACTTCAGTTCCACGTTGGGGTCCGGAACGTAGAGACGGGCCACATCTTCTTCCGTCTGCACGGGACGCGCGAAGACGGGGCCTTCGCCCGCCACGAACGAGAGCCCGAGCCCCATGGCGTCGGGTACCGTGAGAATGTCAGAGAAAAGAATGGCCGCGTCAATTCCGTAGCGATCGATCGGCTGCAACGTCACTTCCGTCGCATAGTCGGGATTCTGCGCAAGCCCCATGAAGCTGCCCGCCCGAGCGCGGGTTTCGCAATACTCCGGCAGGTAACGACCGGCCTGACGCATGAGCCAGAGCGGCGTGAACTCGGTAGGCTGGCGTTTCAGGGCCCGCAGGAACGTATCATTGATCGGTTTCATAGTTAGGTAGCTTCAACCCGTTGATGGAAAGAAAAAATGACGACACCCCGCAGACCAACCCCTTTCGACAACACACTGCCGTCCTGGTTGACCCTTGGGAAAAACGGCGCCTGTCTCGTCGCCGTCCATGCGCAACCCGGCGCCAAGAAAAGCGCAGTGAAAGGCGAGCACGGTGACCGACTCAAGATCGCGCTCAACGCGCCTCCCGTCGACGGTAAAGCCAATGCCGCCCTGTGCGGATTTCTGGCGGAACGACTCGGCATTTCGAAATCGTCCGTACGGCTAGCTGCGGGTGAAAAGAGCAGAGAAAAGCGGCTCGAAGTCGTCGGCGTTTCCGTCGACGCGCTTCTTGCCGCTCTCAAGACCGAGTGAGAAACTCAGCGGACCACGAGCACCGGACGATCGGCCTGATGCAGGACTTTCTGCGTCTCGCTACCCAAAAGGAGCGATCCGATCGACCCCAAACCGCGGCTGGCCATAACGATGTAATCGACGTTGCGGCGGGCCGCGCACTCGAGAATGCCCTTCCAGACAGCCGAACAATGCTCGGCAACCACTTCGCAGGGCACGCCCGCTTCCGTCGCTTTGTGATGCACCGCCGCAAGCCGTTCGCGAACGGCCTGATCCTCACCTTCGAAGCCGGTACTCGGAGGCGGGGCGATAACGGCGGTCACGGCGATCAGCTCGCCTCCGAACTGCTTCGTCAACCGAACAGCCGTATCCACGGCTTTGTCACTGAGATTAGAACCGTCCGTCGTTACGAGGACCTTAACAGCACTCATGACTCCCCTCCTTCTGCGGAATTCTTTCGACGCGCCGATCGTGCGGGACGTCGCGTTGTGACGGAGCCGACTGTCTGAGCGACCCCGACTGCGATGATCGAACGGAGACCGCACGGTGCGGCCTTCGGGCTCCTCAAGTGTAGCAGAGGCCCGCGCTCGCTCCCGACGGACTCGCACGCCACACGAACCCGAAAAAAAAACGGGCTGTTCCGAGGAACATCCCGTTTTTCAGAAGCTTCAGCAGTACTCCGAAGATTACTGCTGCTGGCGAATCTTCTTGATGGCCTTGAGCTCTTCCATAAGGGCCGACATTTCGGCTTCGAGCTTGGCAATGGCCAGTTCGCCGGTCGCCGTCTGACGAGCCGCGCGGGCTTCTTCGAGCGCCTGTTGGGCCTTGGCTTCGTCGAGGTCCTTGCTACGGATGGCGGTATCGGCCAGAACCGTCACCAGGTCCGGCTGAACCTCCAGCACGCCGCCTGCCACGAACACCTGTTCGACCGTCTTATTCGGAAGGTGAATCCGAACAAAACCGGGTCGAATGAGCGTGATCAGAGGCAGATGCCCCGGCAGAATCCCAAGTTCGCCAGACTTCCCGGGCAGCGATACGAGTTCGGCGTCACCGGAGAAAATATTTTCTTCGGCACTAACGACGTCGACTTTGATAGTAGACATATGGGTTGCTCCGTGTGTCAGGCTGTGGAGGGACGGGCCTCAGGGCCCGTCCGCCTCACGATTACTTGAGGTTCTTCGCCTTTTCGAAGGCTTCGTCAATCGTGCCGACCATGTAGAAGGCCTGTTCGGGAAGCTCGTCGCATTCGCCGTTGACGATCATCTTGAAGCCGCGGATCGTTTCCTTGAGGGGAACATACTTGCCAGGCGAGCCCGTGAAGACTTCCGCAACGTGGAACGGCTGCGAGAGGAAGTTCTGGATCTTACGAGCACGCATAACCGTGAGCTTGTCCTCGGGGGCGAGTTCATCCATACCCAGAATCGCGATGATGTCGCGGAGCTCCTTGTAGCGCTGGAGCGTTTCCTGAACGCGACGGGCCGTCGTGTAGTGCTCTTCGCCGATGATGTTCGGGTCAACCTGACGGGACGTCGAGTCGAGCGGGTCAACGGCGGGGTAGATACCGAGAGCGGCGATGTCACGCGAAAGAACGACCGTGGCGTCAAGGTGACCGAAGGTCGTTGCAGGCGACGGGTCCGTCAAGTCGTCGGCAGGAACGTACACGGCCTGGATCGACGTGATCGAGCCCGTCTTCGTGGAAGCAATACGTTCCTGGAGCTTGCCCATTTCTTCGGCGAGGGTCGGCTGATAACCCACGGCCGAAGGCATACGACCGAGCAGAGCGGACACTTCCGTACCGGCCAGGGTGTAACGGTAGATGTTGTCGACGAAGAGAAGGATGTCACGGCCTTCGTCACGGAAGGCTTCAGCCATCGTCAGGCCGGTCAGGGCCACGCGAAGACGGTTACCCGGGGGTTCGTTCATCTGACCGAACACCATCGCGACCTTGTCAAGAACCTTCGAATCGCCCATTTCGTGGTAGAAGTCGTTCCCTTCACGGGTACGTTCACCCACGCCGGCAAACACGGAATAACCACCGTACTGCTTGGCGATGTTGTTGATGAGTTCCATCATGTTGACGGTCTTGCCCACGCCGGCACCGCCGAAGAGGCCGACCTTACCGCCCTTGGCGAACGGGCAGATCAGGTCGATAACCTTGATGCCGGTTTCGAGCAGATCGACGGACGGGGAGAGTTCGTCGAACTTCGGGGCTTCACGATGGATTTCGCGACGTTCTTCGGCGCCGATTTCACCGCAATCGTCGATCGGGCGGCCGAGCACGTCCATGATGCGGCCGAGGGTCTTGGGACCGACGGGCACGGAGATGCCGCTGCCGGTGCTCTTGACCTTCATGCCGCGCTGGAGGCCTTCCGAAGAGCCCATGGCAATGGTACGGACAATGCCGTCGCCAAGCTGCTGCTGCACTTCGAAGGTCAGGCCACTTTCGGCCAGGGTATTGCTTTCATCCTTTTCGAGGACGAGAGCTTCGTAAACCTTAGGCATCGCGTCGCGGGGGAACTCAATGTCCACCACAGCGCCGATAACCTGAACGATCTGTCCGATACTCATGGGTATTCCTCAGTTATCGATACTTATTCTGTTTAAGACACCGCGGCGGCACCACCGACGATTTCGGTGATTTCCTTCGTAATGCCAGCCTGGCGGGTCTTGTTGTAGACGAGCTGCAATTCGCCGATGAGCTTCTTCGCGTTGTCGGAAGCCGCCTTCATCGCGACCATACGGGCACTCTGTTCGGAGGCCATGTTTTCTGCAACCGCCTGATAAATCAAACCTTCGACATAGCGCTTCAGGAGCTCGTCGAGCACGGTCTGGGCGTCGGGCTCGTAGAGATAGTCCCACGAGTAGGCGCGCGCGGGTTCTTCAACACCAGCGAAGCTATTTTCCGTGAGCGGCAGAAGCTGCTCGATCACGGGTTCCTGCTTCATGGCGTTCACAAAGCGCGAATAGGCCAGATGCACGGAGTCGACCTTCCCTTCCATGAAAGCCTGGATCTGCACCGTGATGGCACCGATCAGACGATCAAGGTTGGGGTGGTCGCCGAGCTGAACCACTCGGCTGACGACCGGCACGTTGAGGCGCGTGAGGAAGCCGAGGCCCTTGCTACCAATCGCCGTGGCATCCACCTTGATGCCCGCAGCATCCCATTCCTTCACACGGTGAAGGACCTGACGCTGAATATTGGTATTGAGAGCACCGGCAAGCCCCTTGTCGGTCGTCACCATGATGAGGCCGACCTTTTTGGCACCTTCGTGCTTGACGAGGAACGGATGCTTGTAGTCGGCAGCGTTCGCACGGGCAAGATGCGAGCAAATTACTCGAATCTTGTCGCCGTACGGACGCGCGGCAAACATCCGGTCCTGCGCCTTGCGCATCTTCGAGGCCGCAACCATTTCCATCGCCTTGGTGATCTTGCGCGTGTTTTGCACGCTCTTGATCTTTCCGCGAATTTCCTTTGTACTGGGCATGGGTTTGGGTCCTCTAGGATCAATTTGCGCTTAGTAAGCGCCGCTCTTCTTGAACTCTTCGATGGCAGCCTTGAGCTGGGCTTCAACTTCCTTCGTGAGTTCCTTCTTGGCCTCGATCGTGTCGACGAGGTCGGCGTGATGCGTCTTCAGGTATTCGCGCATGCCGCGTTCAACGCGCAGAGCGTCGGCCACGGACACGTCGTCATAGGCACCCATGTTGACAGCATAAAGAACGAGCGCTTCTTCCCAAACCTGGAGCGGCTGGTACTGAGGCTGCTTCATGAGTTCGGTAACAACGCGACCGCGGTCGAGCTGCTTGCGGGTCACATCGTCGAGGTCCGAGGCGAACTGGGCGAAGGCCGCAAGTTCACGGTACTGGGCCAAGGCAAGACGAACGCCGCCGCCGAGCTTCTTGATGATCTTCGTCTGAGCGGCACCGCCAACGCGGGAAACCGAAATGCCAGGGTTGATGGCAGGACGAATACCAGCGTTGAAGAGGTCCGTTTCAAGGAAGATCTGACCGTCGGTAATCGAAATCACGTTGGTCGGAACGAACGCGGTAACGTCACCGGCCTGCGTTTCAATGATCGGCAGAGCGGTCATGGAGCCCGTACGGCCCTTGACGGCACCCTTCGTGAAGCGTTCGACGTAAGCCGGATTCACGCGGGCGGCACGTTCGAGCAAACGGCTGTGGAGGTAGAAGACGTCGCCCGGGTAGGCTTCACGTCCCGGCGGACGACGAAGCAGCAGCGAGATCTGACGATAAGCCCAAGCCTGCTTGGTCAAGTCGTCGTAGACGATGAGGGAGTCTTCACCGCGGTCGCGGAAGTATTCGCCCATCGTGGCGCCGGCGTACGGAGCGATGTACTGCATAGCGGCCGATTCGGAAGCCGTGGCGGCGACGACAATCGTGTATTCCATGGCGCCGCTTTCTTCAAGCTTGCGCACGACATTGGCGATCGTGGAGGCCTTCTGACCGATGGCGACGTAAACGCAGATGAGGTCCTTGCCCTTCTGGTTGATAATCGTGTCGATCGCAACGGCGGTCTTACCCGTCTGGCGGTCGCCGATGATCAGTTCGCGCTGACCGCGGCCGATCGGAACCATCGAGTCAATCGACTTGAGACCGGTCTGAACCGGCTGGGAAACCGACTGACGGTCGATAACGCCCGGGGCGACCTTTTCAACGACGTCGAATTCCTTGGCCTCGATCGGGCCCTTGCCGTCAATCGGTTGGCCGAGGGCGTTCACCACACGACCGATCAGTTCGCGACCGACAGGAACCGAAAGAATGCGGCCGGTCGTCTTGACCGTGTCGCCTTCGGAAATGTGTTCGTAGTTACCGAGAATAACGGCACCCACGGAGTCGCGTTCGAGGTTGAGCGCGAGGCCGTAGGTGTTGTTGGGAAATTCCAACATTTCGCCCTGCATCACGTCGTGGAGACCGTGCACACGGCAAATACCGTCGGTCACCGAAACAACGGTGCCTTGGGTGCGAAGATCAGCGGAAACGCCGAGGCCTTCGATACGCTTCTTCAGCAGTTCGCTGATTTCACTGGGATTGAGTTGCATCTTACAGCTCCGAATTTTTTAAGCGGTGAGCGTCGTCTTCATCTGAGCGAGACGGGCACGGATCGACGCATCGAGAACCTGATCTCCAACGCGGACGCAGACGCCGCCGATGAGTTCAGGCTTGACGACAACGATCGGATGAAGTTTCACACCGGGAAACTTCTTTCCGAGCGAGTCGAGCAGATCCTGGACCTCGGTCTCGCTCAGCTCGAATGCCGTTTCGATAACGGCATCGGCCACACCTTCGGACAAGTTCTTCAGTTCACGAAACTGACGGGCGATCTCCGGCATAGCTTCCAGACGACCGTTTTCGACGACCACGCGCAGAAGGTGGGCGACTTCCTCGGGAAGCTTGCCCGTCACGTCCACGATCAGGTCGAAGAGTTGATCATCGGTCAGCTTGGGATCGCCAACCAGAACGGCCACCTGCGGATTTCGAACCGTCCCAACGAGAGCGTCGAGCGATTCGAGACAGCGAGCCATATCTTCAGCGCCGGCACTACGATCCTTGAGGGCCTGAATCAGGCCGTGGGCGTAGGGGCGCGCAATCGTCGAAAGTTCAGCCATAATCAGAGCTTCGCCTTCAATTGTTCAAGCAGCTGGGCATGAGCCGTCTTGTCGACTTCACGAGCCAGAATCTGCTCGGCACCAGCCACCGCAAGAACGGCAACTTCATTGCGAAGTTCTTCACGGGCGCGCTGCATGACCTGAGCGGCTTCCGCACGGGCGTTGGCAATGATGCGATCGGCCTCGATCTGAGCCTTGGCCGCAGCTTCGTCCACGATCGCCTGAGCACGCTTTTCACCGTCAGCAACAACCGAAGAGGCACGGCCGCGAGCTTCCGCTTCAATGGCCTTGCCCTGTTCCGTCGCCACGGCCAAAGCCTTTTCGCCCTTGTTGGCGGCGGCAAGACCATCGGCAATCTTCTTTTGCCGCTCTTCGATCGCGTTGATCAACGGCGGCCAGATGTACTTCATGGTGACCCAAGCACCAAGGAAGAACACAACCATCTGTACAAACAGAGAGGCATTAATGTTCATTATCGAACCCCGTTATGTCAACCACGCCGTCCGCAATTCGCGACGGCGCAGCCGACATCGTCATTAAAAGAAAAGACGTTTACTTCTCGGCTACCGATTAGCCGACGAACGGGTTGGCAAAAGCGAACATCATGGCGATACCGACGCCGATAAGGAAGGCCGCGTCGATAAGGCCGGCAAGGAGGAACATCTTCGTCTGAAGGGGTTCCATGAGTTCGGGCTGACGAGCGCAGGATTCGAGGTACTTCGAACCCATGATGGCGATGCCGAGGCAAGCGCCGATGGCGCCGAGGCCCACAATAAGACCGCAGGCAAGAGCAACGAGAGCGACGTTGGTCATTTTTAAAACTCCTTAACCGGAAAAAAAGGGAGTAGTGAAGCAGAGAAAAACAAGAAATTGTCTGTTAGTGGCTGCTGTGAGCCTGACCGATGTAGACAAGCGTCAGCATCATGAAAATGAATGCCTGCAACAGAACAATCAGCAAATGGAAAAGCCACCAAACCAAACCGGCGGCGACTTGCCCAAGCCCAGCGCTAACAGCCCCAACAGGGCCGAGCTCAAGAGCAAAACCACCCAACAGGGCGATCAGGAAGAAGACCAACTCGCCGGCATACATGTTGCCGAAGAGTCGCATCCCCAACGACACGAATTTGGCAGCGTACTCGATGACGTTCAACAGGAAGTTGAAGGCCCAAAGAGCGGGATGCTTGCCAAACGGAGCCGTAAACAGTTCAACCACAAACCCAGTGGCGCCCTTGACCTTGATACCGTAGTAAAAAAGCAACAGGAGAACACCGAAGGAAATGCCGAGCGTACCGTTCAGGTCGGCCGTGGGCAGCGGGCGGAGATAGTGGATACCGAGGAACTGGGCCATCCACGGGAAGAGATCGACGGGGATCAAGTCGATGGTATTCATCAACGTGACCCAACAGAAAACCGTGAGAGCGAGAGGGGCGATGAACGTGCGATCTCCGTGAACGATCGTCTTGGCCTGGTTGTTGACGAATTCAACCAGCATCTCGACGGCGCACTGCATCTTGCCGGGAACGCCGGACGTGACGCGCTTCGTACCCGCACGCAGGAGGAAGAACATACACACCATCATCAGAATGGAGAAGAAGAGGGTGTCGTAGTTCAGGATGGAAAAGTCAACGATGACACCCTGCTTCATGGAAGACAGGTGCGTCATATGGTGTTGAATATACTCAGTAGCGGTAGGGCCTTCCATGGGTACCGATCCTTAGTTTTTCTTGAACAGCACGATGAAGTAACTATTCGCCACCGCTACGATCGTGAAGATCACCGCGGGCCAATTCAGTTGTTCGTAATACTTCACGGCGAGCCCGAGCAGAGCGACGACGAAGAAGATCTTGACGAACTCCCCCACCAGCACGGCCGTTGCCCGAGGTTTTACCGACTTTACGCGACGCGGTAAGACAAGCCAGAGAACCAGCAATGACGAAGGCACCACGTAAGCCAAACCGGCGATCAGCGCGGACAGAGCGGCATCGCCTCCTCCAACAGTCGCGCAAACAACTGTTACAAGTGCGACAAGTGCGTACTGCGCAAGAGAGACGCGCATCATATCAGAAATGGCGAACATACTTACGCAACGGCGGAGGTTTTTGAACTTGGGGGATTGTAAAAACGGAAGTACTTTTTCACAACTAGCCGAAAGTCGATCGTCTCTACCACTTTAGAGGGAGAGACGATTTTTACTAAGTATCTGTTTATCTTAACATGGTAACGACGTCATTCGGCAGAACCAAACGTCATTTTTGAATTTTCCGTACGATTCCCTCGAGCTGATCGAGATTCGAAAATTCAATCACGATCCGGCCTTTGCCCTTCTTGTTGGCCGTCAGACGCACCACGGCACCGAGCGTGTCGGCCAGTGACTCCTCGAGCCGCTCGTTATCCCGTGTTTTGATCACCACCCGTTCCTGCGCGGGCGGATTGAGCATGCGCTTGACGAGTTCCTCGGTTTGACGCACCGAAAGACCCTTTTGCGCAACCCACTTGGCCGAGGTAACCTGATCGGTCGGGCACAGGGGGAGAAGCGCCCGGGCGTGCCCCATTTCAAGCTCCCCGCGCATCACCATGGCTTTCACTTCGTCGGCGAGCGACAGAAGGCGCAGGAGGTTGGTGGTCGCGGAGCGCGAACGGCCGATCGCCTTAGCGGCGTCTTCGTGGGTGAAGGAAAACTCTTCGACGAGGCGCTGGATGCCCTGAGCCTCTTCGATGGGATTCAGGTTTTCGCGCTGGATGTTTTCAATGAGCGCGATGGCGAGCGCGTGTTCGTCGTCCACGGAGCGGATGATGACCGGGACCCGTTCGAGCCCCGCAAGCCGGGCCGCACGGGAGCGGCGTTCGCCCGCAATGATTTCATAGCGAGCTCCGCCGACGGGGCGCACGAGAATCGGGCTTAACACGCCCTCTTCCCGGATGGAGTCGGCCAACTCCGCAAGCGACGCGTCGTCCATGCGGGTTCGGGGTTGATACTTCCCCGGAACAAGACTCGAAAGTTCGACCTCTTCGATGCGATTCGCATCTTCTGTGCGAATGAGATCGTCGCCGAGCGTGTCCCCGAGAAGGGCGTCAAGCCCGCGCCCGAGGCCCTTCGACTTTTTTTTGATCACTGCGGCCATGCATTTCTCCCCGGCTCGGTTATCGACCCGTCTTGGGTTCCATGCGTTCGAGCAACTCGTCGGCAAACGCCGTGTAGGCTTTCGCCCCCTTGCTCGAACGATCGTAGATCACGCCGGGCTGACCGTAACTCGGCGCCTCGGCCAGACGCACGTTGCGGGGAATGATCGTGTTGAAGACCTTGTCCCCGAAATGCTTCTTAAGCTGCTCGCTCACCTGCTGCTGCAGCGTGATGCGCGGGTCGAACATGACCCGAAGAATCGAAATGATGCGCAACCCCGCGTTCTTGTCGGAATGCACGCGACGCACCGAGCCTACCAGGTCCGTCAGCCCCTCGAGCGCAAAATACTCGCACTGCATGGGAATGATGACTCCGTCGGCGGCGCACAGCGCGTTGAGCGTCAGCATTGAAAGGCTCGGCGGGCAATCGACGAGCACGTAATCGTACTGATCCAGAACAGGCGCCAGGGCGTTTTTCAGCCGGACGTCGCGCTCTTTGAGGCCGACGAGTTCTACTTCGGCACCCGAGAGCTCCCGGTTGGCGGGCAAAACGTCAAAACCCGTTTCGGCCCGACGCACCACTTCACTGAAATGCTTCGTACCCAAAAGCAATTCGTAGACCGACCCGTCAACTTCCCGCTTGTCGATACCGCACCCCATGGTACCGTTGCCTTGCGGATCGAGGTCGATCAGCAAGACACGACGTCCTCTCAGCGCCAGGGCCGCGGCGAGGTTGACGGCTGTGGTGGTCTTGCCCACGCCGCCCTTCTGGTTGGCAATACAAAAAACCTGAGCCATAGTTTCCGAGAGCAAAAGAGCGGCCCCGTCTTAGCGACGGAGCCACGGATGGGATGCAACAAAGTGCTTGAGACGCAATGCGTAGATTGTACCGAAGAGCACTGTCCGATCAGTTCACCGGAGCGTTAAGCGCCAGCCAAAGTTCGGAGAATCCCTGCCAAAAGATCGACACGCCGAGGCAGATCAGAATGAAAGCAAAAATACGCGCGAGCGCGTCCGCACCGGCCGCCCCCACCGCGCGACTCACGCGGTCGCTGTAGCGGTAGCAGAGCCAGATGACGACGACGGTTGCCATCGTGGCCAAAATCGTCCCCGCGATGTTCGCGAAGTTGTACGGAAGACTCGTACCGAGCGCCACCGAAACAGCGATGCCGCCCGGTCCCGTCGTCAAAGGAAGCGTGAAGGGATAGAACGCCATCGACTTGAGGCGCGTGCGTGAAAGCGGTAGCGGAGACGGCGTGCTCTCGTCGTGCGAGGGCGCGTTCAGAGCGTTCCAACCCGCGGCGAAAAGCACGCACCCGCCCGCACAGCGCAATACGCCCACGGAGATGCCGAAAAAGCCGAGGATCATGTGTCCGCAGAAGAGGCACACCACCAAAATCACCGCTGAATAAATCGAAATGCGGTTCGCGACGTAAGCTCGGTCCGAATCCGTCAGGTTGCCCGTGAGCGTGCAGAAAAACATCGCGCCGCTGAACGGGTTGATGACGGGTACCAGTGTCGTAAAGGTGTAAATGAAGGCGCTGAGAAAGGCTGAGCTCAACATGGGAAACTCCAGAAGTCCGGAGAGCCTGAACTAACGATTCCGATACTACTCGATCTCATGCATGAGGACGACGTGCCGTTCGGCATCCAGGCCGAGAATCCGCAGACGGACTACTTCGTCGACGCTCACGCAAGGGCCGAGCGCGTCGATTTCCTCCTGCGGATAGACGCCCTTCATGGCGAGCCACCGGCCGCCCGGAGCGAGCAACCCGCGCGTGAGATCGGTGAAGTCGGCGAGCGTGGCAAACGCACGCGACGTGACGACGTCGAAGGTCGCCTTGCCGCGCAAGGCTTCAACGCGCGTGTGCCGCGCCCGCAGGTTCGGGAGACCGAGTTCGATCGCTGCCTGATTGATGAAGGCCGTCTTCTTGCCGACCGCATCCACCGCCAGAACCTTCAGCTCGGGGCAAAGAAGCGCCACGGGCACGGCGGGCAGTCCCCCACCGCTCCCCACGTCAAGCACCGTACGGGCGTCGGGACAGAGCCGCTTCAACTCGGGCACCAGAGCGGCGGAATCGAGCAGGTGGTGCGTGAGCACGTCCGACGCGTTTGAGATGGCCGTCAGGTTATAGGTCTTGTTCCACCGTACGAGCAACGCAGCATAGCGAAGAAACTTATCCGCCACGCTCTCGTCGACCTCAAGACCAAGGTGCTTCAAACCGGCTTTCAGACCGGCCGAATTGATCTCAATCATGCTTGGGTTTCCTTCATGGTGCCCTTGTCGCGCACGTAGTACACGCGGCGCTTCAAGTGGATGAGGAGCAGAGTGACCGCCGCAGGCGTAACCCCCGAGATGCGGGACGCCTGCCCGAGCGTTTCGGGGCGCGCCGCCTTCAACTTCTGACGGACTTCAAACGACAAACCCGAAACGGCGTCGTAGTCAAGGTCCGCGGGAATGGCGAGCGTTTCATTAGCCGTCTGCTTGGCGATTTCATCGCGTTGCCGTTCGATGTAGCCCGAGTACTTGACGTCGATTTCCGCCTGCTCCGTTTCTTCCTTGGTGTAACCCGAGAGATCAAGCGCAAGTTCGCCGTTAGCCTTCGTGAGCGTCCCGAGTTCGCGCATCGACACGTCGGGGCGCGCCAGCAGATTACGCAACGTGTATTCGCGCTCCATGGAAGTCCCGAGCACGCGCTCGGCTTCGCCAGGCGCGAACATCTTCGGGTTCACCCAGGTGCTCTTGAGTGTTTCGGAAAGGCGCGCGACGGCCTCCTGCTTGCGGCAGAAGTAGTCCCAGCGCACGTCGTCAACCAACCCCAGACGACGACCAGTTTCCGTCAGACGCGCATCGGCGTTGTCTTCGCGCAGGCTCAAACGATATTCGGCGCGACTCGTGAACATGCGATAGGGTTCCGTAACACCCTTCGTCGTCAGGTCGTCGACCATGACGCCGAGGTAGGCCTCGTCGCGACGCGGCGTCCAGGCGGTTTCGCCCGTCACGTAAAGCGCCGCATTAACGCCCGCCAGGAGGCCCTGAGCGGCGGCTTCTTCGTAACCCGTCGTCCCGTTGATCTGACCGGCGAAGAAAAGCCCCGGGATGAGCTTTGTTTCGAAGCTGCGCTTCAGTTCGCGCGGATCGTAGAAATCGTATTCGATGGCGTAGCCCGGACGTAGCAGATGAGCGTGCTCCAGACCGGGGAGCATGCGCACCATGCGAATCTGAACGTCAAAAGGCAAACTCGTCGAGACGCCGTTCGGGTAAAACTCGTTCACGGTCAGCCCTTCGGGCTCGAGAAACACCTGGTGGCTATCCTTGTTGGCAAAGCGCTTCACCTTGTCTTCGATCGAAGGACAGTACCGGGGACCGATCCCCTGAATGACACCCGTGTACATGGGCGATCGATCCAGGTTTTCCAGAATGAGTTCGTGCATTTCCCGGCACGTGTGCGTCACCCAGCAGGGCATCTGCCGCGGGTGCTCCGCACGGGGCTCCACGAGTGAGAAACTCGGCACGGGATCGAGGTCACCCCATTGCTCTTCGGTCTTCGAAAAGTCAATCGTTCGGCCGTCGATGCGTGGGGGTGTACCCGTCTTGAGACGAGCCTGCGGAAGACCGAGCTCTTTGAGACGTTCGGCCAGACGAATGCTCGCGGGATCGCCCACGCGACCGGCCGGGTAGTGTTCGAGACCGATGTGAACGAGACCGTTGAGGAAGGTTCCCGCCGTAAGAACAACAGCGGGTGCGAGGAACCGCACGCCCGTCTGCGTCACGACCCCGGCAACGCGGCCGTTTTCGACGACGAGGTCGTCCACCGCCTGCTGGAAAAGCCACAGGTTCTTCTGCGACTCGACGCGCTCGCGCATCGCCCGACGATAGATCTGACGGTCGATCTGCGCGCGTGTTGCGCGCACGGCGGGTCCCTTGGAACTGTTGAGGATGCGGAACTGGATGCCCGACTCGTCCGTCACCTGTCCCATCGCTCCGCCGAGTGCGTCCACTTCTTTGACAAGGTGGCCCTTGCCAATGCCGCCGATCGACGGATTGCAGGAGAGCTGCCCGATCGTATCGAGATTGTGCGTAACGAGCAACGTGCGGCGTCCCATGCGTGCCGCAGCCAAAGCGGCTTCGGCCCCGGCATGGCCGCTGCCGACCACGATGACGTCAAAAATTTCAGGAAAAATCATAAGAATTTGTTCGTAAGTTCGGTCCACGAAAGGGCGCTCGCCCGCAGGCTTGTGGTCCGAAAAGCAAGACCGAAAGCATACGTCATTTGCCGATGCAGAACTTGCTGAAAATCATCCCGAGCAGATCGTCGGGCGTCGTTTCCCCAAGGATGCTCCCGAGCGCCTGACCGGCCAAACGAAGCTCCTCGGCAAAGAGGTCCATCATCCCGCCGTCCTGAGCTACCCGAAGCGCGCACTCGACGTGTTCGAGCGCAGCGCGCAACGCTTCGAGATGGCGCTCCCGCGCCATAAAAAGACCATCCGTCGTCGACGCGACGCCTGCGGCGCAGAGCAATGCTTCGCGCAACGCTTCGAGACCGTCGCGGGTCTTGGCGGAAATGAGCACGGCCCCTTCGGGCACGACTTTGCGACCCGCATCCGCCTTGTTTGCGACCGTAATGAGTGGCGTGCGCGGACGCACGTGCCGCATAACCAATTCGAGCACTTCGGGTTCGTCGACGATGCCGCCCGAGGCATCGACGAGGTGTAGCACGACATCGGCACGCGACGCCGCCTCAAGCGTGCGCTCAATCCCCTTCGATTCGACGATGTCGTCGGTACGACGCAAACCCGCCGTATCGACGATACGGATGGGAACGCCACGCACCGTCACCCAGTGCTCGATCCGGTCGCGGGTCGTGCCGGCCACGTCCGTCACGATCGCTACCTCTTCGCCCGCCAAGGCATTTAGGAGACTCGACTTGCCGACGTTGGGACTGCCCACAAGGGTGACGGAGATCCCGTCGCGAAGCACTCGCCCCTGCACGGCATTGTCGAGAACGCCCTTCAGGGCGTCGGCGACCGATCGGGTGCGCTCGAGAATGCGCCCTTCGGCTAAAAAGTCCGTTTCCTCTTCGGGAAAATCGAGTGCGGCCTCCACGAAGGCGCGCAGCTCGTCGACCTGCAAGCCCACGTCGCGCACGCGATCCGAAAAGTCGCCCGAGAGACTGCGAACGGCCGCATGCGCGGCCGATTCGCTCACGGCGTCAATCAGGTCGCTCACGGCCTCGGCCTGCGCCAAATCCATGCGGCCGTTGAGGAAGGCACGCTTGGTGAATTCGCCCGGTTCTGCCAGACGGAAATGCAAATGCCGGCACTTCTCCAAAACCGTGCGGACAATCATGCGAAGAAGCACCGGACCACCGTGCGCCTGAATTTCGAGAACGCTCTCCCCCGTGTAGCTCGAGGGCCCCGGGAAGTGAAGCACGATCGCCTCATCAAGGAGTTCCCCCGAGGCGTCGAGAACCGGGTAGAGATGCGCGTGCCGGGGCGTGAACGAACGCCCGGGAAAGAGCGCATCCAGGACGTCCGCATCGAAGTCTTTCGGGAAAGAAAGACGAACGATACCGACGCCGCCGCGTCCCGCGGCGGTAGCGACGGCAACGATCGGATCCTTGTCGCTTGCTGACATTCTGAAACTTCCTCCTCGGATGAGGCCGACAGTGCGGCTCCACCTCATGTTAACGTGAGAGGCCTTCAACACCCACTGTTTCTTTCCAGCAATGTCGATTCGACCCCGAAAGCCCGATGAGGGCGGTTTTTTCGGCCCGGCCCTGACGGGCGCTTGTCTCGCCGTAGTGCTTTCTGTCCCGACCGCGGCCTTCACGGCGTCTTTTTTCGGCGACACCTACGAGGTGCGCGCCACTGTGTACGGCCTTCTTTTGCTTTGGGTCGTCACGGGCTCGATCCTAATTTTCGCGCGTACGTACAAGAAGGAGCGAAAACTCCCGACCCCGGGACGCATCTTTCTGTGGTTTGCCTCCGTGTGGCTCTGGCCCCTGCTTCTCATCTTCGGCAAGCGTCGGGACTAACACCCTTTACCGAAGCAGAAAAGAAAAAAACCGAGTCGACCGCGCGGGCGGCGTCTCGGTTTTTTTCGTCGAACGGAAGGGACCGTCAAGCTTACTTCATGCGAGCGGCACGCTCGGCGGCGATGGTCTTATTGATCCACCACTGCTGCAGTATCGAGAGCACGTTGTTCGTGAGCCAGTAGAGCACCAAACCGGCCGCAAACACGAAGAACATGACCGAGAACACGACCGGCATGATGTACATGATGCGGGCCTGCGTCGGATCCGTGGGCTTCGGGTTGAGGAAGATCTGCAGGAACATTGTGGCAGCCATCAGAGTCGGCAGAACGAACCAGGGATCGGGCATGGCCAAGTCCTGAACCCAGAGCATCCAGTCGGCGCCGCGCAACTCGACCGAGCCCTGAAGCACCCAGTAGAGCGCGAGGAAGACAGGGATCTGAAGCATGATCGGGAGGCAGCCGCCGACGGGGTTGATTTTCTCCGTACGGTAAAGTTCCATCATCGCCTGGTTGAGACGCTGCTTATCGTCCTTGTACTTGTCCTGCAGGGCCTTCATGCGGGGCGTGATTTCCTTCATGCGAGCCATCGAGCGGTAGCCGGCAGCCGAAATTGGGTAGAGAACCGCCTTCACGATGCAGGTGAGGAGCACGATCGCCCAGCCCCAGTTCCCGACAATGCCGTAGAGGAACGAGAGAAGCCAGTAGATGGGCTTGGCAAGGAACGTGAGCCAGCCGTAGTCGACCACGAGTTCAAGACCCGGGGCGAGCTTTTCGAGGCGTTCCTGAGCCTGAGGACCGCTGTAGAGCATGGCCGTGTCGGAGGCAGTGGCGCCCGGGGCGATTTCCTTCATCGGAATGAGGGTACCGATGGCGAAGAGATCCTTGCCGACTTCGCGGGCGTAGTTTTCGCGCGATTCGCCCTGCGTCGGGATCCAAGCACTCACGAAGTGGTGCTGGATCATGGCAATCCAACCGTTGTCGGTCTTCGCTTCGAACGACGCGCTCTTGTCAGCCACGTCCGCAAAGGCGAGCTTCTGGAAGTTTTCTTCGTCCGTATAGACGGCCGGACCGGTGAAGGTCGAGTACATCGAGCTTTCGCCTTCGGGCTTGCCGCCGTCGCGGGTGATCTGATAGTAAACCGACGGCATCACCGGTGTCGAACCCATATTCTGAACGTCCGTCTTCACCGCGATGCCGTAGTTGCCGCGCGTGAACGTAAAGGTCTTCGTGACCTTCACGCCACCCTTTTCGGCTTCAAACACAACGTCGAGCGTGTCCTTGTCGCCGAGGTCCGTGTCCTTGCTCACGAGCTTGAACGCGTCCTGATGATTCGGGTAGGCGCCGCCCACGAGTCCAGTCTGAGCGAGGTACGTGCGGTTGGGCGTCGTTTCGAAGAGCACGACGTTGCCGAGATTTTCGGCGGGCTTACGGCCGAGAACGAGGCCAGCAAGCCCCACTTCCGTCCAGTCGGCCTGACGGGGAATCTGCGTCATTTCGGTGCGCACGATGCGCGCACCGACGAGGTCAAACGTCACCTGCAGACGATCGGTCTTCACCACGACGGGGTCGGACACCTTTTCAGCCTGCGCTTCCGTCACGACCGACGAAGTGTTCGGAGCAGCAACGGGTACGCTCGAAGCCGCATCCGTCGTTTGCGTCGCGGCTTCTTCCGTGTGGAAGAAGGAATGACCGCCCTTGTAGACCTGATAGTTGTCCCAAAGGAGGAAAAGCGAAGTAAAGAGGATCACCCACAAGAGGGCGCGCTGAAATTCTTTTCCCATAGGAGAGGCTCTGCTTTACTTGGTTTGTGAGGTGAAAAGACCGGGACGATCCCGCTTTTCGTCGTCCGATTCGCATGCGCCACACCAGCAACGCCAGCGAAATTTTTCCGGCACGGGGTCGTAACCCCGTCCGCCCAACGGATGACACCGCAGAAGACGCATCACCGTCAGATAAAGCCCTTTGAGAAAGCCGTGCTTTTCAAAGGACTCGATGGAATAGGCCGAGCAGGTCGGCAAATACCTACACTCCCTCCCGACCCAGGGCGAGAGACACAGTTGATAGAGTCTGATGACTCGTACCGCAAGCCCCGACAAACTCAACATGTCGAAGCGCCCTTCGTCCGTTCGGCAAGGCGCGAAACGAGTCGTCGGAGAAGTGTGTTGGCATCGGCGCGCAACGTCCGTTTGAGCGCGCGCACCGCCTCACGATCACCCGCCTCGACGAGCGGCGTTTTGAGGCGAAGCGAAACGTCCAGACCTTCGGTTTCGTTCATACGGGCGAGAATCTCCCCCGCCTCATGACGAGCCGACTCCCGCAAAACGCGCTTCACAAGCGCGCGATCCACGGAACGCGGTGAATTCCGCTTGCCGACCGTGATGCCGAATCGCAGCGAACCCGGCCGGTCCGGCTGCTTCATGACCGTGGCCGAGAAGAACCGGGATGACACACGGATGACGTTTTCGCCTCGCGCATGCACAAGTACCCCGTAGTCTGCCGTCCGTATCAGACGAAGACTCCGGGGAAACGAATTGGCTTTTGCCACAGTGCGCTGAGGCACGGCGATCCTGCCGTGGAGGGAGCGTCGGCGTTCGCTTAGAGGGCGAGAACGTGACGGCCCTTGGCGCGACGACGGGCGAGAACGCGACGGCCGCCCTTGGTGCGGCTGCGAACCAGGAAGCCGTGCGTACGGGCACGCTTGACCTTGGAAGGCTGATAGGTACGTTTGGTAGCCATGATGAATCCTTAGTTGAGGAATGCACTTGCCGGGGAGTGCTCCCCGAACAAAGAGACGACAAATGCCGGACTGGTTCTTCTGATGGTGCTCCCACTCAGCAAAGGGCGAACTGATCCGGAATGAAATACTTCGTGCGGCCCCGGCGACGCCCGGAAGCGTTGATCGCACCGGAGGCGGCTTACCGGTCGAACCGATAGCCGAGAACCACGAAAAGTCTGATATTACACATCATTCAGAGCAACGCTGTCAAACGAATTCCGGAAAAAATGTGCTCCCGACCGACTCGGCACGTTGCGGCGGCCCCCTCTCCGAGCCTCCGACCCGCGGACCCGAACGGTCGCTCGCACTAGAATGCACGTATTTGAGACATCGTCAAGCGACTTGTTCCCCGCCGGCGCACGCCAAGGAATCTGTGGATAAGTCATAATGAATGGTTCGCTGCCGAGACCTCAGTTGGGCCTCGGTCGTTTTACGGTCACGGGCGCTCGCGCGCCTCTTACTGAAACTGAAAGCACCTATGAACGAATTCTGGACAGCGTGCCTTGCCGAGCTACAAAAGTTCGTGAAACACACGCCGAGCATCTACTCCACCTGGTTCGCCGTGCTCACACCCGTTGCCTGGGATCCCGAGAGCTCGTCGCTCACGCTCGAGGCCCCCGCCGTCAAGGTTCCGACGATCCGCGCCCAGTTTCTGAAAACGATCGAGTCGATGGCGACGATTGCCAATCAGAATCGCCCCGTGACGATCACGCTTGTTCCCGCGCAGTACCAGCCCGTTCGCGCTCCGGAGCCCGCCGCTCCGGTCACCTCGGCGCTCGACCAGCAGCGCCGCGAAGAAACGGGCCTTCTGCCCGGACTAACGTTCGAAAATTACGTGAACGGCAATGCCAATCAGCTGGCGGTCGCCGCCGCCGAACACGTCGCGGCCACGGCCGGCAGTCAGTACAACCCGCTCTATATTTACGGTGGCGTGGGCCTCGGAAAGACCCACCTCATGCAGGCGATCGGTCATCGGTACCTCGATCTGCACCCGCGGGCTCGCGTTCGCTGCGTTTCCGCCCAGGAATTCATCAACGAGTACACGACGGCCGTTCGCGAATCGAGCACCAAAGGGCATACTAGCCTTCAGCGCTTCGACGAGCGCTACAGCAACCTCGACCTATTGCTCATTGACGACGTGCAGTCGCTCTCGGGCGCCAAAGGCTCTCAGGGACAGTTTTTCCGAGCTTTCGAGGCGCTCGTGCCACACAACAAGCAGCTCGTGATCACGTCGGATACCTATACGCGCGGCCTGAAGGACATTGAACCGCGCCTCATTTCGCGTCTCTCCCAAGGGCTTTCGGTTGCGATCGAGCCGCCCGAATTCGAGATGCGCACGGCAATTCTTCTCAACAAGGCGAAAGCCATGGGAGTCGATCTACCCGACGAAGTGGCGGCCTTCATCGCCAAGCGCCTGAAGTCGAACGTGCGTGAACTTGAAGGCGCCCTCCAGCAGGTGGTCGCCTACCAGCAGTTCCAGCCCGCCGCACATCGCGAAATCACGATCGACGTGGCCAAGCGCGTGCTTCGAGACCAGTTCACCGTGGTCAACAACCTCATCACGATCGAGAACATCCAGAAGACAGTTGCCGACTACTACAAGATCAAGGTGGCCGACATGCACTCCAAACGCCGTCCGGCCAACATTGCGCATCCGCGCCAAATCGCCATGTACCTCACGAAGGAACTCACTCAACACAGCCTGCCCGAAATCGGTGAAAACTTCGGGGGCCGGGACCATACGACGGTGATGCACGCCGTCCGCAAGATTTCGCAGGAACGTCTGAGCAACGCCGAACTCAACCACGAGCTTCACGTTCTCGAGCAGATGATCCGCGGGTAATTTTTCAGACTCTGAACCATCATGAAGAACATCATTTGCAACTGCGAAGACCTTCTCAAGCCGATCAAAACCGTCAGCGGGATCGTCGAACGAAACACCAACGTCCCCGTTCTCGGCAACATCCTCATCGAACAGAAGGGGCGTGAAGTCGTTTTCGTCACCACCGACCAAGACATTCAGATCCGCACGCACGCCGACGTGGGTGTTGAGAGCGAATCGAACTCCTACACCGTGAACGCCCAGAAGATTTCGGACATTCTCGGCACGATGGCCAGCAATCAGTCCGTGGAAATCGATTTCGAGGAGCCGATGTTGCGCGTCTCGACCGCAAACGGCGTCTTCCAGCTCCAGACGTTGCCCGCCGCGGACTTTCCGACGATTCCCGAAGAGCAGTGGCAGGTTCACTTCACGGTGAGCTCGAAGACGTTGCGCCATATCCTCACGATGACCGCCTTTGCCATGGCCGGCAAAGACGTGCGCTACTACCTGAACGGCGTCCTGCTCATCGTCGATCCGCAGGCAGTACGGTGCGTTGCGACCGACACGCACCGTCTGGCCTACTGCGAAGCACAGTTGAACGACGAGACGGCCGAGCTCGGTGCCGACAGTCACCTTGAGATGATCCTTCCCCGCAAGACCGTGCGCGAACTGTTGCGCATTCTTCCCGAGGACGATTCGCCGGTCGCCGTGAAGGGAGCCGATTTGCAGGTGCTCTTCTCATTCGGCGACGTCGAATTCATGTCGAAGCTGATCGAAGGGAAGTTCCCGGACTACGAACGCGTGTTGCCCACACCCGACACCAACCCCTGCCAGGTGAACATCAACCGCGAATCGCTCGCCACGGCTCTGCGCCGCGTGCACATCATGATGACGGAGAAGTTCCACGGCGTACGCTGGATGTTGAGCCGCGGCCTCTTGCAGATTCAGGGTAACAACAACGAACAAGAAGAAGCCACGCAGGACATCCCGATCGACTGGAAGTGGGACAACCTCGACCTCGGCTTCAACATTCTCTACCTCCTCGACGTGCTTTCCGTGCTGAAGACGACCGACGTCTGTTTCCACTTCGCACCCACGTCGAAGAGCGTGCTTCTGACGATGCCCGACACGATGAGCTTCCGCTACGTCGTGATGCCGATGCGCATCTAACCCACCCCCCTTTCGCGTTTCCTCCCCCTCGAAGCGGAGGGAATGCGGTTCGGGTCCGATGACCGAAGCGTCTCGGACCACACCGCTTTTAAAAGCGGTTCGAGGAGACATTGATGACTGAAACGGAACAGCAGCCCGCCGAAATCAAGGACGAGCCGATGGACACGCGTTCGGGCGACCAGAGCTACAACGAATCGAGCATTCAGATTCTCGAAGGCCTCGAAGCCGTACGCAAGCGTCCCGGCATGTACATCGGCGACACCGCCGACGGTTCTGGGTTGCACCACCTGGTCTACGAAGTCGTCGACAATTCAATCGACGAAGCCTTGGCCGGCTACGCCACGAAGATCGAGGTCACGATCCACACCGACAACTCGATCTCCGTAGTCGACGACGGTCGCGGCATTCCCTCGGCAATCAAGTGGGACGACAAGCACGAACCCAAGCGAAGCGCCGCGGAAATCGCACTGACCGAACTGCACGCTGGCGGCAAGTTCGACAACAACGGCTACAAGATTTCCGGCGGTCTTCACGGCGTCGGCGTCTCGTGCGTGAACGCTCTCTCGACGTGGTTGCGCCTCGTCGTGCGTCGCGACGGCGAAGCGCGCCTCATCGAGTTCGAACGCGGCAAGGTCAAAAACCGCATTGTTGAACGCGCTCGCGATCCGAATACGGGACTCGAAGTTGAAATTTCACCTATGAAGCTGCTCGGCTCGACGAGCCGTCGTGGCACCGAAGTGCATTTTCTACCCGATCTGCAGATTTTCGAGCAAGTGACGCAATTCAATTACGACACGTTGCTCTCGCGTCTGCGCGAACTCTCGTTTCTCAATTCGGGCGTGGCGATCGACATCAAGGACCTGCGTACGGCCCACGAGTCGCATCTTCAAACCGACAAAGGGCTCGTCGCGTACGTTGAATTCAAAAACAAGAGCCGTACGGTTCTGCACCCGAAGATCTTCCACGCACGCGAAACAGTGGATGTCAACGGCGTTCCGATCGAAGTCGAAGTCGCCATGCAGTGGCAGGACGGCTACAACGAAGTGCTGTCCGCCTACACGAACAACATCCCGCAACGCGACGGTGGCACGCACGTCACCGGCCTGCGCGCCGCGATGACGCGCGTGCTGAAGAACTACATCGCCCAGAACGAACTCGCCAAGAAAGCAAAGGTTGACCCGGAAGGCGACGACATGCGCGAAGGTCTCACGTGCGTACTTTCGGTCAAGGTTCCGCAACCGAAATTCAGCTCGCAGACCAAAGACAAGCTCGTTTCGAGCGAAGTTCGACCCGCTGTTGAAGATGTGGTCTCCCGCGAACTTGAGCTCTTCCTCGAGCAGAATCCGAACGACGCCAAGATGATCTGCGAGAAGATCGTCGCCGCCGCGCGCGCCCGAGAGGCCGCCCGCAAAGCGCGCGACATGACCCGCAAGACCTTCTCGGGCGGGGGACTGCCAGGCAAACTCGCCGACTGCCGCGAAAAGAATCCGGCTCTCTCCGAACTCTTCCTAGTGGAAGGGGACTCGGCCGGCGGCTCGGCCAAGAAGGGGCGCAATTCGCAGTATCAGGCGATCCTACCCTTACGAGGCAAGGTGCTCAACGTGGAAAAGGCTGCACAGGACAAACTCCTCGATTCCGAGCAGATCCGCATGTTGACGCTCGCGCTCGGCACCAACATCGGCAAGAACTTCGACATCTCCAAGCTCCGCTACCACCGCATCATCATCATGACCGACGCGGACGTTGACGGCGCGCACATCCGCACACTGCTTCTGACGCTCTTTTACCGTCAGATGCCCGAGCTGATCGAGAACGGCTACGTCTACATCGCGCAGCCGCCCCTCTACAAGGTGCAGAAGAACGCACGCGACAAGACGGGCGTCTTCCTCAAGGACGAGGAAGAAATGAGCAACTACTTGAAGCGCCTCGCTCTGCAGGATGCGGCCCTTTACCGTACGGGCGACGATTTCAAGCAGGGAGCAGCCGTACGTGGTACCGCGCTCGAAGCTCTGGTGGACGAATACCTCCAGGCGAGCGACGTCATTGCCCGTCTCGGCGGTGCCATCGATCGCGGCGTGCTGCTTGCCATTGCCGCCGGCGCGGACATCAACCTGGAGAACAGCTTCACCGCCGAGGAAAGCGCGCGTTGCCTCACCGCTCAGTTGCGTGATCCGAACGTGAAGATCGAGCCCTTCTACGACGAAGAAAACGAGAAGCACCAACTGAAGATTCATCGTCTGCGCCACGGCAACATCAAGACGACTACGGTCTTCCCGGAATTCACGCTCTCGGCCGACTACAAAAAGCTTGCCGAAAGCGCCCACATGCTCCAAGGCGTCATCGGCGACGGTGCGGTCGTCGAACGCGGCGAAGCGCGCACCCCAGTGAAGAACTTCGCCGAGGCCGTCAACTGGCTCATTCGCCAGGCGGAAAAGGGCATCATCCGTCAGCGCTACAAAGGGCTCGGTGAAATGAACCCCGAACAGCTGCGCGACACGACGATGGATCCCAAAGTTCGACGCATGTTGCGCGTGCGCATCGAAGACGCCGCCAACGCGGATGCGGTTTTCTCCATGTTGATGGGAGACATCGTTGAGCCCCGCCGCGAATTCATCGAAACCAACGCGCTCTTTGCGAGCAACATCGACGCCTGACAATCCAAGTACAGGCGGCCCGCTTCGGCGGGCCGCCTGTTCCTCTCTTCTCCCCCTTTTGACTCCCGCACCATGAAGAAAATCAGCGACTCCGATCTCGTCGTCGCCATCTCGTCCCGAGCGCTCTTCAACCTGGAGAACGAGCATCGGCTCTTCGAAGAGGGGGGATACGCGGCATTTCGCGACCATCAAATCAAAAACAAAGACGTTCCGCTCGAGCCAGGCGTCGCCTTCCCGTTCGTCAAGCGACTGCTTGCGCTCAACAATCTCTTCCCGAAGCAAACGCCGTTTCGGGTCGTCGCCCTCTCACGCAACTCGCCCGAAACCGCCTGTCGCTTCTTCCACTCCTGCCGGCACTACGATCTGCCGATTCATGCTGGAGCCTTCACGTCGGGACAGTCCACGTTCCCCTACCTGCGGGCCTTCAAAATTTCTCTATTTCTCTCGGCCAATCCCGATAGCGTGAAACTAGCCGTGCGTGCCGGCTACCCGGGCGGTCTCGTGTTGCCCGCACGCGTACCCGAAGAGGACAACGACCCCACGCTTCGCATCGCCTTCGACTTCGACGGCGTGATTGCGGACGACGAATCCGAACGACGGTACCAGTCCGAAGGACTCTCGGGCTTTCACCAATTGGAGCATGAAAAAGCCCAGACGCCCCACGGTCCGGGACCGTTGCGCGGACTTTTCGAAAAGCTTTCCAACTTTCAGCGCCTCGATTACGAGCTGCACGGTCAAAACGATCCGTACTACAAGCCCGCCATCCGCATCTCCATCGTGACTTCGCGCGGCGCCTCCTGCGAAGAGCGCCTCATCACGACGCTCAAAAGTTTCGGCATGAGCGCGGCGGAGCTCTTTTTGCTCGACGGCCTCGACAAGACCCCCATTCTCGAAGCCATTCGCCCGCATCTCTTTTTCGACGATCAACTTCGAAATCTTGAGCAGGCTCGGTCCGTCATCCCGAGCGTGCTCATTCCCTTCGGCGTGCACAACGACAACGCCTGAGAGCTCTCATGGACGCATCCCGCGAACTTTTTCAGCCCGTGCGCATCGGAGGACACCTTCTGCGCAACCGTTTGGTCATTGCTCCGGTGGCTACGGGGTTCGACGCTCAGGAAGAGAGCGAAGCGCTGTGCGACTTTTATGAAAAGCGTACGGCGGACCGCGGTGCGGGAACCGTGATCGTCGACGGCATTTCGCCGCACTTCACGGGGAAACGCACAAGCGCCGATCACCTGCTCACACACGCGCACGCCGCGGCCCTGCGCGTGCTTACCGATCGACTGCACGCTGCCGATACGAAAGCCGTACTGCAACTGAGGCACTTCGGTGCGACGGCCGACCATCCGTTGGCCCTTTCGGCATCTAAATTCTATAACCCGCAAACGCTCCGAACCGCGCACCGCACCCCCGCCCTGTTCCTCGGCTCCATCGTGAAGAGCTACGGCCGAACGGCTTATCGGGCGGTACACGAGAGCGGATTCGACGGCGTGGAAATTTTCGGCGGGCAGCTGAGTCTTCCGAATCTTTTTTTCTCGCCTCAAACCAACCGACGTCACGATGCGTGGGGCGGCTCTCACCGTAGCCGACTGGCCCTGGAAATCATTGAGTGCGTGCGTAGCTACCTCGGGCCCACGCCTGTTCTGAGCTATCGCATTCCCCTCATGGATCTGACACCGGAGGGGACGCCCTGGCACGAACTTGTCACGCTCCTACATGCGTTGGTCGGAGCCGGAGTCAATCATCTTGCCTTCGACTTCGGTGTGGGCGCCGCTTCCGTCCCCATCGACAGCCCCATGACACCCGCCAATACCTGGACGCCCTTCATGGAGCGCATTGCGGACGAAATGAAGATCTCCGTGTCGTTCGGGAAAAATCTCGGTACGCACGAGGACATTGCCGCGCTGTTGTCGAAGCACCCTAACGCACTCGTCGAACTCGTCGAGCCGCTTGTCGCAGATCCAGACTGGAGCCGCAAGATTGCCAATCAATCGCCCGAAGACATCATGCACTGTGTGCGCTGTCCTTCGGGTTGTCGAACGCGCGGCAATGACGGGCCGGGGACTGGCCCGATATTTTGCCCGGTGAACCCGATCGACTTCTCGCCGCGCAAGTCGGGCCAAAGCGCCCCGAAGGACAGCCGTCCCGTTTTGGTAGTGGGATCGGGGCCTGCCGGTCTCATGTGTGCGTGGGCCGCGGCCCGACGTGGCTTTCGGGTTACGCTCTGCGAGGCTCGACCGATGTTAGGCGGAGGGCTGATCGTTGCAAGCTCCATCGACGGGCTAGAAAGCCTCGGACGATTGGCGCGACTCTACGAAACACGCGTACGCAATGCGGGCGTCGACGTTCGCCTCTCGACGGCAGTCGATGCCGCCTGGATTCGAGAAAACGCCCCCGAACATCGCGTGATCGTGGCCACAGGTATGCGCGCGGCCGTTCCCGATTTGCCCGGACTCGACAGCCCGAACGTGCTTACTTACGAAGATCTGCTTGTCGAGCGGCAACCCGTCGGTCGACGCGTGGCTGTAGTCGGAGACACACCTTTGGGACGTTTGATCGCCCAGTACCTCATCACCCCATCGGACGAGCGCGAACGTACGCCCGAAGAGTGGCTCTGCGCCTGGGGGATCGGCGACCCGAGTCGGTACCGCGGCGGCATGCTCGGCTTCATTCCTCACCTGCCAGAACCTTTCCGCACGGTCTATCTGCTCGGCGAACGCTCGATCGGCGAACAACGTTCGCTCGAACCCGAACGTTTCAGCCGTACAACGCTGCAATGGCTCAAAATGAATGGCATCCAAACCGTTGCCGACATCAACATCGAAGCCATCGACCCTCTGCAGATTCGAGCCACGTACGGCAAAAAGCATGTTTCGCCCGATTTTTTCCGCGTGGACCACATCATCCTTGCTGCAGGATTCGAACCCCGTCGGGAACTATGCGAAGAGCTCGCCCGGGAAGGCATCCCCTACGACGAAGCCGGAAGCATCGCCTCGCCCCGCGAGGCACTGAACCTGGCCTGGGCCTTCCAACAGGGATTGGAACTCGCTTTCGCGCTCTGAGAAAGTCGTTTCGACCGTTCGAAATTCCACGTTGAACCCTCGAAACATAACCAATTGTTATTAAAGGAAAATCCATAATTTCCTAAGTAAGAAACCCACAAGTTACCAACAGGTTTTCCACATTTTTATGAACCTCCTCCGGGAATGTTTTGAAAAGATGCGTTCACCTTAGGTCGGCCGCGAGTCGATGTTGCCGCCACAAAGAGATGTTTCAAGAGCTCCTCCTTCCTCTCCAGGAAACGTTTGTTTCCTTCGATGCTCTTCAAACAACTCTTCCACTTATTCTTTCTTACTTTTCTTCTTAATTTTTTAAATAGTAGTTAGTAGAATGTAGGGAAGCCGATTTTTGTGGACAACTAACCTCTTCCTCGGAAAACCAAGGGTTTCCATGAGGGATAACCCTGTGGAAAACCCGTTGAACAGCCTGTGGAGAGAAAAGGACAAGATGTGGAGAAAACAAAGGCATTTTTCGGCCGGCGCATCCTTATCCACAAAATCGCAAACATCATAAAAAGTTGCTCAACATAGTTGCCCACAGAAAGAGCAACAAAAATGTTGTTTTTCTCATGAATCAAGCGCCGACTATTCTTCCCTGGTTTTCTCCACGCCTCTCTCCTTCGCTCACGGCCGTGTTGCAGGGACTTGGTCATGCCATGCGCGTTCCGCGCGGCGAGTTCGTGTACCGTTCTCCCGAACTTTTCGGTCGTCTCATGTACGTTCGTCGCGGCCTCGTCGTCAAGGCGCTCCTCGAACCTAATCACGACGACCCGGTCCTCATGACGCTCTCGGGGACCGGAGGGCTTTGCGGTTCGTACGAGAACCTTTACGTGCGAGACCACATGTCACGGGCGCATTGGTGCGTGACGACGAGTGAACTGTTGGTTGTCAATGCGGAGCTCCTCCTGAGAATCTGCGACCAACACGCGGAGTGGCAAGTCGAGCTTTCCAATTACTCTTCGGCGAGCGCGCTGAGCGATCGCCTGGGTTTGATCGTCAACCACGTGCTGAACCCCCGGGAGCGACTCGGCGTCTTTTGGATCCTCTGCGCGCAACAGTTCGACAAAGAATTCGTCGCAAAACTGGCGACTCCGGGCATCGAATGGGTCGTGAGCCCGGTCGTGCCGCCCCGTCGCGTGGCCGCCTACATCACCAATATGGAGAGCACACGCGTCGGGGAAATACTCCGGGAGTGGCGTGACGGGCATACACTCAGGTATCGTTCCCGCAAGATCTACGTGCGTCGTTCGGTCTTTTTCGAGTACTGGAAGGCGTTGTTGCCGCACGTCATACCCGCCGCGCGTTGAGCGGACGCGCATCGGCCGGAGGAAATCGATTGTCAGGCGGATCGCTCCGGGAAGCGCTTCGCAAAATTCGGGTAACGTATCCGCTTCAGGTCGAAGTGTCCTCCGGACGCGTGTACGGAGGGGTTTGTTCAATTTACGGAAACGGGCTCGGCGCTGCTCGTACGGTCGTCACTCGTTTTCGCCCGTCTGTCGACGGGATTCCTCAAGGAATGTTTTTCATGAAGAGGAACCTTCTTCTTCTCGGGAGCGTTGCGGCGATCGCCGCACCTCTTCTCGGCGGGTGCGTTTTGTTTCCGGCCGCCATGGTCGGCGGTGCCGTGACGACGGCCACCATCATGACGGACCGCCGTACGGCGGGCACCATCGTCAGCGACGAAGTGGTCGAGAAGCGCGTCTCCTACGAAATCAATCAAACGCTCGGCGACAATCGCGGCCATATCACGGTGACGAGTTACGAGGGGCGCGTGTTGCTGACGGGCGAAGTTCCCACGATGGACGATCGTCGCCGTGCGCAGCAGATTGCGAGTCTCAGCCAGGACGTCGTCTCAGTCGTCAACGAACTCGCCGTCATGGACAATTCGTCCGTGTCCACCCGCCTCTCCGACTCGATGCTCGCCACGAAGGTGCGCACCGCCATCATCGGCACGAAGCAGATCTCGCTCAATCAAATGAAGGTGGCGGTCGATCGCGGTATCGTCTACCTGATGGGCGTCGTCTCGCCCGACGAAGCGAAAACGGCCGCGCGGGTCGCGGCCGAGGTGTCCGGCGTGCAGAAGGTGGTGACTTGCTTTACGGTCGTCACGCCCGAAGAGATCGCGCGTCGCCTGAAGGACCTTCAGACGACCGATCCGTACGCGAAAAAGACCGAATAAGGCGCGAGGATCGCAAGCAACTCGAAAAAAACGGTCCGTCGGAAACGACGGACCGTTCGTGCAGGGCCTTCCGGGAGCTATGGGGTCCTTGGAACGCCGTAAACGACTGCGGTCGCATCCCCCTGCGCATTCAAGGGGGAGACACTGTCAGGTACATCAGAAGCGCCTGAGCGAGTGCTCCGAGCATGAAGAGCACCGAAAACTTGATTTCGAGCTTCACGCAACTGAACATAACGCCATTCAGAGCTTCATGTTTGAGCGTGCGTAGTTTTTCCGGCAACCGAATGCAGTCAACGAAGCTCAGCATCACGAGGAAGTACGGCCAGTACGACATGTCGATCACCACCATGAGAGCGACGAGCAGGTAGGGAGCGACGATGAGCACCTCGAAGACCTTGACGAAGACCTCTTCGGGGAGCACGACGGCGAGGGTCTTCCGACCGATGCTACGGTCGTGTTCGTGATCTCGGTAGTTGTTGACCGCAAGAACTGAAGCCGCGATCGAGCCGAGCGCGATGCCGAGAAGGACCATGTTGAGACTCCAGGTGTGTGTCTGGAGGTAGTAGGTCCCGAAAACCGCCGTAATGCCGAAGAAAAGAAGCACTGTCATCTCGCCGAAAGGCGTGTAGGCGATGGGCTTCGGACCGCCCATATAGCAGTAGGCCGCAATGAGGGAGGCCGCCCCCACCAGAGCGAAGGGCCACCCTCCGAACGCGATGAGCACACCCGTATTGAGAAGAGCCAGAACGCCCGTGACCGCGATTGCTCGTCGGGCGGTGCTACGGGAAATCCATCCCCGGGTTGTCGCGCGCGGCAACCCCTTGCGGTTGCCCACTTCGGCTTTGCGCTCCGTGTAGCCGAGGTCGTTTTCCATGTTCGTGACGATTTGCATCAGTACGGCAATGGATAGCGTGAAAAAAGCCACGACGGGATCGAAGACGTGATGCTCGCTGTAGGCGAGCGCAAGCGTGGCGAGTACGGGCGCGACCGCCACCCCCCAGGTTTTGGGACGGATAAATGCCAACCAGGCCCGCAGGAGCCCCGGGTAGTCGTCGGGGAGACGATGGTCGTCCGGCATCAGAGCACAACCTTGATCACGGGGTTCGACGTGCAGGCGCGGTACATGTCGTCGAGCTGTTGGCGGGACTGGGCGTTGACGGTAATCGTCACGGACATGTACTTGCGGGTGCGCGAGTACTCGATCTCAATCGTCGATTCGTCGAAGTCGTCGAAATGTTCACGGGCGATGTCGGTAACGAGCGTAGGGAAGTATTCCGTGGTAAGGCCCACGAGCTTCATCGGAAAGAGCTGGGGAAAGGTGAGGATTTCATCGGTCGTGGTCTGGGGCGTCGTATCGGTCATGTGTGTATCCGCAAAGTCTGTCGCACCGAATGTGCGGGATGTGAGGGGCCGTATTGTATTACCTGGCGTCGGCTCGTTTCAGAGCGAGTCTCAGCTCGTCGGCGATGCGCGTCAGCACGCCGCCCCGGCCGACGGATGTTTTCGCAACGAGCGGGACCGTGCCGAGGGGCCGCTCCCGAAGCGTGACGATCAGCTCGCCGAGCTCGGCTCCCTTGTCCACGGGCGCCGTGATCGGGTCGGGACGACGTATTTCGGTACGAATAGGGGATTCGCTCTCGTCGCCCGCGACGGGAAGTTCTCCGCGCGGAACGCTCACGAAGAGCTTCCGGGCGGCCGCCACTTCGACTTCAGGCTCGTCACCCTTGTAGATGCGAATGCGGCCTACGATATCTCCTTTTTGTACGACCCTCAGGGTCTCGTACTCGCGGTAGCCGTTCACCACAGCACCGAGCGCGCGGCGCGCGGCTTCGATGCCAGAGGGGGCGCTGCCCCAGCCGACAAGTCGTCGCATCGATCCGTCGCTTCGGGGGTTGGCAAAAAGAAGGAGCGAACCGACCGTGTCGTTCGTCAACGGAGCGGTCCACGCGAGAAGGAGCGCTTGATCGAGGAGATACAGCCGCCGGCGCGTTCGGTCCTGAAGACCTTCCGAGGTGACGACGGGTTGAAGGAGTGGCTCCCGGGCGGCGTCGGGTCGGGTTTTGAGGACGGCGTCCATCAGAAGGCCCGCTTCTTCGAGCGTGCCAGCAAAGGGTTGCACAAGCCCCGCGGTCGTCAGCCACTCGGTGCGGGCGCTTTGCCACGCATCTTCGGTCAGGCCGATTCGCTCGCGCACCGTTGCGAGTGCGATCCCTTTTCGGGAGGGCTCGGCGTCGCGGTACGCGGTGAGGAGGTTTTCAAGCGTTTCGTTCGTCGCGTTCGTCTTCTTCGGTGTCGTTTGGGCTTTCCGGGCGCTCGGGGGTGCTTCCGGCGCGGCTTGCGGCAGGGGGGCCTTCAAGTCCGTTCCGCGCGCTTCGGCCGCGGCGAGTACGGTGCCGACGTCGGCCAGCGACTCGAGAAGCGCTTTGATCTCGTTCGACTCGCGGCTTTCGACGAGTTCCCGACGACTGTCGCGGTCGTACGCGGCCTCACCCGCCGAAACGACGACGCCGTGAATCATCAAAAAGCAAACAAGCAGAAGGTGCGGGAAAAAGCGGGGCGAAGACATTGGACGGACGTGGCGGGGGCGCGGGCACGAAATCGAACCGCGCACGGGCATTTTCCTCAGAGCGAGGAGAGAATCCTATATTCTATGAGGTCTTTGCTTAGTTAACGGATTTTCCCTCCCTTCTCCTCATGCAATCTTCGGAATTTCTTTCACACGAACTCCTTGCCGAACTCGTGCAGGGACGCGTCGACGTAGTGGAGTGCGTGACGGAAACGGGGTCGACGAACGGCGACCTGAAGAACGCCGTTCAGAGCGGACGACATGCCGGGCGGTGCGTGCTCCGCACGGCCGAACGGCAGAACGCAGGCCGGGGAACGCGGGGGCGTACCTGGGCGAACGCCAACGAAGCGTTGCTTTTTTCCGTGTCCATGCCGTGGACGTCGTCCGCACGGATCGGCGGTTTGATTTCACTCGCCGCAGGCGAAGGCGTGGCGCGTGCCGCACATGCGCTCCGGATCGCCGCGGCGCTGAAGTGGCCCAACGACGTCTGGGCGGCCGAAGGCAAGGCAGGCGGTATTTTGTGCGAATTCGTCCGTTCGCCCGACGGCGTTCCGCACCTCGTGGTGGGCATCGGGCTCAACCTTCGTGTGAAGGCGGCGGGCCGCACGACGCACGGCTGGCGCATCACGTCGCTCGTTGAAGCGGGAGCCCGCATCGACGGTACGGAAGACCGCACGTCGCTTCTGGCCTCCGTTGTGACGGGCGTCGTCGACCAATTGCGCCGCCTTGTGCGCGAGGGCGGAAAAGTCGTCGTCGACGACTGGCCGCTTTGCGACGCGTTCGGCGACCGGACGGTCGCCTGGGTCGAGACCGACGGCGCACGGGTCGAACTCGGACGCATCCGCGGCATCGACGAGTCGGGCTTTTTGCTGGTCGAGGGGAGATCGGGTCGCACGACGCTCGGCGGCGGTGCGGCTCTTTGCAATCCGTTGGAGTTCGGTTATGACAACGTTGCTCATTGACCTCGGAAACACCGCGCTCAAGTGGTGTACGCTCGACGAACCCCAACCCCGCACGGTCGTGCATCGTGAGCGCACGGATTTCAAGGAGGCACTCTATGCCGAGTGGCTCGCCCTGCGCCCGGAACGCGTGGTCGGATCTGCCGTAGCTGCTCCGAATCTGGCATTTTCGATGACCAAATTCTTCAACGATCACGGTTGGGTTTGGGAGTGGTTGCGCCCGCAGGCGGTGTTTCGCAACGAAACGCTGACGCTCGTCAATGGCTACGATAACCCGCTCAGGCTCGGCGCCGACCGCTGGAATGCGGCGATCGGGGCGGTCAGCGCTTCTCCGGGCCGCACGCTCCTCGTCGTTCACATGGGGACGGCTACGACGGTTGATGCCATCGTGCGCGAGTCCGATGGGTGCTATCGGTTTGAAGGCGGTCGCATTGCGCCCGGACCGACGTTGATGCTCAAAGGCCTCACGGACGGGATACCGACGCTTTCGAGTGAAGTGGGCGTCTGGCAACCTTTCCCCACCGCCACGCGCGATGCGATCGCGACGGGGATCATCGACGCGCAGGTGGGGCTCGTGTTGCGGGCGTTCGACGAGGCGGCCCGCAAAGATCCGAATCCCCTTCTGCTCCTTGCGGGAGGAGCGGCGGGATTTGTAGCGCCGCATCTCAAGGGGGCGATTCCCGAGTTACGCGTTCATCACAATCTGGTACTTCAGGGGCTGGCTGCGCGTGCCGTCGCATCCGGGACAAATACTACGACATGAGCCAAACGACCAACCTTTTCATCGGACTTCTGGCGGTCTCCGCCGCCGCTTCGTGCGCCTGGCTTTACGCGCAGGGCGAAACCGCCGTAACGAGCACCGTGCCGGCCGAGAGTTCGGCCGAAGCTGGGCAGTTCGCGTACCGGCAACCGGTGATCGTCGCGAGCGAGCGGCGCGCCGAGGTGCCGGTCGAGAGTGCGGAAACCGAAAAAACCGTAGCCGAGCCGACGAGCAAACTCGGCGTGAACATTCCCGACCGACCCGTATTCGCCGCCCCGGACGTCCCCGTCGACGAGTCGACGTGTCTTGCGGTCGGTCCGGTGTTGCAAGACGAGCTCCCCGAGGTTCGCCGTGCTCTGGAGAGTGCCGGACTTTTCAACCGCGTCTGGGTCGAGGAAATCGGCGAGAAAGAGCGCTTCCGCGTTTCGGCAGGCCCCTTCAAAACCGCGAAGCAGGCGAACTCGGCCGCGAAGCTTCTGAAGACGGAAGCCATTTCGGCCTCGCGGACCGAGCAGGCCGAGGGGCTCTTTTTCGAACTTCACCTCTTCGAAGACCAGCGTTGCGCCGCCGACTGGGCCAAGGCCGTCGGCGAGAAGCTTCGCCTCTCGAACCTTCGCGTGGAGCGGGTGGTTATCACCCGGTCGCCGGGCCTGCAACTGACATTCCGAAATCTCTCTTCGGAAGAAAATCTTCGGGTCCGGCGCTTCGCGCGCGATATCGGCAAGTCGGGCGTAACCGCCTGCGGTCCCGACTGACGGGCTCGGGCTTGAATCAGGCCTGCTTCAGGGCGGCGTCCAGAAGTGCAGGCAAAACGGCGACGAGCCGGTCTTTGCGGGCCAGTCGCTCGGCGGTGACGTCGGCGGGAACGGTGCGCTTCGGGCTGCCCCAGGGCGAGTCCGGATAGTACGCGTCGTCGCGCCAGCGGGCCGTCAGATGCCAGTGCAGGTGCGGAACCATGTTGCCGAACTGCGCCCAGTTAAGTTTGTCGGCCCGCAGAGTTTCCTTCATTGCGCGCTCGACGCACATCAGAAGTGCCCACAGGACGCGACGATCTTCGTCGGTGAGGTCCGACATGTCGGGGACGTGCCGTTCGCTCACGACGCGCAGGTACGCTGGAAAGCTCTCGGATGACGCGTCGATCACGTAAAAGCCGCCACCGCGCCAGATTTCGTTCGGATGGGGGTTCGAGCACAGTTCGCAACGGTTCATATTGCCTCCTCCGGAATCAGTCGACGAGGTGCACGACGCCGTCGTCGCCCTCAATGATGTCGTAGTCCCACTTTTTGTTGCCTTTCATGTCCTCAAGCCAGGCGGCGACGGGCAGATCGAGCTCCTCGAGCATGGCGTTGACATACCGTTCAGCTTCGAAGGGCGTGGCGAAATTGTCGATTTCGCCGTCCGCCCACTGCACGATGACCTGTGTGACGCAGTCTCGACGCATGTTATCGGCCTCCTTGAGGAATCGACGCGACGACGCGGGCGATGACCTCGGTCAGCTTGGTGACGTAGTCGATCGAAAGAGATTCGTTCGGCGCGTGTGCGTTTTCCCGGGCGCCGAGTACTCCCGTATTGAGGAAGGGCGAGGTCGGGAAGGTTTTCGCAAAGTCTTTGAGGGTGCCGATCGAGGCGCCTTCAAAGAGTGTCATCGTTTCGCGTCCGAACACGATGCGGCTCGCTTCGTCGAGACTTTTGCGTAGCCAGGGGTCGAGCTTCGGAGCGTCGAATCCATCCTCGCAACGCACGTCCGATACGGTGACGCGGGCCCCCGAGGGGACGTCGGTCGTGATCGTGTGGCGGATCGCCTCAAAGGCGCGCTTCGTATCGACACGCGGAGGAATGCGGAAGGAGAGCACCAGAGCGGTCGAGGGACGAATGAGAGCGCTCGCCTCGGAGGGCTTCGGAAGACCCGACGCGGCAAGGAAACTGAGGTTCGGCTCCCACGACGTGCGCAGAATCGCTTCCTTCGGATCCGATGAGCGCGGTTGCGTCCCGCCCGCATAGGTGTACTCGCCGAGAACGGAGTCGCCGAGCAGATCGGCGAGTCGCCCGATGGCCGCGTCGTGATCTTTCGGGTACTCGGGCCAACATTCGGGCACGAGCACACGACCCGTGGCGGGGTCGGAAAGACGATCGAGCAACTGACGCATCACGTCGAAGGAACTCGGCACAAGTCCGCCCGCAACGCCCGAATGTACGGGCGTATCGAGGACATCCACTTTTAGCTCGAAACTCACGACACCGCGAAGCGACTGCGTGAGCCAGACGCGTTCATAGTCCCGAACGCCGAGGTCAAGAATGCCGAGAAACGCGGGTTCGCCCATCGCGGGCGCCGCGTCCTGCAAGTACTCGGCGAGCCCTGCGGAGCCGCTTTCTTCATTGGTTTCAAAGAGACCGACCACACGGGGACGGGCGATGCCTGCTCGATCGAGCGCCGCGACGGCCGTCAGAGCCGCGTAGTAGCTGTAGCCGTCGTCCGAGGAGCCGCGCCCGTAGAGGCGACCGTCGCGAACCACGGGTTCCCAGGGCTCAAGTCCCTCTGCCCAACCTTCCGTTTCGGGCTGCTTGTCGAAGTGTCCGTAAAAGAAAGCAGGGCGTCCCGTATGGTCGCCTTCGGCCGGCAGGTCGACGACGAGTACCGGAGTGAGGCCCGGGCGGTAGTGCATCTCGAAGCGACCCTTCGGGAAGCGCTGCCGCCCCCATCGGGCGGCGTCCTCGACGGCTCGGACGAGCCAGCCGTTCTTTTCCCAATCGGGGTCGAACACGCGGTTTTTGGACGGAAGGCGCACGAAGGCTTTCAGCGCTTCGAGCGTTTCGCCTCTCCAGGAGGCTTCAATGATCTCGGAGATTCGATCCATGACTTACCTCGAGACTCAGCGTTGAATGGCAAAAGCACCGACGCCGAGCATGCTTTTCACGGTTTGCGCCTCCCGGCTCGCACGTTCGTGCGAGAAGTTCCGGCCGACGATCACGCGGTAGAGGCTGCCGTCGCGCACGATGCGCACCACAGTACTGTAGCCCCGAGAGGAGAGAACGGCTTCGGTGTGGGCGCCGAATTTTTCCGCATTGTCGAGCGCCGCAAAAGAACCGACCTGAACCCCCCAGCCCGAGGCGGGCGCGGTCACGGGATAGGCGTTCGATCCCGTGTCGGGCGTACTCGGGGTCGAGGCGCCCGCCGACGAGGTCTGCGTGTACGAGCGCCAGGTACCCGAAGCGATTTCGGCGTTCGTGAGGCGCACCACTTCAACGCGGGCCGTCCCTTTGTTGACGTAGCCGAGTTCGTTTGCGGCGGCGTACGAGAGGTCGATGATGCGGTTGTGCAGGAAGGGCCCGCGGTCGTTGACACGAACGATCACGGATTTGCCGTTGTCGAGATTGGTGACGCGCGCGTAGGACGGGAGCGGCATCGTCGTATGGGCGGCCGTCATGGCGTACATGTCGTACGTTTCGCCGATCGACGTTTTGTTCCCGTGGAACTGCTTCCCATACCAGGAGCCGATGCCCGTTTGCTTCATGGCGATGTCGGTCGTCACGGGCGTGTAGCGTTTGCCCATGACGGTGTAGGGGCGCAGCGATGCCTTGTAGAAGGATTCCACCTTCGGGGTTGCCCCCGCGCTTGAGGTCGAGACGGAAATCGTCGGAGGACCGTCGTTCTGGTAGTACTTGCCGGAGTTGCCCACGGACCCGCAACCCGCGAGCATGAGAGCGGCGGAGAGCGCCGCGAATCGAGTCAGAAAATGCATGGTGCCTTTCCCAGGTAAGGGGTCAATCGCGGGATTCCGCGGAAATCGAAAGCAGAATGCCCGAAGACATTCCCAAGATCAAAAGTGCCGTCCCCCCGTAACTCATGAACGGCAGAGGAACGCCCACGACGGGGAGAATGCCGCTCACCATCCCCATGTTGACGAAGGTGTACGTAAAGAACATCGTACCGATGGCGCCCGCAAGAAGGCGCGAAAAACGCGTCGGCGCGTTGGCGGCGATGTAAAAACTCCGGGCGATGAGAATCGTGTAGAGCCCAAGGAGCAACACGTTGCCCACGAAGCCGAACTCCTCGCCGTACACGGCGAAGAGAAAGTCGCTCGTACGCTCCGGAATGAAGTCGAGGTGGGCTTGTGTGCCCTGCATCCAACCCTTTCCCGAAAAGCCCCCCGAACCGATGGCAATCAGTGCTTGCAACGTGTGGAAGCCCTTTCCGAGCGGGTCGGTTGTCGGATCGATGAGCGTGAGAATGCGCTCGCGCTGGTAGTCGTGCAGGAGCGTCCAGATGACGGGAAGCGAGCCGAGCAACGCGACAACGCCCGCCAGGATGACCTTGTAGTTGAGACCTGCGAAGAAAATCACCGCAAAACCCGCGATCGCAACGAGGATCGAGGTGCCGAGGTCGGGTTGCTTGAGGATGAACGCAATCGGTACGACCGCGATGGTTGCGGCGACGAGATGGTCCCACCAGGCGACGGACTCGCCGCGGCGGTAGTAGTACCAGGCGAGCATCATCGGTAGCGCGAGCTTCATGATTTCGGAAGGCTGAATGCGTACACCGACATTGAGCCAGCGTGTGGCGCCCTTGACGGTGATGCCCGCGACGTGCGTGAGCGCGAGGAGAACGACGCCGAGCACGAAGAGCGGTAGAGCCGCTTTTTGGAACCACTTTTCGGGAATGCTTGCCACGACGAACATCATGACGCCCGCCACGACGATGTTGCGGACCTGGTCTTCGATGCGCCACGGGAAGCTGTACCCGGCCGAAAAGAGCGCGACGAAGCCCACCGTGGTGATCGTGACCACGATGGCCAGGAGCATCAGGTCGACGCGCAGAAAGCGCGACAGGAGCCAACGGCCGCAGAGGGCACTTCGGTGTGAGAGAACGTCAAACATGTCGGGTCTCCGTCATCGGCGCCGGTCGGAGGGCTTCTTGGTTTCGGTGATCAGGACGTGCCCCGAGGGCGGTGGAAGTCCGAGAGAATTTTTCCCTGTCAGCCAGTAGTCGATCACCTCGCGAGCGACCGGAGCCGCCGCTTTCGCACCGAAGCCGCCGTTTTCGACCAGCACCGCAAGTGCGATTTCGGGGTTCTTCACCGGGGCGAACGCGATGAAGAGCGCGTGGTCGTGGTGACGTCGTGCGAGTTTCTTTTCGTCGTACTTGTCTTCCTGAGCGATCGTCACCACCTGAGCGGTGCCGGTTTTTCCGGCCACGCTGTAGGGCGCGCCTTGGAAAACGGAGCGGGCCGTCCCCGTTTTCGTCACGTCGGTCATACCGGCGATGACGACGTCGAGATTGGCGCGCTTGAGCGGGATGGTCTCCACGGGCTCGCGGGCGACGTAAGTTTTTTGTCCCGTCACCGGATCGATCGTGGCGTTCACGAGATGGGGGCGCATGACGACGCCGCCGTTGGCCAGCGTCGCCGTGGCGTGCGCGAGCTGCAGAAGCGTGAAGGCGTTGTACCCCTGACCGACCCCGATCGAGGGAGTATCTCCCACGTACCAGGGTTCCTTGAAGCGTTGCTCCTTCCACTGACGGTTCGGCAGAATGCCCGTTTGTTCGCCCACCAGGTCGATGCCGGTTTTCTGACCGAACCCCCAGGGCTTCATGAATTCGTAAATGCGGTCGACGCCGAGCTGCGTGGCGAGCCAGTAGTAGTAGACGTCGGACGAGACCGCAATCGACTTGCGGATGGAGAGCGGCCCCTTGGGCACTCCCGTCATGTCGCGGAAGCGGTGCTTGCCGATCGAGAAGACGCCGGTGTCGTTGAGGACGTAGTCGATCGTCGTGGCGCCGGATTCGAGCCCGGCGAGGGCCATGAAGGGCTTGTAGGTGGAGCCGATCGGGTAAATCCCGCGCATGGCGCGGTTTAGGAGGGGCTTTTCTTCCGACTGTGTAAGTTCCGACCACGAGTCGGGATCGATCCCGCCAGGGAAGAGATTGGGGTTGTACGTCGGCAGCGACGCGAACGCGAGAATGGCGCCCGTCTTCGGTTCGATGGCGATGACCGCCCCTGTCTTGCCCTTCATGGCCGCTTCGGTGACGCGCTGAAGGTTCAGGTCGACGGTCAGTTCGAGGTTGTGACCCGGAAGCGCCGCCTCCAGATCGAGCGTGCGCACCGCATGGCCGCCCGCCGTGATCTCCAGGCTTTCGTGGCCCGGACGACCGTGCAGGAGCGCCTCGTAACTGCGTTCGAGCCCGACCTTGCCGATGTTGCGTGCGCCTTCGTAGAGGGGGAGCGTCCCCTCTTCGTCGAGGCGCTTCTGGTCCGAGGCCGAAATCGAGCCGATGTAACCGATGAAGTGGCTGCCCGTAGTGCCGTTCGGATAGATGCGGTACTCGCGCTGATTGATTTCGACGCCGGGGAACCGCCAGCGCTGTCCGATGAAGGTCGCTACCTCTTCGTCGGTGAGTTCGGCGCGAATCGGAATCGAATCGTAGCGGTTGAGGTCTTCGCGCAGTCGACGGAAACGGCGACGGTCCGCGGGCGTGATCGGAATCACTTTCGCGAGTTTGTCGATCGTGGCGTTGACGTTTTTGACCTTATCGGGCGTGATTTCGAGCGAATAGGCGAGTACGTTCCCGGCGACGAGCGTTCGGTTGCGGTCGAAAATGAGGCCGCGGGACCCCTGCGTCGTAATGGAAACGGTGCGGTTGCGTTCGGCGCGCTCCACATACGCGTTCTGATTGATGATCTGCAACCAGGCAAAGCGCGCGACGAGCACAGAGAAGGCCGCCAGAATGAGGCCGAAGGCGACGAGCAGGCGACGACGAAAGGGCTTGATGTCCTTGTCTTCGGGTTTGAAGTCGAGGCTCATGGTCGAACCCTCAGAGGTCGTCCGCGGCGCTGCGACGTTGCGGCGTCGACATCAACCACGACCAGAGGGGCCAGAGCAGCGCTCCCGTGAAGCTCTGAAGGAACCACGAGAAGCCCGGCCAGAGTCCGTCGAACCACAGGCGGACCAGCATGACGAGAACCTGCGCGACAAGCAGGATTGGTAGCACGTGCAGAGCCTGCCCGAAGAGGCCGAACCACGGGAGACGTCGGTGCAACGAGTACGCGATGAATGCAAGCGTCACGTAAGCGAGCGGTTGCTGTCCGAGCACGTTCCCGTTGTGTACGTCCATGAGAATGCCGCACACGAACGCCACCGTCATGCCGACGCTGCGGGGCTGATGCACCGTCCAGTAGACGAGGGTGATCGCAAAGAAGTCGGGTAACCAGAACCACTGCGCGGTCGTTCCGAGGATGTTGAGAACGTACGAAAAAAGGAACGTTCCGAAAATCCAAAACGGCGATGCCGGTCGGGCGATGTGTCCGTGTTCGTTCGGCGGTAGGGGAGTGAACGGCGTCATCGGGGAGCTCTGCGGCGAATGGCGGTTTCTTCGGGTTTCTCGAGGGCGGCCGTCGGATTGGGATCGACGAGAATGACGGTCGCAAAGCGCAGATCCGAGAGATCCACCGACGGAAGGGCGCTCACGCGCTTGTAAGTTTCTCCTGGCTGATAGGAGGTATCGTGTACGGTCCCAACCGTGATGTTGGGAGGAAAGAGCCGGTCGAGCCCGGTTGTGACGAGCCTGTCGCCGGGTTGCACGTCGGCGCCGGGCGCGACGAAGAGAACGTCGAGCAGCTCTTCGCCCGTACCGGAAGCGATGTAGCGCTCGCCGGTGCGCTCGTTCATGACGGAAATCTGCTGATTGTGGTCCGTGACGAGCGTGATTTCAGAGAGATGCGCGACGACGCGGGAGACCTGTCCGAGCGCCCCCATGGCACCGATGACGGGCATGCCGATCTGAATCCCGGCATTCTCACCGAGATTGATCTGGATGCGGCGCGTGAAGCTGTCGGCGACGCGACCGAGCACCTCGCCCGTGACGACGCGGTTCCCGGAGCGGGGAACTGCTTCGACGAGGGCGCGCAGGCGCGTGTTTTCGAGCTCAAGTTCCTCAAAACGGGCGGCCTTGAGTTGCAGAAGCTGATTCTCTTCGGAGAGTCGGTCGTTTTCCGCCTTCAGGGTCTTTTTGCTGACGAAGTAGCCCGCCCCCTGACCGAGCATTTGCCCTGGCAGGGCGATCAGCTCGGTGAGCGGAGCGGTGACGCTCACGACGGTGCTCCGGAAGCTGTCGAGCGCCCGAAGCCGACCGTCGACGAGAATCATGACGAGAGCGGCGAGAACAAAAAGGATGAATCGGACCCGGGCGGGCACGCCCTGACGAAAGAGAGGAGGGGGACCGTATTCCATCATGACGGGGACGTCAGCCCGCGGCGAACGCCGTGTAAAGCTTGTCCATGTTTTCGAGCGCGATGCCGCAACCCTTCACGACGCAGTTGAGCGGTTCTTCGGCGACGTGAACGGGTAGGCCCGTCTCTTCCTTCAGAAGCTGATCGAGGTCGCGCAGGAGCGCGCCGCCCCCCGTGAGCATGAGACCGTGCTCGGCGATGTCCGCGCCGAGTTCGGGCGGGGTCTTTTCGAGCGCGTTCTTGACGGCGACGACGATCTGATTGAGCGGTTCGGAGAGCGCCTCGAGGATCTCGTTCGAGTGCACGGTGAAGGTGCGGGGAACGCCCTCGGAAATGTTGCGGCCCTTTACTTCGATTTCCATGACTTCAGAGCCAGGGAAGGCCGAACCGATTTGCTTTTTGATGAGTTCGGCCGTCGGTTCGCCGATCAGCATGCCGAAGTTGCGGCGGATGTAGTTGATGATCGCTTGGTCGAACTTGTCGCCGCCCACGCGAATCGAGCCGGAATAGACCATGCCGCCGAGCGAAATCAGACCGACTTCGGTCGTGCCGCCTCCGATGTCGATGACGAGCGAGCCGGCGGCTTCGCTCACGGGCAACCCGGCGCCGATCGCCGCGGCCATCGGTTCCTCGATGAGGAATACTTCGGAGGCACCGGCTGCGAGTGCGCTTTCCTTGATCGCGCGGCGTTCGACCTGCGTCGAGCCGCAAGGCACGCAGATGATGATGCGGGGGCTCGGAGCGAAGAGTCGGGAGGGATGAGCCATGCGGATGAACTGCTTGAGCATCTGCTCGGTCACGGTGAAGTCGGCGATGACGCCGTCCTTCATCGGACGGATGGCCTGAATATTACCCGGAACGCGCCCGAGCATCTGTTTGGCCTGCTTGCCTACGGCGTGAATGGTGGTTTTCCCGTTGGACCCCCCCTCCTGTCGAATGGCGACCACGCTCGGCTCGTTGAGGACGATGCCCTTGCCTCGCATGTAGATGAGCGTGTTGGCGGTGCCGAGGTCGATGGCCAGGTCGTTCGAGAAGTAATTGCGGAAAAAGCCAAACATGGTTGTCCTGGTAGGGTGGAAAGAGCGTCGGCGCAATGTCTGCGGAGGGGGTGCGGAGCCGCGTATTCATCGGTGTTTCAGGCCGAGAGAGGCGCCGCAGGAATAACCTATCAATGATAAACTAGTTGAACGTCCGTCGTAGCTTCTCGCTCCCCCTTCCGGCCCGAATTCGTTGTGTTTGAGTGTTACTGGGGTGCCTTCGGCACCGGGGAGACGGATTTCCGCAACCATCATTTTTTTGCGACGTAACGAACATGTCTCTCAGCGAGGACGATATCCGCCGCATCGCCGACCTCGGTCGCATCGACATCACCGACGAGCAGGTCTTGGCCATGCAGGGCGAACTCAACGACATCTTCCGGATGATTGAAAAAATCCGCTCGGTCGACACCGAAGGCATCGACCCGATGCCCAATCCGCACGACGGCGTGCAACGCCTGCGCGCCGACGCGGTGACCGAACCCGAAGATCGCCTTGAAAATATGAAAAACGCTCCGGAACAGGCCGAAGGATGCTTCCTGGTTCCGCAAGTGATTGAGTGAGACATCGATGAAAGACGTAACGTTCAGCTCCGTGGCGGAGCTCTCCGGCATGCTCCGCGACCGTGAAGTGTCGGCCGTCGAACTTGCCCGCCACTACCTCGATCGCATCGAAGCGCATCGGGATCTCAACGCGTTTCTCGACGTTCGCCCCGAGGCGACGCTTGCTCAGGCCGAAGAGGCCGACCGTCGCATTGCGGCAGGTGAAGCCGGTCCCCTCACGGGTATTCCGATCGCGCACAAGGACATTTTCGTGACGCGCGAATGGGCCTCCACTGCCGCGAGCCGCATGCTCGAAGGCTACATGAGCCCCTTCGATGCAACCGTGGTGTCGAAACTCAAGCAGGCGGGCATGGTGTGTCTCGGCAAGCTCAACTGCGACGAATTCGCCATGGGCTCGGGCAATGAAAATTCCGCTTTTGGCAAGGTGTACAACCCCTGGGACAAGAATGCGGTTCCGGGCGGCTCTTCGGGCGGCTCCTCGGCCGCCGTGGCCGCGGGCCTTGCTCCGATCGTCACCGGCACCGACACGGGCGGTTCCATTCGCGAGCCTGCAGCGTTCACGGGTGTGACGGGGATCAAGCCGACGTACGGTCGTCCGTCGCGACTCGGGATGATCGCGTTCGCGTCGTCTCTCGACACGGCGGGTCTTCTGGCGCACTCCGCCGCCGACTGCGCTCAGGTGCTCGGCTCCATGGTCGGGTTCGACCCGCGTGATTCAACGAGCGTCGACATGCCCGAAGAGGACTTCACGCGTCATCTCGGCATGAGCGTGAAAGGTCTTCGCATCGGTGTTCCCCGCACCTGGATGCGCGAAGGTCTTGACCCGGAAGTGGCCGCCTCGATCGAGTCGGTTCTTGATTTCTATCGCTCGGAAGGCGCGGAAATCGTTGAAATCGATCTCCGTCAGGCCGAGCTCGGCGTGCCCGTCTACTACGTCGTCGCTTGCGCCGAAGCGAGCTCGAACCTCTCGCGCTTCGACGGCGTGCGTTACGGCCATCGGGCGAAGGATTACACCGATATCATCGACATGATCAAGCGCTCGCGCAACGAAGGGTTCGGCCCCGAACCGAAGCGCCGCATCATGATCGGCACGTACGTGCTCTCGCACGGCTACTACGACGCCTACTACCTGAAGGCTCAAAAGGTCCGTCGACTCATCGCACGCGAATTCCACGAAACGTTCAAGCAGGTCGATGTGATCGCCTGTCCGGTCACGACGGGTACGGCCTACGACTTCGGTGCCAACGCCGATCCGGTCTCGGCCTATTTGAGTGACCTCTACACCGTGCCGGCGTCGCTTGCCGGTCTGCCCGGCCTCTCGATGCCGTGCGGAATCCATTCGAACGGCCGTCCGATCGGCATTCAGCTCATCGGCGAAAACTTCACCGAAGCCCGCCTGCTCGGCACGGCCGACTGCTGGCAGCGTGCGACCGACTGGCACCTGCGTCGTCCGTCGGGTTACTGAGTCTCAAGAGGTAAAAGAACATGCAGTGGGAAGTAGTGATCGGTCTTGAGACGCACGTGCAACTCTCGACTAACTCCAAAATCTTCTCCGGAGCGGCCCGCCGCTTCGGTCAGCCTGCGAACACGGATGCGTGCTTCGTCGATATGGCGCTCCCCGGGAGCCTCCCGGTGCTCAACGTCGGTGCCGTCGAACGCGCCATTCGCTTCGGTCTGGCGATCGAAGCGACCGTGGCCCGTCATTCCGTTTTCGATCGCAAGAATTATTTCTACCCTGACCTTCCGAAGGGCTACCAGATCAGTCAGTTCGAGCTTCCGGTCGTCGTGGGCGGCCGCCTTACGTTTCCGGTCCAGCCGAAGAAGGGCGATCCCTACGTGAAGACGATCAACCTGACGCGCGCTCACCTCGAAGAGGACGCGGGCAAGTCCATTCACGGCCTGGTGCACGGCTGCTCGGGGATCGACCTTAATCGCGCGGGCACGCCGTTGCTGGAGATCGTGACCGAGCCCGAATTGCGTTCCTCGGCCGAAGCCGTGGGTTACGCCAAGGCACTTCACGCGCTCGTCGTCTGGCTCGGCATTTCGGACGGCAATCTTCAGGAAGGGAACTTCCGATGCGACGCGAACGTCTCTGTTCGCCCCGTGGGCGAAACCACCTTCGGCACGCGTTGCGAAATCAAGAACCTCAATTCGTTCCGCTTCCTTCAGGAAGCGATCGACTACGAAGTGCGTCGTCAGATCGAAGTGCTCGAGGACGGCGGCAAGATCGTTCAGGCCACGCGTCTCTATGACCCCGATAAGGGCGAAACCCGCGTCATGCGCACGAAGGAAGACTCGATGGACTATCGGTATTTCCCCGATCCCGATCTTCTGCCGCTTGAAATCGGCGAAGACTGGATCGAACGGGTTCGTGCCGACATGCCCGAACTGCCGCAGGAACTCCAGAAGCGCCTGACGACGGAATTCGGTCTTCCTGAGTACGATGCAGGCATTCTGACGGCAAGCCGCGACGTGGCGGACTACTACCTGCGCGTCGCCGAGCTTGTTTCCGACCGCAAGATGGCTGCCAACTGGGTGATGGGCGAACTCTCTGCCGCACTCAACCAGACGGAAGGCGCCGCGTTTGCCGATGCGCCCGTCAAGCCCGAAATGCTCGCGGGTATTCTCGGTCGTATCCTCGACGGCACGATCAACCAGAAGGGCGCTCGTCAGGTGTTCGAAGCCATGTGGGCGGGCGAAGGCGACAACGTCGATCAGCTGATCGAAGCCAAGGGTCTGAAGCAGATTTCGGACGCAGGTGCGCTCGAAGCGATCATCGACGAAGTTCTGGCCAACAACACGAAGTCCGTGGAAGAATTCCGCTCGGGCAAGCAAAAGGCTTTCAACGCGCTCGTCGGTCAGTGCATGAAGGCGACGAAGGGCAAAGCCAATCCCGCACAGGTGAATGAGCTCCTGCGCAAGAAGCTCGCCTGATCGGGTGCGGTCGAACGGTTGCTGGAAGAAAAGCCCCGCTTCGACCCTCCCTCGGGAGGGTTCGAGACGGGGCTTTTTGCGTGGGCGAAAAAAGGTCGGCTGTCAGGCGCCGTAACGGGCGCGGTACGCGGCGACGGCGTCGCGGTAGGCGGAGGCCGCCACGGCTTTTTCCGTCGTGCCGTCCATGAAGGCCAGCAGGTCCTTCAGGTTGATGATGGAGACGACGTTGATGCCGAACGTCGTTTCGACGTCCTGAACGGCCGAAGTCGGGGTCGTTTCAACGGCATTGCCGCCCTTTTCCATGCGGTCGAGAGCGATCAGAACGCCCGAGGGATGGGCGCCGGCGGCTTCGATGATGCGGACGGATTCGCGCACCGAGGTACCCGCCGAAATCACGTCATCGACGATCACGATGCGGCCTTCGAGGGTCGAACCGACGATCGTGCCGCCTTCGCCGTGGTCCTTGGCTTCCTTGCGGTTGAAAGCCCAGGGCACGTCGCAACCGAGGCGTGAGAGGTTCATGGCAACGCTTGCCGCCAGCGGAATGCCCTTGTACGCGGGCCCGAAAATCATGTCGAACTCGATCTTGCCGGCATCGCGGGCGGCCAGTAGCGTCTGGGCGTAGAAGGCGCCGAGACGATCAAGGAGCGAGCCCGTGTTGAAAAGACCCGCATTGAAGAAATAAGGGGAAAGGCGGCCGGCCTTCGTCTTGAACTCGCCGAAGCGGAGCACGTTGGCCTCGAGCGCGAACTCAATGAACTGTTGCTGAATAGTCTGCATGATGGATGGGATAAACGGGTGCGACGCCGAGCTGATCGGCTGTGCGTCCTGAGATAATGACCCGACGAACGAGCGCCCCGAGCGCCAGTCCGACATAATTTACAGATTATACCCCGCAGGTTTTCGCCGTCCCGATGGCCGGCGACCAGGTGTCCGAGGCGGGGGAATCACGGAGTCGACATGTACCGCATCGTTACCTTCAATGCCAACGGCATACGTTCTGCCGCCGACAAGGGCTTTTTCCGATGGTTCGCCGAACAGAATGCAGACTGCCTCTGCGTACAGGAATTGAAGGCGCACGAAGCGGACATTCCGCCCGCCGTTCGCGAACTGCCGGGCTACCACGGGTACTTCCACTGCGCCGAAAAGAGGGGCTACTCCGGGTGCGGTCTCTGGACGAAGGAAAAGCCGCTCGCCGTGCGAACGGGTTTCGGCGTTGAAGAGTTCGACCGTGAAGGTCGGTACGTCGAGGCCGACTTCGGGCGTCGGATCGTCATTTCCTGTTACTTCCCTTCGGGCAGCAGCTCCGAAGAGCGTCAGGCCGCCAAATTCCGCTTTCTCGATGTCTTTTTTCCACACTTGGAGTCGCTCCGCGCGAGCGGTAAGGAGATCGTCCTTTGCGGCGACGTGAACATTGCCCACAAGGAGATCGACCTCAAAAACTGGAAGGGCAACCTCAAAAACTCGGGCTTTCTACCCGAAGAGCGGCAGTGGCTGACGCAACTCTTTGCGGAGGACTGCTGGGTCGATGTTTTCCGCAGGCTCGATCCCCGTCCCGAGCGTTACACGTGGTGGAGTCAGCGCGGGCAGGCGCGGGCCAAAAATGTCGGTTGGCGCATCGACTACCAAATCGCCACGCCGGGCCTGGCTGCCCGTGCGAAGGCAACCGACATCTACGCGGCCGAAAAATTCTCGGATCACGCCCCGCTTACCGTCGACTACGATCTCGGAGATTTTCACCATGGCGCGTAAATCCCGTCGTTCGGCCCCGACGCTGGCCGATGTTCTGTTCTCCCAAGGTTTCGGTACGCGTTACGACTGTGCGCAGATCGTGGCGGCGGGCGCCGTGCAAATCGACGGTGTCGTTCGGGACGATCCCGACGAAGAGATGAATCCCGAAGGGCTCGTCTTCACGTATCGCGGCGTCAAGTGGCCCGTGTGCGAGCACGTGCTCGTAGCGCTCAACAAACCGGCCGGCTACGAGTGCTCAACAAAACCGTCGGCTCATCCTTCGGTGATGAGTCTTTTGCCCGGGCAGTTTCGCCGCCGTAACGTGCAGCCGATCGGACGGCTCGATGCGGATACGACTGGGCTCCTGCTTCTCACGGACGACGGCGCGCTGAATCACCGTCTCATCCACCCGAAAAAGCACGTCGAGAAAGTCTACGAAGTCACGCTCAAGCATCCCGCCGCAGACGATATCTGTGCGCGACTCACGCAAGGCGTGGTGCTTGACGACGATCCGCAGCCCGTGGCCGCCAAGACCGCCGAACTGGTGACGCCGACGCACTTGCGCATGACGCTTCTCGAAGGCAAATACCACCAGGTCAAACGCATGGTTGCCGCATGCGGCAATCGCGTTGAATCGTTGCACCGCAGTCGCGTCGGGGCATTCGTGTTGCCCGATTCGCTCGCACCGGGCGAGTGGATGTGGATCGATCGGGAGAGCGTGTTAGGAAGTCGATGAGGATGGTCGCATGCAGGAGAGAATTGTCCGCGGATGGGACGTGGTGCGGGTCTATGCGGAGCCGGCCAGCCTTCGAATGTTCTTTTTCGGATTCAGCTCGGGGCTTCCCCTGTTGCTCGTCCTCGGGACGCTCTCCTTTTGGTTGCGTGAGGCCGAGGTTGACCTCAAGACCATCGGCTTTTTGTCCTGGGTCGGCTTGGTGTACGGCTTTAAATGGGTCTGGGCACCTGCGATCGACCGCGTGCGTCTCCCTTTTCTGACCGCACGTCTCGGGCGGCGTCGAGCCTGGCTCGTCGTTGCACAGACGGGGATTGTCGGCGCGTTGATTGGGCTTTCTCAAACCGATCCCGCCGCGTCGCTCGCCTGGACCGCGGTGTGGGCGTTGCTGACGGCTTTTGCGTCCGCCACGCAGGACATCGCGCTTGACGCGTACCGCATCGAGTCCGCGCAAAGCAACCGTCAGGCGGCGCTTGCCGCCATGTATCAGACGGGGTATCGCATCGCCATGATTTGGTCGGGCGCTGGGGCGCTTGCGGTGGCGGCGTGGGCGCAGAGCGCCGAAGGTTACGAGCCGGGCGCCTGGAGTGTGAGCTACCTCGTTATGGCGGTCTCAGCCAGCGTGGGGCTCGTGACGAGCCTTCTTGCGCCCGAGCCCGAGACGACTCCGGGGCCGCGCGTACAACCGTCGGCGGCCGCATTGTTCGAGCCTTTTGCGGACTTTTTCCGTCGTTTCGGGCGTTGGGCTACGGTGGTGCTCCTGCTGATCGCCACGTATCGGATTTCCGACGTGGTGATGGGCATCATGGCGAACCCCTTCTATCAGGATCTCGGTTTCACCAAGCAGGAAGTGGCGGCCGTCTCCAAGGTGTTCGGGGTTGTGATGACACTGGCGGGGGCGTTTGCAGGCGGCGCGGTGACAATGAAGCTCGGCGTCAATCGGGCGCTCTTCATCGGGGCACTCCTTTCGTGCCTGACGAATCTGCTTTTTGCCGCACTCGCCGTCATCGGGCCGAATCTCGCATTTCTCGCCGTCGTCGTTTCGGCCGACAATCTCGCGGCGGGCTTGGCGAGCGCCGCGTTCGTGGCGTACCTCTCGGGCCTGACATCGAGCGCCTACTCGGCGACGCAGTACGCGCTCTTCAGCTCGCTGATGTTGCTTTTTCCCAAATTTTTGGCGGGCTTTTCGGGCGTGGCGGTGGAAATCGTGGGGTACTCGGGCTTTTTCGTGGCGACGTCCGTGATCGGCGTGCCCGTGGCGCTTCTGGTGTTGCTTGCGGGGCGGGCCGTCCGTGAAGAGCGACGCCCCGATGGCGGGATCCCGTCGAGAGAAGAGAGTGTTTCGTAAGCGCCTCATAAGCGCCGCACGTGTCCCACAGCATGAAAAAAAGCGGCATCTCGCCTGTTGCGGGACGCCGCTTCGAGAAGCCGAACGTTCTCAGTCCTTGCGGTGACGGGCGGCACGGTCGTTGCCCCGGCCTTTGCGCCCCTTCGCGCCGTTCTTTTTTTCCGCGCGGCGCCAGCCGCGGGTGATTTCGGCCACGCGGGCGACGCTTTCCGCCAGATCGCCGAGCGCGTCGTCGTAATTTTCGAAGGGACTCTCTTCGTTGAGTTGCTCCTGCATGGGCAGGAGATCACCCGCAAGCTCTTCGGGCATATGGCGCAGAATGCCGATCAGTGCGGAGGCGAGCGCTTCGTTGTCTTCTTCGCGCAGGCCCGGCCAACGGTCCATGACCTCCCAGAAGCCGGCCGCGAAGGGGGCGAGTGCGGCGATGGTATCCGTCTCGAGCTCGTCGTCCTCGTCGGGCTCGTAGACGATCGGGTCGATCGGGCGGCCCGCCTTGAGGTCGCGTTCGATCGAGTTGAAGCGTCGGAAGACGAGGTCCTCCAGGTCCTGCTGAGCCCGTCGATCTGCAAGCACGGCTTCGGGACGGCTGCGCACGTCGAAGACGCGCAACATCCATTCCCCGACGGGCGGGCGCTTCGGCAGGCAGACGAGAGCCGTGAGGTACCCGTCGAGATGATCGGCTTCCATCGGCTCGTAGGGTTCGGGGATGCCGGCCAAAAGTTCGCCGAGGAGGATGAATTCCTCGTCGGAGAGCGGGCGGTCGAAGGGGATTGTCATTGTGCTGTCTCCTGATTCAGAGCGGAGAGATACTGCGCCTGATGGTCCTCGACGGCCCTTCGGACGCTTTCGGACGTGCGACGCCGGATCAGACGTCCGGCAAACGTTTCCGCATCTTCGATGTCGATGCGCAGGATTCTAGCCTTAACGGCCGGGATGCTGGAGGCATCCATCGAGAGCGTTCGGCACCCTAGGCCGAGGAAAAATTCCGTGAGGTCGGGCCGTCCAGCCATTTCACCGCAAACGGAGATTTCTTTGCCGGCGCCGCAGACGCGTCGAACGGCTTCCGCGATGAAGCGCAACACCGCGGGGTGGTACTCGTCGTAATACTCGGATACGGCCGCGTTCGCGCGGTCGGTGGCGAGGGTGTACTGAACGAGGTCGTTCGTGCCGACCGAGAAGAAGTCGAGCACGGGGATGAGGTCGCGAATCATCGCGACCGCGGCAGGCACCTCTACCATGCCGCCTACTTCGATGCCGGCGCCGTAACGCTCGCCCGCTTCGTCGAGTTCCCTCTTGGCTTCGTCGATCAGGTCCCGAGCTCGTTTGACATCGGTGGGCGACGTGACCATCGGAAGCAGAATCCGGACGGGACCGGCGGACGAGGCGCGCAGAATCGCCCGCAGTTGCGTCCGAAGGAGCTGCGGGTAGGCGAAGGTGAAGCGCAGTCCTCTCAAACCGAGCGACGGATTGAATTCGTCGCGCTCGGCGTCGCCCAAAAGTGCCATCGCTTCGGGCGAGAGGGCCTTATCCGCGCCGAGATCGGCCGTACGAATGGTGACGGGCTTGCCTTTCATCGAGCGGATCACCCGCAGATAGGCTTCGTGCTGCTCGGCTTCGCTCGGCAAATCTGAGCGGTTGAGAAAGAGAAACTCGGTTCGGAAGAGTCCGATTCCTTCGGCGCCCGCCTTGTGGGCGTCGGGCAGGTCGTCGGGCAGGGCGATGTTCGCCAGGAGCGTGACTCCCGTACCGTCCTTCGTGGCGGCGGAAACGCTCTTCAGCTTGATAAGGTTGCGCTTTTGGCGCTTGAGTTCCCGCATGCGCAGGCGCGCCGCCTTGGCTTGTTCGGCGGTCGGTGCGAGCTCAAGTCGGTTCTCGTCGGCATTGACGAGAACGCGCTGGCCGTTGTGCAACTGCTCGCGCGCACCAGTGACGCCGACAAGGGTCGGGATCTCGAAGCTGTGAGCGAGAATGGCCGCGTGACTGGTGATGCTACCTTCTTCGAGGACGATCCCTACGATGTCGAGGTCGTCGCGCTCGCGCAGCTGAAGCATGTCCGTGGGGTCGAGCTGGTCGACGACGAGAATGACCTTGTCGGCCACCGTTTCGACGTCTTCGAGGCTCGCATCCGAGCGACGACCGGCGAGAAGGCGTTGCACGCGCTGTACGACGTGTGCGATGTCCTTGACGCGCTCCCGAAGGTAGGCGTCGTCGATCTGATCAAATTCGCGACGCGTTTGCTCGAGGCGCAGCGACAGCGCCCATTCGGCGTTCACGAGCTTGGTGCGGATGATCTCCAGGGTGTCGTTGAGCAACGTCGGATCCTTGAGGATCATGCGATGTACGTCGACAAAGGTCGACGCTTCGGCGGGCATTTCTTCGTCTTCAAGACGATCGGCGAGTGCCGTGAGTTGCTTGTCAACCGCAGAAATCGCCATGCGCAGGCGCTGACACTCGCCGCGAACCGACGTTTTGTCGATGAAAAACTGAGGTACTTCCAGGTCGGCGGACGAAAAAAGAAGCACCGTACCGCAGGACATGCCCGGGTAGGCCGACAGGCCGGCCAGGGCTGCGGGCGGCGAAGAGGATTCGGCGGCGGGCTGCGGCGACTCGTCGACGGCGCCCTCCGGGACGACGGTAAGAGGTTCGCTCATCTCTCGGCTTCCTTAGCGAGGGGGATCAATCGGGTTCGCCAAAGCGGGTTTCGAAGAGTTCGACGATATGGCGCAGGGCGTTGGCTTCGTCGGGTCCGTCGACGCAGACGACAAGTTCGGTGCCCTTGGGCAGAGCCATCGTCATGAGGCCGAGAATCGACTTGGCATCGACCGTTCGGACCTTGTCCTTCAGCAGAATGCTGCTTTCGTAGAGGTTGGCGGTTTTCGCGAGAAGGGCGGAAGGTCGCGCGTGCAAACCGAGACGGTTTTTGACGGTGAGGGATTGAGTGAGCATCGACGAAACTCCGGAAACCGGATGGAAAAGACGAAGCGTCAGCCGTTGAGGGCGGAGTGCCCGATGGCGGTGGAAATCGCACTGTGGGCTCCGCCTTCCGCGAGCTGCATCACACGGCTCAACGGCGCCTCGGGGGCGGCCGAAAGAGCCGTGATGACGGCAGGAAGGTTCACGCCCGAGAGGATTCGAACTTTGTTGTTGTCAAGGAATCGGTGCGCGATGTTGGAGGGCGTTGCACCGAGCAGGTCCGTAAAGACGAGCACGCCGTCCTGATTCAACAAGGGTTCGATCAGCGTGCGGGCGCGTTCGTAGCCTTGTTCGGCGTCGATGTTGCTCGGAACATCGAAGCAGACGATGTCGTCGGCCGAGGCATCCGACGTGGCGCTGAAAATGTGCTGGGCGCAGATTTTCAGCGCGGAGGCGAGAGGCTCGTGCGCGATGATGCATATGCCAAGGGACACTCGAATCTCCGTCACGATAGAATTCACAAAGAGCCACAAGTTTATCATCGGAGCCGAGGAGGGTCCGCAAATGTCATTGGTGATGTTTACGAGTCGGGCCGCCGGTCCGTTCATCATGTTTCGGGAAACGGCCGAACAGATTTTCAAAATCATCGGTCGCCCCCTGACGGAGCAGGGCGCGTTCGCGAGCGACGAACTTCCCGAGATCCTGCGCAAGCTTGAGGATGCCAAGGTGCGCGACAAGGCTCTGGCGGCCGAAGCCGAGCGTCGTCGCGAAGATGAACTGCGGCGCTCGACCTACGCCGAAGAACTTGATGGGAAGGAAGAGCGCGAACGCGAAGAGATGCGCCGCGAGTGCATTCACCTCTATCAGCGCGTGGTTCCGCTCGAAGAAATGATCAAGCGGGCGATCCGCCACGACGAAGCTGTCGTCTGGGGAAAGCCCTGAGCGGCTCTTGTGCCGTTTGTTGCTTTCGTTTCGCACAAGACAGCCCGTCTCCGAACATCGGGACGGGCTTTGTTTTGCTCGGAAACACAATCGGGCGGTGCTCAGCCTCGCCAGAAACCCTTCGTAAAGAGGATGAAGACCGTGAAGAGTTCGAGTCGACCGATGAGCATCAGAAACGTGCAGATCCAGAACTGCAACGTCGTCAATCCCGCGTAGTTGCCCGCGGGGCCGAGCGCGCCCATGGCCTGACCGAGGTTGCTGATGCAGGCGATGGTGGCGGAGAACGATTCCAGCATGGGCATGCCCGAAAAGACGAGGAGCAGAACACCCGTGCAGACGGAAATCACCCAAAGGAGCAGATACGCGAGCACCGCCGAGGCCACCTGGTCGTTGAGGCGGGTTTCGCCGATGGTGAGAGGAAAAGACGCCTTCGGGTGGAGAAGTAGCAGAAATTCGCGCTTCGTCTGCTTGATGAGAATCAGGAGACGGATCATCTTGATGCCGCCCCCGGTCGAGCCCGCGCACGTGGCGAAAATCGAGCTGAGGAGCATGACGAGCGGAATGACGGTCGGCCAGAGCGCGTAGTTGTCGCTTGCAAAACCGGTGGTTGACGCCATGGAGACGACCGCAAACGCAGCTTTGACGAACGCGGTGAAGTTGTCCTCGTAGTACCCGACCTCAAGGAGCAACAGCGTGGCAAAGAGCGTCAGGACGGAGACGACGCCGATCCAACCGAGAACTTCGGGATCCCGCCAGTAAAGGCGCAGATCGCGTTTGTGCCAGGCAGCGAAGTGCAGAGAGAAGTTGCATCCGCACACGATCATGAAGACGACGGTGACGAGGTCCACCGCGTTGCTCTCGAAGTATGCGAAGCTCGAATCATGCGCGCCGATGCCCGAAAGACTCACGGTGGTCATCATGTGCAGGACCGCATCGTCCCAAGACATGCCTGCGAAGTGGAAGGCGACGGTCAGGGCGACGGAAATCCCGAAATAGATGATGTAGAGCGCCTGCGCCGTATCGGCGATGCGGGGTGTCAGTTTGCTTTCCTTCAAGGGACCGCTGGTTTCCGCCTTCAGGATTTGCGCGCCGCCGACGCCGAGCAACGGGAGAATGGCTACGGACAGCACGATGAGCCCCATACCGCCCAACCACGAGAGAAAGCAACGCAAACCGTTGATGGAAAGCGGCAGGTCGTCAAGCCCCGTCATCATCGTCGCCCCCGTCGTCGTGAGACACGACATCATCTCGAAGTACGCCGCGGAGAAGGTGTACTGCGGGAGCTCCAAGAGAAGCGGGATGGTGGCAAAAAGCGGTACGACCGTCCAGGTGAGCGTCACGAGCAGGAATCCGTGTCGGGCGCTCAGCTCCTGGCGGTAACCGCGGGTGGCGAGGGTGAGCAAAGCCCCGGTTCCAGTCGTGACGGCAAGGGCCGTCAGAAACGCGGCATCCGCACCGTCGGCCTGAGCGACGCTCACCAGATACGGGATGAGCATCGTCAGGCCGTAGCCGACGAGAACGGGTCCGAGCGCGTGGAGCACTGGAAGGAGTAGGTACCGGAAGGCGTTTGGCATGGGGGACCTTTAGAAGAAGCCCACGTCGACGGCGAAGAGACGTTCGATTTTCGGAATGAGTCGCTTCGAGGCGACGAACACGACGACGTGGTCTTCGGCTTCGATGACCACGTCGGGTTTGCCCATCAGCACGACGGCGTCTTCGCCCTCTCCCCGAATCACGGCGCCGATGTTCGCGCCTTCGGGCAGGGCGAGATCGCGGATGGGGCGCCCCACCACGCGGGAGCTGCGGCGGTTGCCGTGCGCGACGATTTCCAGCGCCTCGGCCACGCCGTGTCGCAGGCTGTAGGCGGCGGTCACGTCACCACGGCGAACGTGTTTGATGAGTTCCCCGAGGGCGGCCTGCGAGGGTGAGAGGGTGATGTCGATTTGCGAGCCCTGCATGAGGTCGCCGTACACCTTGCGGTTGACGAGTGCGATGGTGCGTTGGGCGCCGAGCTTTTTGGCGAGCATCGCGCTCAACACGTTATCGCCGTCGTCTTCGGAGAGCGCGATGAAGAGGTCGCACGTTTCGACGCCGGCGTCGGAGAGCACTTCTTCGTCGGTGTAGTCGCCCTCGATAACGATGACCGAGGAGCGCAGTTGTCCGGCGAGCAGTTCCACCTTCGAGCGGTCTTTCTCGAGGATGCGGATGCTGAGCTCCGTGCGACGATCGGCGTCTTCGCTTGAGGTCAGACGCCGGGCAAGGGCCAGGCACATCGAGGCGTTGCCTGCAAGGAGAATGTTGCGTACCGGCGGCTCGTGGCGGCGGATTTCCGAAAGCACGAGTCGGGCGTTGCGCGCGTCGCACAGACAGATAACTTCGTCGCCCGCCTCGATGACAGTGTTTTTGTCGACGTCGAGACGGCGGTTGCGACGGAATATCGAGATGATGCGGGCTTCCACGTGCGGCAGGTGCGTCTCGAGGTCCGCGACCCGTCGGCCGACGAGCGGACTTCCGGCTTTGGCGCGTACGGCGATGAGGGCGGCGAGGCCTTCTCCGAATTCCAATACCTGGTTGGCTTCCGGAAAGTCGATCAGCTTCACGAGATAACTTGTCACGGCCTGCTCGGGCCAAATCACGGCCGTAGCTTCGAAACCCTCTTCGCCGAGAATGCGGGGGAAGTTGCGCAGTTCGCTGTTTCGGACACGTGCAATGCGAGTCGGAATATTGAAAAGACGGGCCGCGAGCAGGCTGACGACAAGATTAGTTTCGTCGTTCGACGTCACGGCGATCAGCATGTCCGTGTCGTCGGCCCCCGCGTCCCGGAGGACCTGAGGACTCGAGGCCTCGCCGACGATGCCTCGCAGGTCGAACCGGGATTGCAGATATGCGATGTGTTCGGGATTGCGGTCGACGATGGTGATGTCGTTGGCTTCGGATACGAGGCTTTCGGCAACGGAAATGCCGATCCGGCCCGCTCCGACGATGAGAATTTTCATAAGTCAGACGAAGGGCGATCAGGGACGCTTCGGTTTGAAGGGCGCGCGGATGGCGGGCAGCGGCGAGGGAAGACGTCCGGGGATGCGGAAATCGTCGAGTTCGACGCCGGCCGCCTTCATCTTGCGGTAGAGGTGCGTGCGCTCGATGCCCGAATGGCGTGCAAGACGTGCCATCGAGAGATTCTGATACTGAAGCGTCGTTTCGAAGTACGCGCGTTCGACGGCGTGGATCACGTCCCGGAAAGGAAGATTGAAGTCGAGCTTCAGGTTGTATTCGGGCAACTGAAAGACGGGCAGAATCGCACCCGAGGGCGGGAGTCCGTCGTCGTCGCCGTCGCGGTTCGCGCGGGTGAGCGACTTTTGATATTCAAGCCGCTGCCACTGCTCCAACACGCGATCGACCGTGTTGAGCAGATTCTTCAGGGAAATGGGTTTTTCAAGGAAGTCCATCGCCCCGTAGCGCACGGCCTGCATGGCCGAATCGATCGTACCGTGGCCGGACATCATGATCACGGGACACGTGAGCAGATTGTGCGCGCGCCATTCGCGCAACAGCGTGATGCCGTCCGTATCGGGCATCCAGATGTCGAGCAAGATGAGGGAGTACTTGCGCTCGCGAATACACCGGCGCGCTTCCTCGGCGTTGGCGGCTGTGGTGATGGTGTACCCGGAGTCCATCAGAATCTCCGCAAGCACGTTGCGGATGCCGACCTCATCGTCTACAACAAGAATATCTGCCATTTAATCGGTTCTCTGCGTGTCAGAAACGGGGGATGTCCGGGTTGCGGATGAAAAAATCGGGAATCGAATGTCGACCTGGGCACCGAGAATGAGGTAGCCCGTGCGGTCCGTTCGGTTGGAGAGCTCGATCGACGCGTGATGCTCGTCGAGAATTTTCTTCACCATCGGAAGGCCCAACCCCGTGCCCGTCTCCTTGGTGGTCACGTAGGGCTCGAATGCTTTGGCGAGGATTTTCGAGCTGAACCCCGTGCCATTATCGCGGAATATCAGGTGGACGGTGGAGGGGCCGTTGGGTGAGGCATCCGAGCGGGTGCGGATTTCAATTTCGGCTTCCGCGCCGGCGGCATCGATGCTGTTGGAAATCAGGTTGTGAATAACCTGTCGCAGCTGCGAGGCGTCCGCCCGAATGGCGGGCAATGCCGGATCGAGCCGAAGCGTCAGTTCGGTTCCAGCCTGGTGGTAGAGGGACGCTGCGTCCGTGAGGAACGCGTTGAGGTCGAGCGGCACGAGGTTGGCGCTCGGCAGGCGCGCATACTCCCGGAAGTCGTTCACCATCTGCTTGAGCGCGTCGACCTGCGTCGTGATCGTGGCGATCGCGCGGTGAAGCAGATCCACGTCGGCCTGATCGTCCAGACGGTTTTCCAACTTCATTTCCAGCCGTTCGGCGGCCAGACGGATGGGGGTCAGGGGATTTTTGATTTCGTGCGCGAGGCGTCGGGCTACTTCGCCCCACGCGGTGGCACGTTGCGCTTCGATCAGCTGACTGACGTCGTCGAGTACCAACACCGTCCCCATGTGGGCGCCGAGCGGCATGTTGGAGGTTTTGATGTAGAGCGGAACGACACGGTCGGGACGCTGCAACTCGAATTCGACGCGCATGTTGGTATCGGTGGCAAGGTGCCGCATCTTGGTCAGCGCTTCGACGAGCCGGGGTTCCGTCGTTTCGAGCGTCGTGCCGATCGCGCAGACCTCGTCGCCGAGAATGCGTCGTGCGGCGGCGTTGGCCGTCACGATGGTGTGGGTGCGATCGATGACCATCACGCCCGAGGAGATGTTGCCGAGCACTCGCTCGAGGTAGGCCTGTGCCTGCTGGGCCTCGCGTCGTTGCTCGTCGATGTCTCGGCGGGTCTCGGCGACCTCGCGGATCATCTGGTTGAAGGATTGCGTGAGGACGTTGATTTCATTGCTTCCGGTGAATTCCCGGATGGGCGAGAAATTGCCGTCGGCCACGCGTCGGGTGCCTTCTTCGAGTTGCAGGACGGGTTCCGCGGCCTTTCGGGCGAACGTGATCGCGGCCGCGATGGCGCCGAACACGGCCAGAAGGAGCGTAAGAAAGAGCGTTCCGGTGTAGATCGACTGAAGCGACGCGCGCGAGAGTACGAGCGTTTGGTAGTCGCGGTAGCCTGCCAGGAGTTCCGACGCGTTTTGAGCCGTTTCGTTGTCGACGGGCTGAATGATCTGGAGGTAGAGTTGTTGCGCGCCCGCCGCATTGCGGGGCGATCGCATCGCGGCGAGTCCGCGGGGAGCAACGGGAAGCGACGCTTCCGACGTCGTCTCGTCGGTGCGGGGATTGAGCGGAAGGATGACCCGAATTGAAAGCGAGTCCGTTCGCAGGGTTTCGGCCTTGTCGGAGACGTCGCCGTCGATCACGCTGTAGATGCCCGTTGAGCGAACGACCTGCATCTGTTGGGCCGTCGGCAGATCGGGCAGCATCACGTTGATGCGCGAGCCTGCCGCAGCCACCGCCGTGCCGTCGCCGAGAAAGACGAGCGCCTCAAGGCTTTGATGTCCTTCAAGAAGCCGCATCAGATCCTGCATGATGAGGCTCGTCGGCGTGTTGGCGAGTAGCCCCGCCATGTGGCGTGCCGTAAGTTCCGTTTGTTTTTGTTGCTGTTGCAGAATGCCTCGGGTGATGGTGACGCCCGACTCGAGTGCGCGCTCGACGCGCACGTCGAACCATGAGTCAATCGATCGCGAGATGAAGACGTTCGAGACGAGGAAAATGACGAGAGCGGGTACGACGGCCAGAGCAGCCGTGGCGCCCGCGAGGCGCACCGTCATGTTGGCGCCGAAACGCCGCCGCCGAAAGCGCTGCCAGAGCTGAACCAGCATGGCCACGACGATCGCAAAGAGCAATACGGCCACCACGCGGTTGATGACGATTAGGAGCGGAAACCAGCGTTCGAAGAGTCGCGAGTCGGAGCTCGTGGCGGCCAGGCCGAAGAGCGAAATGGCGGCCAGGGCGAGCGAAGCGGTGAGGGCGTAGCGATACCAGTGCGGCATGAGGCCCTCATTCGCCGTCGTTAGTGACGGACGGGTCAATACGAAGCGTCGTCCAGTCGCTTTCCACTGACCATTCAATCGAATCGTCGGTGGTCACCTGCATGGGTTTGGGTAGCTTCGTCGTGTCCAGATGGAATCGAACCTGCGCCGTGAAGCTACGGCTGTCGCCGATCGTGTCCGAAGGCGCCACGCGCCATCGACGAATGTTTTTGACGAGCGGCAGTGCTTGTTCCAGCGAGTCGAAGTTGAGCGAGAGCCCGCTGTAGCCCACGCGATACCGGCGCGTGAGCGGGTCGAACGAGAGACGAACGAGGAAGGTCTCGTCCGCGACCGTCTTGTCAAGCCAATACCAACGCGACGAGGTAAGACGGAATTCGTGCGCGAAGTAGAGCGCAATCCCGCGGTGTAGCACGTCGAGCAACGGTGCGGGCAGGTCGAATTCGTAGTGCGCGGCAACGAACAAACCAGGCCGCTCGCCTGGTTCGTCGCGGGTGATTTCCGCCCCCATGAAGGTGGCCTGCACGGCGAGGACACACGTCGACCAGGCCGCCGTCCCGAGAATGAGGATGGCGAGCGCGGTCCGGCGGAAGCAACGGGTGTGCGGACGGGTCATGGGGGCGCGTACCGTCAGAAGCGGTGGTCGGTTTTTCGGAAAAGGGCGTAGAAGAAACCGTCGTGAACGGCGGGCAACTTCGGATCGGTTTCGGGCCGATCCTCGTCGGTCGGCAACAGCGTCATCATACCTTCAAGCCCTTCGCCGAGCGGAACGAGCGAAGCGTCCGGGGCGGCCTCGAGAAATTTCGCGATCTGTTCGACGCCTTCTTCGGGGAAGATCGAGCATGTGCAAAAGAGCAGGTGACCGCCCGGTTTGACGACGGGCCAAAGCGCCTTGAAGAGCATACGCTGCGTCTTGGCCAGTGCCTTGGGGTCGCCCGGACGACGGTTCCAGGGAACGTCGGGCTGACGACGCACCACGCCCGAGGCGGTGCAGGGGGCGTCGAGCAACACGGCATCGAAGGCCTTACCCGACCACCAAGCGCCGAGGTCGGAGGCGTCCGCCACGAGAACCTCGGCGCTCAGGCCGAGTCGATCCAGATTGTCCTCGATGCGGCGGGCGCGTTCGGGGTCGATTTCGAGAGCCGTGACCGAGCAACGGTGCTTTTCGAGCAGATGTGCGGTTTTTCCGCCCGGAGCTGCACAGGCGTCGAGCACGGTGTCTCCATCTGAGACGGGCAGGAAGTGGGCCGCCAACTGCGTGCCCGCATCCTGCACGGAAACAACGCCCTCTGCAAAGCCCGGAATCGCTTCGACGGGACAGGGCTTGAGGAGTCGGACGGCGTCGAGACCGAGCGCGCGCGCAGGAACCCCTTCGGTTTCGAGACGCTTCATGTAAGCTTCAACATTGGTCTTCAGGGTGTTGACGCGAATCGTCAGGGGCGGGTGACGCAGCCCCGCTTCGAGAATGGCCTCGGCTTCGGGGCCGTAGACGGACTCCATGCGCTTGATCCACCAGAGCGGAGCGTTGAAGCGTACTTCGGGCGAAGCGCAAACGCGTGCAAGTAGGCGATCGGTTTCGCGAAGGTAGCGCCGCAACACGGCGTTGACCAGACCCGCGAAGCGCTCTGTGGAGCGGTGCGAACGCACGGCTTCGACCGCCTGATTGACGACCGTGAACCCGGCCCATTCGCCCGAGAGAAGTGCGGCAAGCGACACCTCGAGGAGCGAGCTTACGGGTTCCTTGGGGGCGTGCTCAAGAAGTTCCGCAAGCAGCGCCTTCGTCGTCGCGGTTCGACGTGTGGCGCCGTAAAGAAGCGCAAGCAACGTGCCGCGCCCGCCTTCGGGTAGGTTCTTCGAGCCTGCGGCCACGGCGCTCACTAGCGATACGCCCTCTTCTTTCATGAGACGGCGGCCGAGAGCGGCGGCCGAAAGAACCGCGGAAAGCGGAATGGCGTCCCGGGTTTTGCGGGGTTTGCGTTGGGAAAGATCGGCCGACACGGTTAAAGCACCTCACCGACAGTGAAATCCACACCTTGCAAAACGGCGGAGGCGGTCATGCGGGGCTTGCCGGGTTTCTGGAGCACCGTCATGCGAAGCGCACCAGAGCCGCAGGCGACCGTCAGGGCGTCGTCGGTCGAAAGCACAGTACCGGCCGGAGCGTCGCCTGCCGTGCATTCGGCTTCCCAGACTTTGATGGCGAGACCCGCGTGCTCAAACTGCATGCCCGGGAACGGCGTGAAAGCGCGCAAACGGCGTGCGAGCACTTCGGCGGGTTCTTCCCAGTTGATGCGGCTTTCGGGTTTGAGGAGCTTCTCGGCATAGGTCACCCCTTCGTCGGGCTGGACTTCCCAGTCGAGTTCGTTCGGGGTCTCGAGTGCTTCGACGAGGAGTCGGGCGCCGAGGCGGGCTAGACGTTCGGTCAGGGTGCTCGTCGTGTCGTCGTTGGCGATCGGGGTCGTCACCTTGCGGATCATCGGACCGGTATCAAGCCCGAGCTCCATCTTCATGAGCGTAACGCCCGTCTCGGCGTCGCCTGCTTCGATTGCGCGCGAAATCGGTGCGGCGCCGCGCCAACGCGGCAGGAGGCTGGCGTGGATGTTCAGGGCTTTGATGTCGCCCTTTTTCCCGATGCCGCGGGCACAGTCGAGCACCGCCTGCGGGAGGATGAGACCGTAGGCCGCAACGACGAGCAGATCGGCGTCGACCGCTTTCAGTTCTGCGTGCATGGCGGCGGCGCCTTCGGGGTCGCGCTTGAGGCTCAGCGTCAGGGGCGTTTCGACCCGAATGCCGTGCGACTCGGCCAGGACGCGTACGGGGGAGGGCGTCAGTTTCATCCCGCGGCCGCTCGGGCGGTCGGGCTGCGTGAGAACAAGCGGGATCTCGTGCCCGGCCTCAATGAGTTGCTTCAGGGCTTCGGCGGCGAAGTCCGGCGTGCCGGCGAATATGATTTTCATCGAAAAAATCCTCAAGGGGTTTGTGTGTTCGATCCCATCTCCCGCCGTGTCGCATTCCGCGCTTCGGGGACGGTACGAATCCCACTATTATCGTACGGCGGGGCGGATGTCCGACCCAATTGGGGCCGTCCGAAGAAACGTTGCCGACCGTACGGTGGGCCGGGGTTCCACGCGCAAAAGAAAAAAGGAGAAAGCGAGATGCCGGTTTTTCAGATCCACGGATTGGATTACGCGTACGGTCGTTGGGGAGAGCCCGACGCACCCGCCGTGTTCCTCATCCAGGGGTTGGGTATGCCGAAAGAAGCTTGGCCCCGACCGCTTGTTGAAACGCTCGTCGCCCGCGGCTATCAGGTGATTGCGCCTGACAACCGGGATGCGGGGGCGTCGAGCCGCATGACGGATTGGCACGTCACGGGCGCAGACGTTGCCCGCGCGATCGGCCGCGCGCTGTTGCGCCGCCCCGTAGTGGGCGAGTACGCGCTCGAAGACATGGCACTCGACGCATTGCGGCTTCTCGACGAACTCGGCATTCGCCGCGCGCACGTCGCCGGCGTGTCGATGGGTGGAATGATCGCGCAGACGCTTGCCGTGCAAAGCCCCAATCGTGTCGCAACGCTCACATCGATTTCCTCCGCGAGCGGCAACCCCCGAACCGGGCTCGGGAAGTTTGGAACCATTTGGTCGATTCTGAGGCCCCGCGGCAAAACGCCCCGCGAGCAGATTCTCAAAACACTTCGGGTGCTTTCGGGGCCTGCGTATCCAGTTACCGAGGACGAATTGAACCGCTACCTCGAACAACTGCCGAATTTCGATCGGGATCTTTCCGCGGTTTTTCGTCAGGTGGTGGCGCTCCTCTCCAGCGGGGACCGCTCCGAACAACTCCGACGGATCCGCGCTCCCACGCTCGTCGTTCACGGGACGGCCGATCCGCTCCTGCCTTTTTCGGCCGGGCGTGAAACGGCCGAGCTCATTCCCGGCGCCGAACTTTGGGCGGTGGAGGGGATGGGGCACCAGCTCCCGTGGACTTTCATGGAGACGCTCGGCGCGCGCATGGCGGCCTTCATGAACCGGTACCCGGTGTGAGGGCGCCTCTGGGAGCTCAGCGTTCCTCGGCTTCGTCCTGCGCCTTCCTTTTGTCGTTGAGACGAAGCTTGCGCAGCTTCTGGCAGGCGCGGTCCTTCTTGAGGCGGCTCAGGTGGTCGATGAAGACCACACCGTCGAGGTGATCGATCTCGTGCTGAACGCAAACGGCGAGAATGCCTTCCGCCTCGAATTCGACGGGGTTACCGTCGAGATCCTGAGCGCGTACGCGGACGTGATCGGGGCGCTTGACGTGCTCGTACAATCCCTTGAGGGAGAGGCATCCCTCCTCGTAGTCCTTCAGCGTGTCGCTGTGCTCAACGATGCTCGGGTTGACGAGAACTTTGAGGCTCGACTTGTCTTCCGACACGTCGATGACGACGATGCGCTTGAGTACGCCCACCTGATTGGCGGCGAGACCGACGCCCGGAGCCGCGTACATGGTTTCCGTCATGTCGGCGGCGAGTTGCTGGAGCTCCTCGTTGAATTCCGTCACGGGTTCGGCGCGGCTCGAAAGAGCGACGTTCGGATACTGGACGATCGGCAAAACGGCCATGACAAGCCTCCAACACGGTTGCCTTTGCAGGGCGACTCGTGCTTAAGTGTGAGTGAACGAACAAAGTTGCGCGACGGCGCGTCGCGCCGTGCGAAACTGGCAATTATAGGGCGGAGCGCCGTAAGAAATTCTCCGACGGACGGTTTTCGCGTGTGTCGCGGGGAAATGTGAGGCAGGTGATGGATACAAACGAGCAGCGGGCGTGGTTGCGTCTGGCGCGTGCGCGGCGCTTGAGCGCCGCGGCGGCGGTGCGACTTTTGCGGGATGCGGAGCTGCCCGAAGCGGTTTTCGCGTTGGACTATGCGACCGTAGCCAAGCGGGAAGGCGCCGAGGTCGCGGACGAAGTGCGCCGTCTCGGGCGGGGCGCTGAAGACGAGAGCGTCGATCGGGCGCTCGCGTGGTTGGAGCGGCACGATGACGCGTTTCTGTTGCCTTTTACGAGTGTGCTCTATCCTCAGGGGCTGTTACAAAGCGACCGTCCGCCGATCATGCTTTTCGCGCGCGGTAACGCGGGGCTTCTCGGACGCAAGACCGTGGCCGTGATCGGTTCGGAGCACGTCGATGCCGAAAGTATTGCAACGGGAGTCGAACTCGGGACGGCGCTCGTGCGGCGCAACGTCGCTTTGCTTGAGCGTACCGCGACGCCGCTCGAATTGAGCGTCGCACGAGCGGCGCCTTCGGGTACGATACTTGTTCTTGCTACCGGACCCGATCGAGTGTACCCGGCGATGGCCCTCGATGAGCAACGCTCGGTGCTTGCTTCGGGAGGGTTGTTGCTTGCCGAAGCGTTTCCCGAGGAGGGCGTAACGCCCGAGCGGCTTGAGCGCCGAGACGCGGTTTACGTCGCGGCGGCCGATGCCGTGCTACTGGTTGCCGCGGAGACGAGTTCGTCCGAAATGCGCCTTGTGCGCACGGCCGGCGAGATGGGTCGGAGTGTTTTTGCCGTCCCCGGGAGTATTCATTCGCCCTACTCGAAGGGGCCTCATCGGCTGATTCGCAACGGCGCTACACTCGCGGAATCTGCCGAAGATGTACTCGGCGACCTCAAAAATCTTGCATAATGCGGCCTTCGCCGATCTTGGTTCCCGTCTACGCTGGTGTACAGGGCGACGAACACTTCCATTTCCGACTTGGATCATCATGGGCCAAACACTGGTTATTGCCGAAAAACCCTCGGTTGCGAGCGATATCGCAAAAGCGCTCGGCGGTTTTAAGAAAGACGGAGATTTTTGGGTGAGCGATACCATGCTCATCGGATCGGCCGTCGGTCATCTCCTGGAGCTCGCCGCTCCCGAAGAGTACGACGTCAAGCGCGGCCGCTGGTCGTTCGCCAATCTTCCGGTTATTCCGCCGCATTTCGACCTGCGACCGATCAAAAAGTCGGTGACGAAATTCGAGACGTTGGCGCGAAAGATGCGTAGCCGCGCCGTCACCGACATCATCAACGCATGCGACGCGGGACGTGAAGGCGAACTGATCTTCCGTTACATCATGCAGGCCGCGAGCTGCAAGAAGCCCGTGCGTCGTCTGTGGTTGCAGTCGATGACGGCCGCGGCGATTCGCAAGGCCTTTGAGACGCTTCGTACCGACGAAGAGATGAAGCCTCTTGAAGCAGCCGCCCGTAGCCGCTCGGAGGCGGACTGGCTGGTTGGCATCAACGGCACGCGTGCGCTTACCGCGTTCAATTCCAAGGACGGCGGCTTTTTCCTGACGACGGTCGGGCGCGTGCAAACACCGACACTCGCGATCGTCGTCGCGCGCGAAGAGGAAATCCATCACTTCGTCTCAAAGCCCTACTGGACCGTCAAGGCGGTCTTCGGTGCCGCGGCGGGCGAGTACGAAAGTCTCTGGCAGGACGCCAAGTTCGTCAAAACAAAGGGTCAGGCGCCGGAACTCAAAGCTGAACGCCTCTGGAGCGAAGCCGAAGCGCTTCGCATCGTCGAACGCTGCCGCGGGCAGTCGGGGATCGTGACGGAAACGAAAAAGCGCTCGACCTCAATGTCGCCCGCGCTCTTTGATCTGACGAGCTTGCAACGCGAAGCGAACAGTAGTTTCGGCTTCCCCGCCCGAATGACGCTTGCGATCGCGCAGCGCCTCTATGAACGCCACAAGGTGCTTACCTATCCGCGTACAGACGCCCGCGCGCTGCCCGAAGACTATATCCCGACCGTGTATGAGACGCTCGAACACCTCAAGCGCCTGAGCGACTATGCGAAGTTCGCGGGCACGATCGTGACGAATCGCTGGGTGAAGCAGGACAAGCGCGTCTTCGATAACACGAAGATCAGCGACCACTTCGCCATCATTCCTACCGGGGAGCTTCCTAAGGAACTTGACGAAACCGAACAGAAGATCTACGACCTCGTCGTGCGGCGTTTCATCTCGGTCTTTTATCCTGCGGCGGAATTTGACGTGACAACGCGTACGACGACCGTCGGCGAAGACCGCTTCGTGACCGAGGGGAAAGTACTCGTGACGCCGGGCTGGATGGAGGTCGCCGGTCGTGGCGGCAAGACGCAGAGCGACCTCTGTCCGGTGACGGACGGCGAGAGCGTGCGCACAACCGACATCAATGCCAAGCAGGACGCGACCCGTCCGCCCGCTCGTTACACCGACGCGACGCTTCTCTCCGCAATGGAAGCCGCGGGCAAGAAGCTCGAGACGGGCGAATTGCGCAACGCGATGGCCGAAAAGGGTCTCGGTACCCCGGCTACGCGTGCTCAGACGATCGAAGGTCTGATCGAGCAGAAGTATTTGCGTCGCGACGGACGTGACCTTATCCCCAATGCGAAAGCCTTCCAGCTGATGCAGCTCGTGCGCGGACTGCACATCGACGAACTCACGCAACCCAAGCTTACGGCCGAATGGGAACGCAAGCTCGCTCAGATCGAAAGCGGCGTCGTGTCGCGCGACGATTTCATGGATGAAATTCGTCGTATGACGGAAACGATCGTTTCCGCGGCCAAGCAGTACGAGGGCGACAGCGTTCCGATCGTCAACCCGATTCACTTCCGCAATCGCTGCCCGGCCTGCGGCGGCGAGATCGTAGAAAACTACAAGCGCTTCGCATGTACGGGCGAGGGGTGCGGCTTTTCGCTGCCCAAGCACCCGTCGGGTCGGGCGTTCGAGCCCGAAGAGGTTGAAGAGCTTCTCGCCACGCACCACGTCGGTCCGCTTTCAGGTTTCATCAGCAAGCGGGGTTTCCCCTTTGAGGGCGAGGTGTTTTTGGCCAAGGATCCGGAAACAGGCGAATGGGGTATGCGCTTCGATTTCGAGGATCGCCCCGAAGTAACCGAAGAGGAAATCGCCGCCGCGCCGCAGATCGCTACCTGTCCGCTTTGCCAAGGTCGCGTCATCGAGTTCGGCGACTACTATGTGTGCGAACACGCGCTCGCCGGAGATAAAAAACGTTGCGTGATGCGCTCCGGCAAGGTCATTTTGCAGCGTCCGATTTCGTGCGCCGAAATCGTCGCGCTCTGCGAAACCAAGCGTACGCCGTTGCTCGAAGGGTTCGTGTCGAAGCGCACCAACCGCCCCTTCAGCGCGTATCTCGTCCTCGACAAGACGAAGGGCGTGATGTTCGAATTCGAAAAGCGCGAGAAAACGTCGAAGACCGCCAAGAGCGCCGATGGCGAAGCGGTGACGGAAAATGAGGCGTCGGAAGAGGTCTCCAAGACGACGGCGAAGCGCACCAAGGCTTCGGGAACGACGAAAACCGCGACGAAAAAGACAGCGACGCGTACCCGCAAGACGGCGACCGCGAAGAAAAAAGCCGAGCCGACTGAAGCCTGAGGCGAGGAACGTTCGCATGAAAAAAAACCGGAGCGAAACACTCCGGTTTTTTTGCGGGAAGCGCTCGGGCGCGCACCGTCGAAAGCCTTGTCAGAGCGTCGTTTCCGAGGCATCGGACGCGGACGTTTTACTTTTCGTGCGGGTGACTAGCACCTGGTCGATCTTGTTGTTGTCGACGTCAAGTACTTCGAACGTGTATTCGCCGCATACCACCTTGTCGGTGCGCTTCGGAATTTTGCGCAGCATGTACATCATGAAGCCTGCCACCGTTTCGTAGGCGGAGTCTTCGGGTAGCTCGTCGATGCCGAGCGCGTGTTCGATATCGTCGATGGGCGTGGCGCCGTCGACGAGCCACGTGTCATCGTCGCGCTGAATGATCTGCAACTCGTCGGTCGTCGTCACGAGGTCGCCCATGACGGTCGACATGACGTCGTTGATCGTAATGATGCCGACGACGAGCGCATACTCGTTGAGAATGACGGCAAAGTCGGCGTGCGTGCGCTGGAAGACGTCAAGTACCTCGGAGAGCGTGAGCGAGTCCGGAATGAACTGGCAGGGCTGAACGAGGCCGCCCTCCTGGAAGCAGATCGGCTTTTCGTCAAGCACGAGTCTCAGTAGGTGCTTCGAGTCGACGAACCCGACGACGTGGTCGAGATCCTTGTCGCAGACAAGGAAGCGGTTGTAGGGAACGGTCGCGATTTTGGCGCGGATGCTCGCTTCGGTTTCGTCGGTCGTGAAGTAGACGATATTCTCGCGCGGCGTCATGGCCGACGGCACGAGACGGCTTTCAAGTTCAAAGACGTTCTGAATGACGGCTTCTTCCTGCGGGGCGATGACGCCTGCCGCGGCGCCCGCACCGACGCTCGCGAGAATGTCCTCGGACGTGATCGTTTCTTGACGCTTCGTGGGCAAGCCGAGCGAGCGGATGCAGGCATCCGAAAGGCGCTCAAGAACGAAAACGATCGGGCGCAACACCTTGATGACGATCCGCATGGGACGCACAACGCGCATGGCGACCACTTCGGGGCGCGCGATGGCGAGACGCTTGGGTAGCAGGTCTGCAAAGATGACAAAAAGGGTCGTGGCGAGCAGGAAGGAAAGCACGAATCCCACGTGGGGCAGGTTGACGGCCGGAATGATCGGCTCGAGACACCACATGAAGAAGGGGGAAAACGCTGCATCCCCCACGATACCGCCCAAAAGAGCGATGGCGTTCACCATGACCTGAAGGGCCGAGAAGAATTGTCCGGGGTGCTCCTGGAGTTCGAGCACCAGATCCGCGCGTCGGTCGCCGTCCTCGGAGAGCGCTTGAAGCCGGGTCTTGGTGGCCGCGGCGAGCGAGATTTCCGCCGCCGAAAAGAAGGCACTGAGGATGACCAGGCAGAAAAGCGCCATGACCTGAGGGTAGGAAGACATAAAACGACCGTCTTTTTGTTATGAAGCCGTCAGTTTATCATAGGAAGAGCTAACATGTTGTTTTATGGGTTGTTTTTGCCTTCCGGGGCGGATGTTCCGGAGGTCTCCGGGGTGCAAAACGTAACATTTTGTCCGACGGTGGCCGCACGAAAGGCGGTACGACGGATCGTCGGGTTACACTCGTGGAACTCCGTCGTTCGCTTGCCGGATGCGGGGGGCGCGTTCCCCGGATGCTCGGAAATCAGCCGGAGGATGCGGCAGAACACTCACAGGCCAAAACGAAAGAAACAAAGGACACACAATGAACGCGAAGATCACCGCCCTGGTTGCGGCTGCCGTATCCACTCTTGCCGCTCCCGCTTTCGCGGGCTCCACGCTTGACGCGATCAAGGCCCGAGGCCACCTGCTCTGCGGCGTCAATACGGCGGCTCCGGGTTTCTCGAGTGCCGACAGCCAGGGCAACTGGAAGGGTCTTGACGTGAACATCTGCCGGGCCGTTGCGGCTGCCGTTCTGGGCGATGCGAACAAGGTGAAGTACGTTCCACTCAGCTCGCCGCAACGCTTCACGGCGCTTCAGTCGGGTGAAATCGACATGCTCGCTCGCAACACGACCTGGAACATGACGCGCGATGCGAGCCAGGGGTCCGTTTTCGTCGCAGTTTCCTACTACGACGGTCAGAGCTTCATGGTCCCGAAGGAGTTGAACATCAAGGACGCGAAGGAACTCGACGGTGCCACGATCTGCGTGCAGTCGGGCACCTCGTCCGAAAAGACGCTCTCGGACTACTTCAACTCCCACAAGATGAGCTACAAGACGGTTGTTTTCGATACGACCGAAGCCACGCAGAGCGCGTTCCTCTCGGGCCGTTGCGACGTCTATACGACGGATATGTCCGACCTCGCGGGCATCCGTACGGTCGCGCAGGATCCTTCGAAGTATGAAATCCTCCCGACCATGATCAGCAAGGAACCCCTCGGCCCGGCGGTTCGTCGTGGCGACGACGAATTTTTCCAGATCGTGCGTTGGTCGTTCGCCGCGTTCCTCGGTGCCGAAGAACTCGGCGTGACGAAGGCCAACGTCGACGAACTGCGCAAGAGTTCCTCGAATCCCGACGTGCAACGTCTTCTCGGTACGGGCGAAGACATGGGCCGCATGCTCGGCCTCGACAAGGACTGGTCGTACCGCATCGTCAAGCAGGTCGGCAACTACGGCGAATCCTGGAACGAGTTCTTCGGTCCGAAGTCGGCGCTCAATCTGCCGCGCGGTCTCAACAAGCTCTGGACGGAAGGCGGCTTGATGTACGCCATGCCGATCCGCTGAGCGTGACGGACTGTTGCTGACTCGACTTCTTTGTCCGAGAGGCCCCAAGGCGACAGGCCGTGGGGCCTCTTCCTCGTTTCTGAAAAACAATCATGCTATTTCGAGACCGAATGTGGAGCGTGCCGGGCGACGAGGCCTGGAGGCGTCGCGAAAATACGCGAAAACGCAAGGAGTATACGATTCAGGCCGTATTGGTTCTGTTGCTAGTGTCGGTGTTGGCTTCGCTTTCACTCAACGTGGCGGAAAATCTCGAAGCCAAGAACATCCGTAGCGGTTTTGATTTTCTCTTCGGCCCCGCGGGCTTTGACATCGGAGAAAAACTCATCGCGTTTCAAAGCTCGGACGCGCTTTGGAAAGCGTTTCTGAACGGCCTCTTCAACACATTGCGGGTGTCGTGCTGGGCGATTCTCTCGGCGACCGTTCTCGGCGTCGTCGTGGGCGCCATGCGGATCTCCCGTCATCCGATGTTGCGTTTTCTCGGTGCGGCTCATGTTGAGGCGTACCGTAACGTGCCGTTGCTCGTACTGCTCCTGGCGATCTACCTCGTCGTGACGGAGTTGCTCCCGGGGGTGCGTCAGGCCTGGCACGTCGGCAACTGGATTTATCTCTCGAAGACGGGCCTTCTCTACGCCGCTCCTCTGATGGGGTTCAAGGCGGTGCTCTGCGGTCTCGGCGTCGGCCTGCTCGGTGCCTGGGCGGGTTACAAGACGGCTCTGCGGCGAACGACGGGGCTCTTTGCGGGTCTCATCGGCCTGGCGGCCTTTGCCGTTACGTACGCGCTCGTTTGGGTGCTCTGCGGCGTCGTCGGCGGTTGGGACGTGCCCGTGGCCACGCGCTTTTCCATGCGCGGCGGCTCGCAGCTCACGCCCGAATTTCTGACGATTTGGCTCGGGCTCACGATGTTCACGTCCGCCGCCATTGCCGAAATCGTTCGTGCGGGCGTGCAGGCGGTGCGTCCCGGGCAGTGGCATGCGGCGTACGCGCTCGGTCTGACGCGCGGCCAAACCGTGAGCTACGTGGTGTTCCCGCAGGCCATGCGTCTGGCGATTCCGCCCCTGGCCAGCCAGTACATGAACCTCACGAAAAATTCGTCTCTGGCGGTCATGGTGGGGTATCCCGACATCGTCAACATCGGCAACACGGCCATCAACGTGAGCGCTCAAGCGCTTGAGGTGATCGCCATCATCATGGCCGTCTATCTCACGATCAATTTGGTGATCGCGATGATCATGAATGCTGTCAACGCCGTCATCATGAGGGCTCCGCAATGAGTGAGGTTACGCATCTCGAAGGAACGGGACGAGCCGGCGCTCTCGCCCTTGTTCGCAGTCGTTGGTTTTATTCTCCGCTCGCCTCGCTGTTGACGATCGGCGTGGGTGCCGTCGTCGCGTTGGTCGTCTGGAAACTCGCGGCCTGGGGGCTCTGGAACGCCGTCTGGACGCCCGATCCGCAAGCCTGCCGAGAGGCTTCCGGCGCATGCTGGGGGTTCGTCGCCGAGAAGTGGCGCCTGATTCTCTTCGGGCGCTACCCGCACGAATTGCAGTGGCGACCCGCTGCCGCAACGGCGGGCATTGTCGTCATGCTCGTCGTTACCGCGATTCCGGCACTCTGGAACCGCCGGGGCGTCGTGTGGCTCCTTCTTGGTTGGGTCGCGGCGTTTTTCGCCTTCTTCGCGCTGATGCTCGGCGGGATTTTCGATCTTTCGCCCATCTCCACGGACATGTGGGGCGGGTTGCCCCTTACGGTCGTTCTCACTCTCGTCGGGATGACCGCATCGGCTCCGCTCGGTATTCTCCTCGCGCTCGGTCGCCGCAGCCGCATGCCGATCGTCTCTGCTCTTTCGACGGGCTACATTGAGCTTGTGCGCGGGGTCCCGCTCATTACGGTCCTCTTTGTGGCAACCTTCGTATTCCCGTTGGTGATGCCCGCGGATCTCGGCATTCCCGCCTTCTGGCGCGTGGCCGTCGGGATCACGCTCTTTCAGGCGGCCTATATGGCGGAAACCGTCCGAGGCGGTCTGCAAACGGTGCCCGCCGGGCAAATGAACGCCGCGGAGTCGCTCGGGCTCACCCGCCGGCAGGCCTATCTCTACGTGGTCCTGCCCCAGGCACTCGTGGCCGTCATCCCGGCCTTCGTCAACAGTCTTCTCTCGTGCTTCATGGACACGTCGCTCGTCACCATCGTTTCGATGTACGACTTGACGGGTAGTCTGAGGTTGGCGCTCGGGGATGCGATCTGGCGTGCGTTCTTCGTCGAAGGGTACGTTTTTATCGCGCTCATTTACTTTGTCTCGAGCTTCTTGATCTCGCGTTACAGCCAGTGGCTTGAGGGCTATCTCACAAAATCGAAAACCCGGTCCGGCGTTCCGGGTTGAGGAGGAAAGATGCGCTTTTTCGAACACATCATTCGTATCGGCGGCCCCGGAATCGACCGCGCGGGCGTCGGAGAAGAATTGCTCGAGTACGCCCGGCATCCGGAGCGTTACGTCCCCGGTCTCTCGAAGACGACGATCGACGAGGAATCGGTCGACGGCAACCGTACGACACTGCGCCGCACGACCTGCTTCGGCACGGACTATGTTTTCCGGGAAACGGTGACGATCGATCACAACGAGGCGCTCGAAGTCGCCACGGCTGCCGGAAGCAATCATCCCGCTTCCCGCCATATCGTTCGCATCGAAGAGCCCGAAGCCGGGGCGCTTTTCCTTCGGTTCATTTATGACCAGGATACGACTGCCGAGGCGGATCCCCGGATCGATTCGCTCCGACGCGACGCGTATGCGGCCAAGGACCAGGACGTGGTCGCCCGCATGCTCGAACGTCTGATCGCCCGCATCGGCCGCTGAGCGTGAAGGACGGACCATGGAACAACTGACGACGCGTACGGTTTCCCTGATCGCGGATGAAATACTGTGCCGCCCTGATCAGGTCGTTGCGGCCGCCGCTTTGCTCGACGAGGGCAAAAGCGTTCCGTTTGTCGCCCGTTACCGCAAGGAAGCGACGGGCGGGCTGACCGACGCGCAGTTGCGTACGCTCGAAGAGCGTTTGTTGTATCTGCGCGAACTTGACGAACGCCGCGCTGCGGTGACGGCGACGATCGAAGCGCAGGGAAAGCTCACCGACGAGCTGAAGCGCGACCTTGAGGCCGCTCAAACCAAGCAGGCGCTCGAAGATCTCTATGCACCCTTTCGTTCGAAGCGACGCACGCGCGCGGCCGTGGCTCGCGAGGCCGGGCTCGAACCTTTGGCCGACCGCATCCTTGAGACGCGCGCGGATCCCGAAGGGGCGGCCGCCGACTTTGTGTCGGCGGAAAAGGGTGTTGCGGGCGTTGCCGAGGCGCTTTCGGGGGCTCGGGACATTCTCGCGGAGCGTTTTGCGCTCCAACCAGAAGTTCGTCAGGCACTGCGCGACCTTTACACGCGTCGCGGCGAAGTCGTCGCACGTGTGCGCGAAGGCAAGGAGGTCGAAGGAGAAAAGTACGCCGACTACTTCGACTTTCGGGAGCGACTCGCGGATCTTCCCTCGCATCGCGCGCTCGCGCTTTTGCGCGGGCGGCGCGACGACTACCTAGACCTTGCACTCGAACTTCCGGCCGAAGAGGAGGGCCTCTCGCCTCATCCGGCCGAGGCGCTCGTTGCGCGCTTTTACGGCATCTCCGACAACACCGTTCACTCCGCGGACGTGTGGCTTCTCGGTGTTTGTCGCTGGGCCTGGCGCGTGAAGATGCGTACGAGTCTTCAGACGGAGTTGCTCGAAGCCCTGCGCGAACGCGCCGAAGAGACCGCCATCGGTATCTTCGGCCACAACCTGCGGGATCTGCTTCTCGCCGCTCCGGCCGGACATCGCGTCACGGTGGGACTCGACCCGGGGTTCCGCACCGGGGTCAAGATGGCCGTGGTGGACGAAACGGGGAAGGTCGTGCATCACGACGTTTTGCAGTTTCATGCTGCGGGTGCTGGTGCCGCCGCAGCGGCCCGCGCCAAACTGGCGGACGTTTTGAAGCGTTATCGTTCGGAGTTCGTCGCGATCGGCAACGGCACCGCCAGCCGCGAAACGGTCGAAGCGGTGGGCGAGGTGCTGGCCGGAGAACCGTCGATTTCGGCACGTCGCGTGGTCGTGAGCGAAGCGGGCGCGTCGGTGTACTCCGCGTCGGAACTTGCGGAAAAGGAATTGCCCGGGCTCGACGTCAGCTATCGGGGTGCGGTTTCCATCGCCCGTCGACTGCAGGATCCTTTGGCCGAACTCGTCAAGATCGACCCGAAAGCGATCGGGGTCGGCCAGTATCAGCACGACGTCGATGCGGGCAAACTGGAGCGGCGTCTGGATGCCGTAGTCGAAGACTGCGTGAATTTCGTCGGCGTCGACGTCAATACGGCGAGCGTCGAGTTGCTCGCGCGCGTGGCGGGGCTCAGCCGTAGCGTGGCTCGGGAAATCGTCACGTTCCGTGAAACGCACGGGCTCTTTGCGAACCGCAACGATCTGAAACGCGTTCCATTGCTCGGTGCTGTACGGTTCGAGCAGTGCGCGGGATTCCTGCGCATTTCGGACGGGACGAACCCCTTGGATCGCACGGGTGTGCATCCGGAAGCCTACCCGGTGGTCGAACGCCTGGTGGCGGCAAGCGGCGTCAGGACGATCGACGAACTGATGGGAAACGTCGAAAAGTTGAAGGCCCTGCGCGCACGGGACTTCGTCGACGATCGGTTCGGTCTTCCGACCGTGCTCGACATCCTCAAGGAGTTGGAGAAGCCCGGGCGCGATCCGCGAGCCGTCTTCACGGCGCCCGTCTACGACGACTCCATCCGAACGATGGAGGATCTCAAGCCCGGCATGGAGCTCGAGGGAACGGTCACGAACGTCGCCGCCTTCGGTGCGTTCGTCGATCTGGGCGTGCACGAGAACGGGCTTGTCCACATCTCGGATCTGGCCGACACCTTCGTGAAGGATCCCCGTGACGTCGTTCGCGTCGGGATGGTCGTGAAGGTGCATGTGCTTGACGTCGACCTGAAGCGTCGTCGTATCGCGCTTACGATGCGCACGCGCCCGAAGGGCGAGTCGGGAGTTCGCCGGTCCTCGACGGGGCGTCGGGAGGAAGCGCCCCGCGCCCGAACGCAAACGGCGCTCGGCGCGGCGTTCGCAGCGCTCAAAAAGCGCTGACGACACAAGAAACCCCCGCGGGTCCTTTCGGACTGCGGGGGTTCGTTGTTGCAGGGCGTCGTATCAGACGCCCCTCGGACGAGCTTAGAGGGCGTTTTCAGGCCTTCTTTTCGTCGAGCGGAACTTCGCTCGGTTCTTCGGACTTTTCACCCGCCTGCATGATGGCGTTGAGGATGATCGCGCCGAAGGTTGCGGTACCGATCCCGCCGAGGATGAAGCCGCCGATGTTCAGCGTGAAGTCGCCTCCGCCGAGAATCAACGTGACGGCCGCGACGATCAGATTACGGCTGTTGCCGAAGTCGACGTGGTTGACCACCCAAACGCGGGCACCCGCCACGGCGATGAGACCGAACACGACGATCGACGTGCCGCCGAGCAACGGCTGGGGAATCGTCTGAATCACGGCGCCGAACTTCGGTGAAAAGCCGAGGATGATGGCCAGAAGGGCGGCGACCGGGAAGATGAGCGTCGAGTAGACGCGCGTGGCGGCCATCACGCCGATGTTTTCCCCGTACGTCGTCACGCCCGTACCGCCCACGGAGCCCGAAATCATCGTGGCGATGCCGTCGCCGAGGAAGGCGCGGCCCATGTAGGGGTCAAGGTTGCGTCCCGTCATGGCGGTGACGGCCTTGACGTGACCGAGGTTTTCACCGACGAGAATAATCACGACGGGCACGATGAGGGAGACGGCCGACATCGAGAATTCCGGCGCAGTCAGCGTGGGAAGACCGAACCAGGCAGCGTCGGCAATCTTTTGGAAGTCGATTGGCGTGCCGAGCCCCATGCCGTTCGTGAGCACTGCGTAGATGGCGTACGCAATGGCAAGCCCCACCAGAATCAGAAGCTTCTGCACGAGCCCGCGCGTGTAGACGGCCACGCCGCCCACGCAGATGACGGTCATGAGGGCGATGAGCGCGTCAAAGGTCGTCGGACCGACGCTCTTCACGGCCGTGGGGGCGAGATTGAGACCGATGACGGCCACGACCGCACCCGTCACAACGGGCGGCATCAGGCGTTCAATCCACCTTACGCCCGTCGACATGACGATGAGGCCCACCAGAGCATACACGGCACCGCAGGCGATAATGCCCCCGAGGGCGACGCCGATGTTGGGGTTGGGACCGGAGCCTGCCACATAGCCCGTCGCCGCAATGACGACGCCGATGAATGCAAACGAGGAGCCCAGATAGCTCGGCACGTGCCCGCCCACCAAAACAAAAAAAATGAGCGTCCCGATGCCGCTCATCAAAACCGCAAGATTAGGGTCAAACCCCATAAGAAGCGGTGCCAATACCGTGGAGCCGAACATGGCCACGACGTGCTGAACACCCATCGCGAACGTCTGCCCGGCGGGCAGGCGTTCGTCGGGGGCGATTATGCCTTCGGTCTTCAATTGCCAATTGGGAAAGTAGCTCATGGAAAGATCTCTGAGGGTGGTGGACTCCGCTGAAGCGGGGTCGCGATGAACAAACCGATCCATTGTAGTCGTCCGTCGAAACAAAGCGCCACGAAGCGAAGTCCCCTCCGAGTACGAGCGCGCGCGGACCGTCCGCAAACGACGAGGTCGTACGGGGTCGGTGTTAAAATGTCGGCCCTTTCGACACGACTCCGTTGCCTTCTCTGCACGGAGCGGCTCTTATCCACAGGTACTTTCATGACGAGTCCCAATCCGGCGCTCGTGCGCGACGTCGAAGAACGCCGCACCTTCGCCATCATCTCCCATCCTGACGCCGGTAAAACGACGCTCACGGAAAAGCTCCTGCTCTTCGGCGGTGCCATTCAGATGGCGGGCGCCGTCAAGGGGCGCAAAGCGTCCCGACATGCCACGTCGGACTGGATGGAAGTGGAAAAGCAACGCGGGATTTCCGTGACGAGTTCGGTCATGCAGTTCCGCTACGCAAACCACGTGATCAACCTGCTCGACACTCCGGGGCACGAAGACTTTTCCGAGGATACGTACCGCGTGCTGACAGCCGTCGACGCGGCCGTCATGGTGATCGACGCCGCCAAGGGCGTCGAAGCTCAGACGATCAAACTGCTTGAAGTCTGCCGTCTTCGCAAGACCCCCATCATCACGTTCATCAACAAGCTCGACCGCGAAGTGCGCGATCCGCTCGATCTGCTCGGCGAAATCGAAAACGTGTTGAAGTTGCAGTGCGTTCCGATCACGTGGCCGATCGGCATGGGAAAGACCTTCCGCGGCGTTTTCTCGCTGCTCAAGGACCGGCTCGTGCGCTTTACGGCGGGCGAAGAACGTCTGACCGAAGAGCGCGAGACGATTGCCGGGCTCGACAATCCCGAGCTCGACCGGCTCTTCCCGATGGAAATGCCCTACGTGCGCGAATCGATCGAACTCGTGCAGGGTGCGACCGAACCGTTCAGCTTGGAGAAGTTCCTCGCCGGCGAACAGAGTCCCGTCTTTTTCGGCTCCGGGGTGAACAATTTCGGCGTTCAGGACGTACTCGACGCGCTCGTTGATTGGGCTCCGTCGCCGCAGCCGCGCGACGGCGGCGCGCGCATGGTGGAACCCACCGAAGAGCCTTTCTCGGGGTTCGTCTTCAAAATCCAAGCGAACATGGACCCGCGCCACCGCGACCGCATCGCCTTTTTCCGCGTGTGCTCCGGGCGCTACCAGCAGGGGATGAAGGTGTTCCACGTGCGCGAAGGGCGCGAGATGAAGATTGCCAACGCCCTTACCTTCATGGCCCAGGACCGCGTGGTCATGACGGATGCCGTGGCGGGAGACATCATCGGGATCTACAACCACGGTCAGTTGCATATCGGCGACACGCTCACGGGCGGGGAACGTCTCGGCTTTACGGGGATTCCGAATTTCGCTCCGGAGCTTTTCCGCGGTGCACGTAGCAAGGACCCCTTCAAGGCGAAGCAGCTCCAGAAGGGCTTGCAGGAACTCGGCGAAGAAGGAGCCATTCAGGTCTTCACCAACGACCTCGGTCACATTTTGCTCGGTGCCGTCGGTCAGCTGCAGTTCGAGATCGTGGCCCAGCGACTTGCCACCGAGTACAAGGTCGACGCCATCTACGAAGGTACCGACGTCTCGACGGCGCGTTGGCTCTCGTTCCCCGATGACAAGACGAAGCGCGACTTCGAAGCCGAACAGGCGGCGCGCCTCGCGACTGACGTCAACGGCAACGTCGTCTATTTGGCCACATCGATCTACAACCTAGAGACTACGATGAAGCACTGGCCTCAGGTGACGTTCCACACGACGCGTGAAATGAGCCAGAAGTTCGATTGATCTTCGGGGGCGTTTCCGAGAAACAAAAAAAGGGTGCGGAGAATTCCGCCCCTTTTTTCAGGCGTTCGCTTGAGCCGTCAGGCGATTCGGCTCGCCCAACGGCGGGAGGAACCGAGCAGGTTGAGCCCGAGCGTGCGTCCCGTCATTTCAACGATGTTGCGCTCGACGAGCACATTCGATTCGGGGCCGACTTCGGTGCCCGCTTTGTTGTCATAGAGCTGATAGGAAGCACGTGTCGTTTGCGGTGTGATATTCGGCATGATGACGTTGCAACCGTGACGAATGCCCCGAACCCGACCGTTGGGCTCCAAGGTTTCGAGCGCGGTGGCGGCTGCAATGTTGATGTCGGGCATGACGAGGCGGGTCGTGCTGATCATGTTAAGGGAGAGTTGCATGAGTGGGCGCTTCTCCATCATGCCGAGCGCGGTCATGTCCGCGCCGTTGCTCGTGATGTAGGGGCCCATGCCGATCATGTCGGCGCCCATCTCGCCGAACGTGCGGATGTCGCGCATGAGGTCTTCGAGCGTTTGTCCGGGCAGACCGATCATGACGCCCGTACCCACCTGGTAGCCCGCGCGACGCAGGTCGCGCAACGCCTGATAGCGGTGTTCGAGGATCTTTTCGTGTTTGCCCGGCGTCGAGTGCAGATCCGCAAAAAGCCGAGGGTTGCTCGACTCGATGCGAAGGAGGTAACGCAGCCCCGTCGGATTGCCGCTCGCTTCGGCCCATTCCTTGTAGACCTCGTATGTCTGTTCTCCGAGACTCAGCGTGACGCCGAGACCCGTGGGCAGCTCGTCGCAGACCGTTTCCTTGTGAATGCGCTCCAGGAGTCGGGAGATCCAGCGAACCCACTTCGGGTCGCGGCGTTCGCCCGCCTGAATGGCGATCGAGCCGTAGCCCTCTTGGAGCGCGTGCAGGGCGCAGGCGACAATGCTCTCTTCCGTGAGCGTGTAGCGCTCGACGGTGTGATTGTCCTTGCGAATGCCGCAGTAGCGGCAGTTGGCCGTGCAGATGTTGCTTACCTCGATGAGACCGCGCAGGTAGACGTTGTTGCCCGTCTTTTCGGTCGTCACGTCGAAGGCGCGCCGACGCAACGCTTCGCATTCGTCGGGATCCGTCAGTCCGAGGAGGCGAATGATGTCGTCGTCCGAGAATTCAGTCTGCGCGAGCAGTTCGGACAGGGGCTTTGTGGGCGTTGCAGTCATGCGGTTTTCTCCGTAAGAGCGGCACGATAGCGGGAGAGGGCTTCGGGGTGGCAAGAGAGCACCCGCTCGAGTACGCCCTGAAGGTAGCAGATGGTGAGGCCGTAATTCGTCATGGGAACGCCTTGTTCCTTCGATGTGCGAAGACGGGCGAGCATGTGGCGGCGCGTGACGACGCAACCGCCGCACTGAATGAGAACGGCATAGGGGGTCAGATCTTCGGGGAAATCTTTGCCGACGGCAACCTCGATGACGAGGTCTTTGCCGGTCTTCTCACGGAGCCAGCGTGGAATTTTCATGCGCCCGATGTCGTCCTTTTGCGGATGGTGACTGCATGTCTCGCAAATCAGTACGCGGTCGCCGTCCTTGAGGCGGGCGAGTGCCGCGGCGCCTTCGGCGAGTTCCTCGAGATCGCTCTTCGAGTAGGCCATTTGAATGGAGAAGGTCGTAAGCGGGATCGTGTCGGGGCTCTGTCGCGCGACCGACTCGACGACCTGCGAGTCCGTCATGATGAATTTGGGCGGACGCTTCAGCTCGTCGAGCATTTCGGCGACGCGGTTTTCCTGCACGACGAGGCACTTGGCGCCGGCGTCGAGCAGTTCGCGCACGGCCTGCACCTGCGGCAGAATCAGGCGGCCCTTGGGGGCTCCGGTGTCGATCGGCGTCACGAGCATGACGGTGTCACCCGCCTGCGCGAGTTCGCCCACGAGGGGACGATCGGGTTCGGTACGCTCGGAGACGAGCCGCACGAGCGCGGCGCGCAACGCTTCGACGCCTTCGCCCGTACGTGCGTTCGTTTCTACGACGGGAACTCCGAGGGCTTGCGCGGCACGACGTTCTTCGTCCGTCACGGGACGCAGGTCGGTCTTATTGAGAACCAGAACGGCGGGAGTGCCGAGCTCGCGCGCTTTGGCGAGCAGAGTACTTTCGGAAGGCGATAGGGTGCGTTCGGACGTTACGACGATCGCGACGTCCACCCAGTCGAGTACGGCAAGCGAACGGCGCACGCGGGCTTGGCCGAGCTCGCCCGTGTCGTCGATCCCTGCCGTGTCGATGAAGACGACGGGACCGATTGGCGCGAGTTCGCAGGCCTTCTCCACGGGGTCCGTCGTGGTTCCGGCCACGTCCGACACGATGGAAATTCTCTGCCCGGTGAGGGCGTTTGCCAGAGAGCTTTTTCCGGCATTGCGGTTGCCGAAAAGGCCGAAGTGAAGCCGAAGTCCTTTGGGCGTGGACAGCACGGTGCGTCTCCTCAAAATGCTGTGAAAACAAAGGGGCCGGACAGCTGTCCGGCCCCTTGAGAACTACTTCGCGGCGCCAAGACCGAGAAGGAGCTTATAGCACAAACCCGAGGTTACTTTTCGATGTTCGTACGGATCACGTCGCGTTCGAACCAAACGGGAGCGTGGTGTTCGGCGGCTTCGACCGAGATCGTCCCCGGGCCGAGGCGCCAGATGCCCTTGAAGTGTTCCATCGAGAGCAGAGCGAGCGGGATGTGCGCGCAGACAACGAGCACGGAGACGATGATGGAGCCCCAAACGTGGAAGTAGAACATCCACATGTAGACCATCTTGCCGAGGAGCGGGGCACCGAGCCAGAGGAGCCAGCCCGTCACGGCGAGAGCGGCGATCATGCCCATGAAGAGCAGGTACGAGGCCTTCTGACCGCCGTTGTAGCGACCCTGCGGCGGAACCGTTTCCGGACCGAACGGGATCTTAAAGAAGCGGCGGGGATAGTTGCCGAAGTTGCGGAACCAGTAGATGGTGTTGCGGTCCCATTCCAGGCAGGCGCGCAGGATGAGCGCGAAGCGGTCCGGAGCGATCACGATGAACCCGAGCAGGTTGAACGTGAAGACGGCGCCGAGGATGAGATGCCAGAGCATCGTGAGTTCCGCGGCTTCGTCGGACGGGTTGCAGAAATAGACGTACACGCCCGTGAAGAGCAGGGCAAACCACGTGATGGCGTTCAGCGTGTGGAACACCTTATCCGGGGCATGGAAGCGAAGGATGCGTTCGTTAGCATTAGCCATGGTTGGCCTCCGTCATAGCCAGCGTGGAACGCTGGTAGTAATGGGTGTGCAGAAGTTCGTGCATCGTGTGGTCCACGGGCTTCGTGCCGAGGTCCTTGTAGACCGACATGACGACTTCGTTCTGGTGAGAGCTCGTGAGACCCATGGCCTGGCAGAGCTTGTCGTCCTGGTACAGGCCGGCCTGGCGGGCCTTGATGATGACGCCGCGACGGGCGATCAGGTCGCCGATGGCATAGCCGCAGACGGCCACGGCGCCGACGCACAGGCCGCAGACTTTCAGGAAGCCGCGACGGCCCAGGATGAGGGCGGCGGGGCGCTCGGCGTAATCGTATTTTTCAGACAGCATTTTTCAAATATCCTCGCGTCTCGTAAGTTAGATGCGCAGCGGCAGGGGGGTGGTCGGATGGAGCCAGGCCGTGCCGGAGGGCTGAACAGGCTGACCGCCGCCGTTGACGCAACCGCCCGGGCAGTTCATGACTTCGATGAAGTGGTAACGGTTCTTGTCGACGCGGACGCGGTTGAGAACTTCCTTGAGGCCCTGATTCGCACCGTTGACGACACAGACGCGGACTTCGAAGGTCTTGCCGCCGAGTGCCTTGATGGGCACGGGGATGGTCGCTTCGACGATGGCGTTGTCGTTGCCGCGGACAACCGTGATGTTGCCGTCCTTGAGGTCTTCGCCGGAAAGAGCGAAGTAGGCCGTACGCAGAGCAGCTTCCATCACGCCGCCCGAGCAGCCGAAGATCGTGCCGGCGCCCGAATACACTTCGAGCGGACGGCGTTCGCGGGTCTTCGGTTCGAGCAGGGGATTGATGCCCTTGCGGCGCATGAGTTCGGCGATGTCGCGGGCCGTGAGCGAGGCGTCGATGTCCTGGAAGGAGGGCGTGTCCTTCGGGATGTCCTTGTTGGCGATGAGGTAACGCCAGGCCGTGTTCATTTCAGGACGCGAAGCTTCGAAGATCTTGGCCGTGCAGGGCGTGACGGAGACGAAATAGATCTTACGGGGATCGCACTTGAGGATGTACTTCGCAGCCCAGGTCTTGGCGAGCGTACCGCCCATCTGGAGCGGGGACTTCGCCGTGGAGAGGTGCGGAAGCATGTCGGCGTGATACGTTTCGGCGTTCTTCACCCAGGCCGGGCAGCAGGACGTGAAGTGCGGGAACGGGTGCTTGCCCTGTTCGTCGACTTCCGGACCACGTTCGCCGAGGATCCAATACTGGATCTTCTTAACGAATTCCGTGCCTTCTTCGATGATGGTCTGGTCGGCCGTGCTGTTGCAGTCGTAGACCACGAAGCCGAGCTTTTCAAGCGCGTTGACCATCTGTTCGGTCGTGAGCGCACCGGGCTCGCCGCCGAATTCTTCGCAGAGCGAAACGCGAACGGCGGGCGAGGGTTGGGCCACGACCACGCGGTCCTTGTCGGCGAGGACGTGTTCGACTTCGTCGACGAAGCTCATCTGCTCGATCGCGTTGAACGGGCAGGCGATCAGGCACTGACCGCAGTAGAGGCACGCGTCTTCAACGATTTCGTGCTTGGCGCCGAGACCGCCCTTGATGGCGTCGACCGGACAGAACTTGCGGCAGGTGTCGCACCCGACGCAGTTGTCCTTGTTGATGTGGATGATCCCACGCAGTTCGCCCTTGCGAAGATTGCCGTCGAAGGCGGGGCCATTTTCCCCGCGGGCGTTGTCACCCGGGAGGAACGTATGGACCTTGATCGTATCCGTGGACATGGAAAAACTCTCCAGAGTAAGGAAAGCCGGGGAGCCCGTTGCGGCTCGGCGACTTGGCGCATGATCCTACGGCGGACAGTGGGCGCTACAGCGCTCCGGGGTCATCCTTCCGATCGGTTCATGGCACTCAATTTTTGGACGAAGGCGAGTCGCGCCGGTGGAAGAGCCGGGCCGAGACCTTCGGTGAAACACGCGTGCATTTTAAGGGGAAGGCCTCTTCTTCAGGTTCCGAGATTAGACCTAGGGAAGTACCCCTAAAGAGTTATTTCTGTGAATTTCAGAACTGTTTCTAGATGTGTTCTGATTTGGATCAAAGACGGACGGGTTGTTCAGGTTTTATGACCGAAGTGTTTGAGGAAAAAGGAAAAATAGCCGAGCAAATTACTCGGGAATAAAAAAGTTGCACTTGTCCGCGTGTCAACAGAAGATGGAAAAAGGCGGCGTTTCGACGTATGTCGGAGTCGCACAGAAGGAAAGGGTACAAAAAAGAAAAAGCGCGGGTTGTTCCGCGCTCTTCGGACGCAAGATTCGACCGGGCCCGCGGGCTTCGGTCGGGACGTGCGACTTACATGTCGACTTCCTTCAGAGGCGCGCGCAGTTCGGCGCGCACGTTGTCCATACCCGAGTAGAAAGCCTTCATCATGACGAGACCGAGGAACTTTCCGGCATCCGTTACGATGATGTTGTCCGGATCGTTCGGGTCGTCCTTGATGGCTCCCGAGAGCTTGAGGCCGAGCATTTCCTTCATCAGGTAACGGTCGACGTCGACGCCGTGCACCTCGCGGAAGTAGCGGCGCGACAGGCGGTGCGAGAAGAGGCCGAGCATCAGGCGGTACTGCATGATGGCGTGCTTGTCGAACTGGCGGCGGCGCTCAACGCCTGTGTGGCCCGCGGCGATGCGTTCGGCATAGCGGCGCAGGCTGAACGTGTTGACGTAGAGGCTGTCACCGAGGAAGCTGAACGCTCCCGAACCCACGCCGAGGTACTCGTCGTAGTCGACGACGTACTCGTCGAAGCCTTCGTCGTTCGTACGGCCGAAGGTCCAACTCGTGAGGTGGTTGTAGCGGCTGCCGAGCGTGTCGAGAATCACGCGGTACTGATCGGCGAGCTGATTGCCGGCGGCGGCAATGACGTTCTTCACGCTCTTTTTCGTCTGGGACGTCACCATGAGCGGGTAGGTTGTCACCTGACGGGGGTTGAGGCGCGCGATCTTGTCCATGTCCTCGTGGAGCATGTCGAGCGTCTGACCGCGGAAGCCGAACATCATGTCGATGTTGCAGGTGGGGAAGAGCTCCTGGGCGTACTGCAGACGCTCGAAGATCTGTTCCCCGGAGCCGAACTTCTCGTAGCGCTCCGAGAGCTTCAGCAAGTCGTCGTTGAAGCTTTGCACGCCGATGGACATGCGGTCGACGAGTCCCTTCAAATTGCGGAACTGCGGCGTCGTGATGATTTGCGGGTCGGTTTCGCAGGATACTTCGCGGATCGAGGGGAAGAGGGTCTTCGCGTGCTCGATCGTCTTGATGAGCTCGTCCTCAAGAATCGTCGTCGTGCCCCCGCCGATGTACATCGAGTGGAAGTCATAGCCGAGCGCCTTCACGTAGTCCATTTCCTTGCGCAGATTCACGAAGTACTCGCGCGCCTTCCATTCCTTGAAGAGGAAGCGGTGGAACGTGCAGTATGAGCAGAGTGTGTGGCAGAAAGGAATGTGCGCGTAGAGGAGGTACTTGTGACCTTCCTGGGGGGCGGGCGGCGTGTTGAGGATCACGGGATCGCAGTGGAGGTAGCGCTTGATGTAGTAGTCCATCACGCGGTCCGTAATGCCGATCATCCATTCCGGAAGCAATTCGCGGGGTTGCGGCGTATAGCTCGAAGTAGTCATGTGCGGAAGATGTGCATGAAAAGAGAAGGTCCGGGCATTGTACAAAGAGAAAAGGGTGCCGGATCTTAACGGCACCCCCTGTTTTCTCGCGGCCGCGAATCAGCCGTGCGTGGCGTAGAGAGCGGCGATTTCGGCGCGGAATCTTTCGGAGAGCGGTCCGCGCTTGAGTTTGAGCGTGGGTGTGAGTAGACCGTTTTCGATCGTCCAGGGTTCAAGCGTCAGTACCGTCGCACGCGGCAGGGCGTAATTCGGGAAACCGGCAGCTGCCGCTTTAGCACGCTTCAAAACCGTGGTTTTTGCGGCCGGGGCGGTCAGAGCGGCGGGGTCCTCAGGATCGAGCCCGAGCGACTCGGCGAGAGACTTCCACTCGGTCGGATTCAGGACCGTGATGAGCCCGAGGTACGGACGGTTTTCGCCCACGACGTACGCCTGAGCGAAAAGCGGATCGGATTCAATGGCGTTCTCAAGGTCGGCGGGCGGAATCTTCTCGCCCGTCGAGGTGACGATGATTTCCTTGATGCGGCCGCGGATCTTCAGGAGTCCCCGATCGGTGAAACTGCCGACGTCGCCCGTTTTGAGCCAGCCATCCGGCGTGAAGGCGTCGCGCGTGGCCTCATTGCGGTTCCAATAACCCTTCATGATGGAGGGACCGCGCACCTGGATTTCGTCGCCTTCGGCGAGGCGCACTTCCACGTTGCAGAAGGGGCGGCCCACGGTGTCGGGTTGGTTTTCCGCAAGGCAGTTGCCGGCAATGATGGGGCTTGTTTCCGTCATGCCGTAGCCCTGAATGATGGGCAGGCCGAGGCCGCAGAACGTTCGGGCGATTTTGGGGCCGAGCGCCGCCCCGCCCGAGATGGCGATGCGCAACCGTCCGCCGAATTGCGCGAGGAGCGTTTCCCGTACGCGAGGCAGCACGAAAGTGCGTACGAGCGCGTCGAGGAGCCCCGAGCCCGATTCAAGGGGAAGACCGTTTTTGCGGCAGAAATCGCGCCAACCAGTGGCTACGGCAGCTTCGAAAAGTCGCCGCTGCAGGCTCGAAGCCTTGCGTAGCCTCTCTTCGACGCGAGCGTGAATTCGTTCGTAGACGCGGGGCACCGAAATGATGACGTCGGGTTTGACGGTCTTCAGGTCTTCGGCCAGGAGCAGTACGGACCGGTTGTATGCGATCACGCAGCCCGTGGCGAGCGCGAGGTAATAGCCCGCGGTTCTTTCGAACGTGTGCGAGAGCGGCAGAAAGGACAGGAACACGTCGCCGGTTTTCGGTGACACGCACTCGAGCGTGGCTTTGACATTGGCCACGATGTTGGCGTGAGTGAGCATAACGCCTTTCGGGCGACCGGTCGTTCCCGAGGTGTAGATGATGCCCGCGAGGTCGTCGGGACGGGGCGCGGCGGGGAGCTCCCGATCGGTTTCGCCGAGTGCGAGCCAGGCGCGTCGACCGTAGATACGCACGCCGTTTTCTTCGACGTCCTCGTTTTCTTCGTCCGTCAGAACGACGTAGCGCAGGTGTTCGAGGAGTCGTCCGGCGTCGCGTAGCTGTTCCCAACGCTGACGCTTGTTCGTTACGAGCACCGAGGCTTGGCTATCCTCGGCAATGTAGGCGCTCGCCCCCGGGGTGTCGATCGCATGCAGAGGAACGGGCACGAGTCCGTTTGCAAGCGCCGACTGATCGGCCGCCACGTGATCCGGCCCGTTGGGCATGAGAATCGCAACGCGGCTGCCGCGCTCAAGCCCGAGTGCGGCGAACGCACGTCGCCAGTGCTCGACGAGCGCGCCCGTCTGTGCGTATGTCAAGCTTTTCCAGGCGCCCGTCGCCCGGTCGAAGTACCGCAGTGCTTCCGAGTCGCGGTAGACGGCGACGCTGCGGTTCAGCAACTCGGGCAACGTTTCGAGCCCTTGAAGTTCATTGGATCGACCCATGAGCCGTGTCTCCGAAAGGGGAAGGCGTCCTTGCGGACGCCCTCCGGAAAATAAGCAACAAGAAATCCTACTCCGAAAGCAAGGCGTTCAGAGACCGACGAAAGTCGGATTTTATTCGCCTTGGGCTTCGCGTTGTTTGGCTTCAAGCTCTTCCCAACGGGCAAAACCCGCGGCCATTTCCTCGTCGATGGCTTTCATGCGTTCGGCATCGGCGCGAAGCTCCTCGACGGGAAGACCGTGGTAGTCCGCAGCGCTCATCTTTTCGACGAGCGCGCTCTGTTCGGCTTCGAGGGCTTCGATGCGGGCGGGCAGACTTTCGAGTTCCCGGGTTTCTTTGAAGGAGAGTTTGATCTTCTGCGTGCGCTGACGCGGCTTTGGGGCGGCTTTCTCGGCTTTGGGCGCCTTGTCGCTTCGCGCTTCGTCGGCGGTCTTTGGACGCTGGCGCAACCAGTCTTCGTAGCCGCCCACGTATTCCCGCCAGAGGCCGTTGCCTTCCGGAGTCAACACTTCGGTGACGACGTTGTCGAGGAATCGTCGGTCGTGGCTGACAAGAATGATAGTACCCGGGTAATTGGCCAACGTCTGCTCGAGTACTTCGAGCGAGTCGATATCGAGGTCGTTCGTCGGTTCGTCAAGGACGAGCAAGTTCGCGGGCAGAGCGAAGAGTCGGGCAAGGAGTAGTCGGTTGCGTTCTCCGCCCGAGAGCGAACTCACGGGAACGTTCGCTCGTCGCGGCGGGAAAAGGAAGTCGCCGAGATACGCGACGACGTGTTTCTTTTGTCCGCCGATTTCGATCCACTCGGAGCCTGGCGAAATCGTTTCCGCCACGGTCTTCGTTAGATCGAGCTGCTCGCGCATCTGGTCGAAGTAGGCGATCTTGAGGGAGGTGCCGAGTTTGACGGAGCCCGCATCGGGTTCGAGTTTGCCGAGAATGAGCTTGATCAGCGTACTCTTGCCGACGCCGTTGCGTCCGATCAAACCGAGTCGGTCGCCGCGCATCAGGCGGAAGTTGAGGTCTTTGACGAGCATGCGGCCGCCGAACGACTTGGTGAGTCCTTCGACTTCGGCCACGATTTTTCCGCTTTTCTCGCCCGCATCGATCGAGAGGACGACGCTGCCGGTACGCTCGCGTCGAGCGGCGCGTTCACGGCGCAGCTGCTCCAGGCGTCGCACTCGCCCTTCGTTTCGGGTGCGGCGCGCCTCGATTCCTTTGCGGATCCAAACCTCTTCTTGGGCCCAGAATTTGTCGAAGCGCTGACGCTCAAGCGTCTCGGCGGCGAGCTCTTCTTCTTTCCGGCTTTCGTAGGCGGCGAAGTTCCCCGGGTAGGAGCGCAGAATGCCGCGGTCGAGTTCGATGATGCGGGTGGAAACGTTGTCGAGGAATTGACGGTCGTGGGTGATGACGACCATCGATTTCGACGTGCGCCAACCGGCATTTATCAGGCCTTCGAGGAGCGCGATCGCCTCAAGGTCGAGGTGGTTCGTCGGTTCGTCCAGGAGGAGCAGATCCGGCTCGAGCGCGAAGGCGAGCGCCAGCGCCGCGCGCTTGCGCTGACCGCCCGAGGCCTTGGAGGGGTCGCTTTCGGGGTCGAGTTCGAAGCGCGTCAGGTACTCGTCGAGCTTGGCGGCCAGGCGCCACCCTTCGCGTTCGTCGTCGTGCTCGTGCACGCGACCGCGCAGCATCAGGCTTTCGCGGAAAGTCGGCGCGGCGGGCAGCAGAGGTTCCTGCTCCACGTAGTGGACGGTGAGCCCGTCCTGACGTTGCAGAAGTCCGTCGTCAAGCGCCGTGGTTCCCGCAAGGACCGCAAGGAGCGAACTTTTGCCCGCGCCGTTGCGGCCGATGAGTCCGATGCGTTCGCCCGGTTCTACGGAAAAGGAGGCGCCGTCAAGAAGCGGTAGGTCTCCCCAGGCGAGGTGGCCGTCCGTCAAGGTAATGAGTGCCATGTCGTATCGAAAAAACGTGTCAGTAGGAGATGGGGGTTTCGTCAGCTTCGGAAGCGGCGTCCGTGTCGGTTTCGAACGATGCGGGTGAGACTTCGGTTCCGGTCGTTTCGGGTGCTATCGTCTCGACGGAGGTGCTCGGCATCGGCAACGTCTCGGCCCGATCGATGACGGGAGCGCTTAACGATCCCGATACGGGCGCGGGCACGGCCGGCCGTGCAACGGGCGGGCTCGGTGGCAAGTCTGCGGGAACGTCTTCGGTGCGGATGAGAATCGAGGTCACGGTCGGCCGGCTGGGCGTTTCCACGGTGGTGCCCGCTTCCGGTAGGGGGGCGGGCGCAACGGGAGGCTCGGGCAGGGCGATCTTCGGCATGTCGCCCGGAACGGCGAGCTCCTTGGCGGGTACTTCCACAAGCATGCCCGACTTCACCACGACGGTTCGGGGGACGCGGGCCACGACGGCGGAGACGTCCCGATTGAGCGTGAGCGCGCCCGTTTCGCCGTAATACTGGATGTTGTGACGGTGACTCGCCCACTGTCGAGCCATCTCGTAAGCGTCGACCCCGAGCGCGAAGAGCCGCTTGGCCGAGAGCGAATACGGCATGGCCGTAGCAAAGCGCGCTTCGAACCCTTCGGCGTCGTAGCGCACGAGGAGGGGGCACTCCGTGAAGACGAGATTGTCGAGGTCGTATGCGAGCGCGGTGGCCGAAGAGCTCGTACGCGGGTCGCCCGGGTTGGTGACGGAGCTCGCCCAAATGCGCATGCGTTGCGGAAGGCGGTTGCGAACGAGCCCCGCGGTTTGAGCGTCCATGGCCAGGAGCGCGGACGCAAACGGGGGTTCGGCCGTGGCGACTTTGGCGCGGCGCTCCGATTCGATGGCTCGAATGCGACTTTTCTGTCGGCGGGCGGCTGCGCCGTCCGCCGGCTTCTCGGCGTGCAGGGCGGCGATGCGTTGCTGGAATTCCGCCTCGTCCTCGGCGGAGAGCGAGGGCTCAAGCTGCTTTTGTAGTGCGGGGAGTTCCTCGGTCGAGACGACGAACACTTCGTAATCGACGAGCTTTTCACGCAATACTCGTTCGTAAGCCGAGCAAATGCGTGTTTCCCAGACGCCGTTCGTCGTGAGCAGAGCGATCTTTGGAGCGCTCCCGCGCTCGGTATGCTCGGGCAGTGCCTGCACGGCCAGTCGCGCGATGTATTCCGCTTCGCTTTCCGTGGACATCGACATCATGATGAGGTTTTGAGGCGCCGTCGTGCTTTTTTCGGGTACGGCGTTGAGAGCCACCACGGGAATCGGGAGCGACGTACGCGTGGCCAGCGCATCGACGAGGTCGCGCTGTAGAGGACCGACGACCACGTCCGCTCCCGACATGACGGCGGCGTCGATTTGCTCGTCGACCGAACCGCCAGCCCCGGCGGTCACGGTCAGGATCGTGGCCGGACGGGCGCTCGTCTTGCTTGCCGCCACGAGACCGTTGGCAACGGTCCGGGACGCAGAGAGGAAAGCCGAACCATCGGGCGGGAGCAGGTAGGCAATGGTGAGCGTGCGGCGGTTGTCCACTTCGACGGCGGGAAGGCTCGTTGCCGAAGCGTCGACGAACGTCGCGTCGTTCGGTCTGGTGTTAGGTTGCGGCGTGTCGAATTCCGGAATCGTAGCGGTGGGAGTTCCGACGGGGGCGTCCGAAGAAATTTCGACGACGGCCGGCGGCATCCGAACGTCGAGAGGGGCGGTTTCAGCTCCCGTTGTCAAAACGGGTAAAGTTAGAAGAACACACCCCCACGCATGGTGGGCGGATACGGATGGACGAGACACAACCAAAACCTCGAGTGCTATGTGGTCTGAAAACGCTTTGATCAAACAGGCCGGCCTCCCGGAGCAGGAGCTTCCGGCCGGTGCTTTCTATATCGTGGGTCTGCCGATCGGTAATGTCGGAGACATCACGCTTCGGGCCCTTTGGGTGCTTTCCCACGCGGATGCGGTTGCTGCTGAGGATACAAGAGAAACGCGCAAGTTGCTTGATCGCTTCGGTCTAGACGTGCGGCTCTTGTCGGTGCGGGAGCACAACGAACGGCACGGCGCCGATCAGATCATAGCTTTGCTCGAGCAAGGGAAGCGCGTCGCACTGGTGACCGATGCGGGTACGCCCGCCGTTTCCGATCCGGGCGCCCGCGCCGTGGATGCGGTGCGCAAGGCGGGGTACCGTGTCGTTCCCGTTCCGGGCGCAAGCGCCGTCGTGACGGCGCTTTCGGCGGCGGGTCTTCTCGGACAGGGGTTCACGTTCGCGGGGTTCGTGCCGCCGCAAGCCAAAGCACGGCGCAAGGCGCTTGAGATTCTTGCGGCTCGCCCCGAACCCTTCGTGCTCTACGAGGCGCCGCACCGTATCGTCGATCTCCTGCAGACGCTCGCCGAAACCGTAGAGCCCGAGCGCGGTATCGTCGTGGCTCGCGAGATCACGAAGAAATTCGAAACGTTCGTCAAACTTCGGGGCGACGAACTGAGTGCTTGGGCCCGCGCGCACGAGCCCCGCGGCGAGTACGTCGTGTTGGTCGACGCGCCCGTCATTCGCAACGAGGAATTGAGCGAAGCCGATATGAAGTGGATTCGGGCGCTCGGCGAGGAGTTGCCCGCGTCGCGTTTGGCCGCGGCCGCGGCCAAAGCGACGGGTTTGCCGCGTCAGAAAATCTACGCGCTTCTCGCCAAATCGGAGGACGACGCGTAAGGCGCCCGGGCGGTCGGTGCTCGTCCCCAACACACCAAGGAGAGTCGGATGGTCAAAAACGAATCTTCATCGAGCGACCCTCGGGCCGCCGAAAAGCCGACGGCGTCGCCCCGCGTCGTTCCGCCCTATGAGAACGAGCGGGTCGAGCGTCCCCCTCGCTTTCGTACGACTCGCGATGTCGTCAATTACGTCAAGCGCGAAATGACCTTGCGCGGGTACGCGCGCAAAGAGGACCTGATCGAAGAGATTCTCTCTGGGCAGGCGGGCGTGGACCGGGAGGCCATTTTGCGTTCGTTGCTCCGTAGGGTCGTCAAAGGCAAGACGAAGAAAGATGCCGACGAGGATCAATTGAATCCCGACTGGCGCTCGGGGGCGTACCCGTACGTGAGTCGGATGAAGCGCAAGACCTACGAGGCCGAGAAGTATCGCCTGCAGGTCGAACTTCTGAAGCTTCAGGCCTGGGTTCGGGAAACTGGTCAGAAGGTGGTGGTGATTTTCGAAGGCCGCGATGCGGCGGGCAAAGGCGGAACGATCAAACGCTTCATGGAGCACCTCAACCCCCGTTCGGCGCGGGTTGCGGCGCTCTCCACGCCGACTGAAACCGAACGCGGTCAGTGGTACTTTCAACGCTACGTTCAGCACCTGCCAACCCGGGGCGAGATCGTATTTTTCGACCGCTCGTGGTACAACCGCGCGGGCGTCGAGCGCGTGATGGGCTTTTGCACCGACGAGGAGTACCGGGAATTCATGCGACAGGTTCCCGAGTTCGAACGCAATCTCGTTCGCTCCGATACGTATCTCATCAAATTCTGGTTCTCGGTGAGCCGCGAGGAGCAACGTCGACGCTTTCAGGAGCGGCAGGTTCACCCGTTGAAGCGCTGGAAACTTTCGCCCATCGACCTTGCGTCTCTCGACAAATGGGATGACTACACGCGGGCCAAAGAGGCGATGTTCCTTGCTACCGATACGTCGGAAGCGCCGTGGACGGTGGTGAAGTCCGACGACAAAAAGCGAGCTCGCCTCAATGCCATGCGCTACGTGTTGCACGCGATTCCGTACGCCAACCGCGACCTTGAGGCGGTGGGCAAGGTCGATCCCCTGATCGTCGGGCGTGCGAGCACTATGTTCGAAGCGGCCGAGCCGCACGGAGAGAATCTCTCGTCGGGCGAGAAACCTGCCTGACGGCACGTCGCATGTTTCACGTGAAACACGATTCCGTTGCTCGGGGTACCGGATTGTTGCGTCGGGATCCGCACCAATGCAAAACGCCCTCCGGTCGGAGGGCGTTTCACGTGAAACGTGGCGGCGAAAACCTCAGGGGTCCGAGCGCAACGCGACTTCTCGGGTCTTTGACGAATGGATGTTTCGAACGAGGCTGCCGAGCAGTTCGGAGAGTTCTTCGATCAGATTCGAATTGGAAATCACACCGACAAGCTTGCCGGTTTCGTCGACGATCGGAAGGCGGCGCACGCCGAACTCGCGCATGCGGGCGAGGGCGGTCACCATGCCTTCGTTGGGGGCGGCGGTGACGACGGGAGCCGTCATGATGTCTTTGACCGCAAGCTTTTCGGGATCGAGGCGACGGGCGACGACTTCGATGGCGATGTCGCGGTCGGTGATCATGCCGATCGGTTTTTGGGCTTCGTCGACGACCACGAGGCTACCGACGTGTTCGAGACGCATCTGAGCGGCGCAATCGACGATGTTTTTGTCGGCTTTGATGGTGGCCACCTCATGGACGGCCATGTCGATGACTTTCAGGGAACGGGTGCGCATGGGCGACAACTCTGGTTAAACGAGCCGCCGAGCGGCTCAGTGAAGACGGTAGTTCGATTGTATCCAAATCGACGGGGAGGACGAGCCGCGGCGGCCGATCAGTCGTCCGACTCGTCGTCGGCGCCCAGAGGGGCGAGCGCGTTGAAGTTATAGAGACGCCGGTCCATGAGGTGCGAGGGCGAAACGCGCTGCAGGCTCATGAAAATGTTGTAAATGCGACCGGGGAATTCGCGGTCCCACTCGCGGATGAGCTCCTTCACTTCCTGACGTTTCAGATTTTCCCCCGCGCCGCAAATGCCCTTGCCTGCGAGCGGGTAGGCGCGCGCCTTGGCGAGCTTTTCCGTCTCGTACTCGCGCACGTACGCAAGCGGCCGGATCACGATGTTTTTTCCATCGTCGCTGCGAAGCACGGGTGGCATGGCCTTCATGCGTCCGCCGTAAAAGAGGTTGAGAAGGAGCGTGCCCACGATGTCGTCCATGTGGTGCCCGAGCGCGATCTTGTTGCAACCGCGCTCCTGCGCAACGCGGTAAAGAATGCCGCGACGCAGGCGGGCGCAGAGCGAGCAGACGTTCTTCCCTTCGGGGATCAGACGCTGAATGATCGAATAAGTGTCCTGATCTTCGATGTGATAGGGCACGCCCGTCGAGGCCAGCCACGCGGCGAGCGCTTCGCGGGGAAAGGCGGGGATGTGCTGGTCGACGTTGACGGCTTCGAGTTCGAAGCGAATCGGTGCTCGTTGCTGCAAAACGCGCAGCGTGTCAAGGAGCACGTAACTGTCTTTGCCGCCGCTCATCGCCACCATGACGCGGTCGCCGTCTTCGATCATGTTGAAGTCGGTAATGGCCTGCGCGGTGAGTCGAATCACGCGTTTTTCGAGTTTTTTTTGCGAAAACGAAAGTTGATTGCGCGCGGAAAGCGTCATCTGTTTGACCGGCGTGTCGGTACGAAAGACGGGATCCGAAACGAGCGAGAAATGGATGGGAGTTTCAGGCATACGGGTGTCGGTCGGAGGTGATCAAGAACGGGGATCGGGTCTGCGCCAGACTTCGAGGCCGACCGATTCGACGTCGGCGTAGGCTTCGAGCTTGGCGGAGGCCACCCGAACGAGGAGGATGTCGGGGTGGGTGCAGAGTGCGTCGGCCATGCGGTCGACCAGTGTTTCCTGCAGGTCGATGTGCCCGGAAAGGGCGGTCGTGCGCATTGCGTCAACGATCCAATCGTAGTTGAGGACGTTTTCCAGACGGTCCTGCGTCGGACGCAAAGGCACCCAGACGTCGCAGTCGAGTCGTACTTTCTGAAGGCGGTTTCGCTCGTGCTCGTAGGCGCCGATGGCGCATTGAAGCGTAAGGCCCCGAACGCTGATGCGTCGGGATGTGAAGCGGAGGTCGTCGGGAATCGTTAAGGCAAACACGGTGAAGCGTCCGGCAAAAACGCACATTCTAGCCGCGGGGACGATCGGTACAATGGACGAACTATGCGTTGGTTTCTTGTTCTCTTCGTTCTGTTGCTCGTGCTGCTTTCCTGCATGCCCTTTCTCTCCAAGTTCGGGCTCGGCCGTCTGCCGGGAGACCTGAACTTCACGGTGTTCGGGCGACGCATCGAACTGCCCTTCATGAGCACGATTCTGCTCGCGGCCGCGGCGTTCGTTATCGCCCGTCTCATCTGAGGGCGAGGGACGGGTTACGAGCGTTGAGCTCGTTCGTGCTCAAGATGCTCCGCACACGCGAGGAGCGCTTCGAGTCGAGCCGCGCGAACGGCCCCGGGAATGGCACGGGGTTCGGTCTGAGCTTTAGCAACGGTCCCCGCATCAATCGAGGTCCATGCGCCGAGGAGCTTCGAGAGCTCGCCCGGCGACCACCGGACGGAGCGACCTTCGACCTCCGCGATTCGCGAGTGGAAAAGAAGCAACGCTTCGGCGCGTTCCCGGCGGCGAACGACGTCAATTTTCTCGAAGACCCGAGCCGCGGTTTCGGGAGTGTTCATGCCGAAAAGCGCGTCGCGTTGCGACCAGAAGGTTTGGGCCAGACTCAAAGCGGACGCTGGTGCGCGAACGGATTTCAGAAAGCGCAGTGCCGCATCTCCCGTTTTGGCGCCCGAAGTGAGGGCGAGAAGCCGCAGATCCAACGAAGCTTTGTCGCGGGCGAGTCGCTCCAAAAGCGCTCGTACGGAAGGTGTGAGCGCGATGTCGGCGTAAAGACGCGGCCAAAAGCCGCAGGCTTCAAGTTCGTCGAGCATGCGCAAGGGCGCCGCGGACAAGAGGCCGCGGGAGATTTCCGAGAAAATCCGCTCGGGAACAAGCGCGTCTACTTCACCTGCGTCCACCATACGGCGCATGAGGGCGAGCGTTTCGTCGGCCACGTGAAAGTCGGGAAACCGCGCCGCAAAGCGGGCTGCACGCAGGATGCGAACGGGGTCCTCTTCAAAGGCCGGACTGACGTGCCGAAGTCGCCGGGCTTTCAAGTCTTCAAGCCCACCGTAAGGATCGATCAACCGTCCGTCGTCGTCAAGTGCCATGGCGTTGATCGTCAGATCGCGACGGCGGAGATCCTCTTCCAACGTGACATCGGGGGCTGTATGGAATACGAATCCGTGGTAGCCCGGAGCGGTCTTGCGCTCCGTGCGGGCGAGCGCGTATTCCTCGTGGGTTTGGGGGTGGAGAAACACCGGGAAGTCGTTGCCGACCGGCAGGTAGCCGCGGGCCAGCATCTCTTCTGGCGTAGCTCCGACCACCACCCAGTCGCGGTCGCTCGGAGGTTGGGGGCGGCCCGTGAGATGGGCCAGAAGTCGATCGCGGACACAGCCGCCGACAAGATAGACGTGCATGACGATGGGGCCGCACCGAACGGGGCGGCAAACGATAAAGGCATTCAGGGAAGATCCGATCCCGGCGTGGTTCCCGGGTGAACGCGTCCGAGAAACCGCGTGAAGTTCTTGATCGGGCGGGCAGTGCGCATCGAGTAGGTTTGCATGTTCGAGAGGACGTTTTTCACGTAGTCGCGCGTTTCGTAAAAGGGGATCGTCTCGATGAAGACCGCCGCTTCCATGGGCTCGCGCAACGTGCGGCGCCACACGCGGGCGCGGGCGGGTCCCGCGTTGTAGGCGGCGGTGGCGAGCACGTAACTCGAGTCGAACTCGGCGTGCAGCATGCGCAAATAGGCGCTCCCGAGAACGAGATTCATCTCGAGTTCCGTGAGGTTGCCCTGATCGTAATGCGTGATGCCGAGCTTGCGGGCGATCCACTGCGCCGTGAGCGGCATCACCTGCATAAGGCCGCGCGCACCGACCGAAGAACTGACACTCGGGATGAAGCGCGATTCCTGACGGATGAGTCCGTAGACCCAGGCCGCAGGAATTTGTTGCGCCTCGGAAACGCGCTCGATGAGGAGAGCGTGCGGCATCGGGTAGCGCTGTTCGATCGAGACAACCTCTTTGCCCGAGCGTTCGCTCGTATTGATCATGCGGTGGATGAGCAGTTTGCTCTTGGCATATTCAGCGAGCGCGACGTAGTCGGCGCCCTTCAAGTCCCGCATGACCCAATTCCACTCGCGGTGGCCCTCCCGGTAGAGGTCGAGCCGATAGAAGGTGCGAGCGCGCAGGAGTCCCGTTTCGTTTTCCCAGCGGTTCGGATCGGCAAGCACAACGCCTGGTTTCGCCGTGTCGAATGCATAGGGTTTGCCAAGCGCATCGCAGGCGAGTTTGCCGTAAAAACTGATGTTTCCATCGATGCGCTCGAAAAGTTGCCGTGCTTGTGTTTCCTGGCCGCGGGCCCGCAACGCTCGGGCTCGCCAGTAGGTCCAGACGTCTTCGTCCTGCATGCTTTTGGGCATGCGCTCGATCAGGCGAGCGAGCGAAAACCAGTTGCCCGCACGAAGCGCGGCTCGGGCGTTCCAGCCGAGGATGGAACGGTAGTTAACGACGAGGAGGGGGCGTTGTGCGAGCGAGGTCCCCGCTTTGGCGTACCAGTCGACTGCTTCGGGGTTGAGAGAAGTCGTACCCTGGTAGCCGATGACGGACCAGAGCAACGAGCGCCAGAAGGCGCCGAGTCGTCGTTCGACGGAGGTCGCACATTGCGCTGCCAAAGCGGGTTGCGCCCTCGCAAGGCGTAGCGTTGCAAAAACGCCGAGTCGGGCGGGGAGTCGTTCGAGCTCGTTCGCGTGGCGGTTGTACCAGGCGACGGGCTGATCGAGGATCGCGGAAAGCGTGTCGATCGGCGCGGGTAGTTCGGGGCGCGGCACGTAACTTAAAACGCGTTTGACCTCGTCCCATTCGCCCTTTTGCAAAAGGAGCACGACGCGGTCCCAGGCCCAGGAGCGGTCCCGGCGAACGATCAGGTCACCGAGCGTCTGATTGGCGGCACGCGTGGCTTGACCGTCCCGATAAAGCGCCTTGGCGTTCTGGAGCGCCTGCCGGTCGGCGGGCGTTTCGAGCAGGCGGTAGTAGGCCCGCCAGGCGGCGATGTCCGGATCGTCCCTGTTCCAGACCAGTCGATCAAAGATATTCTCAAAGAGCGTGCGGTTGATGCGCGACCCCGAGAGGCGCAGATAGTCGGCGGCAGCGCGCTCGCCTACGTACTCGCCTTGGTGGCGCTCGATGAAATCCTGAAAGCGCAGGTTGGGCGTCGCGGCATCGGGTGCGGTCTTGAGTTCGAGTTCGATCGTCCAGAGTTCGAGGTAGCTTTCGAGCGGGTGACCGACGAGGAGATCGGCGTTTTCGTGCAGGGCTGCGAGATCCCCCGTTTGAAAGGCGGCGCGGGCGGCCATGAAGATGCCGTCGGCCGGTTCGGGGGGCGTCGCAAAGAGGGCGACCTCCAGGGGGTCGACGGGGGGCGGCTCGTTGATGAGTTCCGCGGTCACGCGGCCAGCGGCTTCCGCCGCCTGGCCTGCTACGGCACCGGAAGTTTCCGTTTCGGCCGGGCGCCTCGTGTGCGCGAAGGCTTCATCAACCGCGTTGATCACGTCTTTGGGATCGACCTGTGCGGCGGATTCCAGCAGAATGACTTCGTCCTCGGTATCGACCGATTGCAGACTCTGAAGACGTTCGGGCATCGGAACGGCAATGAGGCCGTGGGGGGGCGGGTCGTTCGGCTCCTTCGTCTCAGGGGCGGCGGCCGTCGGTTCGGAGTCGGAAGCTGTACCAGAAACGGCTTCGGCCGCATCCGGCGACGGTGCAGTCGAGGTCGTTGCATCGGTTTTTTCGGGGGTGGCATCGGTCGACGCAACGCCGACGAGCGTCCTCAATTCCACCCATCCTTCGGGCGTTGCCGCGCCGACCGTGCCGGTCGTCGAGCAAAGCCCGGCGATAAGCAAAAGTCGGGTCAGCCGACTCGGGAGGGGAGTGTGGTGCATGTCGTAAAGACGCCGTGCCGTGGGACAATCGAGGAAGGTAGCAACAACTATAACGGAGCCTTGCCGTGGACGAGCGGACAATCGTAACGAAAAAAGACGTGCGAACACGAATGTTGCAAGAGCGTTCCCGACTCGCGCGGGACCCCGATCTTCAAGCGGCTTTCCGGGCGGCGCTCGACGGGTGCTCGGCCAGATTGCCATACGGCGTGTGCGTCGGGGGCTACGTGCCCTTTCGTGGGGAGCCCGACATTTCGGAGAGCCTGTGCGCTCGGGATCATTCCGTGATCCTCGCGCTACCGTACGCCCTTGCCGACGGTCGAATGGTCTATCTGCGACGCGGAAAGGGGAAGCTTGAAAAGGATGCGCTCGGTATACCTGCGCCAATGTTTGAGGGCGGAACCGAAGTCGTCCCTGACGTGCTTTTCGTACCGTGCGTTGCATATTCGACGCTCGGTCACCGATTGGGGTACGGAAAGGGGTGCTTTGATCGGTACCTGGCCGCGTGCGACCCGCGCCCCGTGGCAATCGGTGTTGCCTATTCGGCTCTCGTTGCTGAAGCATCGCTATTCGAAGCGCACGACGAGCGTCTCGACGCGCTTTTGACCGAGAAGGGCCTGCTCGACGTTTCCGGGCGGTTTGCAAAGCTTTGTACCCCGAAGGGCGAAAAAAAGCCGCGGCGAGGTCGCCGCGGCTCAGAAAGGCGGAGAGAGCGCTTCTTTTGATGCGCTTTCCCTCGGAGAGTGCGTCCTCCGACGGGGGAGGACGTTCCGGATCAATAGCGGTAGTTGTCGCTCTTGTAGGGGCCTTCCTTCGGCACGCCGATGTAGGCGGCCTGCTCATCCGTCAGCTCGGAGAGCTGGGCGTTGAAGTTCGTGAGTTGCAGACGCGCGACTTTTTCGTCGAGCTTCTTCGGCAGGACGTAGACGCCGACCGGGTAGGCGTCCGTGCGGCAAAAGAGTTCGATTTGGGCGAGCGTCTGGTTGGCGAACGACGAGCTCATCACGTAGGACGGGTGGCCCGTAGCGCAACCGAGGTTGACGAGGCGGCCTTCGGCAAGAAGGATGATGCGGTTGCCCGAGGGCAGTTCGATGTGGTCGACCTGGGGCTTGATGTTTTCCCAACGATACTGCCGCATCGACGCGACGTCGATTTCGCTGTCGAAGTGGCCGATGTTGCAAACGATCGCTTCGTTCTTCATGGCGACCATATGGTCGTGCGTGATGACGTGCAGGTTGCCCGTCGCCGTCACGAAGATGTCGGCCTTGTCCTTCGCGTAGTCCATCGTGACGACGCGGTAACCTTCCATGGCGGCCTGCAGAGCGCAGATCGGGTCGATTTCGACCACCCAGACCTGAGCGGCGAGACCGCGCAGGGCCTGAGCACAGCCCTTACCCACGTCGCCGTAGCCGACGACGACGGCCACCTTGCCCGCGATCATGACGTCGGTGGCGCGCTTGATGCCGTCGACGAGCGATTCGCGGCAACCGTAGAGGTTGTCGAACTTGGACTTCGTGACGGAATCGTTGACGTTGATGGCGGGAACCTTGAGTTCACCCTTGGCGTGCATCTGATAGAGACGGTGCACCCCGGTTGTGGTTTCTTCCGTGATCCCCTTGATGTGAGCGAGACGCTTGGAGTACCAGTTCGGGTCGACGGCGAGGTGACGTTCGATGGCGGCAAAGAGCGCGGTTTCCTCTTCGTTGCTCGGGGAGGCGATGAGAGAGCGGTCGGTTTCGGCGCGGGTGCCGAGGTGCAGGAGGAGCGTGGCGTCGCCGCCGTCGTCGAGGATCATGTTCGAGAAGCCGTTGTCGGGCCACTCGAAGATGCGGTGGGTGAATTCCCAGTATTCCTCGATCGATTCGCCCTTCTTTGCAAAGACCGGGACGCCGTCTTCGACGATGGCTGCCGCCGCGTGATCCTGGGTGGAGAAGATGTTGCAGCTCGCCCAGCGAACCTCGGCGCCGAGGGCCGTAAGGGTTTCGATGAGGACGGCGGTCTGAATCGTCATGTGCAGGGACCCGGAAATACGGGCGCCCTTGAGGGGCTGGGCTTCGGCAAATTCCTTGCGGATCGCCATGAGGCCGGGCATTTCGACTTCAGCGATCTGGATTTCCTTGCGGCCCCAGGGGGCAAGACCAAGGTCGGTAATGACGTAATCGTGTTGGGCGGTCATCGCGCTCTCCAAACAAAAAACGTTAAGCGCCGTTACTGTCGAACCCGACCGTCCGAGCCTGGCGAAATCTTGTGCTTTCGTCGCAGCGCTTCTCGAGGCGGCGGGAATACGAAGCGGACGCCGATCGGTAAATCGACGTCCGCCGGAAAGGCCGTCATTATAGCGGTCCAAATCCTTGATTTTCCGTTATTCCTCCGTACGCAGGGTCGCAAGCGCCGCCGCCACTTCGTCGGCGCTCACGCCCTCAAGAAGGTGAATCGGTGCGTCGGCAGCAAGCTCGGCCTCGCGCTTGATGCGACCGACCCACGCGCCCGCGTCGCGTCCCGAAGCGAAGGCGTCCGACACGAAGAGGTCGCGCCCGTTCATCGAGAGCTTGAAGTAGAAGTTGCCGTCTTTTTCACGGTACTGCTTGAAGAGCACCTTGGCGGTCTTCGCGCTCTTTACTTCGGCGGCGGGTGCGTCGGCCTGCGTGAAGCTCTTGAGTCCCACGGCTCGCATGAGTTCGGCGAGGAACGGCGTGGCGATCGCGCGGGCCTTGCGGGCGCCTTCCTGAAGAATCTTTTCGATTTCTTCGGGGCGGGACATAAGCTCTTCGTAGCGGGCGCGCATGGGGCCGATTTCGGCGTCGATCTTGTCGGCCAGGCGCTTCTTGGCTTCGCCCCAACCGAGACCCGCACGCAGTTCGGCGCGGAACGCGTCGGATTCTTCCTTCGTCGCGAAAGCGTCGTAAATCACCGTGAGCGAGGTGCTGTCGGGGTCCTTGGGTTCTCCGGGCAGACGGCTGTCCGTCACGATGCGGGAGATCGCTTCGTCGAGCGCTTTGCGGCCGCCTTCGAAGAGCGGAATCACGTTGTTGTAGGACTTGCTCATCTTGCGCCCGTCAAGCCCCGGAAGGACTTCGATCTGCGAGCCGCCCGTGGCCTGAGGCATCGAGAAGAAGGGCTTTTCGGGGGCGGCGTAGAGGAAGTTGAATCGGGTGGCAACGTCGCGCGCCATTTCCAAATGTTGGAGCTGATCGTGTCCGACGGGAACTTCGTCGGCGTTGAACATGAGAATGTCGGCCGCCATCAGAATGGGGTAGCAGAAGAGCCCCATCGAGACGTCCGCATCGGGATCTCGCCCCGCGGCCACCGCCTGATCGACGGCCGCCTTGTAGGCGTGCGCACGATTCATCTGCCCCTTGCCGGTTGAGCAGGTGAGCAGCCAGTTGAGCGTGGGAATTTCCGGAATGTCGCTCTGGCGGTAGAAGACAACGCGCTCGGGATCGAGCCCGGCGGCCAGCCACGTGGCGGCAATCTGCAGACGACTGCGTGCGATGCGGGCCGGATCCTGGCACTTGATGAGCGCGTGGAGGTCGGCCATGAAGAAGAAGCTCTCCGTGTCGGGGTTGCGGCTGTCCCGGATGGCCGGACGAATGGCGCCGACGTAGTTGCCGATGTGAAGAGTGCCGGTCGTATTGATGCCGGTGAGAACGCGCTTTTTCATGTGAAACCTATCTTGGTGGGGCCGAAGGGCCGCGTGTCGTTCGGACGTGAGACTGAAATGATATACCCCGAGCTCTCTTCGGTCGGAACGGGAGTCTGGGGTCTCACGGAACGCGAATGTGAAAAAGGCCGCGCCTCAACGTTGGTCGAGGGCGGCCCGATGGAATTATCGGTGCTTCAGGTCGGTTCAGAGACCGGCGGCGGCACGCAGAATTTCGGCCTTGTCGGTCTTTTCCCAGGTGAATTCGGGTTCTTCACGGCCAAAGTGACCGTAAGCAGCCGTCTTCGAGAAGATGGGACGACGCAGGTCGAGCATCTTGATGATGCCGCGCGGGCGAAGATCGAAGTGGGCGCGAACGAGCTCGGCGATCCGGGCGTCGGGAATGACACCTGTGCCGTTCGTGAAGACGGTGACGTTCATCGGTTCGGCCACGCCGATGGCGTAGGCAACCTGAACCTGGCATTGACGGGCCAGACCCGCAGCCACGATGTTTTTGGCCACGTAGCGGCAGGCGTAGGCGGCGGAACGGTCGACCTTCGTCGCGTCCTTGCCGGAGAAGGCGCCGCCGCCGTGAGGGCAGTAGCCGCCGTACGTGTCGACGATGATCTTGCGACCCGTCAGACCGCAGTCGCCCTGGGGACCGCCCACGACGAAGCGGCCGGTCGGGTTGATGAGGAAGCGCGTGCCTTCGAGCCATTCGGCGGGGATCACGGGCTTGATGATCTCTTCGACGATGCCTTCGATGAATTCGGGCTTCATGACCTTGCCGTCCGACATTTCGGGGGCGTGCTGCGAGGAGATGACGATCGTGTCGCAACCGACGGGACGGCCGTCGCGGTAGCGCAGCGTCACCTGGCTCTTGGCGTCGGGACGCAGATAGGAGAGCGTGCCGTTACGGCGCACGATGCTCTGGCGTTCCATGAGGCGGTGCGCGTAGTAGATCGGCGCGGGCATGAGTGTCGGCGTTTCGTCGCAGGCGTAGCCGAACATGAGACCCTGGTCGCCGGCGCCGAGGTTGAGCTCGTCGTCCATGGCGTGGTCGACCCCCTGCGCGATGTCGTTCGACTGCTTGTCGTAGCCGACGAGTACGGAGCAACCCTTGTGGTCGATGCCGTATTCGGTATTGTCGTAACCGATGCGCTTCAGGACGTTGCGGGCGAGATCGATGTAGTCGACAACGGCGTTCGTAGTGATTTCACCGGCCATGACGACAAGGCCCGTTGTACAGAGGGTTTCTGCCGCAACGCGGCTCATAGGGTCCTGCGCGAGGCAGGCGTCAAGGACGGCGTCGGAGATCTGGTCGGCAACCTTGTCGGGATGCCCTTCGCTGACGGATTCGGAAGTGAAAAGATATTCGCTGGCCATATGCCACGCTCTCCAAGAAGGAAGTTATGGAAGGCAGCGCCTAACGCCATGGCAAACGGTCACGTGCGACAGACGCTTTAGCGGAATTTGTGTTCGCCCCGCAAGTTGTCTTGTTAACTCGGCGATTGACGGATATTACCGCTTCGCGCTTTGTCGTGCCACTCGGAAACGCACGGGATTTTGCACGGGGGGCGAACGGGCGGCTTCATCGCTGTGGTAAACCTATGTTCGTTCCGAGGGGCTGTCGCGTTGACGTCGACGTCCGACGCGGTTTTGCGTCCGAAGAACGCTGGGGTAAAATCATCCGTTTGAACCATTTCATCATCTCGAGAGGTTGGACGGATGCAGGTGCTCCTCAAGCTCGTCGCCCGCCTGCCGTTGCGTGTGTTGCAAACATTGGGGGCTGGCATCGGCGAACTTACCTTCTGGTGCTCGCCGGGGTATCGGAGGCGTACGCGCGAAAACCTCCGACGTGCCGGGTACGACGATCCGGCACTTTTTGCAAAGGTCGGACGGAATGCGGGTCGCCAGGCCATGGAAAGCCTCTGGGTTTGGTATCGGCCCGCGGCCGACGTTGTCAAGCGCGTTGAAGCAACCGAAGTGGCCGAAGCGCTTATCGCCCGTGCCATGCGGGGGGATCGCCCCGTTGTTTTCATGACGCCGCACGTCGGTTGCTTCGAGGTGCTTCCCGTCTGGCTCGCGCATCGGTTTTTTGCGGAAACGAAGCGCAACATCACGATTCTCTACCGGCCGCCGAAAAAAGAGGTGCTTCGCCGCATCGTCGGCGAGGCCCGACAGGCGCCTGGTATTGAGGCCGTTCCCACGAACCTTGCGGGCGTCAAGCGCGTCATCCGCAACCTGAGGCTCGGCCACACGTTCGGTGCTCTGCCCGATCAGGTCCCGTCGCAGGGCGAAGGGGTGTGGGTCGACTTTTTCGGTCGATCCGCCTACACGATGACGCTGCCCGTCAAAGTGGCCCGACAGTTCGATGCCGTCCGCATTTTCGCCTGGGGCGTGCGCACAGGAGACGGCTGGCGTCTGGAGGCCGAGGAGTGGACCGAACCTCTGAGCGGAGATCCCCGCGAGGACGCCCGTCTCATGAACCGTCGGATTGAGCAGATTATCCGGCGTCTTCCCGAGCAATACGCCTGGAGCTACAACCGCTACAAAGTGCCTCGCGGCGCTTTGCCGCCTCCGAGCGACGCGCAGTGACGCGCGAGGAATCACCATGAACAATGCTTTCGCCCGTTTGTGGGTGGCGCTCATCCGCGCCATGCACGGGCTTTCCATGAAGAATCGAACCCGCCTGGCGCGTTTGGCCGCCCGGATTCTTTGGTACGTCGTTCCCAAGCGCCGTCACGTGACGCTTACGAATCTGCGGCTTTGCTTTCCGGAGCTGAGCGAAAAAGAACGCGTCGAACTTGCCGAACGCATTTACGTGCGCCTCGGTCGTGCGGCGATCGACCACGGCACGCTCTGGGTCGGGAGTCGTGAGGAAGTGCGGGAGTTCGTGAAATTCGAAGGACTCGAGCATTTGCTCGACGAGAAGAACCGTCCTGTCATCGTGGTCGCTCCGCACTTTGCGGGGCTCGACGCGGCGGGGATCGCGCTCAATACCTACGTGCGCGGCGTGTCGCTCTATCAGCCGCAGAGCAATCCCGTTTGGGACAAGGCCATGCTTGAGGGGCGCAAGCGTTTTTCGGATCCCGTACTCGTTGCGAAGAGCAACTCGAGCGACCTGCGTCCCGTGCTTCGGGCGATGAAGGAGGGCCTTCCCTTCTATTACCTCCCCGACATGGATCACGGGCGCCGTAATTCAATTTTCGTTCCCTTTTTCGGGGTCGAAGCGGCGACGCTGCCGATGGTGTCCCGCTTGGCCCGTCTGACGCGCGCCAAGGTCCTCTGGTGTATCGCCACGATGACGGAGTCGGGTTACGCCGTGACGATTTCGCCGCCCCTTGAAAATTTCCCGACCGACGATCCTGAAGCGGACACGTTACGCATCAACCGCGAACTTGAGGCGTGGGTGCGAAAGCAGCCCGATCAGTACCTGTGGGTGCACCGCCGCTTCAAGACACGCCCCGAGGGTGAGCCGTCGGTGTACTGAACTTCGGAGGAACGCGCGTGAAGTTTTGGAAAATGCACGGAGCGGGAAACGACTTCGTCGTCGTGCTTTCGCTGGAAGGTCCCTCGGGCCTGGATGCAGACGACATCCGCTTTCTTGCGGATCGGCGCCTCGGCGTCGGGTGCGATCAGGTGCTTGTTGCCGAACCGCCGCGCGCGGGAGGAGACTGTGTCTACCGTATCTTCAATCCCGACGGGGGTGAGGTCGAGCACTGTGGCAACGGATCGCGCTGCCTCGGAAAGCTCCTCCTCGATCTTGGTCTGACCGAGCAAGCGGAAACGGCCCGCCTCGAGGCAAAAAAGGGTATGGTCAAGGTGCAAAAAACGGCGTTCGGCTATCGGGCCGCCGTCGGAAAGCCCGATTTTCGTCCCGAAGCGCTTCCTTTCGTGCCCGAGGGCGATCCGATCGGGAATCGTGCCGGGGTGCAGGTCCATCGACTCGGACTCGTCTCGGAGAGCGTCGACTTCATTCCGGTATCCGTCGGGAATCCCCACGCCGTTCTCTTTTGTGATTCGGTTCGGGACGTGCCTCTGACGACGGTCGGGCCGCGGATCGAGACGCACGCCGCCTTTCCGCGGGGTGTCAACGTTGAATTCGTCGAGATCGTCGATCGGTCGCACGTTCGGTTCCGCGTCTGGGAGCGCGGTGCCGGGGAAACGCTAGCCTGTGGCACAGGGGCAGCGGCCGCGGCAGCGGCCGGCATTCAGTTGGGGCTCCTCGATCGGCGTGTCGATGTCGAAACTCCCGGTGGACTGCTTCGCGTCGAGTGGCCGACCGACGATGTGTCGCTGCTTCTCACGGGCCCGGCCGAGCTTGTTTTCGAGGGCAATATCGACATGACCGCGTGAGCGGTCTGTTTTCCGGTTTCGCTTCATCCCTGTAGTAGGATGGAGCATCAATTTTTTCAGAGCGCCCGTGCGGTCTTCGGGCACGCGCGGCACTCCATTGGATACACGAACATGATTGATCTCATTCTGAAGAAGGGGAAGGAAAAATCCCTCCTTCGTCGTCACCCCTGGGTCTACGACACGGCCGTGATGCGCCTGAGCGGGCGGCCCGAATCGGGTGAAACGGTGTGCGTGCGCGGGCACGACGGACGCTTTCTGGCGTGGGCGGCGTATTCGCCCGCTTCGACCCTGCGTGCCCGCTGTTGGTCCTTCCGCGAAGAGGATGTGATCGACGCGGCCTGGTTCGAGCAACGCATTCGCGATGCCGTCGAAGCCCGCGAACCGCTTTGCGCCCGAGCGAGCGCCCTGCGCCTCGTTTTCGGCGAAGCCGACGGTCTGCCCGGTCTCATCGTGGACCGTTACGGAGACTTCCTCGTCACGCAGTTCCAGTCGGCGGGCGTTGAGCGCCACCGCGAACTTCTCGCGGACCTTCTGATGAAAGTGACGGGCGCGCGCGGTGTGTTCGACCGCTCGGATGCCGCCACGCGTCGTCGCGAAGGGCTCGACGTGCGCATGGAAAATCTCCGCGGCGAAGAGCCTCCTGCAGTGATCGAAGTTGAAGAGGACGGTGTTCGCTACGGCGTCGACGTTCGCATCGGGCACAAGACGGGTTTTTACGTCGATCAGCGTGAAAGTCGTCTGACGGCGCAGCGGGTTGCGGAAGAATTTCGCCGCACGCACGGTCGCGGTCTTCGCGCGCTCAACTGCTTCTGCTACACAGGCGGCTTCTCGCTCGCGCTGTTGAAGGGCGGTGCGGACGAAGTCGTTTCCGTAGACTCCTCGCAGGACGCGCTCGACATGGCTGCCGAAAACGTGAAGCGCAACGGGTTCGACGCGCAGAAAGCGAAGTTCGTCTGTGCCGACGTTTTCACGTTCTTGCGCGAGTTGCGCGACAAGGGCGAAACGTTCGACCTCGTGATTCTCGACCCGCCGAAGTTCGCGTCGAGTCACTATCATGTCGACCGTGCCGCCCGCGCCTACAAGGACATCAATCTGAACGGCCTGCGCCTGCTCACTCCCGGAGGGCGGCTTTTCACGTTCTCGTGTTCGGGTGCCATCGACGTCGATCTTTTCCAGAAGATCGTGGCGGGCGCCGTGTTCGACGCTGGCGTCAACGCCTGGGCGGTCGGGCGCTTCGGCGGCGGGGCGGATCATCCGCTTCTCATGACGTATCCGGAAGGGGAATATCTGAAGGGGCTCGACCTCTTGGTCCGTCCCTGATTCGAACGGAGGCATCGATGATGCAGGTTGAAGAAATGCAGGAACCGGACATTCCGGTCACGATTCTCACGGGCTTTCTCGGAGCGGGTAAGACGACGCTCCTCAATCGCATTCTGACGGAAGATCACAAGCACCGAATTGCGATCATCGAAAACGAATTCGGGCCCGAGAACATCGACAACGAGCTGATCGTTCAGTCGGACAAGGAGCAGATTGTCTCGATGAACAACGGATGCGTGTGCTGCACGATCCGCGGCGACCTCTCGCGCGTGCTCACCGATCTTCGCCACAAGCGGGAACGCGGCGAAATCGTGTTCGACTACGTCGTTATTGAAACGACCGGCGTGGCCAACCCCGGTCCCGTTGCACAGACCTTCTTCATGGACGATGCGGTGGCGCCCTATTTCCGTCTCGACGGCGTGGTGACCGTCGTCGACGCGAAGCACGGTTCGGCCACGCTTGATGCGGAAGCGCCTGCGCGCGATCAAGTCGGGTTCGCCGACCGGATTCTTCTCTCCAAGTGCGACCTTGTGACGGAGGAGGAAGCCTGTGCGCTCGAAACGCGTCTGCGCCAAATGAACGCCCGCGCGCCGATTCGCCGCGTCGACATGGGGAAGTGTCCTGTCGAAGAGGTGCTCGACATTTCGGGCTTCAACATGAACGACGTGCTCGACGTCGATCCGACCTTTTTCAACGAAGGTCATCACCACCATCACGACGACGACATCCACAGCTTCGTGTTCGATACGGACCGTGCGTTCGATCCGATGAAGCTTGAACGCTATTTCATGTCGCTCACGAGCGTCTACGGAGAAGATCTGCTCCGCTACAAGGGCGTGCTCAATCTTCAGGGCTCGCCCAACCGGGTAGTCGTTCAGGGCGTGCACATGCTCGCCGTTTCGGATGTGCTCGGTCCGTGGGGCGATCGCAAACCGACCTCCCGTCTCGTCTTCATCGGGCGCAATCTCCCCGAGGAAGCGATTCGTCGTGGCCTGCAAACCTGCCTCGTCTGAGCGCGATGCGTCGGGGCCGACCGGCCGTCCGCCCCGACGAAGGCTTTTGAAGGATCCTAACAAAACGACAAGAAAAATCCCTTCGCTCTATGGAACGCGGGGACGATTTCCTGTATAAAGCCTGTTTGATTTTTTTTCGAAAGCTTTGCGTCCTTCGCGGGCCGCAGGGCACGATACGATCCGTGAATTCCCGGAATCCACGGATTGACTTTCAACCTTCACGAATTTTCGGCTAGGAACAGAAATGGGCGGGAAGAAACTACTTACGGCGGAAGAAATCCTCCAGATGTCCGACGACGACTACATGGACGAGCGTCAACTCGCTTTCTTCCGTCAGCGGCTCCTCGACATGGAGGCCGAACTTCGGGCCAACGCTGGTCAGACGACGGTGAACCTTCGTGAAACGAACGTGGTTCCCGATCCGGCGGACCGCGCCACGATCGAAGAAGAGCATGCGCTCGAGCTGCGAACGCGCGATCGCGAACGCAAGCTCTTGAAGAAGGTTCAGGCGGCTCTTCAGCGTATCGAGAACGGCGACTACGGTTACTGCGAAGAGACGGGAGATCCGATCGGTGTGGCGCGTCTCATGGCCCGTCCGACCGCCACCTTGTCGCTTGAAGCGCAGCAGCGCCGCGAACTCAAGCAGAAGATGTACGGCGACTGATCCGCTTTCGAGTCCGACCTGCCAGAGACCAATGACGGCACGACCGCATGCTCGCGCGAGCTTCGGCCGTGCCGTTTGCTTTTCGGAGACTGTGTATTTATGAAAGACGACGCCCTTCTTGACGACGATCCCGTTCGCACCGCCCGCCTCGGCCGCTTGAAGCGCCGTGCCGCGGTCCCCGAAATCTTCCGACCGAAGCTCTGGCTTCTCGACCTTGACGACACGGTTCTCGGCTCGTCGCGCGGTCTTTTGCACGCGATTCATCTTCGGATGAACGCCTTCATCACTGAGCGGCTCGGACTCCCGGAAGCGCAGGCCGAAGCTCTGCGTACGCAGTATTGGGAGGAGTACGGCTCGACCTTCCTCGGCATGTGGCTGCGTCACGGTGTCGATCCGCGGGAGTTTCTGCCCGCCACGCACGACTTCGATTTCGCGCCCTACGTTTCCTGCGAGGGCGATCCGAAGCAGGCCCTCAAGAAGCTCCCGGGCCGCAAAGTCGTCTTCACGAACGGGCCGCGCAACTACGCGGATGCGGTACTCAAAGCGATGGGGATGTCCGAATTTTTCGACGCCGAAGTGACGAGTACCGAGATGCGTCTTTTCGGCGACTGGCGCCCGAAGCCCAATACGTCGATGTTCGCCGCCACGTGCGCGCGCTTCGGCGTCTCGCCCCGCGAGACGGTTTTCGTCGACGACAGTCCCATGAATCTCAAAGCGGCGGCCCGCACGGGGCTCACGACGGTGTGGTGCACGGGTTATCGGCGGGTGGCCGGAAAGCTCCCGTGGCGCAAACCGTATCCATACATTGACCACGTCGTCGGGCACGTGCGCGAGTTGCCGAAGCTCTTCGGTACATGCGGAGCATCGAACGGACGGCATGAGCACCGCGAACTCGTGTAAGGACCCGACCCATGCGCTTCTTTTCCCGACTGTGGCAGAGTGTCGACGCGATGCGACGCTTTTGCGCCAACCTTCTCTTTCTCGTCCTTCTCATTGCGGTTGCGGCGGTCGTCTTCGTGGCAACGCGTCCCGTCGGCGGTATTCCTCCGGGGACGGTTCTGGTGCTCGCTCTTGACGGCACGGTCTCGGAGACGGCTCCGACGCCGCCCCGATCGGTGGCGGACGTGCGTCGCATGCTGGAGGTCGAACGCGGCTCGACCCGTCTTCTGGATGTGACGGAGGCGCTTGCGGCCGCCCAAGACGACGCGTCGATTGCGGGCGTGGTGCTCGACCTGGAAAACCTTTCGGGGATCGGTTTGGCTTCGGCCCGCACGATTGGCGAGGCGCTCGAGGACTACAAGCGCGCGACGGGACGACCCGTTCTGGCGTGGGGGAGCGCGTTTTCTCAAGGGGCCTATGCCGTGGCGGCGCATGCCGACGAAATCTACGTGCACCCCATGGGGACCGTGGAGTTGAAGGGGCTGACGGGACGAAGCCTCTACTGGGGCGAATTTTTGAAGCGCCTCTCCGTGGAGGTCGACGTCTATAAGGCGGGCGTCTATAAGAGTGCTCCGGAAGCGTTCCTCTTCGGGGCGCCTTCCGAAGAGACCCTCGAAGCACAGCGCGGTTACCTGGAGCCCGCTTGGACGCGACTGACGACGGACCTTGAAACGGCCCGCAATGCTCGCAAGGGGGCCGTGAACGCGTGGATCGATCAACTTGCGTCGGGTCGCGGGAAGGTTCTCTCCGACCCCCTGGGGGCGTTGCAAGATGCAGGACTCGTCACGGGTGTCATGACCCGCGACGCGTTCGTCGAACACGCTGCGTCGAAGTTCGGCTCGACCCCCGACGATCTTCAGGTTGTTGATTATCGCGATTACCTTGCCGTTCTGCCCGCACTGCCCGCCTCGGATGCGTACGTGGCGCTCGTGACGGCCGAGGGCGAAATCTCCAATGAGCCCGCCGTCGGCGGCATCGTGGCGGGCGACCTGATCGCGCTTCTCGAAGAAGCGACGTCCGTTCCCGAAACCAAGGCGCTCGTCCTTCGTATCAACACGCCCGGGGGCGACGCGCTCGCTGCCGAAGAGATTCGCGAAAAGATTGAAGCGATCCGCAAAAAGGGCCTTCCTGTCGTCGTCTCGATGGGGGATGCGGCCGCATCGGGCGGCTATTGGCTGAGCGCTTCAGCCGACGTTGTCGTGGCGGACCCGCTGACGCTCACGGGGTCGATCGGCGTATTTGCTCTGGCGCCGAATTTCGCTCCGATGTTGGAGAAGTTCGACGTGGGTACGGGCGGTTGGTCGACGGGACCGGTAGCGGAGTTCGGTTCGATGCTGAGTCCGCGCGACAAGGCCGAACACGCACTCTATCAGGCAGGGGTCGAACGCGTTTATGCGAATTTCCGTTCGATCGTGGCGCGGGGTCGGAACCTTTCGCCCGAGGCGGTTGAGGCCGCGGCGGGCGGCCGGGTATGGCTCGGCGAAGACGCGAAGCATCTGGGCTTGGTCGACGAGCTCGGCACACTCGACGACGCCGTGAGGATCGCCGCCGAACGTGCGGGGCTCGGCGAGGAGTTCGCCGTTCACCTCTTCGACCCGATCGAAGAAGGCTGGGGGCGTTGGCTTGCGCCCGTCTTGAACGGTGTTTTCGGTGATGCGGTTCGAACGCGGGCGTCCGTCTCGGAGACGCTTCGGGCGCTTTGCTACGCCGACGGCGTTTTGTCCGCTTGGGAGCACCGGGTGCTCGCTTTGCCCGGTCGGGCGATCGTCTGGGCGCCGCAGGCGCGTGTGAGCCTCTGAGTCGGACCGAGAGATGCCCGTAAAAAAAAAGCCGGCCCTTCGGGGGCCGGCTTTTTACTTTCCATCGGTCAGTGTCCGCCGCACACGGGGCACGAACGGCGACGACGGCAACGGACGGTTTCGAATTCACCCGCCAGCATGTCGATCATCAGAAGCTTCCCTACCCAGGGCGAGGGAAGGCCCGCAGCCAAGCGTAGCGCTTCGGCGGCCTGCAGGGTGCCCACAAGTCCGGTGAGCGGGGAAAAGATGCCGAGCGTGGAGGCTTTCTGGTCGTTGGCCGCATCGTCCTCGTCGAAGAGACACCGATAGCAGGGCGAAGCATCGCTTCGGAAGTCGAACACCGAGAGCTGACCCGAAAAGCGAACGGCGGAGCCGAACACCAACGGTTTGCGCGCTTTCAGTGCCGCACGATTCACGCTCTGACGCGTGGCGAGGTTGTCCGAGCAGTCGAGCACGATGTCGACCGTGTCGAGCACATCGGCGAGCGTCTTTTCGTCGAGGTAGGTGTCGATCGGCGTCACCTCGACAGCCGGGTTGTAGCGGGGAAGCACCCTGGCGGCGTTTTTCGCCTTATTGACGCCAAGTGCTTCCTCTTCATGAAGGAGCTGTCGGGAGAGGTTGGTGACGGATACCGTATCAGGGTCTGCAACCGTAATGCGACAGCCGCCCGACGCGGCGAGGTAGATGAGAGCAGGCGAACCGAGGCCGCCCGCGCCAACGACGAGAAAACGGGCGTCGGCAATGCGTTCCATCCCCTCCCGGCCGAGTTCGGCAAGGAGGGTTTGGCGCGACAGGCGCTCGGCAATGGCATCGAAGCGGTGGGGAGTCATGGGTAAGGCTCCTCGTTGACGGTTTATTTGTCGGTTTTCGCGTCCGACGTGGTTTCAGTTTTCGGTGCGTCGTTCTTCTTGACGGCGCGCTCTTCGGCGCGGAGCTTTTTCACGACGCTTTGCGGTTGTCCGCGGTATTTGCTCGTCGCAACGGGCTTGCCTTTCAGATAGGCCATGGCCTGCTGAAGCTGCCAGTCCTTTTCGTCGCCGAAAAGGTACATGTAATCGGGCGCCTTCTCGGCGTTCGTGTCGTCGTATGGCAGATCGTCGGGCAGGTCGCCTTCCTGATTCTTCAGATGATGCGCAAGATCGGCCTCGCGGATCTGGAAGGTGGGGTAGTTCCCTTCGGGCGTGTCGTCGACGTAGATGTCGGGGGCGATGCCGCGAGCTTGAATCGAACGGCCCGACGGCGTGTAGTAGCGCGCGGTCGTCAGCTTGACGGCTACGGTCTTGTCGCCGAAGCTCATAGGCAGAATGGTCTGCACGGAGCCTTTGCCGAACGAGCGGTCGCCCATGAGGGTCGCACGCTTGTGGTCCTGCAGGGCGCCCGCCACGATTTCGGAAGCCGAGGCGGAGGACGAGTTGATGAGAACCACCATCGGCACGGTCTTCACGACGGCGGGCAACTGCGCGAGCGCCTTGACGGCGTTGCCCGCACGGTAGTCGGATTCGATCGCCTTGAACGTGTAGTCGGACTGCGGCGCTCGCCCCTTGGTCGAGACGATGTCCGCGTTGTGCGGCAGGAAGGCCGCGGAAACGCCGATGGCCGCCTGCAAGAGACCGCCCGGGTCGTTGCGCAGGTCGAGAACGAGCCCTTTGAGGTTGCCCGATTTTTCAAGCTCGACGAGTCGGGCGGCCAGCTCTTCGGCCGTACGCTCCTGGAATTGTGTGATGCGGATGTAGCCGAGGTTGTCGGCGAGCTTCTGCATTTTCACGGATTGGGTTTTGATCACGGCACGTTCGAGGTTGAACGTGATGGGCTTCATTTCACCTTTGCGAGCGACCTCGAGACGGATCTTCGTCTTTGGTTCGCCGCGCATCAGCTTGACGGCATCCGTGAGGGACAGTTCGGCCGTCGCTTCGCCGTCGATACGGGTGATGATGTCGCCCGCGCGAATGCCGGCACGCGCTGCGGGCGTATCGTCGATCGGGGAAATGACGCGCACGCCGGCCGCGTCTTTGGTGACCTCGATGCCGAGGCCGCCGAAGGAGCCCTGCGTTGCTTCGTTCATGTCCTTGAATCCTTCGACGTCGAGGTAGCTCGAATGCGGGTCGAGACCGCTCACCATGCCTTCGACGGCCGACTGCAGCAGCTGACGGTCTTCGACTTCGTCGACGTAGTAGTCCTTGACGGCGTTGAAGACGCTCGTGAACTGGCGGATTTCCTGCAGGGGAAGCGTCGGGCTGTTTTTCTCGGCGTAGGCTTGAATGCCGACGCTCGCGAGAGCGCCCGCGAACATGCCGGCGCAGATAAGAGAAATGGCGCGAAGTTTGTGCATGGTGGTGGAACCCCGCAATGGGGCGGGTGAAAGTTGTGTGGCTCCTTCCGACGGATGGCGCCCGATGCCGCTTATTTGGCGGAAAGCCAGGGCGACGGGTCGACGGGTTTGCCGCCGCGGCGAATTTCGAAGTATAAGCCCGGCTCGTCATCACCCCCGGAAGCACCGACGGAGCTAATTGTTTCGCCTTGTTTGACCCGGTCGCCGACGTTTTTGAAAATGGATTCGTTGTTGGCGTAGATCGAGAGGTACGTGTTGCCGTGGTCGACGATGACGAGGTTGCCGTAGCCGCGTAGCCAGTCCGCGAAGACGACGGTCCCTGGTGCGCAGGCGACGACTTCCGCGCCTTCGGGGGCTCGGATCAGCAGGCCCTGCCATTTGGCCGAACCCGTGCGCTTCGAGCCGAAGCGCGCGACGATCCGACCAGCCACCGGGCGGGAGAGTTTACCCTTGAGTCTGGCGAAGTTCGTTCCTGGGGCGGGCTGACGCACGACGGGGCGCGAATTTTTCTTCGCTTCCTCTTCGGCTTTTCTCTGAGCGGCTGCTTCCGCGGCGCGTTCCGCCGTGAGGCGCTTGTCGATCGACGCAACGAGATTTCCGAGACGCGCCTGATCTTTCGTGAGTTTGTCGATCGCGGCCTGTTGGGAGGCTATCTCTTTCTTCAGTTTGGAAGCGGCGGCCTGTCGGTCCTTTTTCTCGGAGAGGAGCTCTTTGCGGCTTTTTTCTTCGTCGCGTGCGATGCGGGCGAGTTCGGACTGCCGCGACTGCGTTTCGTCGGCCACGCTACGAATTTTCTGGTGCTTTTCTTCAAGCGCGGCGACCGCACGCGTTTGCGCGCGGGCTAGGTAACGCAGTTGCGCCGCTTCGAGCGTGAGCGTATTGGGGTTGGAGCCCTCAAGCAGGGTCTGCCAGCTTTCGCGTCGCGAATGGACGTACTGGGCGCGGGCAATTTGTCCGACGAGCAATTCGGCCCGTTGCAGTTCCGCCGAGACATTTCGACCGTCGCGCTTCAGGTTTTGGAGCTGGCGTTCCACGGTGCGTCGTTCGATTTTGAGATCGCGCAGTCGACGGTTGGCTTCCGAGATGGCCTGATCGGCCTTCTGCAGGGCCCGGTCGGCCGCTTCCTGGCGGGCCTCCTTTTCGGAGAGCTCCTTTTGCAGCGCCACGAGGCGCTGGTCCACCGAGGCCTTTTCGCTTTCGGCTTTCGACTTTTCCTTTTCCGTCAGCAACGACTTGCGTACGGGCGTTTTGGGCGTGCTCGTCGATTTGCGGGGCGTCTGCGTTTTCCGAGTCGTCGTGTTCTTTTTCGTCGAAGCGGAGGACTTTTTCGTGCTCGTCGTTCGCTTTTTGGTCGCCTGCGTGTCGGCTGCGGCGACCTGATAGGTCGCGTCGGTCCGCGGGGGCGCGGCGAGCAACGCCGGGCTCGGGCCCGTCATGAGCGTGAAACTCAGACCGGCGGCAAGAAGAAGTCGAAAAGAGGTCACGGGGCGCTCGGTATCGAAAAGAGTTCGCTGCGCGACAGGCGGAATCCGCGTCCGCAATCCGCGCAGGACGGCTCCGAGCGGGAAGGCTCGGGGGTAAAGAACGTTGAGTTCGTTCCGAGGCATTTTATAATCTCCTCCTTTCGAACACCAATTTTTGGGGCAGTCAATGCTTTCCTTTCTTCTCGACAACGTGTTGCTTCTGACCGTGATCGTTCTGACGATCGTCGCGTTGCTTCTTCCCGCTTTCATGCAACGTCGTTACGGGCCGCAGATCACGCCCCAGGAAGCCACGAAGCTCATCAACAAAGAGCACGCTCAGGTGATCGACGTGCGCAAGCCCGCCGAATACAAGAAGGGGCACATTGCGCGCGCCGTCAATATGCCCGTAGATACGATTCAGAACCGTCTCGGCGACCTTTCCCGCGAGCGTCCCGTTCTGCTCGTCGACCGTACGGGGGGCGACGCCCGCACGGCGGCCCGTCTGCTTCGCGGCGTGGGCTTCACGAAGGTTTATGTTCTCGAAAACGGCATGTTCGCCTGGGCGAAGGAAAACATGCCGCTTGAGGCTTGAATTTCGACGAAACCGTCCCCATTTAAGTAAGCAATGCATACTGCGGTTCGCGGGCTCTTTGCCGGAACCCCGAACCCCTCCACTTCCGGCGCTCGGCTTCGTCGACGCCGCAACCACAAAAAGGTGAAATCATGGCCGAAAACGAAAACGCTCAGCCCCAGGAAACGCCGGCTCAGGACGCCGCCCAGGAAGCCCAGCCCGTCTTCCAGCTTCAGCGCTGCTATCTGAAGGACGCGTCCCTTGAAATGCCGCATGCGCCTGAAATTCTTCTCGAGCCGCAGCAGAGCGCCCCTCAGGTGGACATCCAGTTCGAAGTAAGCCAGCGTGTTCTCGGCAACGACCTCTTCGACGTCACCGTGCGCGGCACGGTGACGGTGACGGCCGGCGAAAAGACCGTAATCCTCGTCGAAGGCAAGCAATCGGGCATTTTTGCGATCCGCGGCATTCCCGCCGACGGCCTGCAGCACGTCACGAACGTGCTCTGCCCGTCGATGGTCTACCCGTACCTTCGTGCCAACATCGCCGATCTGATGACGCGTGCCAATCTGCCGCCCGTCCACATGCCTGAAGTGAATTTCGAAGTGCTCTATCAGCAGCGCCTCGCTCAGGCTCAGGCCGAAATGGCTGCTCAGCAGCCCGCCAACAGCTGAGAAGACTGACGTTCCGCATCGTCGGAACATCGCGCTTTTCGCTCGTAGGGAGACGGTCGGAGATCGTCTCCCTTTCCTTTTGTCATTTCGCCGCAGGGACCGTACGGCGAAGCCGGTCGGCTTCTCCCTCTTTAGTAGCGTTTCGGTCGGAGCGCCGAGTTGCTACAATCGAAAAATCTGCCGGCTTTCGTATCCGGTCGTTCGACCTCATTCAACGGGACGCAACAGAACATGATCCGAATTCTCCTCATCGATGACCACACGCTCTTTCGCAGCGGCGTGAAGGCGCTTCTCCAGCGTCAGGCCGACTTTAAAGTGGTCGGCGAGGCGAGCGACGGACTTGAGGGCGTCAAGCTTGTCGAGCAGGTTGAGGCCGACGTCGTGTTGCTCGACGTTGATATGCCGAGCATGAACGGACTCGAAGCGCTCGCTCAGATTCGCGAGACGCATCCCGATCTGGCGGTTCTGATGCTCACGGTGAGCGAAGACTGCGAAATTCTCGGCGAATGCCTCAAGTTCGGTGCGCGTGGGTACCTCCTCAAGAAGATCGATCAGGACTTCCTCTTGCGTTCGATCCGTCTTGCGTATCAGGGCGACAGCGTCATTTCGCCGCAGATGATGTCGAAGTTCGTGAGCCAGATGTCCGATCCCGATCAGGGCCGCAGTCGCGCCGCTTATCCCGGGCAGGATCCGTCGGTACTCACGCGCCGCGAACGGCAGACGCTCGCCTGGTTGGCCCGCGGCGTCTCGAACAAGGAAATCGCTCGCGCGCTCTGCCTGGCCGAGTCAACGGTCAAGGTGCACGTGCAGAGCATCCTGCGCAAGCTCAACTTGTCGAGCCGCGTTCAGGCCGCGATTTACGCGATCGAGCACAAGATTGACAAGGAACTCTGAGCTTTCAACCCCGAGGAGGGATCGAATCCGCAGAAGCCGAGGGGCGCGCGAGTCTCAGGACTCACGGCGCCCCTTCGTCGTTTTCGGGGTTCCCGGGTAGGCGTGCTCTCAAACGCCGCCCGCGTACCCGTTCTGACGCCAGGCTTCGAACACGGTGACGGCCACTGTGTTCGAGAGGTTGAGCGAGCGGTTGTCGGGACGCATCGGGAGACGAATGCGTTGCGATTCGGGAAAGCGCTCCCGAAGGGTTTCGGGAAGCCCCTTGCTTTCCGAACCGAAGACGAACCAGTCGCCCAGGTGGAAGGCCATGCGGGCAAAGGGCGTGCTCCCTTTGGTTGTCATGGCGAACATACGTTCGGGATCAGGCTTCTCGGCTTCGAGGAACGCTTCGAACGAATCGTGCACCTTGAGCGTGGCGTACTCGTGGTAGTCGAGTCCCGCCCGCTTCATCTGTTTGTCTTCGAGCGTAAAGCCCAGGGGACGGATCAGGTGCAAGTCGCATCCGGTGTTCGCGCAGAGGCGAATGATGTTGCCCGTATTGGGCGGGATTTCCGGGGCGACGAGAACAACGTGGAACATCAGTAATCTTCGTTGGAAAGCGCTTCACGCATGCGGCGCAGCGCAAGTTTTTCGATTTGTCGGACGCGTTCGGCGGAGATGCCGAATTCGTCGGCGAGCGTCTGGAGTGTGACGGGCTTGACGTTGCCGTTTTCGTCCTGATGCAGGTAACGCGCCTCGATCACGCGGCGGCTACGTTCGTCGAGCGCCTGAAGCGCCTTCTGAATGCCTTCGCCTTCAAGGCGCATACGGTTCTCTTCTTCAAGCACCGCTTCGGGTTCGTCGCTTTTGCGCGTAAGCCAGTCCGAGGGCGTGAAGGCGCCTTCGTCGTCGTCCCGGGACGAGCCGCCCGCCGGGGCGTCGAGGCTTGTCTCCTGACCGTACATGCGCTCTTCCATTTCGAGCACTTCCTGGGGCTTCACGTCGAGCGTGAGTGCGATGCGTTCGGCCTGTTGGTTCGTGAGGGCGTATTGCGGGTCTTCTTTGAGTTGCCGCAGGTTGAAAAAGAGCTTGCGCTGGTTTTTCGTCGTGGCGAGTTTCACGATGCGCCAGTTGCGGATCACATACTCCTGAATCTCGGAGCGAATCCAGTGCACGGCAAAGGTCATCAGGCGGGCGCCGCGGTCGGGGTCGTAGTGACGAATGGCCTTCATGAGGCCGATGTTCCCTTCCTGAATGAGGTCTGCATAAGGGAGACCGTAGCCGAGAAAGCCGCGGGCGATCGAAATGACGAGTCTCAGGTGGCTGAGAATCAACTGTTGGGCGGCTTCGAGATCGTTTTTGTCGCGCAGTCGCACTGCGAGGTCGTGTTCTTCGTCGGCCGAGAGCATGGGGGCGCGTTCGGCGGCCCGCATGAAGGCGTCGAGGTCTCCGAGCTGTCCGACGAGGGCGGGTGTTTTCGGAGGCGTGAAAGGCACGAGCGCACGGCTTGCGGAGGTGCTTTCTCTGGTTGCGACGGGCGAGACCTCCGTAGAGGAGGCGCGTGCCGCTTTGACGCGTCTCGGGTGTTTGGAACGCGGCTCGGCGTCAAGAATTTCCGGGACTTCGGGAGCCGTTGCGTCGGGGCGATTTTCGGGGTCAACCATGCGCTTTCTCCTCAACGGATTCAACGGGTTCCGCCCCGGATCTGACGCCACGTATCGGCGGCGACCGCCGAGGCGACGATGCTACCCACAACGGCGCAACCGAGAACGATCCCGAGGCACCAATCCGCGGGAGGAAGCGTGAGAGAAACTGCGGCGTCGTAGAGGCTTGCGACGGAAGCCACCGCCCGACCGAAAACGATCAGACCGATCTCCGTGATGCTCAGAGCCAGAGCAGCCGAGGCGCCCATGAGGAGAAAACCGCGCCAAGCATAGGGGCGCACGGCAAAGGAGGGCGAAGCACCGAAGAGGTGCAGGGCACGCATTTCCGAGCGGGCCGACGAACTCGTCAGGCGTACGGCCGTGCCGAGTACGAGCACGACGAGGAGCAAAACAACGGAACCCAGGCAGACGAGCCCCACGTTGGTTGCACGCGTGACGGCCTGAAGCTTTTCGTGCCAGGAAATTTCATAAGGAACGAAGTCGACTCCGCGGATGGCTTCGATCGCCTTGGCGGCGTCTTCGATTTTCGCGTTGCTCAGGTCGTTTGCAAGCGTGGCGATCACGATGTCTGGAAGCGGATTGCTCGCGCTTTTAGCGGGCTTGATCCCGAGTCGTTCGTTGAGTTCCGCGTAGGCTTCTTCTTTCTTGATGATACGAGTCGAGACGACTTCTTCGATGCGGCGGATTTCTTCTTCGACGCGGGCCGCGTCGGCTTTCTCTGTTGTGAAGACTGTGATTTCAACGGCAGTCGGCAGGCTGCGGAGCGGCTCTGAGAGACCGTAGAAAATACAGGCGATGAAAAGCGGAATGGAAAGGGCCAGGGCCGAAAGGCACGTCGCAAAGACGAACGGCGCGGCATCGCGTCGAAGTCCTCGAAGCGTCTCTTGCAAGGCCCAGCGGCGACTCGTCACGAAGCTCATACCCGGCCTCCCCGAGTCGAAAGCAGAATTTCACGGAAAGGAACGCCCTGCGGCGCAATGCGCTCGTGGCTCGCCGCGACGACGGTCACGCCCGCCTCGACGAAGGCGCCGAGCAGATCGAGAAGCGTTCGGGCGTTCGATTTGTCGAGATGCGCGACAGGCTCGTCCGCGAGGATCACCACCGGACGGTTGACGACGGCGCGCGCAAGGTTGACGAGCTGACGTTGTCCAGCCGAGAGGTGGCGGGGCAGTTGGGTAGCAAGCTCGGCGATGCCGCACTTCTCGAGCGCGAGCAGAGCGCGGCTTCGGGCTTCACCGAACGATTCTTCGGCGGCGAGCGCGGGCAGCATGACGTTGTCGTGAATCGAGCGGTCGTCGAGCAGGAGCCCCTCTTGAACCATGAGCCCCATCGAGCGGCGAAGCCAACGGCGTTGAACCTCGTTGAAGCGGTCCACCCGATCGCCCGCGACGATGATTTCGCCCGTTGTCGGTCGTTCGAGGCCCGCCAGAAGGCGCAGGACCGTACTCTTGCCGCAACCCGTGTTGCCGTGCAAAAGGACGAACTCACCCCGCCCCACCGAAAGGGACAGGTTCTCGAAAACCGTACGGCCGTCATACGCCGCGGTGACGTTGCGTAGCTCAAGGAGCGTTTCTTCGGTCATGCGATGGCAAACCTTTCAAAGCGCACCGTGCGACCGATGCGACCCCAGTTGAGCGATTCTTCGTTGAGGAGGTAATCCGTCAGCGGATGCTGATTGAGCCACACGGGCTCGATGCGCACGAGGAGCTCGTCGCCGTTGCGCTCGAACTTCATGATGGGCAACGTCACGTCGACGCGTGCGTGCGCCAGAATCACCGCAAGGCGCACGGCGAGGACCGATTCCCACGAGACGCACCAATCCGCCGGAGCCCCGAGCTTCTTCAGGGTGCCGCGTTGTGCGAGCACGAGCGTGGACATACGGATCTGTTCGCTGTGCGAAAAGCCGGGCATGTCGGTGTTCGAGATGATGTACTGGCCGTGGCGGTGGTAGCGCGACGAGGAAATGAGCATCCCCACCTCGTGCATGAGCGCGGCCCAGCGCAAGAGCTTCAGATCGTCGTCGGACGTTTCGGGAGCGAGCTTGCGGCAGAGCGCGACGGCCGTCGAAGAAACGCGTTCGGCCTGAGCCGTGTCGACGAGCGCCTTTTTCATGAGCGCTTCGACCGAAATTTCGCGGGTGTCCCGATCGGAAAAGCGTCCCCAGAGGTCATAGAGCAACCCGACGCGCAACGCGCCCGACGCGGGACGCATGCTACGAATGCCGAGCGTGCGGAAGACGGCCGTCAGTACGGCGAGCCCCCCTGCGATGACTTCGCGACGATCTTCCTTGAGGCCGGCGAAACGGATGTTGCGGACATCTTTGGCCTCAAGAAGCATGCGCGTCAACTTTTCGAGGTGTTCGGGCGTCACTTCGCCGTCGCTCCAGCCGAGCGCGACGCAAATGTCGGAAACCGCACCGAACGTGCCCGCGGAACCGAATGCCTCGTCGTAGTGTTCGGGCCCGAAAAGTCGGCCGCCTTCTTCGACTTCGGCTTCGCAGGCCGTGACGGCCTGCTCGAAACTCTTGGGTGTGATGCGACCGTCGCGGAAGTGGCGGATGGACGTATTGACGCAGCCGATTTTGTAGGACTCGCACCGTTCGGGTTCGAGCCCGCGGCCGACGATGAATTCGGTACTCGCGCCGCCGATGTCCACGATCAGACGACGCTTTTCAGAGGGCGGCAGCGTGTTGGCGCACCCTTTGAAGACGAGTCGCGCCTCTTCGTGTCCGGAGAGCAATTCGATCTTGTAGCCGAGCACCTGTTCGGCTTTCTCGAGGAACTCTTTGGAGTTCGCGGCAGCGCGCAGAGCCTGCGTGCCGACGGCTCGCACCTGATGCTTCGGGAGACCCTGAAGCCGCTCGTTGAAGCGCGCGAGCGTCGCCAGAGCGCGCGCCTGAATTTCGGGCGTGAGCGCCCCCTGTTCATCAAAACCGCCTGCCAGGCGCACGGTTTCCTTCCAGTAGCTCTGCGTAACGATGCGATCGCCTTCAACGCGCCCGATTTCGACGCGGAAGCTGTTGCTGCCGAGGTCCACGGCTCCGAGAAGCATGATGATGTCCTTCGAGGGAAGTGTTTGTTTCGAATGAGCGGCCAGAAGTCCTCGGGCCGCCCGGTCACGGGACGACACGAACTCAGTCGTCCTTTTCGGTGGGAGGCGTGGCGGGGTCGAGGCCGACGAGCGTGTTGGCGAACTCGAGCGCTCGGAAGGGTTGTAGGTCTTCGAGCTGCTCGCCGACGCCGATGAAGTAAATGGGGAGCGGCTTTTCGCGGCGCATCTGGGTGATGGCGGCGAGCACGCCGCCCTTGGCGGTGCCATCCAACTTCGTGATGATGAGACCGGTGAGCGTCACCGCCTTGTCGAAGGCTTCGACCTGCATGAGCGCGTTCTGCCCGTTCGTGCCGTCGACGACCAGAATGGATTCGTGAGGCGCTCCCTCCATGGCCTTTTCCTGGGAGCGGCGGATGCGACGCAATTCTTCCATCAGGTTGATCTGCGTGGGAAGGCGCCCCGCCGTGTCGGCGATGACAATGTCGATGCCGCGCGCACGTGCCGCGTTGACGGCATCGAACACGACCGCGGCGGGGTCGCCGCCGCTTTGCGAAATGACTTCGATGCGGTTGCGTTCGCCCCAGACGGCCAACTGTTCGCGGGCCGCAGCACGGAAGGTGTCACCCGCGGCGAGGAGTACGGACTTCCCGTTTTCGGCAAAACGCTTGGCGAGTTTGCCGATAGAGGTGGTTTTGCCGGCGCCGTTGACGCCCGTCATCATGATGACGAGCGGCTTGGCCTGCTGCAGATCGAGCGTTCCTTCGGCCGGCAGAAGCAGGGCGTAGAGCTCGTCGCGCAGCGCGAGACGTACTTCGTCTTGGGTTTTGAGACCGCGCAACTTAATGGCGTCACGCAAACGTTGTAGGATACGGGTGGAAGTTTGCACGCCGACATCGGCCGTAATCAAGGCATATTCAAGCTCTTCGAGGAAGTCTTCGTCGACCACGCCGCCCGAAAAAAGGCCGACGATGTTGATGCGTGTGCGGGCGAGTCCGTTCTTAAGACGGGAGAGCCACCCTTCGGAAGATCCAAATCCCATACCAGTCCGTTTGTTGATATCAATGGCAATTCGCAAAAAAGGCGCGGGCACCCCTCGGGGTGCGGGCCTCACAAGTTTAACAACCTCTCGGAATCCTAGGGGAACGGGCGTTGTGCGCATCGTCGGCGGCGATTGGCGCCGTACGCCGGTAGCCGTGATGTCGCACGAGGGGCTTCGGCCGACGTCGGAACGCGTTCGTGAAACGGTGTTCGATTGGATGACTCACCTCGTCGGTTCGCTCGTCGATCGGCGCGTGCTCGACCTCTTTGCGGGTTCGGGTGCGTTGGGGTTGGAAGCAGCCAGTCGCGGCGCGCGCGAGGTGGACTGGGTCGAGTGCGATCGGACGGCCGCAGCGGGTCTGCGTGCGACGCTCGAGCGGCTGAAGGCAGGGTCGGGGCGGCGCGTTCATACGGCCGACGCATTCGCCTTTTTGCAAACGGCGGGTACCTACGATCTGGTGTTCGTCGATCCGCCTTTTGCGCGCGAACTTCAAGTTTCCGCCGTTCGCGACGTGCTCGGGCATCTGGCGCCCGAAGGCTTGATTTACGTGGAGAGCCCTTCGGAGGTGCTGCCTCTGGAGGTGCTTGAGCGATTGGGACTCGTGCGAGTTCGCTCGGGCTCGGCCGGCGCCGTGGCCTTCGAACTCCTCGCGCGGGCGGGAAGCCGTACGTCGTCGCTGGCGAAACTCACGAAAGAAGAAAAGCGGGCGCTTCGCAAAGGCAAAGCGACCGCGAGCGGGGAGGAGGGCGCATGATCAAGGCGGTCTACCCGGGGACGTTCGACCCCATGACGAATGGCCACGTCGACATCGTTCGTCGTGCGGCCCGCATTTTCGACGGTGTGATCGTCGCCGTGGCGGCGAGTACGGGCAAGCACCCGATGCTCACCTTGGAGGAGCGGTTGCAGGTCGCACGGACGGTGTGCTCGGACATCCCGAACGTGAAGGTGTACGCCTTCGAGGGGCTCTTGAAGACCTTCGTCGTCCGGAGCGGCGCGCGTGTTATCGTGCGCGGCGCGCGGGCGGTAAGCGACTTCGAGTACGAATTTCAAATGGCGGGCATGAACCGTCAGCTGATGCCCGACGTGGAGACGGTGTTTTTGATGCCCTCCGACCAACACCAATTCGTCTCGGGCACCTTCGTGCGCGAGATCGCCCGACTCGGGGGCGAGGATGCGGCGCGATTCGTCGATCCGCGCGTCTGGCCGATTCTGAAAGCGGCAGCCCTTCGATAAGGCGCAACGGAAACGGACGCCCGAGAGCGTCCGTTTTTCATTTCCAACACCTCAGAGGGTATCTTCCGAGGGCGAGGCCCACGGCATTTTGGGGAGGGTCCAGTCCGGCCACTCGATGCCGTTCCAGAAGTCGCGCACCGACCGCTCGACGTTGCGCTTCAAGTGCTCGAATGAGAAGGGCACGTCGCCCGTTTCGTCGCGCACGCGCTCAAGCGCGTTCGACCAGTCGAGCGACCAGCGCGCGGAGCCGTTCGGTTCCACGGTGACGTCGGCCGCCATTGGCAGAGCCGAAAGCTTCGCGTCGGCGTCGAAAAGGAAGTCGGCATGGAGCGACGCGGGCAGGGCGGATCCGTTCCCCGAAAAGCGTCCCTCGAGGCCGGGCGCCTGCATGTGTGCGGTGAGCCGCAACGTCCCGTCCGTTTCGCGCACGAGGCGCCAGGTGAGTTCGTCGAAAGGAGTGCGCGCTTCGCCGAGTACTGCGCCCGGAACGGCTTCGGGTTGATCTTCGAGGAGAATCGAGCGGGCCATCGGGAGGTCGACGCCGCCGAGCGCGCCTTGAATCACCCGGCCTTCGGCGGCGAGCCGAGAGAGACCTTCTTTGAGGTTTCCCGCGGCGGACAGTTCTCCGTGAAGTCGCCCCGTGACGAGCGGGGTTCCCTCTCCGGGAAAGCCGAACTCCGCATTGGCATCTCGTATGCGGGCGGCGAGATCCCAGGTGCCGTCCGCATCGAGTCGGGCCGCAAGGTCGAGGGCCCCACCGAGGCACTCGCCGCGCGCTGGGCCGACGGAAAGGGCACCGTCTTCGAGCAGAAGATTCCCGGCCAGCCCTTTCGGGAAGCCCTTGAGAGCTCCTTCGGAAAGGCGGAATGTGCCTTCGTAATGCACGTCGGTTAGAAGTTCGGGCACCCAACGAACGCACTCCAGGAGCGCTGTGGGGATCTTACCGAGGGTCAGGTCGCCTGTGACGGCCAGGTCGGGTACATGCGGATCGGCGGAGTTCGAGGCGACGAGGAATGCCCCTTGGAAGGTGACGGGCATGCCGAGGAAAAGACCCGCAGCACTCACGTGATCGGTTTGAACCGAACCCGAGAGACGACCTTCGAGCGGCGCGTTTTCGGCGCTCGGCGGCACGAGACGGCTCGCGAGCGTGAAGTGCTCCGTCAGTAGCCGACCGTCGACCTGCTTTTCGAGGGCGGGCGCTTCGAGATGCAGGGTGAGGGAGCCTTCGCGGCGCTCGAGGTCGATCTTTGTCGAGAGCGTGCGGGCAACGTACGTCCCGCGCCCTGGGAGCACGAGGCTCTCCGCGGACGCGCTCAGATGTTTGATCGTTTCGGTTTCGGCTTCAAGGCGGGGCGCCGCAAAGCTCGCGCCATCGGGGCGAATCAGCACCTGGGAGGCCCACACCGTGCCTTTGGTCTGACGCTTATCGATGAGACCGTCGAAGGACGCGCGGGGACTTTCAACGGAAAACGTCCGCAGGCCCGTCGACCAATCGAGGGCACCCTCGATCGTTACCGCCCCTTGGGCGGGGTTCGAGGCGAGCGTACCCGAGAGACTGCCGCGCGCGCCCGCTTCGGACGCGTCGATCAGAACACCCGAGATGTCCGTGATGAGGGCGGGAGCGCCGTCGGCATCTGCAAAACAGATGCGGCCCGCATTGAGGCGGATTTCGTCGATGTTCCACTCGCGCGCGCCGCCCTCTGCCGGGAGGGATGTGTTGGCGAGTGTGCCGATGTCCGTGACGAATCCTTCGATCGTCAGACGTCGTACACGGGGCGAAGGGGTGAAGACGGCGAAAGGATTGAGTTCGAGCACGGCCGAATCCCAACGGGCGACGGGGACGGCCGAGTCGGTTCGAACGACTTCGGCGGCGGGCAACGTCACTCGAAAATCGGGGAGCGGGTGTACGGAGGGAGGCGCGGAGAGACGTAACGAGAGTCCGAGGTTTTCCTCAAGCGCCAGTGTGAGGCGGTTTTGAACGCGTTCGGGCGTCACAAGTCCGTAAAGTGCTCCGATAAGCACGAGAGCGATGACGCCGACGAAGGCGACAACGATGAGGACGACGCGAAGAATTCTCATGAAAGAGCTCCGGACGACAGAGGTGAACGAATCCCGCGTAGTCTGCCACAAGTCTCCGGGGTGGGCGGGATTTCGTCCGTGCTTTGCGAACGGTCGGTGTCGGAAAGCAAAAACCCCGCCGGGCGGCGGGGTTTCGAGCCATTCGATCCGATCGGTCAGATCTTGCCGACGAGGTCGGTCGAGGGCTTCAGGGTCTTTTCGCCCGGACGCCACTTGGCGGGGCAGACCTGGTCGGGGTTGGCAGCCACGTACTGGGCGGCCTGAACCTTGCGCAGGAGTTCGGAAGCGTCACGACCGATGCCACCGTCGTGGTGTTCCATGATGACGATCTTGCCTTCGGGGTTGATCACGAACGTGCCGCGTTCGGCAAGACCATCCTTTTCGATCAGAACCTGGAAGTTGCGGGAGATCTGTTGCGTGGCGTCGCCGAGCATCGGGAACTTCACCTTGCCGACGGCCTTGGAGGATTCGTGCCAGGCCATGTGGGTGAAGTGAGTGTCGGTCGAGACCGCATAGATTTCAACGCCGAGCTTCTTGAACTCTTCGTAGTGGTCGGCCAGGTCTTCGAGTTCGGTCGGGCAGACGAACGTGAAGTCGGCGGGGTAGAAGAAGACGACGGACCAGTGGCCCTTGAGATCGGCGTCGGTGACCTTGATGAAGTCGCCGTTGCAGAAGGCTTCGGTCGAGAACGGGAGGATTTCGGTGGTGAGCAGAGACATCATGAACTCCTTGCCTCAGTGAGGCGTCTCAAAAAACAGTGGAGGCATGATAGCATAAAGATTATTGGTACTGCGGGATTCTAAGTAAAAAACTATTGCTTGGGCGCCAATAAAAAATACCTTTCGACATGACGGGTGTCGTCAGCGGAAACGGTCCTTGATCCGGCGGCGGAGGTTCGGCGCGAGTCGTTCGAGTGCGTCGAGCGTGGTGAAGATGGAGGTGCGACCGCGGTGTGAGAGCTCGCGAAAGCGTGCGAGCAGTTCGTTCTCTTCGGCCACGGCAAGGTGGCGCTCTGCGGTGAGGATGTAAAGAATGTCGAAACCGCAGGCGACCAGGCGCGGCATGCGGTAGATGCCCGGATCGGCTTCACCCGCCTCGATGTCGACATAGACGTCGAGCGGAACCCCGAGGAGCTGAGCGATTTGACGTTCGGAATAGCCGAGGCGACGACGCTCCTCGGCAAGGCGCGCGCCGATGTTCTGACGTTGCTTGGCGAGAGTTGTGGTCATGGAGAGGCGGGGCACCCGCGAGCGGGCGCCCCGAAAGAGATCAGACGTTGAAGAGGAAGTTCATGACGTCGCCGTCCTGAACGATGTAGTCTTTGCCTTCCGCGCGCATCTTGCCCGCTTCCTGAGCGCCCTTTTCGCCCTTGAACGCGATGAAGTCGTCGAAAGAGATCGTCTGGGCGCGGATGAAACCGCGCTCGAAGTCGGTGTGGATGACACCGGCAGCCTGAGGCGCCGTGTCGCCCTTGTGAATTGTCCAGGCGCGCACTTCCTTCACGCCCGCCGTGAAGTAGGTCTGCAGGCCGAGCAGGTCGTAGCCCGCGCGGATCACGCGGTCGAGCCCGGGTTCGGTCATGCCCATGTCTTCGAGGAACATCTGCTTGTCGTCCTCGTCGAGGTCGGCGATGTCGGCTTCGGTCTTGGCGCAAACTGCGACGACGGGGGCGTGTTCTTCGGCGGCGTAGGCGCGAACGGCGTCAAGAAGCGGGTTGTTTTCGAAGCCGTGATCTTCGACGTTCGCCACGTACATGGCGGGCTTGGCGGTCAGGAGGAAGAGCGGACGAATGACGGCGAGCTCTTCGGGCGAAAGCTTCACGGTGCGCACGGCCTTGCCTTCGTTCAGTACGGGCTGAATCTTTTCGAGCACGAGCACGAGTTTGAGGGCTTCTTTGTCGCCGCCCGAGCGCGCCTGCTTCGAGTAGCGGTTCAGGGCCTTTTCGACGGTCGCGAGGTCGGCGAGCGCGAGCTCGGTGTTGATCACGTTGATGTCGTCAATGGGGTCGACCTTGCCCGAGACGTGTACGATGTTGTCGTCGTTGAAGCAACGCACGATGTGGGCGATGGCGTCGCACTCGCGGATGTTTGCGAGGAACTGATTGCCGAGGCCTTCGCCCTTGCTCGCGCCGGCGACGAGCCCGGCGATGTCGACGAATTCGACGGCGGCCGGAACGATGCGTTCGGGCTTCACGATTTCAGCGAGTGCCTTGAGACGGGGATCGGGCACTTCCACGATGCCGACGTTCGGTTCGATCGTGCAGAAGGGATAGTTTTCCGCAGCGATGCCCGCCTTGGTGAGAGCGTTGAAGATGGTCGACTTGCCGACGTTGGGCAGGCCGACGATGCCGCATTTGAGACCCATGGTGTACTTCTCTTTTTTGAAATGTCGAAGGGATGCCGTTCGCCGTCGATGGGTTCGACCGGCATCCGCGCACTGGTGTGCGAATTATAAAAAATCAGGACCGCTCAGGACTCCGAGCGCTTTGCGGGAATGCGATCGAGCTCTTCTTCGGAGAAAAGGACGAAGCCGTTTTTCGCCAGGAGTGCGGCTGCGATGCCTTGTCCGGGGACGAGCGTACGCGTGTGCGAGCCGTCGTAGATACCTGCGGGACTGCACGCAGGACTGCGTGCTTTCAGAAGGGCAAAAGGCGCGTTTGCGGCCTTGGCGGTCTTGAGCGCTTTGCGGGCGCCGCGCAGATACTGCGCCGTCACGTCCGTTCCGGTGCGGTCGACTACCTCGCCTTCGTGTGCGAGCACGGCGTGGCCGTCCGAGCCCGGGGCCATGATTTCGGCGGGTTCGCGCGGGCAGGGGAGTCCTCCCTCCATCTCGGGGCAGATTGTCACGATATCGTCCTTGGTCCACCCCTTGGCTTCGAGCTTTTCGAGAATCGAGGGACGCGACTCGCCGTCGTAGCGGCAGGTGTAGCCGAGGAGGCAGCGGGAGACGATGATGCGGTCGCCCTTGACCTTCGGGTCGGCCGGCGCGGACGCGGATCGTGCGGCTTTTTGCTTTTCCTTCTGACCCGAGAAGGGAGCCAGCGTTCGCACGGCCTTCTCGATCGAGCCCCCGACGATGTCGCGGATCACGCCGAGCCCGGCGTCAATGCAGAGGGCGATCTTTTCGCGGTGTTCGGCCGAAGGGGCCGCAAGCACGAAGACGGCGACTTCCTGAACCAGGCCGAGTTTTTTCGGGTGTCCGATGCCGAGGCGCAGGCGCCAGAAATCGGGCGTCGAGAGCTGAGCGCTGATGTCCTTCAAGCCGTTGTGGCCGGCATTGCCGCCGCCGAGTTTGAGGCGCATGAGACCCGGTTCGATGTCCATTTCGTCGTGAACGACGAGGATTTCGTCCGGAAGGATCTTGTAGTAAAGCGCGAGGGCGACGACCGACCGCCCCGAGGCGTTCATATAGGTGGAGGGCTTGAGAAGCCACACCTCGCGACCGTCGAGGCTCAGGCGGCCGACTTCGCCCTGGAACTTCCGATCTTCGCTCATGCGTACGCCGAACTTGGCGGCGAGCGCGTCGACGAAGTGAAAGCCCGCGTTGTGGCGGGTATCAGCGTATTCGGCACCCGGGTTGCCGAGACCGACGATGAGTCGGATGGGTTTGCTCATGATGGGAGTGCTCTGCTCGGGGATGAGGGAAAAACTCAGCGGCGAGGACCGCGACCGTTGCGTTCGAATCGGTCGAAGCGTCCGCTACCGCGGCGCTCGCCGTGTTCGTTGCGGTCGTATCGATCGTTGCGTTCGGTTCGGTCGGCACGCTCGCCGCGATCCGAACGGTTCGTGCGGCCCGAACGTTCGTCGCGGCGGCGCGGTTCGTCGAACTTAACGAGTACGTTGCGGCCTTTGTAGCGCACACCCTGCATGGCTTCGACCACGCGTTCTGCCACGGCCTCTTCGACTTCGACGAGCGTGAAGCGGTCCGAGATGTCGATCGCGCCGATCGAACGGGAGTGGATGCCCGATTCGTTGGCAAAGGCGCCGACGATGTCGCCCGGACGCACGCCGACGTCGCGGCCGGCACCGAAGAAGATGCGCTTCATGCCGGCTTCGGGGCCGGCCGAGCGCTCGCGTCCGTTGCGTTCGGTCCGTTCGCTGCGTTCGCCCCGATCGCGCTTGGGACGTTCGAAGGGCGAGAACGCGGGAATGTCGGTGTCGTCGTCCACGCCGCCTTCGCTTTCGAGTGCAAGACGGATGGCGGCGGCCGCCACGTCGAACGGATCGTGCTCTTCGCAGAGCGACTCTACGACGACGCGGAAGCGCTCGAGGTCGTCCTTGCGGAGCACTTCTTCGACGGAGCCGCGCACGACTTCAAGACGGTGCGCGCGCACGTCGGTGGCGGAGGGTACGGAACGGATTTCGATGCGGCTCTTCGTGATACGTTCGATCGCGCGCAGATGACGGTGTTCGCGCGGTTCGAGCAGCGTGATGGCGGTACCCGTGCGGCCAGCGCGGCCCGTACGGCCGATGCGGTGCACGTACGTGTCGTAGGAGGCGGGGATGCCGAAGTTGACGACGTGCGTGAGGTTTTCGAGGTCGATACCGCGGGCGGCAACGTCGGTGGCGACGATCACGTCGACCTGACCGGCACGGGCGCGCTTCATTACGCGGTCGCGCGTGGGCTGATCAAGCCCGCCGTGCAAGGCTTCGACGCCCCAGCCGCGTGCGCGTAGCGCTTCGGTGAGTTCGTCCACTTCCGTGCGGGTGCGCGTGAAGATGATGGCGAGTTCAGGCCCTTCAAGGTCGAGAATGCGACCGAGCGCGGGCAGGCGGTAGTTGTGGCCCACCACGTACGCGATCTGCGGCACGCGGGGCGCTTCGCCGTCGGCCGTTTCTTCACGGGCGATCTGGATGCGCACGGGGTCTTTGAGGTGTTCTTCGGCGATGCGGGCGATGCGGGGCGCGAGCGTAGCGGAAAAGAGCGCCGTTTGCACCGTTTCGGGCACGGCGTTGAAAATGGCGTCGAGCTCGTCGGCAAAGCCCAGATCAAGCATCTCGTCGGCTTCGTCGAGAACGACCGCTTTGAGTGCGGAGAGGTCGAGCGTTCCCTTGTTGATGTGGTCAAGTGCTCGGCCGGGCGTCGCGACGACGACGTGCGTGCCGCGTTTCAAGGCTCGGATCTGTCGACCGTACTCCTGTCCGCCGTAAATGGGCGTGACGATGATGCCCGCATTACGGCCGAAGTTGTGGAACGATTCGCTCACCTGCAGGCAGAGTTCGCGTGTCGGCGTGAGTACGAGGATCAGCGGAAGATCGGGTTCGGCGCCTACGACGTGGCGGTCGAGCAGGGGAAGACCGAACGCGGCGGTTTTGCCCGTTCCGGTGGCGGCCTGACCGAGGACGTCGCGTCCTTCGAGCAGCGCGGGGATCGCTTCCTGTTGAATCGGGGTGGGTTCTTCGAAACCGAGCTGCGAGAGTGCGCTCACGATGTCATCGGAAAGACCAAGTTCGGAAAAAGTGGCCATGAAATGCTCTTAAAAAAACAATGTGCGGCCACGTGCGCCCGGAAACACCAAAGAAACGGTCGATACGGATCGAAAGCAAACGGGAGTAATGGCCTGGGGAGGAGCTCGTCGGTCGACGCGTGTCGGGCAACGAGGTCGGGAGGGCGGAGTCGGGCTCCGCGAGGGATTTGAAAAAAGCCCGCGGGAGAATGAACTCTGCGGGCTTTTTTCGAGTTCTCCGACGAGGGAGATTACTTGGCTTCGGCCGCAGCGGGGGCTTCGGCAGCGTCGGCGCCTTCAGCGGCGGTCACTTCTTCTTCGACCGGGGCGATCACGGAGGCGACCACGACATCGGTGACGACTTCAACGCCGGCGGGAACCGCAAGTTCCTTCGAGTGGAGCGTCATGCCGGATTCCATCTTGGAGAGGTCGACGGCGATGAATTCGGGAAGTTCGCGCGGGAGGCACTGAACTTCAACGTAAGAAACCGTGTGGCTGATGATGGCCTTGTCCACCTTGACGGCGGGGCTTTCTTCGGCGCCCGAGAAGTGCAGGGGCACGCGCATCGTGACCTTTTCGTCAGCGGCGATGCGCTGGAAGTCGATGTGCATGACCTGGGGCTTGTAGGGGTGCATCTGGAAGGCGCGGAGAACGACGAGTTCTTCCTTGCCGTCGAGTTCCATCGTCAGGATCGAAGCGTGGAACTTTTCCTTACGCAGAGCGTAAAAGATCGGATTGTGTTCGAGCTCGATCGGCGTAGCGGGTTCGTGGCCGCCGTAGACGATGCCGGGCAGCTTGTCCGCACGGCGCAGACGGCGGCTCGCACTCGTACCTTGCGCCTTACGCGTGGTGGCGATGACTTTCATGGGTAACTCCTAATGGATGGTAGTAATAAAGTGTCCCGCAATCGCGACCAATTGCGGGACGCGGAAAAAAACGGTTATTCCGTGAAGAGCGAGCTCACGGAATCTTCGCGGGCGATGCGCGAGAGCGTCTCGCCGATGATCGCGGCGCAGGAAACCTGGCGGATCTTCGGGCAGGCCGCGGCGGCAGCCGAAAGCGGAATCGTATCCGTAACGACGAGTTCGTCGAGGGCGGAATTCGTGATGCGCTCAATGGCGGCACCCGAGAGAACGGGGTGCGTGATGTAGGCGACGACGGCTTTGGCGCCGCGTTCCTTGAGCGCGCCGGCGGCGTTGCAGAGCGTGCCGGCCGTATCGACGATATCGTCGGTGATGACGCAGGTGCGGCCCTTGACTTCGCCGATGATGTTCATGATTTCGGCCACGTTGGCACGGGGACGGCGCTTGTCGATGATGGCGAGGTCCACTTCGAGGGCTTTGGCCATGGCACGGGCGCGAACCACGCCGCCCACGTCGGGCGAAACGACCATGAGGTCTTCGTAGTTGCGGTTGACAAGGTCGTTGAGCAGAACGGGCGTGGCGTAGATGTTGTCGACGGGGATGTCGAAGAAGCCTTGAATCTGGTCGGCGTGCAGATCCATCGTGAGGACGCGGTCGACGCCGACGGACTGGAGCATGTTGGCCACAACCTTGGCGGAAATCGCCACGCGGGTCGAGCGGGGACGGCGGTCCTGACGGGCATACCCGTAGTAGGGGATGGCGGCGGTGACACGGCGGGCGGAAGCGCGCTTCAGAGCGTCAACCATGATCATGAGTTCCATCAGGTTGTCGTTCGTCGGAGCACAGGTGCTCTGCAGGATGAACACGTCCTTGCCGCGCACGTTGTCAAGGAGCTGGACCATCACTTCGCCGTCGCTGAAGCGGGTGACCGTAGCCTTGCCGAGAGGAATGTTGAGGTACTGAGTAACGGCCTGAGCAAGCTTGGGATTGGCATTGCCCGAGAAGACCATCATACTATCCGGAACCATGGGGACCATGACGCGCTCTTTGGTAGTGGCGGGGGCTTTCGCCCTCAGGGGTTAACGGCGGCACCCGCATTTCGGACGGTGTCCGAAACGAAGCACCCACGCAAAAATCTAACGCAAAGAGAGGCATTCTGTAACGGAAAGCCTCTCTTTTTCTTGCAGACATTCGGGATGAGTGTGGCAGGGGTAGAAGGATTCGAACCTTCGAATGCCGGAATCAAAATCCGGTGCCTTAGGCCGCTTGGCGATACCCCTATCACAATCCATTTATTCGGTGAGCCATGAAGCCAGAGGATGGACCGGCAGGCTTCGAACCCGGAATTCCAGCCACCCTTCGGACAGGTTCAGCGAGCGCTTGGGAGCGCCTTCCGGCTCGACGGCGAAGACGGTACTTCCCGAGCCCGTCATGCGCGGCTCAAAGCCGGAATCGGAGAGCATCCGCAGTGCTTCCTGCACGGCGGGCTCGATCCGAGCGGCCACTGGCTCCAGGTCGTTGTGGCCGGGGAGAGCCGGCCAGCGGTTCCGGATGGAGTCGGAAAAGACCGCTATTTTGCGTGTTTCCGTAGACCGTGTCAAGTCGGGGGCCGAAAAAATCTTACCCGTGGATACGCCCCGGCCGGGCCAGATCAGCCGAAACCGGGCGTCGGGAAGATCCATGGGCAGAAGCCTTTCGCCGATGCCTTCCGCAAAGGCGTTCCGGCCGAAAAGGAAAAAGGGAACGTCGGCTCCGAGCTCAACGCCGAGCGTCATCAGTTCGGTTCGAGTGAGTCGCAGGTTCCAGAGGCGGTTGAGCCCGATCAGAACGGTGGCGGCGTCGGAACTGCCGCCGCCGAGTCCGGCCCCGACGGGGATGCGCTTTTCGAGTCGGATCCGGACGCCCGCGTCGATGCGGAAGCGTTCCTTGAGGAGGCGGGCCGCCCGTACGCAGAGGTCGTCCTCGGCGGGGCCCGTGAGGTCGCCTTCGCGCTCGACTTTCCCCGAGGGGCACAGCGCGAGATCGACCGTATCGGCCAGATCGATCAGCGTGAAGATCGACTGCAGGAGGTGCTTGCCGTCGGGACGACGGCCCGTCACGTGCAGAAAGAGATTCAATTTGGCGGGGGCCGGGAGCCCCAGACAGGCTTCAGTCATCGAGCGTTACCGTAAGCGTGATGCGGGGAGAACCCGAGAGTCGGAGAAAGCGCACCGTTCGGGCGGAACCCTCCGGGCGGCGGGCGCGGATTCGAGTTTCCCATTCGCCCGTCGTCAGCCGATCGCTCCCGGTCGGTGCGGTGAGTACGTCAAAGAGCTCCTGAACGGGAAGGGTGAAGCCGAGTACATTCAAAAGCAGTTCGTCGAGGTCTTTGCCCTCGGCGACGGTATTCTCGACTCCGCGGCTGAGCTTCGCGCCCGAGGCGTCGACGTCGATGCGTGCGAGCACGCCCGCGAGCGGAGTCAGAAGGTCGAGCCGCAGATCGGGAGCAGCGTCGCCCAGCTCTCTTACCGTCAGTCGAAAGCGCCCTGTTTGGTTCTCGGTTTTTCCGGGGGCGGAGACGGAAAGCGCGAAGCGTCCCGCGAAGACGCGTCGGTCGGCGGGCGTCGTCGCGCATCCCGAGAGGAGAGCGATACTCCCGAGTCCGAGACCTCCGAGGAGTCTCACGAGCGTTCGGCGCTTCACGGGCGAGCTCCCTCGGTGCGTTCGACCGTGTTCTTTTCCGTCTTCGAGGGTTCGGCCGCCGGAGGAAGCGCGAGCGCCCTGCGTGCGGCGAGCGCTTCGAACTCGGACGTGAGTCCGGAGCGTTCGATCGCCTCGGCGAGCACCTTCTCGGCGTCCTCGCGCCGGTTGAGCGCGCAGAGAATGTCGACGAGATGTGCGGCTACTTCGGCATCGTAGAGTTTTTTAAGCGAGGCGTTCGTAAACTCGTACGCGGCCTTGAAACGCCCCTCGCGGTAGGCAAGCCACCCCATCGAGTCGAGGATGTACGGATCGAGAGGCGCGGCCTTGAAGGCGACATCAAGGTACCGGCGTGCTTCGGCGAGATCCCGGTTTTCTTCGGCGAGCAGGTAGCCGAGCGCGTTGTTTGCCTGCACGTGCTGCGGGTTCATGTCGAGGAGCTGTCGCAGGAACGCTTCCGAGTCGCTCCGTTCGCCGACGGACTCGGCGGCCATGGCGGCGTCGTAGAGAATCTCGGTGTCGGTCGGGTGTTGATCGACCGCCTCCTTCAAAAGGATGTACGCTTCGCGGTTGCGACCGTTCTCAAGGAGCAGCTTCGACTCGGCCGAATAAAGGATCGCCGTGTCGAGGGGCAGCGTCTTGCGGCCTTCTTCGAGAATCCGACAGGCCTCGTCTAGGCGGCCGAGATCGGCCGTTGCGATCGCTTCGCGAACGCGGGCCTGTCCCGCATAGGGGCCGTCCGTGAGTTCGTGCCAGTACTTTGCCGCACGCTCGAGCGCCTTTTGTTCGAGCGCCGCGTTGCCGAGGAGCAACCAGACGTCGTGGTGCGAGAGATCGATTTCGGAGTTCGTTTCGCGCAGCGCTTCGACGTAGGCGAGAAGGTGCTTTTCTGCGCGGGGCGCGTCGCTCAGATCCGCGGCGATTTGCCCGGCGTTGTAAAAGACACTTGCGTCGTCGCCCGCGTGCTTCACCGCAAGGTCGGTTTCGCGAAGTGCCAGGTCTTTGTTGCCGAGTCGGGCTTCAACACGGGCAAGAACCAAGCGGATTCGGGCTTCGTTCGGGTGGCGCTTGAGGAAGGTCTTAAGCATGCGGTGCGTGCCCTCGGGGTCGACGCTCCAGCAGACGTCGGCCGCTTCGCCGACGATCGAAGCGTCGGCGGGCTTGGACTTTTGGGCGGCGCGCGCAAGACGGCAGGCCCGATCGCCCTCGCCCGCGGTCTTCAGGAGGAGTGCGTAACCGAGTCGGCTTTCGGCGTCGGTGCGCTTTTGCGCATAGGGTTTGACGGACTCGGCGAAAAAGCGTGCATCGCTCGGGCGCGAGCGGGAAAAGAGGCGCGAGACGCGTCCCACCCATGCGTCGTCCGAGCGGGGTTTGACGGTGTCGCCCGTCGCGGACTTTTCGTTTTTGCGTGCGGCTTTGGCCTTATCGAGTGCGGCGAGTCCCTTCTCAAGTGCGGCGCGGTCCCCTTTCTCGACGGCGTCCGCGAAGATCGTCTGCCAGGCCATTTCGCTCGTCGGTTCAAGTTCCGTCCAGAAGCGGGCGACGGCGACGAGTCGGTTCGAGTCGCGTGTCGCGAGGGCCGCCTGCCAGGCCATTTCGGCGATTTCGGAGTTTTTCTCGCGATAGGCGGCTGACAACAAAACGCTTGCCGCAAAATCGACATCTTTGCGATGATAGGCAATTCCGCCGGCGACGAGCTCGTAGAGCGTCGAGTCGGGGCGCGTGACGGGCGGGTGCCCGGCGGGCATCGCCGGAGCCTCCGTCGACATAAAGCTCTTCGACGAGGGAATCTCGGGGTGACCTGGGGGCAATTCGAAGGCGCAAAGCGTCTGGGCGGCAAAAAGCGCGGCTAGGGTCGCGGTGACGGAACGAAAAGAGGGCGCCGGCATGGTCCATCGCAAGAGTGGTGACAAAAGTTCTTCCATTCTATCGGCACGGAGCCCGAGGGCGGGCCGTGTCGGGCCTGGGAGCGTAACGCGAGGTTAACCGCGCCCCACAACGGGGTGTTGGAAAGGATGTTGAGGTGATGGAAAGCAAGCAGTCAACGGTCGACGCCGTCTTTGCCGAACGATTGACGGCCTGGCAACGCGTCCACGGTCGGCACGATCTGCCGTGGCAGCGGACGAACCGGCCGTACGAGCGCTGGGTGTCGGAAATCATGTTGCAACAGACGCAGGTAGCCACGGTGGTCCCCTATTTCGAGCGCTTCATGGAGCGCTTCCCGACGGTGGACGATTTGGCACGGGCCGACGAAGACGAAGTCCTTCGCTACTGGGCGGGACTCGGCTACTACAGTCGCGGGCGCAACCTTCGACGGGCCGCCTGCGAGGTGCTCGAGCGTTTCGACGGCGTGATGCCCGAAAGGTTCGACGATTTGGTGTCGTTGCCCGGGATCGGCGAAAGCACGGCTGCGGCCGTGAGCGCTTTTGCGTGCGGCGAGCGCCGCGCAATGACGGACGGCAATGCCAAACGGGTGGTGGCCCGCGTCTATGCGATCGAGGGAGCGGTCGGTTCGTCCGCCTTCGAACGGGCGGTGAAGGCGAAGTGCCTGGAGATTTTGCCCGCCGAAGCCGATATGGCCGACTACACGCAGGGCCTGATGGATTTGGGGGCAATGCTTTGCCGACGACGCAAACCCGCGTGCGGCGCGTGCCCGCTCGAAGATCTGTGTGCCGCACGCGCCGCGGGGCGCGAGGAGAGTTTCCCCGAGCCGAAAAAAAACTCGCCCAAAGCGTGCCGCCGTGTGGCGATGGCGTTTGCAGAATCGGACGAAGGCTTGTGGCTGGCTCGTCGGACGGGCAACGAAGGAGCGGAAACGGGCGGCGTCTGGAAGGGATTGTGGACGCCTCCGATGGCGGTCGACGCCGAGGCGCCCCACGCCGAACTGTGGGCCCGGCTCGAAAGTGCTTTGGCGCTGTCGGCGCCCTTGGCAGGCGCCGATATGCGGCATCTCCTCTCGCATCGGGAGCTCCTGATCGAGGCGCGTCTTTACCGGTCGACGCCCGAGGCGATCGAGCGGCTTCGCGCTGCGGGATTCACGCCGCACGCCGAGGGGAAAAGTATGCCCGGGCGCCCCGCGCCCGTAGTTCGACTTCTTGAAGCACTGAAGCGGCCGTCGCTCTTTTGATGTCGGCCGCGGGTTCCTTGTGTTCGGGCTGCGTTTCAGAGACTCTGGCGGGCCCGTTCGGGGTTGAGAAGTGCGTTTTGCTCAATCACGCGATGGCGCACGATGGCGTTGAAGCGCTTCGCCAGCGTTTCCGCCACATACACCGAGCGGTGTTGCCCGCCCGTGCAGCCGATGCAAACCGTGAGGTAGTGGCGGTTTTGTGCCCGGTAGGCAGGGAGCCAGGTTTCAAGAAACCGCGCGATGTCGTCCACCATCCGTGCGGCGAGGGGCGAGTCGGCGAGAAAATCGCTCACCGGCTGGTCGCGTCCCGTGAGCGGTCGAAGCTCGGGTGTGTAGTAGGGATTCGGCAGACAGCGCACGTCGAAGACCAGGTCGGCGACGCCCGGTACGCCGTATTTGAAGGCGAAGGACTCGAAGGCGAGCGTCATGTCGGATTCGGGCTGATCGACGAACTGCCGCACCCAACGGCGCAACTGCGCGGGTAAAAGCCCCGTGGTGTCCAAGACGCAGGCATGCCGGCACACGGGCTCTAGGAGCATGCGTTCGCGCTCGATCGCCTCCTGGAGCGTCACTTCTTCGGAGTGGGCTCGCGCGTGCGTCGAGAGCGGATGGCGACGGCGCGTTTCCGAGAAGCGCCGCGTGATCTCCGGAGTGGATGCCGTGAGGTAGAGAATCCGTACGTCGAACCCTTCGGCGCGAAGCGTCTTGAGCGACGCGAGCGTGCTGTCGAACGTGGCGTGCGAGCGTGCGTCGATCGCCACCGCAGCCATTTTCGTTTCCGATCGGGCCAGGGTGCGCGTTACGGGAAGCAGAAATTCCGCCGGGAGATTGTCGATGCAGTAGTAACCGCAGTCTTCGAGCTGTCGGATGGCGATGGATTTGCCGCCTCCCGAAAGGCCGGTAACGAGAATAAGCTTCATCGATCTTCGGCGCGCGACGCTCGGATTTCTTGCCCGGGAGGCGCGCCCCTCCTATATCAATGTCAATCGTCGGTTCGGGGCGTTTCGTCGTTCACGTCCTCGTTTTCGGAGAGGGCGTCGGCTGCTTCCGCGGAGGCGTGCAGGTCGGCGGGCGGCTCCCAAGCGTGTAGCAGTTCGCAAACGGCCACGTCGTCTGCCGCGTCGAGAAGCGCCTGTCGCATCGGCTTCTGGGAAAGAAGGCACGCGATTTCGCGCAACACGCCGAGGTAGTCCTTTTCGTCGTTTTCGGGGACAAGCAGACAGAAAAAGAGTCGGACGCCGCGGCCGTCGGGACTGTCGAGGCTGACGGGTTCCGCCGTTCTCAGAAACACGAGAGCGGGCTCCTCAAGCTCGGGCAACCGTCCGTGGGGCAACGCGCAACCCGCGCCCACACAGGTCGAGCCGAGACGTTCGCGGGCGATGAGCGCGTCGAAGACTTCCGAGTGTGAAATGCCGTAGGCCACTTCGAAAAGCGCGCTGGCTTCTTCGAAGAGTCGTTTTCGACTGGCGGCCGAAACGTCGAGGCGGACGGTCTGAAGGGTGATGTAGGAAGAAAAACGGTTCATGGGGCGATGATGCGCGGTTTTGCAACGCCACCGCGCGGATTGGCTGAGGGGGCGCCGTCCTCCCGTCGGACGACGCTTCTGAAGTCTAGCGGGATTGTTGCGAAACTGCAGGCTTTGCGTAGGACGCCCCGGTTACTCGGACGTTTTGCTACGTCGCAGACGCGTGGAGGGGATGCCGGCCTTTTCCCGGTATTTCGCAATCGTGCGGCGGGATACGACATAACCGCGCTCGGCGAGCTGCAGGGCGATGTCCCGGTCGGCGACGGGGCGGGCGGGATCTTCGGCGGCCACGAGTGCGCGGATTTCATCGAGAATGCGGGCGCTCGAGAGACCTTCGTTGCCGCCCAGGGCGTCCGACGTCTCGCCGACCGCGTTCGAAAAGAGGGCCTTGAGTTCCACCGTGCCCGAGGGGCCCTGGAGGTACTTCCCGGAGGTCGTTCGCGAGACGGTGGATTCGGAAAGATCAAGCGCCTCGGCAACGTCCTTTTGACGCAACGGCCGCAATGCGGCGGGACCCTCCTCGAAAAACGCCTGTTGTCGTTCGACGAGAAATTCTGCGATGCGCATAAGCGTGTTCGTCCGTGCGTCGAGAGCCTGCAGAAAACGTCGAGCTTCGTCGAGGTAGGGTTTGAGCTCGGTACTGTCGACGGCCCGGCGTTCGTGGGCGAGATCGGAGAATCGAACGTTCGGCCGGGCGTTCGGATTGACGAACGCCCGCCAGCGGTTGTTGACGCGGCGCACGACGAGATCGGGAAGTACGTATCGGGTCGCCTCGACGTCGAACGTCACTGGTCGCGGGTTGAGTTCTCGCAGGACGGCGAGCGCTTTCTCGAGAAGTCCGGCATCGTTCGAGGCACACTTGAGGAGCGTTTTCCGGTCGGCGCGCGCCAGGTCGCCGAGGTGCTCCCGCAGGAGCGTGACGAGCAGACGGGCTGCGGGCTCGTCGACATCGTCCGTCTCAAGACGGCGTCGCACCTGTTCCACGAGTCCTTCGGTGAGCGACGGTTGTGCGATGCCGGCGGGCTCCAGACTCTGCAACGCACCAAGCGCCCGTTTCCACTCGACGGACGGGGCATCGACAACGGATCGGTATTGGTCGGCCACGACGTCGAGCGACACGGTGAGAAGACCGTTCTCGTCGAGCTCTTCGACCAGACAGCGAATGCAGGAACGTTCCCGGTCACTCAGATCGAGTTCGAGTGCTTCGCTCAACAGCGAGGCTCGCACCGATTCGGGCGCGACGAGCCCCTCGAGCGGATCGGCACCCTCGTACGCGGCGCCCGTCCCCCACGTGGCGTACATGCCTTCAAGGGGCGCCCCTTCGGGGAGGCCCCCCTCGGGGACGTCGCAGGACGGTTCGTCGGAATGTTCGGGTGCTTCCGGGGCGGCGTTCTCGGCTTCGAGGAACGGATTTTGCGCAACGAGCAGGTCTGTTTCCGCCATGAGTTCGACCGACGTCATCTGAAGGAGCTTCAACGACGCCTGTTGCGCGGCGGACAGCACGGTCGAAAGCTGTTGCGACTGGCGGACCTCAAGCAAGGCAGACATGGCGGGACAAGATCACATCTGGAAATTGTCGCCGAGGTAGAACGCACGCACGTCGGGGTTGCTGATGATGTCGCCCGGCGACCCCGAAGCCAGCACCCGCCCTTCGTTGATGATGTACGCGTGGTCGCAGATGGCGAGTGTTTCGCGCACGTTGTGGTCCGTAATGAGCACGCCGATGTTGCGGTCGCGCAGGAATCGGACGATGCGCTGAATTTCGATGACGGCAATGGGGTCCACGCCCGCAAACGGTTCGTCGAGCAGAATGAAGCGGGGATTGGCCGCAAGCGCTCGGGCGATTTCGGTGCGGCGTCGTTCGCCCCCGGAAAGCGAGAGCGCCATGCTCGTGCGAATGTGTTGGATTTGCAGTTCGTCGAGGAGTTGCTCGAGACGCTCTTCGATGACGGCGTTCTTCAGGGGCGCGCCGTTCTCGTCGGTTTGTAGCTCCAGGATGGCGCGGATGTTGTCTTCGACCGTGAGCTTGCGGAAAACGCTCGCTTCCTGCGGCAGGTACGAAAGCCCGAGACGGGCGCGGCGGTAGATCGGCAGGTGCGCGATCGAGTTGCCGTCAAGTTCGATCGTGCCAGAATCGGCTACGACAAGCCCTACAACCATGTAGAAGGTCGTGGTTTTGCCCGCACCGTTCGGACCGAGTAGCCCGACGACTTCGCCCGATTTCACGGAGAGATCGACCCCTTTGACCACTTGGCGCGAGCCGTAATGCTTTTTGAGTCCCTTGGCTTCAAGCGTATGGACGTGTTCGTGCAGGTGACCCTGCTGAAGGTTGGAGTTCACGGCAAGTCGTTCCTCGTGGGGCGATCAGGGCTGTTCGGGTTGGACGGAGAGTTTCGTCGAATTCTTGAGTTGCGCGGAGGGGCGGTCGACTTCGGTGCCCGAGTCTTTCGTGCGCGGGGCGATGACAGTGCTCACGCGTTGGCGCTTTCCGCCGACGACGCCGCCCTCAACGGTGGAGCGGGCGTTTCGAAGGTCGTAGACGATTTTCTCGCCGCGGGTGAGATCCTTTTCGACACCGCTTTCCGTGCGGGAGAGCTTGGCTTGCCCGGTAAGCGTGATCGTGTCGCGCTCTTCGTCGTAGACGATGGTCGCGGCTTCGGCATGGACCCATTCGTCGGGGCCGACCGAACCTTTCGGGTCGCGTTGCTGACGGAACTTTGCGGGTCCTCCCGTGATCGTGGCCTGACGGTAACCCTTCGGCGTCAGACGCAGTTCGAGGTTGGTGCCCTGCAGGTACATCGATCCCTGCGAAACGACGACGTTTCCGGAATAAACGGCCGTCTGTTTGACTTCGTCGCCGTTGAAGCGGTCGGCAGTAACTTCAATCGGTTGTTCGCGGTCGCTCGAAAGTGCAAAGGCCGGAGCGACGACCAGAGCGCAGAGCGAGGCACAGAGAATGGAGCGCATGATCAGGGACGGAGTTCCGTAGGTTGCTGGAAGTTTTGCGGGTGCAGGACCGTGCGAACGCGGTCGCGCAATTCGAGCGTGTGTCCGACGTTATCGTACACCATGCCTTTGGCGGCCTCGGTCGTATCGCTTCCGCGGCGCATGAAGACCGGAAGGACGGATTCGAATCGGTACGTGTCGAGGTATCCCTTCACGGCTTCCGTTTGCAAAAAGAGGTCGGGTTCTTGGGGACCGGCCGCGCGAGTGAGCGTCACGGCGCCCGACAAGTCGACCGTTTCCAGGCCGTCGTCGCTCCAGGCTTCACGCGCCGAGAGCGCGAGCTGCAACTCCGACGGATCGAGCGTGACGAAGCGCACCGCCTGAGCACGCATGCGTTCGTCGGAAAAGTGAGCGACGTCCTCGGCGAATAGCCGGCGATCGGCCGTACCAGTTTCGTCGAAGTCGGTGAGCGTGACGTTGTGCGCGGTGAAATCCGGGCTCGATTCGCTCGGGATGTACTTGAGACCGGCGATTTCGACCTGAATCGAGTAGTAATAACTCGCGGCCACGAGCACGAAGAGAATCGCCGAGCCGATGATCGCCGTGACGCGTTCCCGCAGAATGAGTCGACGGTGCGCCATGACTCAGCGTCCCTCGTAAAACACGTCTCGAACGAGTGCGTCCCAGCCGCCGCGGCTCTTGACGATGAGTTCGGCCAGAGCGCGCACGGCGCCGTGCCCACCCGGGGCGGGCGCACGCCAGTCGACGTCGAGTTCGGGATTGCCGTCGGCGGGCGTTGCGGCGAGGCCCGCGCGCGAGAGAAGCGGCGCGTCGGGCAGGTCGTCGCCCATGTAGGCGACTTCGTTGTCGGAAATGCCGAGTCGGGCGAGGAGGTCCTCGTAGGCCGGTACCTTGTAGCGCTGTCCTTGAAGGACGTGCTCGATGCCGAGCTCCCGGGCGCGTTCCGCGACGATGGTCGAGGTACGACCCGTCAGGATGGCGACTTCAACTCCGATTTTCTGCAGGAGCCTGATGCCGAGACCGTCCCGGACGTTGAAGGACTTGAAGAGCTCCCCGTTGCCCGAGATGTTGATGGAGCCGTCCGTAAGGACGCCGTCCACATCGAGCACGAGAAGACGAATGCGGCGGGCACGTTCTTCGAGAGTCATCAGATCACCTTGGCTTCCATGAGGTCGTGCATGTGCAGGGCCCCGATGAGGCGCCCGTTCTCGTCCGTGACGAGAAGCTGATTGCACTGGTAGGTCTCAAGTCGTTGGACGGCGCTCGCGGCTAGTTCGCGCGCGCCAATGGTGTGGGGCGTGCGTGTCATGACGTCGGCGATGCGCAACTCGCGGATGTCACCCACGCGTTCGATGAGACGTCGCAGGTCGCCTTCCGTGAAGATGCCGAGCAACTTGCCGTCGTGATCGACCACGGCGGTCATGCCGATGTGCTTGCGCGTAATTTCGCGAACGGCGTCCAGAACCGTCACGTCCGCCTCGATGCTCGGAACGGCGTCGCCCGAGCGCATGATGTCTTCGACGTGGATGAGGAGACGGCGGCCGAGCGCTCCGCCCGGATGGCTACGGGCGAAGTCTTCCTTGCTGAAGCCCTTGGCCGAGAGACAGGCCACGGCAAGCGCATCGCCGAGGGCGAGCGTCGTCGTGGTCGAAGCGGTCGGGGCGAGGTTGAGCGGGCAGGCTTCACGCTCGACGTGGCAGTTGATGTGAGCGTCTGCGTGACGCGCCAGGCTCGAGGCAGGATTACCCGTCATGGCGATCAGTCGGGCGCCGACGCGCTTGATGGAGGGAACGACCGTCAGGAGTTCGTTTGTTTCGCCCGAATACGAAATGCCGAGCACGACGTCGTCGGCCGTGATCATGCCGAGGTCGCCGTGAGCGGCTTCGGCGGCGTGCACGAAGAAGGCGGGCGTACCCGTCGAGGCGAACGTCGCCGCGAGCTTGCGTCCGATATGGCCCGACTTGCCGACGCCCGAGACGACCAGACGACCGCGAATGTTGAGAATGAGCTCGACGGCACGGATGAAGTCGTCCGTGTTGCCGAGCGCTTCTTCAGCCGTCAAAAGGGCTTGAGCTTCGTGGTTCAGCACGTCGCGACCGAGCGCAAGGGTGGCGGCGGGATCGAATCGGAGAGTCATTGTGAAACCTGAAAAAAAGGGGGGGGTGGGGAGTACGCCAATGATAACGGTTAAGGCCGCTCGGGGAGCGACTCGTTCGGTCGATGCGAAAACGCCTCCGGACGTCGGGCGTGCCGGAGGCGGTCCTTGTCGCGGGTTCCGTGGGATCAGTGCTGGAGAATCTTCGAGAGGAACTTCTGGGCGCGTTCGGAGTGGGGTTTGCCGAAGAACTCCTGAGCGGGAAGGTTTTCGATGATTTCACCCGCATCCATGAAGATCACGCGGTCGGCGACCTTGCGCGCGAATCCCATTTCGTGCGTCACGACCATCATAGTCATGCCCTCCTTGGCGAGCTGAACCATCACGTCGAGCACTTCGTTGATCATTTCGGGGTCGAGCGCCGAGGTCGGTTCGTCAAAGAGCATGCAGATCGGATCCATGGCGAGCGCGCGGGCGATGGCCACGCGCTGTTGCTGGCCGCCGGAGAGCTGGCCGGGGAACTTGTCGGCGTGCTTGAGAAGGCCGACGCGATCGAGCAGCTTCAGACCGCGTTCGGTGGCTTCTTCGCGGTTGCGGCCGAGCACCTTCATCTGAGCGAGCACGAGGTTTTCGCGGATCGAGAGGTGCGGAAAGAGTTCGAAGTGCTGGAAAACCATGCCGACACGGCTGCGCAACTTGGGCAGGTCCGTCTTCGGGTCGCCCACGGAGATGCCATCGACGATGATCTCGCCCTTCTGGAAGGGTTCGAGTGCGTTGACGGTCTTGATGAGCGTGGATTTGCCGGAACCGGACGGGCCGCAAACAACGACGACTTCGCCCTTCTCGACCTCGACCGAGCAGTCCTTGAGGACCTGGAAGTTGCCGTACCACTTGCTGATGTTTTTGATTTCAATCATTGCCATGAGGGGGATCCTTGTTCTTGGGGGGAGGTAGGCGGGATTATCGAGTCGCAAGGTTGGTCTGCAGGCGACGAATGAGCAGAGACAACGAAAGCGAAACGGCCAAATAGCAAAGCGCCGCAAAAGAGTACATCAAAACGAGTTCACCGTCACGTTGTGCGATCTTCGAAACGGCACCGAGGAAGTCGTTGCCGCTGATGACGTACACGAGACTCGTGTCCTGAAAGAGAATGATGATCTGCGTCAGAAGCACGGGCAACATGTTGCGAACGGCCTGCGGCAACACGACATAGCGCATCGTTTGCCCGTAGGAGAAGCCCAAACCCATGGCGGCGGCGAACTGTCCTTTTTTCACGGACTGGATGCCCGCACGCATGATTTCCGCGAAGTACGCGGCCTCGAAGAGAACGAAGGTGACGACGGCCGTCATGTCGGGACCGATCATGACCGCGTGATCGAGCGCGAAGAGGAGCCGCAGAATTTCCGGCATGAGGAGGAAAAACCAGAAAAGCACCAGGACGAGCGGCACCGAGCGCATGAGGTCGACATAGAACTTCGCGGGTCGCGAGAGCCAGGAGCGGCTTGAAAGGCGGGCAAGCGCCAGGAGCGTGCCGAGCGTGAGCCCCCCCGCCGTCGTGACGGCGGTGAGTTCGAGCGTGTAGGCCGCGCCGGCCATCAGAAAGTCGGCCGATTCGGTGATGCTGGAAAAGTCGATGGTCATGGAGTCAACTCCCGGAAATCAGTTGCGGGCGGCAATGAAGCCGGGGACGGCGGTGCGGCGTTCGAGAAACGCCATGATGCGATTCACCGCGAGCGAAATGACGATGTAGAGGAAGGTCGCCCAGCAATAGGCGGCGAAGAACTGGAACGTGTTTTCGCCCATTTCGTTGGCGCGCATCGTGATGTCGGAAAGTCCGATCGTAATCACGATGGCGGTGTTCTTGACGAGGTTCATGGCTTCGCTCGTGAGCGGAGGCAACACGAGTCGCAGCGCTATCGGCAGGATCACGTAACGGTAGGCTTGCACGCGGGTGAGCCCGAGCGCGCGGGCCGCGTTTGGCAAACCCGGGGGAATCGAGCAGATTCCGGCACGAACCTGTTCGGCCACGCGCGAAGAGGTGAAGAGGCCGAGGCAGAGGAACGCGGAGAGAAACTGCGAGAGGACGGGGTCGTTGTTGATCATCCAGTCCTTGTACCAGGGGAGGAACTCCGGCACGACGAAGTACCAGATGAAGATCTGAACAAGGAGCGGAATGTTGCGAAAGAGCTCGATCCAGGCTTCGCACAGGCCGCGTACGGTGCGGTTCGGGCTTGTGCGCAACGTGCCGACGACGATCCCGACGACGAGCGCGAGCGTGAAAGCCGCAACGTGTAGACCGATCGTCCAGCCCGCACCTTCGAGGATGTAGAGCCACCACGGATCGTCCGACAGGAGCGAAGTTTCAAAAAGCGTTTCGAAGCCGATGTTGATGGCCATGAGACGAACTCCTTTGCACTCGCCCCCGCGGGGACGATCGGGTGTGCCCGCGCACGGTTCGTGCGGGGAAAAAAGAAAAAGCCGGAGGCGGTTTCAGGTTGTCGCTAGTCGGCCGCCTCCGGCAAATGACTGTCGGAAGCGTTAAATCCCCCGATCGCTCGGGTTGGCGAAGAGTTCCTTGGTGTAGGAATTCATCGGGAAGTTGAGATTGACGTTCTTCGGGGGAATGGGACGTTCGAACCAGGTCGTGTAGAGCTCGGCCAACTTGCCGGAAGTGATGAGGTTCGTCACGGTCCGATCAACGAGCGCCTTGAAGGCGGGATCGTCCTTGCGGAACATCGGCCCGTAGGGTTCGACCGAGAGCGACTCGTCGAGGATCATGAAGTCCTGCGGATTGTCGAGGTTGGCGATCTGACCCGCAAGGAGCACGTCGTCGATCACGAAGGCGTCGGCGCGGCGATTCGCCACGAGCTGCATGGCTTCGGCGAAGTCCTTCGTCATGAGAAGGCGAAAGCGCAGGCCGTTGGCCTTTTCGTACTTCTTCAGAAGTGCCACTGAGGTCGTACCAGAGGTGACCGCGATGTTCTTGCCGTTGAGATCTTTGAGCGAGCGGATGTTGCTCGACTTTGCGACGGCGGCCGTCACCTGGATGCCGAAGTAGTTCGTGCCGAAGGCGGCTTCGCGCTGACGCACGAGCGAATTCGTCGTGGAGCCGCATTCGATGTCGACCGTGCCGTTCTGAATGAGGGGAATGCGATTGGCCGACGTGACCGCCTGGTAGCGGATCTTGAGGTTGGGCATGTTGAGCTCGGCTTTCACGGCTTCGCCCACGGCGCGACAGACTTCGAACGCGTAACCCGCAGGCTTGCCGTCGGAGAGAAGGTAGGAGAAGGGCACGGAGCTCTCCCGATAGCCGATCGTGAGCGTGCCGCTTTCGCTCACCTTTTTGAGCGTCCCCGTCAGTTCTGCGGCGCCTGCAAGAGTCGAAGCGGAAAGAAGAGCGGCAAGAGCGAGCGTGGCGATGCGGGAGCGGATCATGATGACCTCCTGAGTGCGTCTGTCATAAATCGTGGGGTCGAATCCGTCCTAGGGACGCGAGGGACCTTGTTGTTATAAGAAGCAAGACCCGTGCCAAACATCGCGTCGACTGTGTAGGGGATTTAATAATATATTGAAAATTAAGGATTTATTTTGAGAGATAAGGGGTTTTCCCTGATAAGGAACGAAAAACGGCGTCCCGAAAACGGGACGCCGTTTCAATACTGCGTGCACCATTAAGGTGCGTTCGGGTTGTTTGGGGTGCACCGAAATAGTGCGCGCTTTGCGTGAATCAGGCTTCGCCCGAACCGTCCGATCCTTCGGGACGGAAGACAGGTTTGCGACCTTCCGTGAAGGCCTTCAGAGCTTCGGCGGCTTCGGCCGAGCGAACGCGTCGCGCGTACGTTTCCTCTTCTTCGTCGGCAAGCGCTTCGATCTGACGGTCGCGCACAAGGCGCATGAGGCGCTTCGTTTCGGCGACCGCTTCCGGAGGCAGCACGGCAAGCCGCGCGGCTTTGGCTGCTACGGTCTGAGCCAGCTCGTCATCATCGATCACGGCAGTCACGAGGCGCATGGCGGCCGCTTCGTCGGCGGTGAGGGGTTCCGAGAGAAGGAGTTTTTCGGCGGCCTTCGGATAGCCCGCGGCACTCGTCATCACGTGCGCGACGCCGAATCGGGGCGTGCGCGCAAGCGCTACGGAGGGAATGCTGAAGAGGGCCTTCGTGCCCGCGTAGACCAGGTCGCAATAGAGGAGCATCGCGAACGCTTCCCCGACGGCCGGGCCCGCCACCAACGCGACGACGGGCTTCGGGAAGCGGCGCAACACCGTGAAGAAGTCGCTCATTTCCCGATCGATCCGATCCGGGGTTTTGAGGCTCTCCTCAAGGTCGGCGCCCGCCGAGAATACGGCTCCTTCGCCTTCGATGAGAACGACGCGAACGCCTGGGTCTGCTTCGGCGCTCCGAAGCGCTTCGGAGAGCGAGGCGAACATGTCGGAGGTGATCGTGTTGCGGCGTTCGGGGCGGCGGATCGTCAGACGAAGAACACCGAATTCGAGCTTGGAAACAATGGACATGACTTCGCAAATTCCTGAGGAAAAAAGGACGACGTCATCTTATCAGGGGCGCGGGCCGATCGACTTCACCCAGGTCACGGTGTCTTCGCCCGCGCTCGTATGCGATGCGTAGCCGAGCGCACGCATGAGACCGTCCATGGCGTTGTTGCCCCGGAGCACGTAACCCGTGAGGGTGGAAATCCCAGCGCGGGCGGCCCGCGCTTCGAGTTCGCCCATGACGAGGCGCGCGAGGCCGCGGCGCTGATCGCGGTCGTGTACGACGATGCCGAATTCGGCGTCTCCGGGTGCCTTCGTGCGTCCCCAGCGACCCACGGCGGCGATGCGCCGCGCATTCTCATTCGTACGGTCGATCGCTTCGACGAGGACGGCCGTTTCGCGCTCGTAGTCGAGACGGCACAGAGCGGCGACGCGTTCGTCGGAGAGGCGGGCCGAATTGTGAAAGCGAAGGAAAAAGCTTTGATCGGAAAGGCTTGCGACGAAGTCCTTCATCGCGGGGAAATCGTTTTCGACGAGCGTTCTCAGGCGATAAGTTTCCTCGGGCGTCCCGCCCGCAGGCGTTTCGTACTCGACTGGGGGCGGACATACGGTAAGGTGCGGGCTTTCCGCCGAGGCTTCGAGCGCGGCCTTGCAAATCCGCACGCGAGGGCAGAAAAATGCTTCGGGGGCGGTGTTTGCCGCATGCTCGAGCGTGATTTCGACGAGAGCGGGAATGCGTTCTCCCAATTCGGCAAGCCGCGCGAGCGCGCGGGCCGCGCCGAGCGCTTCCTCGTCGGAAAGCGCTCCGCCGATGCGCGTCGAGCGCACGCACCGGAGCGCTTCGTCGAGCGCCAGGGGCGGTAGTGCGGCGACTTCGTCCGTGCAGATTTTTCCGAAGTCTCCTCCGAGACTAGTACGTACGTAAGTCCCGAGGACATCGTCGCGGTTGAGTTCAAGCTTGAGGATCGGTCGATTCGAATCGGGCCGTTCAGGCGTCGTGCCGAGGTCTGCGGCTTCGCAGAGACGCCGCGTTTCTTCGCCTGAGAGGACGATACGCTCCGCGTCGAGAGGCGCGCGCAGAACCGCACGGACGCGCGCAAGCGCCTCCTCGGCGAGACGGGGCGTCTGTCGCAGGGGAATGCGCCGTTTGTCGTGCTTGAGCCGTGCTTCGCGAAAGAGAGCCGCCATGGCGCCCACGGCCGCCGTCGGCGAACGGACGGCGGCGATGCGTGCTTCGGGGGCGTGCGCAAGCTGAACCCGCACGGCGTGTGAAATCCGTTCGCTCGCCCAGGAAAGGATGACGGGTTTCGTGGTCGTGCGCGCCGTGTGGGCGAGCAGTCGAAACGTGGGATCGACGGGCGTCGAGGGGCCCGGAGCGACGGTGACGAGCGCTCCTTCCACGGACGGATCTTTGAGAACGATGTCGAGCGTTTTGCTCAGGCGCTCGGCGCTCGAGGCCGCGCCGACCACCACGGGATTGACGGGTAGCTGCGGACTTGGGAATGTGCGTTGTAACTCGTGAATCGTCGAATTGGCAAGCCCGCTCAGGTGCATGCCGTGACGCTCTGCGGCTTCGGCTGCCATCAGGGCAAAGCCCGTGCCGTTCGAGAGTACCGCAACGCGCGAGCCTTCTTCGGCGTCGCCCCGAAGAAAGGGTACGGGACACGATGCGAGCGCTACGACGGCACTGGCAAACTGACGGAAGTCGGATACGCACTGCGCGCCCGCGCGTCGCACGAGAGCGTCGAAAACGAGTCCGCGTCCGGCGTGCGTGCCGAAACGATGGCAGGAGAGGCGATCGCCGGAAAAGCCTGCGTTCGAGCTCGAATGAAGAATCACGACGGGTTTGCGGGAGGCGGCGTAGGAGAGCGCGCTGTAAAAGGCTCTCGGACGCCGCAGACCTTCGATTTGCAGCGCGAGTACGCGCGTCCGGGCGTCGTCGGCGAAGTGTTCGATCCAGTCCGAAATCGAAAGGTCGATGTCGGCTCCCGTATTGACGACGCCTGAAAAGCCCGTACGGACGTCTGCGAGGTCGTCGAGCAGTGCGGTGGCGATCAGGGCCGACTGCGTAACTAGCGCGATGCCGCCCGTTCGGGGCGTATCGGGCCAGTAGCTTGCGTTGAGCCCCGAGGGCGGGCACATAAGACCGATCGAATCGGGGCCGATGACGCGCAATCCCGTGCGATGGACGATGTCAAGCATCCGACGCGAGAGTTCGCCTTCAACGAAGAGGTGCTCCTCTTCGGGGGCGACGACCACGCCGAGCGTTCCCTTGCGCGCCAGCGCTTCGAGGGTGTCGGGAATGAGGGCGGAACGCAACGTGACGACGGCGAGGTCGGGCGCTCCGGGCAGGTCGTCGACGCGCGCGTGGCAGGGGTCATTGCCGATGTAACGGTACTTCGGGTTGACGGGCCAGACGGTGCGTCCGTTGCGGCTCTTCGAGATCGACTGCCAGACGAAAAAGCCCCGGCTCTCCGGACGATCGCTCGCCCCGACGACGGCGATTGATCGGGGATTCAGGAGTCGCTGAAGGGAAAAGGTTTCCATGGCGCGTGGCGAACGGAAGCGCGTGAGGGCAAACGGGAAGACGATGTTTCCAAGGATAACGAAGTTCGGCCGTGTCGGCGGCGCTCTGGGTTCTCCGACGGGGCACGTTCGACGCCCCCTGCTACACTTGAAATACACGCCGATGCGGGCGGATTTTTCCGCGGAATCGGCGCGGTTTTTATCCGAGGTGTTCCGCTTTCGTGCGCCCGTACGTTCCTCCTCTCTCAAGGATTTGTCTCCATGAAAGTCAATGGCATTCCCACCCGCAGCATTCGATCGCTAGACGGCGGTACGGCGGTCGAGATCGTCGATCAGACTTCGCTTCCCTATCACTACGAAACGCGCGTGCTCAACGACTGGCGCGACTGCGTGGAAGCCATTGCCAACATGCGCGTGCGCGGAGCGCCTCTGATCGGCATCACCGGAGCGTGGGGCGTCGTGCTCGCTGCGAAAGAAGATCCGGAAAACACCGCTCTGCTTGCGGCGGCCGACGCCATCGCCAACGCGCGCCCCACGGCCGTGAATCTCTCGTGGGCCGTGCATCGCATGATGGGTGCACTCTTGCCGCGCGAACCTTCGCTGCGATTCGACGCGGCGGTGAAACTTGCCGAAGCCATGACGCAGGAAGACGTGCTCACGTGCCGCGCGATCGGCGAGGCCGGGGCGCCGCTCATCGCGGACCTCTACCAGAAGTTGCGTCGTCCCGTGAACATCCTCACGCATTGCAACGCGGGTTGGCTTGCCACCGTCGACTACGGTACGGCGCTCGCACCGATTTATGCGGCGTTTGAACGCGGAACGCCCCTGCACGTTTGGGTCGACGAGACCCGTCCGCGCAATCAGGGATTGTTGACCGCGTGGGAGCTCGCCCAGCACGGCGTGCCGCACACGATCATTGCGGACAACGCGGGCGGGCAGCTGATGCAGCATGGCGACGTCGACCTCGTCATCGTGGGTGCCGACCGCATCACGCGGCGCGGCGATGTGGCCAACAAGATCGGCACGTACCTCAAGGCGCTCGCCGCGCACGACAACGAGGTGCCCTTCTACGTGGCGGCGCCCTCGTCTACGATCGACTGGAAGCTGACCGATGGCAAGCGTCAGATTCCGATCGAAAATCGTGCTTCGTCCGAAATCCTCTCCGTGCGCGGCGTCGATTCGACGGGACGCATCGCTGCGGTGCAGATTGCGCCCGTCGAAGAGGCCGTCGCGAACCCCGCTTTCGACGTGACGCACAATCGCTTCGTCACCGGCCTTATCACCGAGCGCGGGGTGGTGGCACCCACCGATCTGACGTCGGTTTTCGCCGACAAGCTGCTTCCCGAAGGAGGTGCGTCGTGACGACGATCGTAGCGTGCCCCGCGGACGACATTGCGATCCGACGGGCGGTGATCGAAACCGCGCAGGCCATGAATCGTCTCGGTATCAACGTCAACAAGTCCGGCAACGTTTCGGCGCGTGTGGTGTCCGAGGGAGAGTGCGGCATGCTCGTGACGCCGACCGGGGTTCCCTACGACGAACTCGTGCCCGACGATCTCGTTTTCGTTCCCTTCGGGGCGGAGCCGAGTCTTGAGTATGCTCGAGGCCGCCGCGCGCCTTCGAGCGAATGGGAAATGCACGAGCGTATCTATGCCGTGCGTCCCGACGCGGGGGCCGTGGTGCACACGCACTCGTGCTTTGCGACGGCGTTGGCATGTCAGAACCTCCCGATTCCGGCTTTTCACTACATGGTGGCCGCGGCAGGGGGGACGTCCGTCGACGTCGTACCATACGCCACCTTCGGCACGCCCGAATTGGCCCGAGCGGTGGCCGAGGGCGTGCGCGAAAAAGACGCCGCGCTACTCGAACACCACGGCGTGATCGCGCTCGGAAGCACGTTGGAGCGGGCGCTCCGACTCGCCCACGAGGTCGAAAATCTCGCCCGTCAGTACGTGACGGTGCGTCAGTTGGGCGAGCCCCGGCTGATCGACGACGAAGAAATGCGACGTATCGTCGCCAAATTCCGTACCTACGGGCAGCCGCACGCTCTGAAGGAGGCATGATGGTCGATATTCCCGCTCCCAAAGCCTGGTACCGTGCGGACGGTACCGTCGTATCCTGTACGGAGTCCGTCAAGGTGCTTGCCGAAAATTGGGAAGAGGCGGTCGAGCTCTTGCAGGAGCAGTTCGAAGATGCCGTGTTGCTCGGTGTCGGCAAGGACGCTTTCCGTGCGGCGATGCACGGACTCGTCGACGCTCTTGCGTGCGATTACGAAGAAAAGAAGGCGCCCGTTGAGTCGCTCAAGCGCTGAAGCAGCGAAATGGCGACGGAGAGCGGACGCGCGTTTTTCAGGAGGGGGTTCACGATGAAATGGAAAAATTTGGCGGCGGCCGTTGCGGCGACCTTGGTCGTCGCGGGTTGTGCGCACCCGCAATTGATGGAACTCTCGATGAGCGAAGGAGCAGTCGAAACCGAGCTTGGCGCGCCCGACGCACGCGTAACACTCGCGGATGGCGGATCGCGCTGGGTTTACTCCATGCAACCAATGTCTCAAGAGGTCTGGTGGCTTACCTTCGATGCTTCTGGCAAACTTCTTGCCAAAGAAAATATTCTTGATCGGGAGCATTTTGCACTTATCAAACCGGGTGTTACTACGCAGCGGGAAGTGTTCGATCTCTTCGGGCCCTGCGCGCAGAAGTACAAATTCCATCTGAAAAACGAAACCGCCTGGATGTATCGGTTCCTGGATGAGGGTTTTTTCTACATGGCCTGTTGGGTGCAGTTCGATACGAAGGGGATCGTCACAGAAGTGGGCTATACGACCGACCCTTGGCGGGATCGCGACAACTGGTGGCCCTGAGGCGGTGCGGGCGGCTCTGTGCGCCCCGACCGCTTCTTTGGGAATTTGTTAACGTAGTCGGGCGACGTTCGTGTCGCCCGCTTTTTTTTCGAGGCGCATTGTGTCCCGAACGGGAACTTGAAGTGCCGTCAGGGGGCGAAGCGTCGCGCGGACCGCGGAGGCGGCCGATGATTGTTCGGACTCAGAAAGGAGGCGGTGCGGTCGACGTTTGCAAAGTGAACGCCCGTACCTCAACACGCATGCAAAACCGCGAGCGCATCGATCGGATCTTTCGGGCGGCCGAAGGACGTTGGCCGCAAATTTTCGAAGCAGCCGGGATGAACTCCCGACACTTTGCAAAGCCCAATCGTCCGTGTCCGCTTTGCGGCGGCACGGACCGTTTTACGTTTCTCTCCAAGCGCGAACCCGACCACGGCATGTGGTTTTGCCGCGGATGCGGAGCTGGGGACGGTATTCGTCTCGTACGATCGTTTCGGCACGCGACGTTTTTCGAAACGCTCGAATTCATCGAATCGTTCCTGGGACTTCCGCCCCGCAATGCCGCCCCCTCCCCGGGGGCGGCGCGCGAAGAGCGGCGTGCGCAGCGCGAAGCTAGGGACGCGGAAGCGGCGAAGCGACGCCGTCGGGCGGCGCTCGAAGCGCACTGGAACGAAGCTGAGTCGATCGACCTGGACGCCGATACGCCTGCCGCGCGTTATTTGCGGCGTCGGGGGATCCGACATCTCGACGGTTGTACCGAGCTAAGGTGGTTTTCCAGGGAGCCGTATTGGTCAGACGAGGGTACGTCGGTTTGGTCCGCCCTCTTGGCGCGCGTTACGGATCCCGAGGGACGGATGACGGCCTTGCATCGCACGTATCTGACGGAGTTCGGAGAAAAAGCGCCCGTTGCGGCGGCGAAGAAGTTGACGGCGGGCGAACTCGGCGAAGGGTTCGTGCGGCTCTTTCCGCCCTCAAGCATCCTGTGTCTGGCAGAAGGGATCGAGACCGCGCTTTCCGTGCACGAGACGGAAGGGGTTCCGGTTTGGTCGGTGATTTCGGTGGGCGGGTACGAGAGGTTTCGTACGCTCCCCGACGGGGTGCGCGAATTGCGCATCTATGCGGACAACGATCGATCGTTTGCGGGAATTGCCGGCGCGTACGAGCTCGCACGGCGACTCAAGCGAGATCATCCGACGCTGGCCGTGAGGGTTTTCGAACCCGAGCGGGAGGGGGAGGACTGGAACGACGTTCTGAGGCGCAGGGAGGAAGAGGACGCCCCGAAGCAAAATCGGAGGGAGAAAAAGTAAAACCGGCTCTCTCTCCGTTTAAGTGCCCGATCATGGAGAAAGAACCGGTTTTGCTCCCGACATTTTGAAGAAAAATCTTCGAAATGCCTAAGGATGGTCAATGTAACACGAGTCGGGAATTACTGCCCGGCGATATCGTGTTCCTTTTTGGGCTCGTTGCGCAGACGGATATGCAGTTCGCGCAACTGCTTTTCTTCAACGGGAGCCGGGGCCTGCGTGAGCAGACACTGGGCGCGCTGCGTCTTCGGGAACGCAATCACGTCGCGGATCGAATCGGCGCCGCACATCATCGTGGCGATGCGGTCGAGGCCGAAGGCGATGCCGCCGTGGGGAGGCGCACCGAACTGGAGGGCGTCGAGCAGGAAGCCAAACTTCTGACGGGCTTCTTCCTTGCCAATCTTGAGGGCTTCGAAGACCTTTTCCTGCACTTCTTCACGGTGGATTCGGATGGAACCGCCGCCCACTTCCCAGCCGTTGAGAACCATATCGTAGGCCTTGGCGTAGCAGTGTTCCGGATCCGTGAGGAGCTTGTCTTCGTGGCCGTCCAGGGGACACGTGAACGGATGGTGGCAGGAAACCCAGCGCTGGTCTTCTTCCGAGTATTCGAACATCGGGAAGTTGATGACCCAGAGGGGCTTCCAGCCCGGCGTGAAGAGGCCGGTCGACTTGCCGAATTCCGAGTGGCCGATCTTGAGACGCAGAGCACCGAGACTGTCCCAAACGACCTTGGCCTTGTCGGCACCGAAGAAGATGACGTCGCCGTCTTTGGCGCCCGTGCGAGCGATGATCTGGGCGAGTTCATCGTCGGAGAGGTTCTTGACGATCGGGCTCTGGAGGCCTTCGCGACCGCGGGCGGCTTCATTGACCTTGATGTAGGCGAGACCCTTGGCGCCGTAGATCTTGACGAATTCGGTGTAGGCGTCGATTTCGGAACGCGGCATCGTGCAGGCGCCCGGAACGCGCAGAGCGACGACCTTGCCGTTGTGCAGGGACTTCACGCTTGAGAAGACCTTGAACTGCGATTCGGCCACGATGTCGGTGACTTCGACGAGCTGGAGGTTGACACGCAGGTCCGGCTTGTCGGAGCCGTACTTGGCCATGGCGTCGTCCCACTGCATGACGGGGAAGGGATTGGCGAGTTCGACGTCGAGCACTTCCTTGAAGACCGTGCGCATCAGGTCTTCCATGATGGCGCGGATTTCGTCCATGTTGAGGAAAGACGTTTCGATATCGACCTGAGTGAATTCGGGCTGACGGTCCGCACGGAGGTCTTCGTCGCGGAAGCACTTCACGATCTGGTAGTAACGGTCGAACCCGGCCATCATCAGGAGCTGCTTGAAGAGCTGGGGCGATTGCGGCAGAGCGTAGAAGCAACCGTCCTGAACGCGCGAGGGCACGAGGTAGTCGCGGGCGCCTTCGGGGGTCGAACGGGTGAGCATCGGCGTTTCGATGTCGATGAAGCCGTTGTTGTCGAGGTACTTGCGGAAGGCCATCGCGGCGCGGTAGCGCAGGCGGAGGTTCTTCTGCATCTGGGGACGACGCAGGTCGAGCACGCGGTACGTGAGGCGCGTCGTTTCCGAAAGGTTTTCGTCGTCGAGATGGAACGGAGGCGTAACCGAGGCGTTGAGAATTTCAAGCTCGTGGCAGAGCACTTCGACGCCGCCCGAGATGAGGTTGTCGTTCTTCGTGCCTTCCGGACGGGCGCGAACGAGACCGACCACCTTCAGGCAGTATTCGTTGCGGCACTTGTCGGCGGTGGCGAAGACTTCCGGACGGTCCGGGTCGCAGACGACCTGAACGAGGCCCTCGCGGTCGCGCAGGTCGATGAAGATCACGCCGCCGTGGTCGCGACGACGATGAGCCCAGCCGTAGAGAGTCACAGTCTGGCCGATGAAGGACTCGTCGACCAAGCCAGAGTACACGGTACGCATAGTTGCTCCGAGAAAAATGCACCGCCGGGAAAGAACGGTGCGGGACGAAATGGAAACGTTGAGGCGGAGACCGCCTTCGCGTCAATGGTGTTCTGGGCCGCCTCGGTCGCGCCGGGCGCCTCGGCGGCTCTTCATGGTTTCGGTGCCGCGTGCCGAAGGCACGCACATGACGGCAAGTGTAGCGCTATTAGCTTTTTTTGGTCGGTTCCGTTTCCGATTTGGAGGCCCCGGAGGGCGTCATGACGCCGAGGGATAGGTGGAACTTCAACGCTTCGTCGACCGTCACATGAGACGGATGCAGAGCCGAGCGACGGGTCATCACCACGTAGCCCGACGTGGGGTTCGGAGCCGTGGGCACGTAGACCGTGACGAGGTCCGGCATGTCGAGCGTCGCGCGCGTGGCTTCGGAGGGCGTCGATACGGTGAAGCCGTAGGTCCACTGTCCCTTGTTGGGGAATTCGATGAGAACGACTTCCTTGAAACTTTCCGTCTGATCGGAAAGCAGGGTCGAAGTGATCTGTTTGGCGCCCGAATAGAGCGGACGCACGAAGGGAATGCGGTTGAGGAGCGCCTCCCAGAGGCGCAGCACCCACTGACCGATGAAGTTGGCCGCAAGGATGCCCGTGACGAATACGGCGATGGCCGCCATCACGAGGCCGATCCCCGGGACGTGCATGCCGATGAACGCGTCGGGACGCAGGTGCGGGGGCAGCGCTTCGACGATCGAGTCGCTCCAGCGGATGATGGTTTCGAGCACCCAGAAGGTGACGGCGAGCGGGATCCAGAGCAGGAGCCCGGCGGTGAAGTATTTTTTTAGCATTGAGGCGGATAAACAAGAAAAAAGCCGCGTTTCGGCGCTCTTCACGGCGCGATGAACGCGGCTTTCGGAGACTCCTCGAAGGGGGTCACTTACCGGGTTTGGCGTGCGAGGCGGGCAACGCCTTGTGGCCGCCGTTGAAGTCGGTGGCGGCCCAACCGTTTCCCTTGAGCTCGAACCCCGGAGCGGAGAGCTCTTTGCGGAACGTGTCCTTGCCGCACTTCGGGCAGGTCGTCAGGGGCTTGTCGCTCATCTTCTGCAGGAAGTCCTTTTCGAACCCGCAGGAAGCGCATTTATAAGCGTAAATCGGCATCTTTTTCTGGGGCGGCGAAGCGCCCCGCATGGAACCAGTGAGAACTGCCGATTATACGAAAAACGCGCCGGAAATGATTGCCCCGGCGCGTCTGCGCGTCGATCAGGGCGGCCTCAGGAGGCGCCCCGAACACCCGTCAAACTCAGTCCTCCTCGTCTTTGCGTTGGAATTTCGACGCCAGTTCGGCCTGTTTCTGGGTGGGAACGGGCTGATAGGCTTCGAGTTCCATCGTCCAGGCGCCCGTACCCTGCGTGATCGCATGAAGTCGGGTGGCGTAGCCGTCGAGTTCCGAAAGCGGCGCGGTGCCGAGAATCACCATGAGCCCGCCCGGGAGATTTTCCGTGCCGCTCACCTGACCTCGGCGACTCGAGAGGTCGCCGACGATGTCGCCCATGTAGGATTCGGGGGCGGTGATTTCGAGTCGGACAATCGGTTCGAGTACCTGAGGTTCCGATTTGGCGAGGGCGTCGAGGAAGGCCTTGCGACCGGCCGAAACGAAGGCTACTTCCTTCGAGTCCACGGGGTGGCTCTTGCCGTCGTAGACCGTGACGCGTACGTCCTGGATGGGGTAGCCCGCGACAAAGCCCGTGTCGAGTACTTCGCGAACTCCCTTTTCAACGGCAGGGATGAGGTTGTATGGGATCGCGCCGCCCTTCACTTCGTCGACGAATTCGAACCCGGCGCCGCGCGGCAGCGGCTCGATGCGCAGATAGACTTCGCCGAACTGCCCCGCACCGCCCGTTTGCTTCTTGTGGCGGGCATGCCCTTCGGCGGGTGCCGAGACGGTTTCCCGATACGGAATCGAGGGTGCGGAGGTTTCGACTTCAAGCTTGAAGTTGATCTTCATGCGCTCGAGAATCGAGCGTACGTGCATGTCCGTCAACCCGCGGATGACGGTTTCGTTGAGTACCGTGTCGTGGTCGACGGCCATCGTCGGGTCTTCCGATTGCATCTTGGCAAGCACTTCGCTCATGCGGCTTTCGTCGCCGCGTCGTGCGGGCTTCACCGCAAGGCCGTACATGGGCTTCGGGAAGTCGATCGGCCGCATGTGCACACCTGTCAGCGCCGGATCGCCGTGGATGACGGAGCCGTAGCGAAGTTCGTCGATCTTGGCGAGCGCGCCGATGTCTCCGGGCGAGAGACGATCCGTTTCGGCCGTGTTTTTACCCTGTAGGATGAGCGGGTGAGCGGCCTTGACGGGCTTTTTCTCGTCGTCGACGTAGAGGACGGAGTCCTTCGTGATCGTGCCCTGATGCACGCGGAAGACGCCGATTTTGCCGATGTAGGGGTCGTTCACGATCTTGAAGACCTGGGCGACGACGGGCAGATCCTTGTCAGGCTTCGTCACGAAGGGTGTGCCGTCGGCATTAAGAAAGAGCGCGTCGTTGGCTTCCGCCGGGCTCGGTAGATGACGGATGATTACCTTCATGAAATCGCGGATGCCGATGAGGTTCTTCGCGGAGACGAAGCACACCGGTATCACGTGCCCTTCTCGCAACGCTTTCGTGACGAGCGGGTGCAAAAGACGCGGATCGACGTTCCCTTCTTCGAGGTAACGCTCAAGCATCGCATCGTCTTCTTCGATGATTTTTTCAATGAATGCGCGGTGAACTTCTTCGACACTCATGATGTCGGCATCGCCTTCGTCGCGGTCGAAGCAGTCGATCACGCGGGTGCGGTTCTTGGTCGGCAGGTTGATGGGAAGCACGCCCGGCCCCCAGATTTCCTGCATTTCCCTTAAGAGTCCGACGAGGTCCGCGTCGGGATCTTCGAATTTGTTGACGACGATCATGCGGCAGAGGTTGCGGTCCTTGGCAGCCTGCATCATGCGGCGGGTGAGCATCTCGACGCCTTGCGTTGCATCGACGACCGCGGCTACGGATTTGACGGCGTCAAGCGCCGAGAGGTCCTGCCCGAGATAGTCGGAATACCCCGGGGTGTCAAGCACGTGAATGCGAACCGGAGTGAGGTCGGGCATGGCCGTATCGATGTGGGCGACAGCCAGGCGCACCGAGTGACCCACCTGCTTTTCGAGGGGATCGTTGTCGCACATCGTATTCCCTTTCTCGACGGTGCCGAGCTCGGGAATCATGCCGGAGCGGTAGAGCATGGCTTCGATCAGCGACGTTTTGCCGCAGGAGCCGTGTCCTACCAACGCTAGGGTACGAAGGTTTTCCGTGAGGTAGTTGCTCATGATCATCCTCCTCAAGTCGATGAAGCGTGTCCAACCATTCTGCGCCTGTGCGAACGGTTCGACCATGAGAAGGACTACGGGGTTGACGAAGATCGCAGTTGCGGTTTGCAGGTCTTGCGTCGTGCGCGCGATCGGTGGGAAACTCGTCAAAATGTGCCCTTTCGGGGCGAACGCTCAAGGGGGAGCGTGAAGCGCACGACGAGCCCTGTCCGGCCGTCGGTGCGGTTGGTGGCCTCAAGGCGCCCTTTGTGGCCCTCGACGCACTTTTGCGCGATCGCAAGCCCCAGGCCGAACCCCGTGCCAGTCGATTCGCGCTTGCCCCGAACGAAGGGGCGGAAGAGATCGGGGAGTTCTTCGGGCGGCACGCCGGGACCTTCGTCCCGGCAGAGGAGTTCGAGCGTTCGGTCGTGACATTGCGCTTTGAGTTCGAGTACGCCCCCTTCGGGCGTGAAGCGAATGGCGTTGCGAACGACGTTGTCGATCGCACGAAGGAGTGCAGGACCGTCGCCGAGCAGCTCGGCCCCTTCGAAAAGTCCCGATCCCCAGTTCGATTCGACGCGCACGGCTCGGGTCTCGGCTTCGAAGCGCGCGTTGTCGCCTGCTTCGCCGAGAAGTGCCTCGACGTCGACGGGGGCTTCGCGCAGCCCGGCATTGTTCTCGAGACGCGCGTAGGTGAGGAGTGCTTCGATCAGCCGGTCGATGGAGGCCACTTCTTTTTCGATGCGGTCCAGACTCGGGGCGACGCGCGACGGGTCGCGCCGCGCCAATTCGAGCGCCACGTCGATGCGGGCGAGCGGACTGCGCACTTCGTGGCTCACGTCGTGAAAGAGACGACGTTGCCGCTCGATGAGTCCTTCGATGCGTTCGGCCATTTGGTCGAACACGCGGGCGAGCGTGGCGATCTCGTCGTCCGCGGGACCGATGCTCGCTTCGACGCGGGTCTTCAATTCGCCGAGTGAAAAGCGCTCCATCGCCTGATCGAGCCGCCGCAAGGGACGGGTGTAGTAGAGCGCAAGCACCCAGGCGACGCCGAAAACGATGAGTGTCGTCAGGAACCCGATGAGAACCAGAGGGAGGCCGCGCAATTGCATCGGGAGAAAGCGGATTTTGAGGGGGATCGGGTTTGTGCGCGTCGCGAACACCATGTAGGGGTGACCGGCGATTTCGATCGTACGCACGGCCCCTCCGTCCGACTCGTTGGCGGGAAGGCGTCCTTCCTCCTTCAGGGCGGCGAGCATCTCGAGTGCGAGTTGCGGCACGGGACGCCCGCTGAGTTCGCGACCGTTTTCGGCGAGCAGATACACCGTCGGATTGTGGTTCGAGGGGCTCGTCAGCCAGTCGACGAGTCCGGTCTCGCCGCCGTATCGATAGGCGAGAAGCGCTGCTTCAACCGACTTTTGTCCGCTGATGCGCCAATCGATCGTTCCGATGCCGAGGTCCTGCTTGCGGGTGAGGTACGCTGTCACGGAAACGAGTGCAGCGGTTGCGAGGATCACGACAGTGAGGCCCGCGAAAAGCCGCCAGAAGAGGCTGCGAAACGAAGGACGCAAGTACATGAGCGCGGACCTCGGACCGAAACGCGCGCGAAGCGCTTATGCGGGAACGTCGGGGTGGACGACGAGCTGATAGCCGATGCCTCGGATGCTGTCGATCGTGACGGCTTTGCCGACGACGGCCGCGAGCTTGTGGCGAACCGAGGAGACGTGTACGTCGATGGCGCGATCGTACGGCCCCATAGTACGGCCGAGCACGCGCGGATAGATGTCTTCCTTCGGAACGGGTTTGCCGATCTGACGCGCGAGGAGCTCAAGGAGCGAAAACTCGGTCGTCGTCAGATCGATCGGTTGGTCGTGCACCGTGACTGTTCGGGATGTCGACGAAATGGTGAGGGGGCCTGCCGAGAGAGGCATGTCCGGCGCGCCCCAACGGCTTGCGCGCCTCAGAATCGCGTTGATGCGCGCGACGAGTTCGCGCGGCGGGCAGGGTTTGGCGACGTAGTCGTCGGCTCCGAGCTCCAGACCGATGATGCGCTCGATCGGATCGCCTTTGGCGGTGAGCATCAGAACGGGCACGGAGTTCGTGCTTCGGATTTCGCGCAGCACGTCGATGCCGTTCATGCCGGGCATCATCACGTCGAGAACGACCAGGTCGAAGTCGCCGAGCGCCAGTCGATGAAGGCCGTCGGGACCGTCGTGCGCGCCTTCCGCTTCGAAGCCTTCGAGGGTGAGGTAGTCGACAAGCAGAGTAACGAGCTCCACGTCGTCGTCGACGAGTAGGATGCGTCGGGGCTTTTTGTCCATAGCGAGCGATGTAAAGATGCGGGTGGAGTTTGAACGAGATCGGGGTCTTCGGAAGATCTTAACAAAGCGTTCGGAGCTTTTTGTTACGTTCGTCCGCTGGAACTTTAACGAGAGCTAAGGTTTCTTGACGGAACGCTATTGCACAATGCAAATGTGGAAACGGCCGCGGACGGTTCGGTCGGCCTCATAAGGATATTCGGACACAATGACTACAACTCGACTGGTTCTCCCGGCGCTTGCGGTACTGCTCGTTGCAGGCTGTGCCGTGACGCCTCCCGATACGGAAAAGCTCGCCCGGGACGTGACGCCGAGCGCGTGGAGCGCAAGCGTTGAAACGGGTGAAATCGAGAGCTTCCGGAACTTCTGGGCGCGCTGGAGCGATCCCGTGCTCATCGCACTGATCGAACGCGCGCAGGCCGCCAACATCGACGTGCTCGGAGCCGAAGCGAATCTTCGCGCGGCCCGGGCGTCGCTCACCCGAGCCAACGCGGCGCTCTGGCCTTCGGCCGAACTCAATGCGGGAACGAATCGCAACCGGGCGAACGGTCGTACGACGACGGGGTACGACGCGGGGCTTTCGGGTTCGTGGACTCTGAATCTTGCGGGGTCGCGCTACTTCAGTGCTTCGGCCGAAGAAGCAGCCGTGCGCGCTTACGAATTGACGTTGGCCGACGTGCGGGAAATGGTGGCTGCGGAAACGGCCCAGGCGTACGTCAACATGCGCGCGGCCGAAGCGAGCCTCGAGGTCACCCATCGTAGCATCGCCAACTATGCCGAGACGGCCAAAATCGCCGACTGGCAGTACCGAGCCGGTATGGGGAGTGCTTCGGAAGCCGAGGATGCGCTCACGCAGCTCGCGTCCGCGCGTGCCCGGGTGCCTCAACTCGAGACGAGCATCGAGCAGTACAAAAACGCGCTCGCGCGTCTTACGGCGCAGCCCGTCGATACCATGGATTTCGGGGTCTCGGGTGCGATTCCGGTACCACCCGACGGAGCTCGCGTGATGATGCCCGCCGAACTGCTCGAACGCCGACCCGACGTGCGTAGCGCGTTGCGTTCGCTCGAAGGGGCGGTTCTTACACTCAGAAGCGCCAAGAGCGACTGGTTTCCGACGCTCGGTTTGACGGGGAACATCGGTACGGACGCGGCCACCGTGGGCGCGCTCGGCGCGAGCGGCACCGGTGTGGCGGGGCTTGCCGCCGCGCTGACGCTTCCGGTACTCAACTGGGGGTCGCTCGTCGCCGCCGAAGAAACGGCCGCGGCCGAACTTGACCGGCAACGTGCGAACTATGTGTCGGTGTTGCTTTCGGCTCTGGAGAACACGCAAAACGCCCTGACGGGGATCGAGAGTTCCGAGCGGCGCGCTCGCGACCTGAGCCTGGCCGTCGAACACGCGCGTTCGGCCGCGATGCTCGCCAAGCTCGAATACAACGCCGGGATCGGTGACTACACGATGGTCCTTTCGACCGAGCGCACGTTGCTCGGAGCGGAAGATACGGAGCTCTCGAACCGCGCCGAGCGCGCGAACAACTACATCATGCTCTACCGCGCCGTCGGGGGCGGTTGGGCCGTCGGAGAAGCCGAACGTGAAAAATCGGCCGCAGAACGTGCCTCCGGCGACGTGACGGAAACGGAGAAGGAATGAGAACCATGACCGAAAAGGAAAATCAAACGAAAACCGCCCGCGAGTTGCTCGACGACGGACGCCGTCGGCCTTGGTACGTGCGCGCGGCGATCTGGGGGGCGGCGGTCGCCCTTGCGGGTGCGGGCGGCTGGTATTGGTACGCGTCGATGGACGAGGGTTCCGGACCTTCCTACGTCACCGAAACGGTCGAGCGCGGCAACCTCTCCGTGACCGTTTCCGCAGACGGTACGCTCAATCCGATGCGTACCGTGACGCTCGGCTCCGAGCTCTCGGGGATCGTCCGGCAGGTGAACGTTGACGTGAACGATAAAGTCGTCGAGGGTCAAACGCTAATCGAACTCGACACCCGCAACCTTGAAGCGAAAGTGGCGAGCGCGCGTGCGAGCCTGACGAGCGCCAAGGCGCAACTCGCGGAAAGCCGGGCGACGCTCAACGAAGCCGAACTTCGCTACAAGCGCATGAAGGAACTCAACCGACTCTCCGAAGGCAAGATGCCGTCGGCGGCCGATTTGGACCAGCAGCAGGCGGTCGTCAAGACGGCGAGCGCCTCGGTGGACGTGGCCCGCGCCGCGATCGACGACGCGCAAGCCTCGCTTGCAACCGCGCAAACCGACCTTGAAAAGGCGCAGATCAAATCGCCCATCAACGGGGTCGTCCTTGCGCGTTCGGTCGAACCGGGCTATGCCGTTGCGGCGAGCCTTCAGGCCGTCGAACTTCTCACGCTCGCGACGGATCTGCGTGAGCTTGAATTGCGCGTCGACGTCGACGAGGCGGACATCGGGGTCGTGAAGACGGGGCAAATCGCGTATTTCACGGTGAGCTCGTACCCGAACCGTCGTTTCCCCGCCGAATTGAAGAAGGTGGCTTTCGGTTCGACCGAAACCGAAAACGTCGTCACCTATACAACGTACCTGAACGTCGATAATTCGGACCTCCTTTTGCGCCCGGGCATGACGGCTTCGGCCACGATTCTCACCGCCGAGAAGTCGGACGTTCTGCTCGTGCCGAATTCGGCGCTGCGCTTCACGCCGCGCGCTGAAAAGGCGGCCCCCTCGGGCATGTCGGCCATGATGATGCGCGGTCCCCACGACGGCGGCACCAAGAGCGCGAAGGACGTGACACAGCACGGTGAAGCCGAGCGGACGGTGTATGTGCTCCGAAACGGTCAGGCCGTCCCCGTACAGGTGACGACGGGGCTGACGGACGGCGCCCGTACCGAAATCGTTTCGGGTGAATTGGCCGAAGGCGACGCCGTGGTGGTCGATCAGCGCCGCGCCGCTGCGAAGTAACGGAGGCGACCGGAGATGACGCCGCTCATCGAACTGCGAGGCATCGGGAAGCGCTACGGCACGGGCGAAGCCGCCTTTGTGGCCCTTCACGACATCGATCTGACGATCAACGAAGGCGAGTTCGTGGCCATCATGGGCCCCTCGGGCTCGGGTAAGTCGACCGTCATGAACATCATCGGGGCGCTCGACCGCCCTTCGTGGGGCGAGTACCTCTTTTCGGGGTTGCACGTCGAGAAGCTTTCGACCGACGAACGGGCGCTCCTGCGCCGGAAGTTCCTCGGATTCGTTTTTCAAGGCTTCAACTTGCTCGCGCGTACGACCGCACTTGAAAACGTCGAGTTGCCGCTTCTCTACCGAGGCCTTCCTGGGCGGGAACGGCGGGAACTCGCCATGGCCGCACTCGAGCGCGTAGGGTTGGCGAACTGGGCACACCACACGCCCGCGGAACTCTCGGGCGGGCAACAGCAACGCGTGGCGATCGCGCGCGCCATCGTGATTCGACCGAAACTCTTGCTCGCCGACGAGCCGACGGGCAGTCTCGACAGCGCCCGAAGCATCGAAATCATGGAGTTGCTCTCGCAGTTGAACGCCGAGGACGGCATTACGGTCGCGCTCGTGACTCACGAGCCCGACATGGCCGAATACGCGCACCGCCATATCGTATTCAAGGACGGGTATTTGATTCGGGATGACCATCGGAGGATGGCATGATTTGGAATGCTTTCTTGCTCGCCATGCGTCAGATTTGGCGTAATCCGATGCGCAGTCTCCTGACGGTGTTGGGCGTCGTGATAGGGGTTGCCGCCGTGATCACGATGGTGACGGTCGGCAACGGCGCCTCGGATGCCATCCGAACGCAGATCGAGTCCTTCGGGAACAACCAGATCATGCTGCGCCCGGGGATGCGTCTCGGGCCGGGGCAGAAGGTCGGTGCCCCCGACTTCAAGGTCGAGGACGCCGAGGCACTCATGTCGCAACTTGCGGGTGTCGAAGCGGTGGCGCCGCAGACCTCGAAGTCGATGACGATCGTTGCGAACGGTCGCAACTGGTCGACGAGCGTCGTCGGCACGGACAACCACTATTTTTCGATCGACAACCGCGAGCTCGAATCGGGGCGCTACTTCGAAGAGGCCGAAGAGCGCTCGGGGGCGGCCGTCTGCGTGATCGGTGGCACGATCCGCCGCGAGCTTTTCGGCGCGAACGCCGATGTCGTGGGTGAAAACCTGAGAACGGGGAGCTTTTCCTGCCGTATTGTGGGGCTTTTGAAAACTAAAGGCACGGCGGCGATGGGGGGCGACCAGGACGATCTCGTCGTGATGCCGCTCAAAACCGTGCAACGCCGCCTGCTCGGCGAATCACGTGTTTCCGCGCTTATGATTCGCATGAACGCCGAATCGGACCGCGAGCGCCTGAAGAGCGCTATCCGCGACCTCATGCGCGAACGTCGGTCGCTTTCCGTCGGGGACGACGACAACTTCACGATCATGGACACAGCGGAAATCGCGGCGAAGGTCGCTTCGACGACGCAGATCATGACGACGCTGCTTGCAGCCGTGGCGGCGGTCAGTCTGCTTGTGGGCGGCATCGGCATCATGAATATCATGCTCGTGTCGGTGACGGAGCGTACGCGTGAAATCGGTATTCGACTGGCCATCGGCGCGCTCGGTCGCGAAGTGTTGATGCAGTTCCTGATCGAAGCACTCATGCTTGGGTGCTTGGGCGGCTTGATCGGCGTGTTGCTCGCCTTCGGCGCGTCGCAAGCACTCGCCGTACTCATGGACGTGCCCTTCATGTTCGATCCGGGTATCAACATCCTCGCCTTTACGGTTTCGGCCGCAACGGGCGTGGTGTTTGGGTTCTTCCCTGCGAGGCGCGCGGCGAAGCTCGACCCGATTGAAGCTGTTCGACACGAATAATCCCGCACAATCAGGAAAAACAAAAGGCCCGACGCCTAGCGTCGGGCCTTTTTCACGGGGTTCGCGCAACTGGAGAGGCTGCCTTACGGCGGCCCGAACGCATCAGAACGGAACGTCTTCGCCGATGTCGTCGATGGGTGAGGACGTGGCGCTCGACGCGGGTTGCGCGACGGGAGCGGGCTGAGGACGCGCGGTCTGACTCTGCGGTCGGGCGGCCGGGGTCGGACGCGGGCCCGTATCAAAGTCTCCGTTACCCATCGGAGCGTCGCCGTACGACTGGTTGCGCCCGCCGAGGAGCTGGAGCGTATCGCCCACGATTTCCGTCGTGTAGCGGTCCTGACCCTGCTGGTCGGTCCACTTGCGCGTGCGCAGACGGCCTTCGATGTAGGCGGGGCTGCCCTTGTGGAGGTAGTCCTTGGCGATTTCGGCCGTGCGACCGAAGAGAACAACGCGGTGCCATTCCGTTTCGGAAACCGGCTGACCTTCGGCGTTGCGATAGCGACGCGTGGTCGCGAGCGAAAGTGTGGCGATGGCACGGTTGCCGTCCGCAGTGTAGCGGACATCGGGGTCGGCACCGAGGTTGCCGAGAAGAATGACCTTGTTGACGGAAGCCATGATTCAAATCCCAAAAATAGAGTTACGTACACTTAAACGGTTAAGGCTTCGCCCGCTTCGTGCGTTTTGGAGGCTGGTTCACTGAGGCCACAAGCACTGACGAGCCAGAGGAGCATAGCAAATGTGGCCAGAGCGAATACGGCCTCCGCGGAGAAATGTTGACTCACGGCTCCGCCCGCGGCTCCGCCCACGAAAAGGCCGATGTTCTGCGTCGTGTTGTAGATGCCGAGTGCAAGCCCCTTGTCCGCCTTGGGAGCGGCGCGCGAGATCATCCCGGGAAGCGTGGCTTCGAGAATGTTGAAGCACGCGAAAAAAAGCGCGAGCAGGAAGGCGATTTCCCAAACGGAGTGCATGAGGAAGATCATGAGCGCGAAGACTATGCCCATGAGAACAATCGTGCGACGAACGAGCACCGTTACCTTGCGGTTGCGCTCCGCCCAACCGATGGGCTTCATCATCGCGGCAAAGCCGACGAGCACGGCGGGAAGATAGATGTACCAGTGGTGAAGGACCGGCAACCCCATCGATTCGAGTCGCGTCGGCACGACGACGAAGACTGCCGTCAGCACCGCGTGCAAAACGAAGATGCCGATGTTGAGGCGCAGGAGTTGCGACTCGAAGAGAATCTTCTGCCAGGGCTGATGTGCGCCCGCATCAGCCGCGACCGACTTCGGGGCGGGTGGAACGACGAACTTGACGACGAGCACCGCAATAAGCGCCAGAATGCCCGTTATCGCAAAGAGCCCCGAAACGCCGACGAGCTCCGTGAGGGGTGGTGCGATCACGAGCGAAAGTGCGAACGTGAGCCCAATCGAGGCGCCGACGAAGGCCATCGCCTTCGTGATCACGCGCTCGCGTACGGAGTCCGAAATGAAGGCCGTGACGGCCGCGGAAATGGCGCCCGCGCCCTGAAGGGCGCGCCCGAACATGACGGTCCAGATCGTGTCGCCCGCGGCGGCGAGAAAGCTTCCCGCGGCAAAAATGAGCAGACCTGCGACGATGACGGGCGTGCGTCCGTAGCGATCCGACGCGACGCCGAAGGGAATCTGGAGTATCCCCTGCGTGAGCCCGTAGATCCCGAGCGTGAGCCCGACGAGAAATTCGCTTTCGCCGCCCGGCAACTGTCGTGCGTACACCGCAAATACGGGAAGAATGACGAAAAGTCCGAGCATGCGTAGCGCGAAAATACTCGCGAGCGAGAGACTCGACTTCTTCTCTTGAGGTGTCATGCGGGCGTCGGCGTGAGTGGGGGATTGACCCATGGAGGACTCCTTGTTGATTTTTTTGTTCGGGTACCGAGAGCGACGGAGTGTTCGGGTCCCGGGCGGTCGTGCAAACACACAAGTCGTGAGATAAACGGTTCGGAAGGTGCTCTCGGTACAATGTCGGGGCAGTCTAGCGGGCAATCTTGGCCCGGAGCTTAACTCCCGCCGCGCGGGAAAACGGGGTGGCAGGCCATGGTGGCAACCAAAGTCGGAGAATGGGCGGAGCGGGGCGCCCTCGAAACGATCCGTATTCGGGGTGCCCGAACGCACAACCTGAAAAACATCTCGCTTGATCTGCCGAGAGGTCGTCTCGTCGTGATCACGGGCGTTTCTGGCTCGGGCAAGAGTTCGCTTGCGTTCGACACGATCTGCGCTGAAGGTCAGCGTCGCTACGTGGAAAGTCTCTCGACATACGCGCGGCAGGTCATGGCACTTTTGCCGCGGGCCGACGTCGACGAAATCACGGGGCTTTCCCCCGTCATTTCGATCGAGCAGAAAACGACTGGTTCAAACCCCCGCTCGAACGTCGGTACGGCCACCGAAATCGTCGACTACCTGCGGGTTCTCTTTGCTCGGGTCGGCACGCCGTTTTGTCCTGTACACGGACGCGCGCTCAAGGCCGAATCGGTGGCGGGTATCGTCGAAGCGACGTTGCGTCGTCCCGAAGGATCGAAACTCATGGTGCTCGCTCCGCTTCCGCCCGGACGCAACCTCCGTGAGGTCGTGACCGAGGGGTTGAGAGCGGGCTTCATGCGTTTTCGCATCGAGGGCGTCGTCGAAACGTTCGAGGCTCTTCCGGAAACGCTCCCCGAGACGAGCGGCGCCGTCGAGGTGGTCGTCGACCGCCTGAGGCTTCGCGCCGATCAACGCGAGCGCCTTGCGGAGAGCGTGGAGACGGCGCTTGATCTCGCCGACGGTAGGGTCCGTATCGCGGACATGGATTCTGGGGAAACGGAGGATTTTTCGTCGAAAAACGCCTGCCCTCTGTGCGACTATACAGCGGGCGTTCTGGAGCCCGATCTCTTTTCGCCCAACACCCCTCGGGGGGCCTGCCCGACCTGCGGCGGTACGGGTTCGGTCGAAGCCTTCGATCCGGATCGCGTGCTCGTCTCGGACGAGCTTTCGATCTCGCAGGGGGCGCTTGAGGGTTGGGGGAAGGAACAAGCGGAAAATTTTGCTCGGATTGCGCCCGCAGCCCGTGCGCTCGGAGCATCGCTCGAGGCGCCTTGGAAATCGCTGAGCACTGAGGTTCGGCGGGGGATCCTTCTCGGTTGCCCCGAAATGCTCGCGCTCGATCCGCCTTTTCACGGCGTGCTCGGTGAGCTTGAGCGTCTCCGGGGCGACGAGGAGAGTCCGCTCGCTCGAGCGCTCGATCGCTATCGGGGCCCGTGCGTGTGTCCGGAATGCGGCGGCAGCGGCTTGGGGCGTACGGCCCGCAACGTGCGGCTCGGCGATATGCCCGATGCGAAGTCGCTTGCCGACCTTTTGAACATGCCGCTGGCGGATCTCGCCGACTATTTTCAAAGTCTTTCGCTTCCGGAATCGAAACGGCTCGTCGCCGAGCGGTTGCTGGAGGCCGTGCGAGTGCGGCTCGAATTCCTGCAAAATGTCGGCGTCGGCTATTTGACGCTCGGTCGTCGCATCGAAACTCTCTCGGGGGGCGAGCATCAGCGCATTCGCCTTGCAGGGCTTCTCGGCTCGGGACTGACGGGACTTCTTTACGTGCTCGACGAGCCGAGCATCGGGCTTCATCCCGTCGACAACGCGCGACTCATTCGCACGCTCGAAGACCTGCGCGATATCGGCAATACGGTACTTGTCGTCGAGCACGACGAAGACATCATGCGGGCGGCCGACTGGATCGTCGACCTCGGGCCGGGCGCGGGCGAAGCGGGCGGATATGTTCTGGCCGAAGGACGGGCCGAGGATCTCGCCCGCAGCGAGCGCTCCGTTACGGGGCGCTATCTGCGCGGGGAGCACACCGTACCGGGCTGTCCCCCGATCGATGCGCGCGCCGCCGATCGCGCGTGGCTCGAACTTCGGGGCGCGCGCGGGCACAACCTGAAGAACGCAACCCTGCGGGTGCCGCTCGGGTGCCTCACGGTGGTGTCGGGCCCTTCGGGTTCCGGCAAATCGTCACTCGTGAACGACACGCTGCTGCCCGCACTCTTCGCCCGACTTCAGGGCGGAAAACGCGTTCCCCTGCCTTACGCCGATCTGCTCGGCGCGGAGCAGATCGACAAGGCCGTAGTGGTCGATCAGAGCCCGATCGGGCGCACGCCGCGCTCGAACCCCGCTACCTACACGGGGCTCTTCGGTTTGATCCGCGAGGTGTTCGCACAGACGCAAACTGCGCGCGAGCGCGGGTACGGTCCCGGACGGTTCAGCTTCAATACGAAGGGCGGCCGGTGCGAGGCGTGTCAGGGCGATGGTGTCGTGCGGGTGGAGATGCAGTTTCTGCCCGATGTGTATGTCACCTGCGAGGTCTGCGGAGGCGAGCGCTACAACCGCGAGACGCTCGAGTGCCGCTTCAAGGGGCGAAGCATCGGGGACGTGTTGCGCATGACGGTTGCAGAAGCATCGGAGCTCTTTCACAACCACCCGCAGATCGAGCGTCGTCTGCAGGCGCTTCGCGATGTGGGACTCGGATACGTTCGTCTCGGGCAAAGCGCCGCCACGCTTTCGGGCGGGGAAGCGCAACGGGTGAAGCTCGCCGCGGAACTGGCTCGGATCGAGACGGGGCGGACATTCTACGTGCTCGACGAGCCGACAACGGGTTTGCATTTTGCGGATGTCGAGGAGCTCCTCGGGGTACTGCGCCGTTTGACCGCGCAGGGCAATACGGTGCTCGTCGTCGAACACAACGTCGAGATCATGCGGACGGCCGATTGGATGGTCGATCTGGGGCCCGCGGGGGGCGAAGCGGGCGGACGCATCGTGGCCGAAGGAACACCCGCCGAGCTCTCGTGCGATCCCGAAAGTGTGACGGGGCCATGGTTGTGAGTACGAAGATCCATATCAACGAGGGCTTCGCCCTCGCGCTCGAAGACCGGCCGCGTAGCATTCTCGTGACGGGTGCGAACGGCCGTCTGGGGTCGGCTGTCGTGAAACGCTTGCGGGCGGCGGGGTTTCTTGTCCACGACCGCACGCGCGCGGAGCTCGATATTGCGGATGCCGAGGGGGTGCAAGAGACGGTCGCCGAGCTTCGCCCCGACGTCATTGTGAATGCGGCAGCTTATACGGATGTCGCGCGCGCACCGCTCGATCCCGAAGCGCTTCGACGGGCGAACGTCGAGGGACCGGCGGTGCTTGCCACCTGTGCGGCGCGCTTCGGGGCGCGGCTCGTACATTTTTCGACGGACTACGTGTTTTCGGGAGGCGGCCTCAAGTCCCATCGCGAAAGCGACCCCCGGCACCCCGCGGGCGCGTACGGCCGAAGCAAAGCGCTCGGCGAGGCGCGCATCGAGTGTTCGGGCGCGCGTTATTGGATTGTTCGTATCGGATGGCTTCACGGTGCGGGGAACGACTTTGTCGTTCGGGTGCTCGATCAGGCGCTTGCCGGAAAGCGCATTGTCATGCGGCGCAATCAGTGGGGACGGCCCACCTCGTACGATGCGGCCGCGCGCCTCTCGGTGGCGCTTTGCGGACATGCCGAGGTCACCAGCTGCATGTGCGGCGTTTTTCATTTCGGTCAGAGCGGCGCCTGCGTGAGCCGCTTCGGCTGGGCGCAGTTTGTCCTCCGGCGTGCGGCGGAAATCGCGCCCGAACAGGCGGAAATTTTTCTCGAAGCCGCGCGAGGGATGCAGGGCGTTCGGCTTTTCGACCCGGAGCGGCCGGAAAATTGCCGGCTTGCGCTTCGGGATCTCGAGGCGCGGCTCGGCATCCGAGCAAACGCGTTTTGCCCGAGTTGGCGCGACGACGTGAGTGCATCCGTCGCCGCACGGCTCGGCGCTCTCTCGCGTGGATCGTTCGAGAGCGCCTGAGGAAGTCGGGTTACTTTCCGAGCGAAGACTCAAAATTCCAGCTATCGCGGCACATTTCGTCGATGCCGTACTTCGCTTTCCAGCCGAAGAGCTTGTAGGCGAGCGACGGGTCAGCCCAGTTCGCGGCGATGTCGCCCTCGCGACGGGGAGCAAATTCGTAGGGGACGGGCTTTCCGGAAGCGCGCTCGAAGGCGTGCACGATGTCCAGCACGCTGTAGCCGCGGCCGCAACCGAGATTGACCGCGATCCAACCCGGATGTTCCGCCGCATAGGGAAGCGCGGCGGCATGCCCTTCGGCAAGGTCCATCACGTGGATGTAGTCGCGAACGCCCGTGCCGTCGGGCGTGTCGTAGTCGTTGCCGAAAATGCGCAACGATGGCAAGCGGCCGTTCGCCACGCGCGCCACGTAAGGAAGGAGGTTGTTCGGAATGCCATTGGGATCTTCCCCGATGAGGCCCGACGGATGGGCACCAATCGGGTTGAAGTAGCGCAGGCACACGACGCTCAGGTCCGGGTAGGCGCGGCACGCGTCGGCGAGCATGGCTTCGATGTGAAGCTTCGTGCGCCCGTAGGGGTTCGTCGGTTCGCCGAGCGGTTCGGCTTCGGTGAGAGGGAGGTGCTGAGGCGTACCGTAGACGGTGGAGGACGAGCTGAAAATCAAACGCTTGACACCCGTCGCACGCATGGCTTCGAGGAGCCGCAGGCTACCCGTCACGTTGTTGTCGTAGTACTCGAGGGGCTTTGTCACCGATTCGCCCACGGCCTTGAGGCCGGCGAAGTGAATCACGGTATCGATGTTTTCGTCGCGAAGGACGCGCTCCAGGGCGTCGCGATCGCGAATGTCGCCTTCCACGAAGACCGGCGCCCGACCCGCAATGCGCGTGACGCGCTCCGCCACGGAGCGGTCGGCGTTCGAGAGGTTGTCGAAGAGCACGACGTGGTGCCCGGCTTCGAGAAGAACGACGGCGGTGTGAGAGCCGATAAAGCCCATGCCGCCCGTAAGGAGAATTCGCATAGCGGAGAAAGCGTTGTCGAAAAGATCGTGGGAAAATGGTCGAACAACCGACGCCCCGACAGTCTAGCGTTTTTCACCGATCGGTCGAGGCCACCAATCGCGCCAACGAGGATCTCCGTGTTTTTCCGACTGTTTTTCGCACACCGTGCTTCGTCGATGCTTCCCCGGGCGAACGCATGGACTGTTGCTACCGTTTCGATCGCGGCGGCACTTGAGGTGCTTGCCGGTATTTCGAATGCCGCGGCGGCCACTGCCGACGAAGTCCGTGCGAAATGCCGCGCCGAAGGGCGTCCGTGCGTGGGGCTCGTGCTTTCGGGGGGCGGCGCCCGAGGGTTTGCTCATGTGGGCGTGTTGAAAGTACTCGAGGAGTTGGGGGTCAAGATCGACGTCGTGACGGGTACGAGCATGGGCTCCATGATCGGGGGCGCCTACGCGGCGGGTTATACGCCTGAGGAAATCGAGGGGATCGTCGTGGGTGTCGACTGGAACAAGATGCTTGCTTCCCGCACGGACCGCGCAAATCTCCCCTGGCGCGAAAAAGAAAACGATTATCAGGGGCTCTCGTCGGGCTCCGTTGAGATCAATGCCCGAGGCGAATTGAAGCTCCCCGAAGCCATCGTTCCGTCGCAGGAGCTTTCGCTCTTTTTGACGACCTGGACGGGTCGGGTCGACATGGTGAACGATCTCGCACGTCTTTCCATTCCGTTTGCGGCGCCGGCGACGGACCTCGTGCACGGGCGACGCGTCGTCATGCAAAAGGACTGCACGCTCGGTGAAGCGATGCGTGCCTCGATGTCGGTGCCTGGAGCATTCGCGCCGCTCGAATACAAAGGAACACTCCTCGTCGACGGGGGGCTCGTCGACAATCTGCCCGTCGGGCTGGCTCGGGAAATGGGAGCCGACGTCATCATCGCCGTGAACGTGGGAACGCCTCTTTCGGGGCGGGACAAGCTCACGAACGTAGTGGGCGTCATGGCGCAGATGGTGAATTTGCTGACGGAACAAAACGTCCGGGCTTCGATCGAGTCGTTGCACGAGGGTGACATTCTCATTACGCCCGATCTGGAGAGCGAACACCTCACGAGCGCCGACCTCAAAAAGAGCCGACAAATCATCGAGATCGGACGGCAGGCGGCGTTGGCGGCGGCCGAACGCCTCAAGACGTACGGTGCGCCCGAGGCCGAGTACGTAGCTTGGGAAAACAAACGTCGTCGTCCAATCGTCGAGACGGCGGATGCGAATCATCACACGCTTTCGGCGATTCGCGTGGATCGACGGACGTCGCTCGACCCGGAGCGCGTCGTCGCCGCGGCCGATTTGCCGCTTTACGAGCCGCTCTCGCGGGAACGCATCGAAGAGGGGACGCGCCGTATTTGGTCCGAGGGCTACTATTCGCGCGTCAACTACCGGTTCGAGCCCGGCCCGAACGGTACGGAAGTGTTGGTCCTCGAGCCGCACGAAAAGCGCGATCGCTACTCCACGATCCGCATCGGCGGTTCGTTGGAAACGGACTTCAACGAAAGCCACAATTTCACGGCCGTTTTCTCGCACACGTGGCACCTGCTCAACGATTGGGGGGCGGCCTGGAAAAACGAAGTGCAGCTCGGCGACGAGCAGTACTTTCGATCGGAGTTCTATCAGCCGATCGGCACGACGTCGAACTGGTTCGTTATGCCGAGTTTGGAGTACTCGCGTGAAAAATACGACGTCTACCACAACGGCAAGGCCATGGCGACGGACCGCTCCGCAATGTTCGACGCACGCGTGCTCGTGGGTTACGAGATCGAACGGCTTGGCTATGCAGGCGTGCAAGGCGGGTATCTCGAGCAACACGAGCGACGTATCGTTGGACCGGACTTCGATTCGGGGCAAAGCGAAATCGATACGAACTCGCCTTATGCGGGCGGGGTGTTCTTCATCGACACGCTCGACAGCGTGGACTTTCCGACGAGCGGCGTGCGGATCGGTTTTCAGGGCTATTTGACGGACGAAGCCGATGCCGAGTCCGACTACTACTACCTCGGCGACTTCTGCTGGCCGATCTCGTGGAATCGCTGGACCGTCACGACGAACCTGACCGTGGGACGCTCCACTATGCGCGGCACGTTCCGTCTCGGCGGTGCGAAAAAGATGATTGGCGCGGATTACGGTCGCTGGGTGGGGTCGCGTATGGAGTACGGGCGCTTTACCGTGTCGCGCAACGTGAGCGACTGGACGGGCATGAACGTTCCGTTCTGGCTCGGCGTCTCGGCCGAGGCGGGTAGGGCCTGGAATCCGAAGGACGACGAGCGCTTCGAGAGCGGACGGGACGACTGGCACAAGTCGGCGTCGATCTTCGCGGGACTCGACAGCCCGCTAGGCCCCGTCTATCTGATGCTCGGCAAAACGTTCGACGAAGGTACGGCGCTCTACTTCGTCTGGGGTCACCGAAACTGAGGTCTCGAAGCGACGCGAGCATGTCTTCGGCGGAAAACCTCGGACATGCCGCGCTCGCGTCGGTACGAACGGTGTTGTCGACTCAGTCGGCCTTCGGTGCGGGGGTGACGATCGTCTCTCCGGCCTTCGGTGCAGGCAACGGCGGCAGGTGGTCGATGGCAAGCTTCAGCGCGTGAAGCGAGAGGTTGATTTCCGCCGAGAAGAGAAGTGCGCACGTCACGATGAGCGCGATCGCCCCCACGAGGAAAATTGCTTCGGCAACGAGGAGATCGTAGTCGAGGAAGGCGCTCGTCACGCTCGTCACGACGAGCAGGGCCGAGCAGACGGCCGAGAGCCCCACGCAGAGCATGCCGCGGCGCAGGAGCGACGCGCGCAGAAAGATGAGGTCGATCTCGGCGTCGATGTCGGGCTCGAGATGGCGGGCGGCGGATTCGCGCTTGGCCATCAGCTGTCGGATGCGGTTCGTTGCGTGGTTGTAGCGTCCCGTCATGCAGATCATCAGAAGGCCGACCCCGGAAATCAGGGTGATCGGCGTGATGGCAGTTGCGAGTGCCTGGTTGAATTCGGTAATGCCGATCATGACAGCTTCTCCTCGGTGGGCGACGCGGTTTCGGTCCGGCTGTGGTTTTGTTGATGGAGGTGCTCGACGGCCAGGCCGAGCGCATGGAGCGAAAGACCGATTTCCATGCAGAAAAATGCCGTGGAAACGACGATGAGGCCGAGGGCGAGCACGAGCCAAATCGCGGAAATCGTCACGAAGTTGGTCGAGCTGAAATTCGAGAGGACGTTCGTGGCCACAAGTAGCCCCGAGCAGACCGCCGAGAGCGAAAGGCAGAGCATTGCCTTTCGGAGGTATGAGGCGCGACGGAAAATCAGATGGATTTCCTTGTCGAGCGCGGGCTCGGCGAACGAGCCGCCGTCTTCGCGCTTTTTGATGAGCTGACGGATGCGGTCCGTCGAATGGTTGTAGCGGTTCGTCATGCACAGCATCATGAGGCCGACCCCGGAAATCAGGGTGATCGGCGTGAGCGCATTGACGAGCAAGTTCTGAAATTGTTCGAACACGGAGTGTCTCCGGCGTGCGAGAGGCTGAGAGGAGTTGTCGATGCGCGATCAGACTTCGGCGGGCGCCGCTGCGGAGTTTTCCGCGGGTGCGGGATCGGGGAAGCGGGCGAAGGATTCGACGTGAGGATTCACGATGCGCCGATAGTCTTCCGTCCTGATGATGATCGAGCGGTCAAGGTGTCCGGCATTGAAGGCAATTTCTTCGTAGCGGCCGAAAAGTGTCTGATCGACGACAAGTTCGAGCTCGGGGTGCAGACTGACGGGCGGAATGGCACCGAAGACGCACCCCGTCAGTTCGCGCACTTCGTCGGGACTTGCCAGCGAGGCGCGTCGACCGCCGATTGCGCGGGCAAGCTCTGAAAGATCGGCCTGCATGTCGGCGGGCAAAACCGCCAGGACGTGTTTTTTGACGCCGTTGCCTTTGATCGTGCAACAAAGCGCCTTGGCGCCCTGACCGAGTTCGGTGCCGCGGATGTCCGCCACCGACTGGCTCGACTTGCCGCCCGCGGCATGCTCAAGAACGCGGTAGCGGGCGTTGCCCGCATCGAACAGGGCACACAGTTGCTCGAGAACGTTTTCGACCATGTGATCCTCGCAAATAAGGGAAACGGAGGTCTGCGAAAAGAGGCCTTCCCAAACCGCGATAGAATACGCCAACCCGTTGGAGGGCGGGGCTTTCGATCCCCTGGACCTTCCCTAAGTCTTCTACTCTTCTATTTGTTTGGCTCGGTATGTTGTACGGAACCTATCTTGCGTTCGACTTCGGTCTTTCCCGCACCGGTGTGGCGACGGGCAATTCCGTCACGCGCTCGGCGGAACCGCGCGGCATTTTGTTCGCGCAAACCAACGCCGAGCGTTGGGAGGCGATCGAAGCGCTCGTTGAGCATTGGGAGCCCGTCGCGTTCGTCGTGGGCGTGCCGCGACACCCGGACGGGGCGCCGGGCGAACTGACGGGGCGGTGCGAACGATTTGCTCGGCAACTCGGAGGACGCTTCCGTCGGCCGGTCTTTATGGTCGACGAGCGTTATTCGTCGGTCGAGGTGGAGCACGAGGCCGAATGGATCGACGACCTCTCCGCCTGCGTCATCCTCGAACAGTATTTCGCCGAGAACGCTTCGTCGGAAAGCGAAGCGTAAGGAGCAGCCTTCCGCCATGAATCACGTAACGGGCGCCGTGCGCCTTTTTTTCGTAGCTCTCTACATCCTTCTCGTTGTCTTTTTCGTTCTCGCCGTGTTTCCGTTTTGTTCGGCGGTGCAACGCGGTCGTTGGATTCACCGTTTGGCGGGTTGGGTCCCCGCGATTTGCGGCGTGCGCATGACGGTGAAGGGGCGGGTCCCTGACCAAGGCGCCTGCGAGACGGGCATTCATTCGGGCGGAACGGGGTATATGGTCTGTGCGAATCACGTGTCCTTTCTCGACATTTTCGTGCTCGATGCCGTACTGCCGTCGCGCTTCGTGGCGAAAAAGGAAATCGCTTCCTGGCCTGTTTTCGGGATGATCAGCCGCGGCGTGGGGACGCTTTTCATCGACCGCTCGCGCCGTCGGGCCGTGCTTGAGGTGGCCGAACTCATGAGCTCCACGATGAAAAAGGGCGAGAACGTGCTCTTTTTCCCCGAAGGGACGACGGGCAAGGGTGACGTACTTCTTCCCTTTTACGCAAACCTCTTTACGGCGGGGCCGATGGCCGAAGCCGAGATTCTGCCCGTGACGCTGCGCTACACGCTGAAGGGCGAAACAACGACCGTTACCTCGTACGCGCACGAGTCGCTTTTCACGGTGCTGCGGCGTATCGTCTCGACCTCTGGCCTCGGCGTCGAAGTCACCGTGCTCGATCCGATTCCGAGCGCGGGCCGGGAGCGGCACGAACTGTGCGCTCTGGCCTCGGCTCGTATGGCGGAGGCGCTCGGCGTGCCCGACGCCACGGCGGCGAAAGAAGCTCAACGTCGAGCGCGCCTTGAAGCGGCGACGGCAAGCCGCGCGGAGGCCTGAGGCTCGCGGGGACGCCTCGGAGAGGTGCTGACGCAAGCGCCTCAAGCGACTGGAGTCTTACGACGAGCGCTTCTCTGTTTTTTTCTTGAAGGCGAACGGATCCGCCCAACAGGGGCAGGGCTCTTCGAAAAACCGCCGATCTGGGAAGCGAACAGCCGTAAGCCGCCCGCCCCAGAGGCACCCCGTATCGATTGCCACAACGTCGGGGCGGTTGATGAGTCCGAGCATCGACCAGTGCCCGAAACAGACGGTCACGTTGCGTTCGCATCGACCTTCGAAATCGAACCACGGCACCAGGTGGGCGGGCGCGGAGCCGACATCCTCTTTCTGTTCGAAGTCCAGTTCGCCCGTTGTCCGATCCACGAAGCGCATGCGTGTAAAGGCGTTGAGGATCGCCCGCATGCGCGCCGGTCCCGTGAGCTCGCCCGCCCAGCCGGTGTTGCCGTACATGCCCTGCAACCACGTCTTCCAGTTTCCTCCCGACAAGGCCTCGTGCGCTTCGGCAGCGAGCGCACGCGCTTCGTCAAGCGTCCAGTTGGGGTTGAGCCCCGCATGCGCGAAGACCGTGCCGCAACGCTCGACGAGGAGCGGTCGGCGGCGCAGCCAGTCAACGAGCTCCTCGCCGTCGGGAGCTTCCAGAATTTCGCCGATCGTGTCCTTTTTGTGAACTCGCCCCGCGCCCGCTGCGCAGGCGAGCAGGTGCAGGTCGTGGTTGCCGAGCGTGACCTCGACGCGGGAACCGAGCGACTTGATGAAGCGCAGCGTGGCGAGCGATTCGGGCCCGCGGTTTACCAGGTCGCCGACGAAGAGAAGCGATGCGTCTGCGGGCAGTTGCTCGAGCAGACCTTCGAGACTTTCGAGGCAACCTTGAATGTCTCCGATGGCATAAACGGAATCTTGATTCATATGAAAGGGGGCTGTTGCGGTGAACGGACGGCGCGCGTTAAGCTTCCTGCGCTCGCCGGGCAATGGCCCCACATTCTAGTCGGGTGCTCGGCGTCCGATCGTCCAACCGCCAAGAGGATTCCTCATGCTTCCCGTTCGTAAAGTCGTCTTCCCCGTCAACGGTCTCGGCACTCGGTTTTTGCCGGCCACGAAGGCCATGCCGAAGGAGATGCTTCCCGTTGTCGACAAGCCGCTCATTCAGTACGCGGTGGAAGAGGCCGCGGCTGCCGGCATCACGGAAATGATCTTCGTTACGGGTCGCAACAAGCGCGCGATCGAAGACCACTTCGACTGCCATCCCGAACTCGAGCACGACCTGGCCTCGAAGGGCAAGGACGAGTTGCTCGAAATCGTTCGCGGCATCGTTCCCGCGGGCGTCAATTGCATTTACATCCGTCAACCGATGGCGCTCGGCCTCGGGCATGCGGTGCTTTGCGCCCGTCCCGTGGTCGGCAACGAACCCTTTGCCGTGATGCTTGCCGACGACCTGATCGACGGCAAGAGCTCGACCATCGGCCAGCTCGTCGAAGCGCGCCGCCGTGCGGGCGGCGGCTCGGTCGTGGCCGTTCAGGACGTCGCGCCCGAAGACACGAAGAAGTACGGCATTGTGAGCGTGGACGACGCGCGTCAGACCACCTCGCAAATGCGGGGCATCGTGGAAAAGCCCGATCCGTCCGTGGCTCCGTCCCGCCTCGCGGTGATCGGCCGCTACGTGTTCGAGCCCGAAATTTTCGATTACCTCGCGCGTCAAGAAGCCGGCGTAGGCGGGGAAATCCAGTTGACCGACGGTATCGCCGCTTCGCTCGCGAAGGTGCCCACCTACGCACACCGGTACGAAGGTACGCGCTTTGACTGCGGCAGCAAGCAGGGGTTCCTCGACGCCACCGTGCACTTTGCACGCAAGCGCGGCTTCAAGATCAACTGATCGACGGTTGATTTTCGATAAGAGAACGGGGACGCAAAAGCGTCCCCGTTCTTTTGGGTATCCTGCGAGCGCCTGAGCGCGATGCCTCAGAGGCCGCGTACTTTTTTAAGGAGTGCCGTAGTCGAACGCTCGTGCTCGAACGAAACGGTGACGGTTTTGGCGCCCCACGTCGCGGCAAGCTTTGCCTCGGGCAGGTCTTCGACGTTGTAGTCGCCTCCTTTCACGTAAATGTC